>Ga0208828_1000593_pt1 | contig 15902 bp, 13 predicted proteins | sample Kivu_160m_FD_185487 | JGI IMG/M metagenome (GOLD analysis project Ga0208828, IMG submission 185487) | Freshwater microbial communities from Lake Kivu, Western Province, Rwanda to study Microbial Dark Matter (Phase II) - Kivu_160m (SPAdes)... | ecosystem: Environmental > Aquatic > Freshwater >... | reverse complement strand
GATATCCGCTTGATCGAGGCTGAATCCGGACTGGTTATCGATCGCCCACAGGGATGTATTGGTATTGGGCGAGCAGCATCCGCAGATCTTGAGAGAGCTCGGCTCCAGCGTGAAATGGACATAGGTTTGTGCAGGCGGTTGGAAGATGTCCAGGCAGTCCCAGTAAATACCGGGCTTGGGCATACCGTTGCGCGGCTCCAGCGTACGGCATACTCCGCTGTTCGAGGGCAAACCGCCGGGCGCCGGCGCCAGCGAAGTCGAGATGTTATCGTGGACTGCGTAAAGCGCCGGTTGCGGATTGCCGGTGAAGGCCATTACGATGCCGTAGTAACCCACCAGGTGCGGCGGATCGCCCGGAACCGCTGCACCACCCCACCAATCGGGACCGGCGGCGCCGTTGCTCACATCCATCATATCGTTGTCGCTCCAGCGCGTGAAAGCGGGGGCGGTATTGCGGTAGACGGTGCCCGTCACGTTATCGCCTACTGCAGCGTAGATAAAATGGTTATTCTGGAAATCAGTATCGAATATGGCATGTACATTGCCTTTGACGGGCATGTCATCCATATATCTATAAAAATTCACGCCGCTGTCGGCGGAGTAGGACAACGATACACCGCTCTGAGTCGAATACTCGTGGGCCCCAACCAGTACCTTGCCATCCCGCGCTACGATTGTATGAGGTATCACGTGAGTATCTGCTCCCTGCAGGTTGGTGGACCAGGCGGTGCCGGTATACACCAGCTTCTGCACCATACCGGTGACCCCGGCAACGTACATTATCCTGCTTGATTCAAATGTGAAGTCCCCCACCAGATACCTGGGAGCGACGGCAACCCAGTAGTCGCCATAATCGGGTGACCACGCCATCACCCCCGACCCCGAAGTCGAAGATGGCGCGAACCTGGCAGCCCAGGCCACCACACCTCCATCGGATGAGTCGGTGCAGGAATTCACCGTGCGAAGAAGAGGCAGGTCGGTCTGCGGCACACGGCAACATACGGATGTGGTATGCAGGAAGACCCTTTCCCAATAGGCGCCCAGGGGCGCTACGGCAGGAAGAGGGGCGGCCACGCCCGGGCTGATGGTGGAACGCCAGACGCTGTCGAATTCGTTGCATCCGACGCCCGCATTTCTATGCACGGAGGCTAAATACAATGTTGTACAGTCGGCCGACACGGCCACATCGTTGAACCAGTCGATGGTGGTATCGATCAGCGAAAGCTGGTTCCATGTATCACCATTGTTGCGGCTGATGGAGAAAGCCGACTCGTCATTAGGTATCAGTGTGGAAATCCAGGGACTGGGCACGCCGCCCGGTATGACTATTGCCGGCGAGTCCCACCATACGGCGTCATCTCCTAAGATGCCCGATCCGGTGGCGGCATATGCCAGCGATCCATTGGGATTCCAGGCCACCAGGGCGGCGCCAACGCCCGTCAGGTTATCGCTGCAGACCGATACATTGTCGCTGCCGCAGTTGCCCTGGTTGCCGGCGCCGGTGGGCGGCTTAAGAGACACATAACCGCAGGATCCGGCGCACGCGCAGGGCGTATCCATAAACAGCGTGGGAACCATCGCATTGCAGGGCGACCCGAAGGCGAAACCCGCCAGAAGTTTACCGCTTGAGTAGGTCCCAAAAAAGGCGATGCTGTATACCTGACGGTAGGCCAACGTAGAAATGTAAATGGCGGCCGGCACCTGGTTATCGATCCTGAATACACCGGTGACATTGGCCGCATCGGGAAAGGGGGCATAGAGGCTGACGAAGGCGCGCCTGAGCGAGGGCGACATACCGCTGTAATCGGAAGGGAGGCTCAGGTCCGCGACGCCCAGGTTATCGTAAGAAGGGGAGACGTCAGCCGTAGTCGCGACCTCCACGCCCGCTCCAGGGAAAACGTAGGACAGCATGGAGTTGCTGCTGATATCGCGTAAACCTATGTTGTAGTTGGTACGGTCAATATCGGCATAGATCATGACTACCGAGTTGTCCCCGATGTAAGTCGGCGAAAATTTAATGGAGAAATAGTCGATATTGGCTTCAGGGTCCTGCTGCTGTGCCCACGTGCCGAAACCACCGCCCTTCATGATGAACAGCCTGCCGTTCCCGATTCCGGTGCGCGTGCCCACGGCATAATCGCGTCCGTTGCCGTAATCCATTGAGATATCCAGGGCGCCGATGGCCTCGCCGGCAGCCAGGGCTGGCGCGCCGGCGTTGTTCCACGCGGCGCCGCCGTCGGTCGTTACCCAGAGCTCGACCGGTCCCGTGGCCTGTGTGCCGGCTGTAATCGCCCAGATCCCGGCATCGTCCGGCGCTACGGCGACGTTATAAACATGTTTATCGGCGGACCACGCTGCGTTGCCCGTTAGCATTCTATATGCTGCAGTGGTCCAGGATATGCCGCTGTTGGCCGTATTATAGAGAACGCCCAGCGGACCGGGGGTATTGGAAGCATTGACCGTCCTGTTATCCACCGTGACTGCAGCCAGCAGTGTCTTGCCGTCATCGGCCACGGCCAGGTCCCGTATCTCACTGCCCGTAAACGTGTTATTGATATAGGGATTCAGGATGTCGTTTCTGTTGTTGATCGAATTGGGCGTATTGACAGTATCCCAGCGCATTAGGCCGGGATCAGCATCCGACCTGTACGGGTTCAAAAGGACTGAAGGCGGCAGAGCTATGCTCGCAGCCAGTATTATAAATAAAATGATTGACTTGCCGGGTTTATTTCTTATCATACGCTATTGGCCAGTCCCCGGTATCCACGACCGAACAAAACGTGTACTATAATAGCACAAGCCGATAGTTAAATAAATTATTAAGGATATGTAAAAAATATGCCGGATAAATTGAAACACCTGCTTGAGCTTGGCAAAAATGAGCCGATAGCAGGATTCCTGGGCATGAGGTTGCTGGAACTGTCCCCCGGCTATGCCCGCGTGTGCATGCCGATGAAGCCCGAATATATCAATTTTAACGGTATGATTTTCGGCGGCATTATCTCGGCGGTGGCGGACCAGGCTTTTGCCTACGCCACCAACTCGGTGATCAATCCCAACGTTGCATCGCAATTCAATATCCATTTCATAGCCGCGGTCGGCGTGCAGGACGAGTTGACGGCGGAGTGCCGCGTTATGAAGAGCGGCAAGCGGGTATGCATCTCCGAAATCAAGGTTATGAACCGGGAGGGACAGCTTATCGCCACGGCCACCGGCACCACCATCCCTCTGATTTGAGGAACGGCAGCGGGCTTGCACTATTGAACAGCGACATCATATTATTACAGGTAAGGGCGTACCTTCAGGTGCGCCCGAAGCGGGCAATCCGGGCGGGTCTGAAGACCCGCCCCAACAAATTCGTGATGAAGATATTAAGAAGTCATGAGAAAAGTTAAAATACTGTTTACCGAAATACACAAGCCCGAGTATCACGATAAGAATCCTTTCCGCGAAGGTTTTGAGTGGGGCAAGAAAGTGGTGCTTGACCTGTGCGTGGACATCGACCTGGACGAGATGTTCAACATCTACATCGAGCAGCCGGAGAAGCGCGTCAGGAACGGAAGGGTGATCAAATTCAGCGAATTCGCCATGGAATATCTGGAGCAGGAGCAGCAGAAACAGCGCCGGGCGCAAAGCGGCGGCGATATCTCCGATGAAGTTATAAGTAATATTTAAACAGGGAGGCCGTGAAAGATGGAAGACTTCGAGAAATTAGGAGCATTCTACATCGGCAGGGAATATGACCTGGCAGGTAAGAAATCGGGGGAGCAGCTCATCCTCTACGATTCCAAGGACCTTGTAACACACGGTGTATGCGTGGGCATGACCGGCAGCGGCAAGACGGGCCTGTGTATATCCATTCTTGAGGAGGCGGCCCTGGACGGCATACCGGCCATTATCATAGACCCCAAAGGTGATATGCCCAATATGTTACTAACCTTTCCCCAGTTGAGAGCAGAGGATTTCCTTCCATGGATTAACGAGGACGATGCGCGCCGCAAGGGTCTTTCATCACAGGACTTCGCGGCCAAACAGGCTGAGCTGTGGAAGAACGGCCTGGCCTCCTGGGGTGAGAGCGGTGACCGCATCGCCAGGCTCAGGCAAGCGGCCGATTTTGTGATCTACACGCCCGGCAGCACAGCAGGAATCCCGGTCTCCATATTGAAATCATTCGCAGCGCCTCCGGCAGCCCTGCTCGAGGACAACGAGCTGCTGAGGGACAGAATCACTTCCACGGTCACCAGCCTGCTGGGCCTGATCGGCAAGGAGGCGGACCCTATCAAGAGCCGTGAACATATCCTGCTGTCGACCATACTGGATAACGCCTGGAGGCAGGGCATTGATCTCGACCTGGCAGCCCTCATACAGCAGGTGCAGACACCGGCTGCCAGCAAGATAGGCGTCATGGACCTCGACTCGTTCTACCCGGCCAAAGACAGGTTCGAACTGGCCATGCTGATCAACAACCTGCTGGCGGCGCCCGGCTTCAGCGCCTGGATGGAGGGCGAGGCGCTCGACATCGGGCAGATGCTCTACGGTCCATCGGGCAAGCCGCGCATGTCGATCTTCTCCATCGCGCATCTCGGCGACGCAGAGCGCATGTTCTTCGTATCGCTGCTGCTCAACCAGGTACTGGCCTGGATGCGTCAGCAGCCGGGAACCACCAGCCTGCGCGCCATGCTGTACATGGACGAGATCTTCGGCTTTTTCCCACCCGTGGCCAATCCACCCTCCAAACAGCCCCTGCTGACCCTTCTCAAGCAGGCCCGCGCCTTCGGCCTGGGTATACTGCTGGCCACACAGAACCCGGTCGACCTCGACTACAAGGGGCTTTCCAATACCGGTACCTGGCTGTTGGGCCGTCTCCAGACGGAACGAGATAAGGCACGTGTGCTGGAAGGGCTGGAGGGCGCGGCGTCCACACAGGGCGCCGGGTTCGACCGCCAGGCCATGGAGCAGACGCTGGCCGGCCTGGGCAACCGTATATTCCTCATGAACAATGTCCACGACGATGAGCCGACCCTCTTTGAGACCCGCTGGGCCATGTCCTACCTGAGGGGACCGCTCACCCGAAATCAGATTAAGACATTAATGGACCCGGTAAAGGCCCAGATGCCCAAAGCGCCTGCCGCCACGCCCGCTGCACAGGGGCCCTCATTCGCGTCGGCAGCACCCGGGCAGGCGCCTGCCGCGGCGACCCCGGCAAAGCAAATGTCGGGCAGGCCCGTGATCCCTCCCGATGTAGCGCAGTACTTCGTACCGGCCAGGGGCAGCCAGTCTGGAAACACGCTTTTATACAGGCCGTCCGTGCTCGGTGTGGCACAGGTACATTTCATCGACACCAAATCCGGATTGGATATGGCGGATGATACCACCGCGGTCACGGATATCACCGATGATCCCATCCCCGTGAACTGGGACAACGCCCGCGACGCAGGTTTCAGCATCTCCGATCTGGAGAAAGCGCCGCGCGAGGGCGCCCAGTTCGGGAACTTGCCAGCCATAGCGGGCAAAGCGCGCAGCTATGACACCTGGAGCAAGGAATTCGCCACCTGGCTTTACGGCAGTAAAAAATACGAGCTGTTCAAAAGCCCCACCTATAAGCAGGTATCCAAACCCGGCGAATCGGAGCGGGACTTCAGAATCAGGCTGGGCCAGAGCGCCAGGGAGCAGCGCGATGATATGGTGGATAAGCTCAAGCAGAAATACCAGGCCAAGATAAATACGCTGGAAGAGAGGGTCCGTAAAGCACAGCAGGCGGTGGACCGCGAGGCCGAACAGCAGAAGCAGCAGCAGATGCAGACCGTGATCAATGTCGGGGCCACATTACTGGGCGCCTTTATGGGTAAAGGCATCGGCGCCGGCACAGTGGGCAGGGCGGCCACCACCGCAAAAAGCGCCGGACGTATCTTCAAAGAGAAGGATGACGTAAACCGCGCCAGGGACAGCGTGGCAACGCATCAGCAGACGCTGCAGGAGCTGGAAGAGGAATTTAAAGCAGAGATGGACGAGCTCTCGGCAAGGATCGACCCTGCCACCGAGGAGCTGCAACGGCTGTCTTTGCGCCCGGCCAAGAAGGATATCTCGGTCAAGCTGGTCGGACTGGCCTGGCTGCCCTACTGGCGTGCACAGGACGGCACGGTTTCCGCAGCCTGGCAATAAACGCGATTGAATGGAAATTCATCCGAAGATGGCTTCATACGGCGATTTTTAATCTGTGCCTGAGGTACAATCCCGCCAGCAAGCCGCAGAGCAGCCCGCCCAGGTGCCCCTGCCAGGATATGAATGAGAAAGGCAGCAGGATGAGGAAGCCGATGACCACAGCGATCCACAGCGGCATGGGCACCGGTATGGGGAATATAAATACTCTGACTTTCGGCGCGACTATTGCCAGCGCCCCACCCAGGGCGAAGACTGCCCCGGAGGCGCCGATGGTCGCTGCGTAGGGAGACGACAACGCCAGGACAAAGAGACCCCCGACAATGCCGCCGGCAAAGTAAACAATGAGGAAATTGCGCGTGCCCGCGATGCGGTTGAGGAAGCTGCCGAAAAAATACAGCGTCAGCATATTGGTCAGCAAATGCCAGAAATCCGCCTGCGTGAACATATACGTGATGAGAGTCCACGGCCGCGCCAGAAGGCCACCCCAGGAACCGTACAGCGCAAGGTAAGGTATGATATTGCCCCCGGTGAAAGCGGCTATGTTTACCCCAAGATATACCAGCACGTTTAGGATTATGATTACGATTATGGGGATCAGCTCGCCCTCGCGCGTCCTATAACTGACAGTCGACATTTCTCCTTATCCTGTTTTTAATTTAATCATATGAGTTTACCATGCCCGGCCTGCGCTAAGGCATCAGGCCGGCGTGTAGTAGGTCAGCCCGTCCTCATTATATTGCTTGACTTTTCCCCGTTCCAGCAGATAGATCAGGTGCGCTATGGTCTCCCCCATGGCGAACCATTGTTGCACTATAGGAAAATCTTTCCACTCTTTGGCCTCGATTTTCCACGTGATATACGGCGCGACCTGATATGCGGTCTTGTCACCCTGCTTGAGGGCGGCCACGGCCTCTTCCAGCCTCACCCTGTGATGCTCCTTCAGCTCTTGAATACGCTGCTTGTGCTCATGCCAGGATCTACGGTGCGCCGGCAGCACCAGCCCGACATCCAGGGTACCGGCCTTATCAAGGCTGTTCAAATAATCTCCCAGCGCATCGCCCATCTCCGGCCAGTGTGCGATATTGGGAGTGATATCGAAAAGAATGTGGTCTCCCGAGAACAGAATCTTTTTACCTTCGTCATAAAGGCACATATGCCCCGGCGAATGGCCGGGCGTCTCCACGCACCTGAGGGCGTAGCCGCCGACCTCTATGACCTGCCCGTCGTCAACCTCTGTGATATCCACCAGGCGGCTGGGGCTGTAGAGGTAGCCGGGGTGCTTCGCCATCGATTCTTTGAGCACCTGGAGGGGGAATCCGTTGGTCGTGTAATAATCCAGCAGGTCTGCCCAGTGGCGCGGGCCTTTCACTATTTTCGTTTCGGCCCGCCCAAAATAGCAGATCGAGCTCTCGGTGGCCAGGTCGCCCGTCAGCCCGAAGTGGTCTGCGTGCAGGTGCGTTACGAACAGGTCCGTCCTGTTGAGATCGATACCCAGCTTTTGTATAGCCGGCATCATCACTTCCTTGCATTCCGGGCGGTTCATGCCTGTATCTATAATCAGATTTCTGTCGGCTCCCCTGATGACATAGCAGTTGACCGACTTGAGTGGATTTTTCGGCAGCGGCAACTCGATTTTGTATAAGCCCGGTAAAATATCTTCTATCATTTCAACCTTTTTTAAACATAATCGCTTAATTATACTTGTATCCGGGCAAATTGGCATTTTTAACCCTGCCGGGCATCGTGATAAAACACCTGTGCCGGGATCGTTAAATGCATGCCTGATACAGCGCATGCGGACAGCTTCAATGGCTCAGCCGGCGTCAAATACACCGGATCAAGAAAGCAACGTATCTGTTTTAACGAAAAACGGTTTAGCGGACTTCAACAAAGCAGACACTGGCCCCATAGTCGGTCTCAGAATAAGGCCCATCGCCGTGCGTCAGCTGAAAGAAAGTGTCCTGGTAAGGCCAGTACTGCTCCACCCCGAATGACTGCACTATATCGCGCATCTCGGGTGCGCCGGACAGGTCGCTGGTGAAATCGTTCTCTATAAACACATTTTGCGCGTCCAGCACGTTCCAGTAAACATAGACCGGCTCACCTTTCTTGATTTTTTGAGGGTATACCATGAACGTCCTGCACCTGTGGGTGCGGTCGAAGGTCTGCCGCTGACCTCTGGACAGTACCGTTATCTCAATATTCTGAGAGACCGAACCGGCTGCATTCCTGGCTGTGAGGGTATAGGTATATGCGCCGGGCACATCGGGAACAATCACTGTGCCTACCCTGTCGCCCGGTATAGTGACTATGTATTTACCGCCCCAATCCAGGGTGAAGTTGTCGGCATTTGCCACCTTCCATCCCAGGAAGACCGAATCGTCCACTTCCACCGGATTGGTATCGGCATAGAGGTCGCCTCCGCTTTCAAAGTAGGGTTTAGCCGCGGCAAATCCGGCGGGTGAATTATCCTGTTTCCAGGGAAACTGGGCCCCGGATGCCGGAGGCTGAGCGCCGCCGGACTCGGTAGGCTGCAGCACTCCCATGGAGGATGACTGGCTCCCCCCCTGCCCGGACAGGTTGAACTGTCCCATAGCAGGAGAAACCGGCTGCCCGGCGGGCAAGGACCCGGACGGCTGACTGAAACCCCCCAGGCTGCCGGACTGGCCCTGTGGTTGCAGAGAAGGAAGGCCGCCTGAGCTGCCGGATTGTGCGCCGGGCAGGGCCTGCATATCGCCCGGATTCTGCGCCATCGCCCCTGCTGTATCCGTGGTATTGCCGGAGGGTTGCAGGCTCTGAGATGCGCTGCCTAGCCGGACACACGACGCCATCAAAACAGATATGATTGCCAGGACTATCAACCCCTTTTTCATCTTTATCCTCCGTTTAACCGGCAACCGCCCGTCAGCCTAACGTTAACACAACGTCAATTCTGCCCCGGCGGAAGCTGATTAGAAAGGTCCCTTTGCCCGTTCCAGGTTTTCCATTCTCCGGTGAAACCGTAGCGCCAGCGGCCAGTGAAGGAATTGCCGTCAGGCGCCATGGTGAACTCCACGTCCCCGGCATCGTTCGGTATTGCGTAAGAAGGCTCCTCGGACCAGGTCCCGTACAGCTTGTCGCCCCCCACATTGCCTTTCAGCTTGCCGTTGTCATATGTGTATGACCCTGTTACAACGTCGCCGGATTGTGAGATAGTCAATGTCCCCCACTGCCCGCAAAGCCACTTGCCGGACCAGTTGGCGGTCGGGGCAGTCGGGGGTGGGCCGAGGGTTGCCGGTTTTGCCGGTGGAATTGCAGAACTTATTTTTGTACACGACCAGTAATTGATCCAGTTACCTGCAGCACCTGTTCGATAGAGGCCGGTGAAGGAATCCCCATTGGCCGACATATTTAGTTGTATATCACGGGAACCCGCCTGGGAATCAAACCATGTGCCAACAAGCGTACTTCCTGAGGCATAGCCGTCAATATCACCATTTTGATTGTCGTACCATCCAGTCACCTGGCTGCCGGACTGGGTCAGGTACATTTTATATTGTCCGCACTGCCACGTGCCGGTCCAGTTGGCCGCAGGAGCAGGCAGGCTGGGCGGCGAAGGTGCGCCGGCCGGCGCGGCCGAACTTATCCTCGTGCAGCTGTATACGCCGCTCCCGCTGATTGCGGAGCCGGCCCCGTAAGTGCCCGCAAAGGATTTCCCGTCTGCCAGCATTATAAGTTGTATTCCGCCCGACAGGGGCGGCGACGACCAGGTACCATTCAAAGTGTTCCCCGTCGCAGTGCCGTCCAGCTTGTAATTATTGTAATCAATCCACCCCGTTACCTTGCTGCCGGACTGGTTAATGTAAATCTTGGTTGACCCGCATTGCCAGGTACCAATCCAGTTGGCAACCGCGACTGGTCCGGCAGGGCTGGGTTGAAGCACACCAAGTCCGGACTGGTCAGCCGGCGGCGTTGGGGGTGCCGGCGCTGGCGGTTGTGGCGACGGCATGGTCTGGTTAGCAGAGGGCGACGGCGACGGCACGGTCTGGTTATCAGAGGGCGATGGCGACTTACCCAGCTTAATGCAGCCGGCGGAAGGTAAAATAAGCGCGAAAACCAGCACCAGGCTCAAACATAATTCCAGGACTCTCCTCATCATGAAAACCTCCTGTACCTCAAGTCATGCGATTGTACTTATCTTGTTCAGGGCATATTAAAATAAAACCAACCCTCCGTCAAGCCGGCCGCTGGCATCCGGCATCCCCGGTAAAAAGTATTGACGGCAATCCGTTTTCCTGTTATGATACGGCAATAGGTTTCCGATAACCGTTTCCAAAATGACTTTTGAAACGCAGGACGTAGAAAGAAAGACCCTGTCCATCCTCAAGGTATTGGCTGGGGAAGAGGAGCCGCTGGGCTCCATCGTAATCGCCCGCAAGCTCAAGGACCTTGGCATCGACCTGGGTGAGAGGGCGGTGCGTTACCACCTCAAGATGATGGATGAGCAGGGACTGACCAGCCTGGCCGGCCGCCGCGACGGCCGTCTCATTACACTGCTGGGGAGGAGGGAATTGAAGCAGGGCATGGTCAAGGACAAGGTGGGCTTTGCCCTGTCGCGCATCGAGATGCTGGCCTTCCGCACTACCTTCGACCTGGAGAAACGATCGGGAATGGTGCCTGTCAACATCACCGTATTCAGAAAGTCCGATTTCCAGAAGGCGCTACGCCTGATGAAGCCGGTGATGGGTTCACGCCTGACCGTGAGCAGGCTGGTGGCGGTGGGTCGCGCCGGAGAGAAGATCGGCGATTTCATCGTGCCGTCCGACAGCGTCGCGCTGGCCACGGTATGCAGCATAGTGGTCAACGGGACCCTGCTCAAGGCCGGCATACCCATGGATTCCAAATTCGGCGGGCTGCTGCAGATGCAGGACCATGAGCCGCTGCGCTTCGTGGAACTGATACATTATGCAGGATGTTCGCTCGATCCTTCGGAGATCTTTATCAAGGCCGGCATGACATCGGTCTCACATACGGTTAAAACCGGCAGCGGCAATATCCTGGCCAACTTCCGCGAGATACCCTCCATCTGCCGTCCCATAGCTCATGATGTCATCTCCGGGCTGGCCAGGGCCGGCATCAACGGAGTCCTGGTATTCGGATCGGTCAGCGAAGCGGTCTGCGAGGTGGCGGTGGAGTTGAACCGCGTGGGCATCGTCCTGCTGGGCGGGCTCAATCCTGTGGCGGCGGTGGAAGAGGCCGGCATACCGTTGGAATCACACGCCATGAGCACCGTGGTGGATTACAGAGAACTTGTTAGTTTCGAGGAGTTGCTTGAATGAAAGAGATCAAGGTCATACCCTGTCTGGACATCAGGGAAGGCAGGGTGGTCAAGGGCGTCAAGTTCGTGGACATCCGGGATGCCCGCGACCCTGTAGAGGCTGCGGAAGCCTATTGCCGCGAGGGGGCCGACGAACTGGTCTTCCTCGACATATATGCCAGTGTGGAGAACAGGAAGACGCGGTTGGACTGGGTGCGCAAGGTGGTTGAAAAGGTAACCATACCGTTCGCAGTGGGCGGCGGCATCGGCAGCCTGGAAGACATGAAGGCGCTGATCGACTCGGGAGTGGACAAGGTGTCCATCAACACCGCCGCGGTCACCAACCCCGATCTGATCAAACAGGCGGCGCGTGAATTCGGCAAAGAGCGAATCGTCGTGGCCGTAGACGGCCTCAAGAACCCCGCCGGCAGCGGACGTCCCAGGCTGGAGGTGGTGATCAAGAGCGGCAACGAGCCGACGGGACTGGAAATCGTGGACTGGGCGCGCAAGATCGAGAAGCTGGGAGCCGGCGAGATACTGCTCACCAGCAAGGACGCGGACGGCACCAAAGAAGGCTACGACATCGAGATGACGCGCGCGGTGGCGGAGGCCGTTTCCCTGCCGGTAACAGCCTCTGGCGGCGCAGGCACGCTGGAGCATCTGTATCAGGCCGTAGTAGACGGCAAGGCGTCGGCGGTGCTGGCGGCTTCCATCTTCCATTTCCGCGAGATCTCCATCAGGGAAGTCAAGGAATATCTGAAGAACAAGGGGATCCCGGTCAAGCCGCTCCCCAAATAGCCGTTAAATCCAATAATATTTAAATTCAAGAGGAGGAAGCATGTCTCAGATCAACCCGTTTGAAATCGTCAGGAAGCAGGTGGATAAATGCTCGCGCATCCTGAAACTGGACCAGGACGTAACCGATGTATTGAAGAATCCGTTACGTGAGCTGCACGTATCGCTGCCGGTCCGCATGGACAATGGCGCGGTGAAGGTATTCCAGGGCTACCGTGTGCAATATAATGATGCCAAGGGCCCGACCAAGGGCGGCATCCGTTTCCACCCGGACGAGACGATCGACACCGTCCGCGCGCTGGCGGCCTGGATGACCTGGAAATGTGCCCTGCTGGACCTGCCCCTGGGCGGAGGCAAGGGCGGCATCATCTGCAATCCCAAGGAATTGTCGGAGGGCGAGCTTGAGCGCCTGAGCAGGGCTTATGCCCGCGCCGTCTACCAGTTCATCGGCCCCGAAAGGGACGTGCCGGCTCCGGACGTCTACACCACACCTCAGATCATGGCCTGGATTATGGACGAGTACTCTGCCCTGGCCGGCAAATCGCAGTTCGGCGTTATCACGGGCAAGCCGCTGGCGCTGGGCGGATCCAAAGGACGCGGCGATGCCACGGCCATGGGCGGCATGTACTGCATACGCGAGGCTGCCAAAGAGCTGAAGATCGACCTTTCCAAGGCGACCATCGCCGTGCAGGGTTTCGGCAACGCAGGATATTATGCGGCCAAGCTGGCCAGGGAGATGTTCGGCTCCAAGATCATAGCCGTCTGCGACAGCCAGGGCGGTTGCTACTGCAAGACGGGCATCGACGCCGATGAGGCCCAGAAGATCAAGACCAAGACCACCTCGGTCTGCAACCTCAAGGTCGGGGACAAGATCACCAGCGAAGATATCCTCGAGCTCGACGTTGACATCCTCATCCCCTCGGCCATGGAGAACGTCATCACCGAGAAAAACGCGGCCGACATCAAGGCCAAAATCGTGGTTGAGCTGGCCAACGGCCCGACCACACCCGAAGCGGACGATATCCTCTACAAGAAGGGTGTGCACGTCATACCCGACTTCCTGGCCAACGCCGGCGGCGTGACCGTGTCCTACTTCGAGATGGTGCAGAACTTCAATATGTACTACTGGACCGAGAAAGAGGTCTACGCCAGGCTGGACGAGAAGATGACCACCGCCTACCATTCCGTCTACGACACCCACAAGGAATACAAGATCAACATGCGCCAGGCGGCCTATGTGAGGGCTGTGGAGCGCGTCGTGGAAGCCATGAAGCTGCGCGGCTGGGTATAAATTTATCCTGCTGTAAACACGCTTTAACCAAAGGGCGGCGCACATGTGCGCCGCCCTTTGTTATCTAACATCAAACTGTGATATATTTCAGCCACCTGCACAATTAGTATACACGGACGAGAGGAGGTATCGGCTATGGTCAAAAAGTTCATCCTGGTTGCTTCAATTATTGCTTTGCTGGCCGGTTGTTCCATGCGCCCGGTCGATAGCAATAAGCCGGCCTCACAGGTAATAAAAATCAGCAGCGGCATAATACAGGGAACCACTGCAGGCGGGGTAGCAGCCTATTTAGGCATTCCTTATGCAGCGCCGCCCGTGGGCGACCTCCGTTGGCGCGAACCGCAGGCCGTCACCGCCTGGGAAGGCGCCATGGACTGCACGCAATACGGCCCGGCCTGTCCTCAGCCGAAATCAATATTTTACGACGTCGCCAACATGAACGAGGACTGCCTTAATCTTAATGTCTGGACACCGGCTAAAAGCGCCGGGGACAAGCTTCCTGTGATGGTATGGATACACGGGGGTTCATTTACAACCGGAGCCGGGTCGCTGAAAATGTATGCAGGCAGGAACCTGGCCGAAAACGGTGTTGTCGTGGTGACCGTCAATTACAGGCTGGGCCCTCTGGGCTTTCTTTCGCACCCCCTATTGAGCAAGGAATCGGGACATGCGGCGTCGGGTAACTACGGCCTGCTGGACCAGATCGCCGCACTCAAATGGGTCAAGCAGAATATCGCTGACTTCGGAGGCGATCCTGATAACGTCACCATCTTCGGTGAGTCGGCCGGCGCTATGAGTGTCTGCGACCTGATGGTCAGCCCGCTGGCGAATGGGCTCTTTCAGCGTGCCATCTCCGAGAGCGGCGCCTTTAGCGACGCCTTCCCTACGTACAGGGAGGACACCGTAGCGAAGGCCGAGGGCACGGGACTTGAGCTGTCGGCCAAACTGGGCTGCGATAAGGCCGATAACCCACTGGCCGCTATGCGCAGCAAGACCGCTGACGAGGTGGTCAAGGCAGCCTATACCGGGTACAGTTCCAGCTCCGCCGGGAAATTCAGGCCGGTTGTGGACGGCTGGGTCATACCTGAAAATCCGTGGACGATGTTCAGCGCCGGCAAGCAGAGTAAGGTGCCCCTGCTGATCGGCACCAATGCCGACGAGGGCAGCATATTCCTGATACCCGATTACAAGGTACTGAAGATGAGCGGGCAGGATTACGAAAATTATGTGAAATCCCTGTATCCCAAAGATTATGAAGCGGTGCTCGCGCTTTTCCCTGCCTCCGACAGCCAGAGCGTATTGCAGGCCATGATAAAGCTGCGGACGGTAATGAGTTTCAGCGCGGGGGCCCTGCATGCGGCGGATACAGCTACTGCCAAAGGTTCCAAAGTTTACATGTACCAGTTCACGCGTGTCCCGCAGACGCTGCTCAAATTCGCCGGTGCCTTCCACGGCCTCGAGATATTTTACGTCTTCGGAAACCTCAGGGCTGACCGCGTCTCAATACCGGACGACAAGATCGACCTGCAGCTATCACAAAACATGATGCAGTACTGGACTAATTTCGCCAAAACCGGTGACCCCAACGGGCCACAACTGCCTCAATGGCCCGTATACGAGGCCGGCGTGGGTAAATACATCATCCTCGATGAACCGCTGACGTCTTCTTCGGGTCTGTATAAGGAATACTATGAACTGATCAGGAAGGTCGCTCCGCAGTAAAAGACAACGGGTTCACCGACATATGTAATAAAAAGGGGCGGCATGAAAATGCCGCCCCTTTTCTTTTGTCCGCTACTTTACTTACCTGGTATTGTAGCTGCGCTCGCCGTAGTTTGAGTTGCCGCTCTGCTGTTTCTTAGCTTTTCGGCAGCCCTGGCAGCGCTTCGGTTCGTTGGTATAACCTTTGGTGGCGAAGAACTCTTGTTCTCCCGAAGTGAAGGTAAAGGTAGTACCACAATCGACGCACTTGAGCGATTTGTCTTGAAAACTCATCGGATGCCCTCCTTAATAAATTTAGCCAGTATTCGGGCCATCCAATGCTTGAAATTGATCCGGTAGGATATAAGAAGCTTGTAATAACCTAAACTTGAACTATATTTAAAGTATACAACAAATCGAATTTAATGTTAAGAAGAGTGAAGAAGTGGTATCTCCGGTTCGCGACATCTGTTCAATTTAACATGTTTTTCTACCTATTTATCTGAGATTATCTTGATCGCCCAATTATTTCAAGTATATGCACGCACATGGCGGCTTCCTCCACCCCTATATTGCCGCCGCCGTTTTCGGCCAGCCCGATGCGCGCATTCTCAACCTGTCTCAGGCCCGCGTCGCCGCGCAGCTGCAGCACCAGCT
>Ga0208828_1000590_pt1 | contig 15933 bp, 15 predicted proteins | sample Kivu_160m_FD_185487 | JGI IMG/M metagenome (GOLD analysis project Ga0208828, IMG submission 185487) | Freshwater microbial communities from Lake Kivu, Western Province, Rwanda to study Microbial Dark Matter (Phase II) - Kivu_160m (SPAdes)... | ecosystem: Environmental > Aquatic > Freshwater >... | reverse complement strand
GAAAACGGGCGATGATTTCGTGAAGCTGGACAAGGATTACAACGTCTTCGTCCACTTCTGGCACAACACCAACAACCTCTTGACGGACGACTATGTTCCCGAGATCCCGACCACCAAGTGGGAAAAGGGGAAAGAATACGCGGTCAAGCACCGAATTTACATCCCCCCCTTCATCGACGAATTCGACCCCCAGTTCAAGGGGGAGGAAACGCTTCGCCTCTCGGTCGGATTCGCCAATCCCTACGACCGCAGCGGCAAAGGGGAGATGGAAGTCCTGTCGAAGAAGTTGAAGGTCCTGCCCCCGCCCCTCGGAACGCCCGAGGTGATCTACGAAAACGGTTGGTATGATCTCGAAAAGGAGCCCAACTCCGTGCTGAAACAGTGGCGCTGGACGGCGAAAGAAGCCAAATGCGTCATTGACAACCCGAAGAAGGACGCCCTCCTCGTCATCAGGGGTGGCGTCAATTTCCAGGCCGTCAAGGACCAGAAGGTGATCTTCAAGATCGACGACCTGACTCTGGACGAGTTCGTCGTGGGCCAGGAGCTGTTCGAGAAATCCTACGACATCAAGAAGGAACAGATGGGCGACAAGAACGAGTTCACCCTGACCATCGCCGTCGACAAAGCCTGGATTCCGGCTAAGGTCATTCCCAATTCCAAGGACGAACGGGAGCTCGGCTGCCAGATCTCCTTTATCTATTTCCGCTAATGTCCGGGGGGGCTTCCCTCCAACGGGAGGTCACTCGCTCTTCCAGCCTTTAGCCACCAGCTGGTCGAGCTCGTCCTTGAGGATCTTTTCCGCGGCCTGCGCCGCCTGCAGCCTCTGGAACGTGTCGCTGATCTGCATCTGGACCTGTTCCTTGGACTGCATGGAGTTGAAGCTGTAGAACTGCTGCTGCAGCGCTTTCATCTTGAGCGTGAGCAGCTCCACCATCTCCTTCATTTTAGCCAGGCGCTCTTCGAGCGAGGCCTTTTTTTCGTCGAATTCCTTCCTGGCCTCGGCCTGAGGGTCGACGGCCTGTGCGGCCGTCGTCGCGGGTGCGGCCGCCGGAGAGGACGGATTCCCGCTTTCGGTCGGAGCGGGAGCGGCGAGGGCCGGCTTCTTCTTGGTCGCTCCGAGGTTCGCGTTCGTCACGACGACGCCGGACTTCCCCTTGAGGCTTTCGCGCCGCTCTTTCTCTTTCTTGGCCGCCTCGGCCAGGCTTTGGCCGGGCGCGAGCGGGCTGAGAGCCAGAACGAGAATTCCGGCGCAGAGGACCTTGAACGCGCTCATTTCCTTGGAGTTACTACAGGGAGCAGAAAATATGATGCATTATCATTACTGCTCCCCGAGTACTAGCCGGGCGATATAGAAATCTGAAGACATTTATTTTCTGCCCGGCTTAGTATATTCCGCCCGCATAATATCTTAGTCCCGCTGCACTTAGCTGTCAATCCGCCGGGACTTGGAGCGACGTCCGGACGGCCAGACGCCTCCCGTCGGACGTGATCTCGACGGCGCCGTGAAGGTCGGACCGATAGACGCGGGCGCCGAGCGCGCGATAGCGGTCCAGGATCTCCGGCTGGGGGAATCCGTAGCGGTTGCCCCGCCCGACGGGAATGACGATGACGGCGGGCGCGACGGAGCGGAGGAAAGCCTCCGAGCTCGACGTCGCGCTGCCGTGATGGGGGGACTTGATGACGTCGCTCTTGAGGTCCTCGCCGAAGGAGAGGATCTCGGCCTCGGCGTTCACGCCGATGTCGGCCGGGAGAAGAAAGGCCGTAGCGCCGTAGGAGATCCTCATGACCATCGAGCGGTCGTTGTCGGCGGGCGCGACCGAAGACGGCCCTTCAGCGGGAAAGAGGACATGAACGCGGACCCCGCTTTCGTCGAGGTCATGGCCGCGGAACGCCCGCTTGCGGCGGACGAGGCCGAGATTTTTTTCGAGCTCCGCGTATTTCTCATCCTGCGGGGGCGAGAAGGCTTCCCAGAATTCGCCGATCCGGAAATTCCGGGCGACCGCGACGAGGCCGCCGGCATGGTCGGGATGGGGGTGGGTCAGGACCAGGTAATCGATCGTCTTGATGCCCTTGTTCCACAGGAACGGCGAGACTACGCTCTCCCCGACGTCGAACGTCCCCGTGGGAAATCCGCCGCCGTCGATGAGCATCTTCTTGCGGCCGGGGAATTCGACGAGGACGGAATCGCCCTGGCCGACGTCGATGAAGGTCAGCTTGAGGCCGCGAGAGGCGGCCGGGAACGGATAGAGGATGAGCAGAAGGAAGAAGAGGAGGAACCCGGCGACGGCCCATCGGCGGATTTCCCGCAGGGCCGGCGGCAGGAGGAGTAGAAGAAGAAAGGCGAAGTATCCGGCCACGACGACCCCGGGCGGCGTGGGGATCCTGTAGGAGAGAAAAGAAACTCCGTCAAGGAGGTGCGTCGAGCCCATGAACAGCCGGATGAGAAAGGCGATCGCCGCGGCAAGCGGACGGGCGATCGCCGGTCCCAGAAAGGCAAGGGGCAGGAAAAGGTATCCCGCGGCCATGATGACCGCCACGAGAGGGATCCCGAGGAGGTTCAGGAGGAGCCCGGAAAAGATGATCCGGTTGAACATCCCGGCTATGAGAGGGAAAACGCCCGCTTGGGCGGTGAGCGACATGGCGAAGACCTCGCTGATCCTGAAGGGCAAAGCGGGCAGAAGGGGGATGACTTTCGGATAGAAGAGGATGATGGCGAGCGTCGCGGCGAAGGTCAGCTGGAAGCCGGGATCGAACAGTTGGAAGGGATTGAAAAGAAGGATGGCGAGCGCGCCCGCGCCGATGGTGTTGAGGAGATGCGTATCCTTCCAGAAAAGCTTGCCGAGGAGGAAAGCGATGGTCATGACGACGGCCCGGACGACCGAAGCCCGGCCTTCGACGAGGAGCGCGTAGAGGACGAGAAGGACGATCAGCAGTCCATACGATGACCGCTGGGGAAAGCGGAGGAGCTTCAGGAGCCCGAAAATCATGAACGAGATCATCCCGATGTGCGCTCCGGAGATGGCGAACAGATGGAAAAGCCCGGTTTTCTGCAGGGATTGGGTCGTCTCCGGCGACAGCCGGCCCCGGCCGCCGAGGAGGAGCGTTTCGAGCACGGCGCCCTCGGCCGTCAGCGCCCGCGGGTCCTGCGGAGAGGCGAAATTCTCTTCGATGGCGCGCAGGAATCGGCGGCGCAGGCCGGACATCCAGCGGAGGACGGAGAAGGCCGGCCCGGAGGCGACCTTCCGGACGAGAAGAGGGCTCTTGGTGACGGCCAGGGCATGAAGCATCTGGGTTTTGAGGTACATGCGGGAGAACGGCTCTTCGAAGTTGTTGAATTCGAGGGGCGGCGTGATCATGGCCGAGACCGTCAGCCGGTCTCCCGTTGTCAGGTCCAGCCGGCCAGGGAATTCCGTCGAATGAGGGACGGACACGCGGAGGTTCCCGGCCATGGACACCTCCCGCGTCCCCGCCGAGACCTTTTCGGTCCGCAGATAGAGGTAATCGCGGTCGAGACCGGGGGAAGGCGAACGGGTTAGAACGCCGGTGAAATCCACGTACTCCTTCTCCGATAAGCGGTGTAGCGCGTTCTGCTCGTAGCGGTCGTCGAAGGAGACAAAAACTGTGGCGCCGAGGAATGCCGCAGCGAGCAGAAGAAGGCCGAACGAGGCCTCTCTTTTCTTCAGGAAATGAAAAAGCCAGGCGAGGACAAGCGAAGCGGCGAGGCCGGCGACGGCCGGCGCGAGCGGAAGCGCCGCCGCTTCGGAAAGCCCGATGCCCAAGGCTAAGGCCAAGGCGATGTAAAGGAGGGGGAAAGCCATAAGGGCTTTATCTTATGATGATCAAAAGCCCTTTTCAAGGCGGCTTTGCTGGTCGAGGCAATCGAGGAGAAGGTGGCAGAGGATCTTGATGCCGACGCCGATGCACCGCTCGTCGGGATTGAAATACGGGCTGTAGAGGGAGGCCGTGCTCGGCTGGCGGGGATTCTTCGCGCCGAGGAGAAAATAAAAGCCGGGGATCTTCTGGCTGAACAATGCGAAATCGTCGGCCATCATCTGCGGCTTGATCTGAATGAGGTTGGAGGCGCCGACCGCTTCCGTGAGGGTCGGCATCATGAGGTTCGAGAGCTCGGGATGGTTCGCGACCGCCGGCGTCGCTTCGTCCAGGGAAAAGGAGTAATCTCCGCCGAACGGCTGGACAATGCCTTTGACCGCGCTCTCCATGAGCCGGGCGATCTTCCTCCGGTTGGCATCGCTCAGCGTCCGGACGGTCCCTTCGAGCCGGACGCGGTCGGCGATGAGATCGGCTTTTGTCCCGCCTTCGATCTTGCCTATGGTCAAGAGGGCGGGGTCGGTCGGGTCGATCGCCCGGCTGACGAGCGTCTGAAGAGCGGACACGACCTGGGAGGCGAGGACGACGGCGTCCACCCCGTCCTGCGGCTGGGAGCCCTCGGAGCTCTTGCCCTTGATCGTGATCTGGAAGGAATCCGAGTTGGCTAGAAGCGGGCCGGGCGAGATGAAGGCCTGGCCTACGTTCTCGGGCCAGACGTGGAAGCCGAAGACGGCGCCCACGGGAGGATTGTCGAGAACCCCTTCCTTGATCATGAGCGCCGCGCCTCCTTCCTCTCCGGGCGGCGGACCTTCGCCGGCCGGCTGGAAGATGAACTTGATGTTGCCCTTGATGCGGTCCTTGAGCTCGTTCAGGACGTAGGCCGTCCCGAGGACGATCGAGGCGTGGATGTCGTTGCCCTTGGCATGCATGATGCCCGGATTCAGGGATTTGAAGGGGACCTCGGCCAGCTCCTGGATGGGAACGGCGTCGATGTCGGCCCGCAAGGCGATCGTCGCGCCCGTCTGGCCTCCGCGGAGGAGGGCGACGACGCCCGATTTGGCGATCCCCGTTTTGACGTCCAGGCCGAGCGAGATGAGCCGGCCGCTGATGATGTTCGCGGTCTCCTGCTCCCGGTTGGCGAGCCGCGGGTCCATGTGGATGCGCCGGCGGACCTTGACCATCTCCGGGCTGACCTTGGTCGTCTCGCGGTCGATGTCGGCGGCCGTTTTTTTATCGACGGCGGCGTCGGCGGCGAAGCAGAAAAAAGCGGAAGAGAGAAGCGCTATATAGCGGACGAACCCTTTCGAAGTCACGCCTTATCTTAGCCCGAACCCGACATAAAGTCAATGTTTTAAACGACTAACCGCGGACTGGGGTCGCGTCTTCACTTTCCACTTTTTTCAATGGCGACGTGTCGGCTTTTTTTTCAATACGTAAAAGTGGGAAGTGGAGACGCGACCCCGTAACCGCGACCCCGCAACCGCTTGCGATAAAATGGCGGAATGTAGACGCGACCCCGAAGATATGATAGGGTAACGATAAGGAGCCAACCCCATGGAACAGAGGAAGCGGACCTATTACAAATCGCCGATCGGAGAGATCGAGATCGAAGGAACGGACAAGGAGATCAGCTCGGTCCGTTTCGTCAAAGGCAAGAAGCGGGGCCGTACGTCCTCCCCCTCGCCGGCGCTCAAGGAATGCGCCAAACAGCTCGACGAGTATTTTAAGGGCAAGCGGAAACTCTTCACGCTCCTGCTGAGGATGGACGGGACAGATTTTCAAAAAGCGGTCTGGCTGTCCCTGCTGGGCATCGGATACGGAGAGACGGCGTCGTACGGGGATATCGCCAAGTCGATCGGGCGGCCCAAGGCGGGCAGAGCCGTCGGCAATTCGAACCGGCTCAACCCGATCGGCATTGTCGTCCCCTGCCATCGCATCATCGGCAGCTCCGGCGACCTGACCGGCTACGGCGGCGGCCTATGGCGCAAGGAATGGCTCCTCGAGCACGAACGGAAGCATCTGAAGAAGAAATAAACGGCGGCAAGCCTTGGGGCGGGCGGAGGAGATCCTTCGCTTCGCTCAGGATGACAGGGGGGGCAACGTTCAATCCAAGAAGACGAATCCGGCTTCCAGACTTTCAGAAAGAGATGTGTTCCTGATATTCGCCGAATGCGTCCTTGAGGACCTTCGTGATCTCGCCCAGCGTGGCCAGGCTCTTGACGGCCTCGACGAGCGGCGGCATGAGGTTCTTGCCCTCCGCGAGCGCTTTTTTTAGCTCCCCGAGGCGCGCATCGACCTTGGCCGCATCCCGTTTCTTTTTCGCCTCGCCCAGCCGGGCGACTTGATCCCGCTCCAGCGTTTCGGGCGGCAGCTGGAGCTTGAAATCTGGCCGCTCGCCGGCGTGGGCGTATTCGTTCAGCCCGACGAGGATGCGCTTCTTCTCCTCGATCTGTTTCTGGTAGATGTAGGCGCTTTCCTGGATCTCGCGCTGGATGAAGCCCGTCTCGATGGCCTTGAGCGTCCCGCCCAGGCCCTCGATCTCCTTGAGATAGGCCAGCACTCCCGCCTCGATCTCGTCCGTCAGCGTCTCGAGATAATAGGAGCCTCCGAGCGGGTCGGCGGCCGCCGTTACGCCGCTCTCATGGGCGATGATCTGCTGGGTGCGGAGGGCGATGCGGGCGGATTCCTCGCTCGGGAGGGCGAGCGCCTCGTCCCGCGAATTCGTGTGGAGCGACTGGGTCCCGCCCAGCACCGCGGCCAGCGCTTGGAGGGCGACCCGGGTGACGTTGTTCTCCGGCTGCTGGGCGAGGAGCGTAGAGCCGCTCGTCTGGGTGTGGAAGCGGAGCATCCAGGACGCTGGATCCTTGGCCTTGAAACGATCGCGCACAAGCCGGGACCAGATCCGGCGCGCGGCCCGGAATTTGGCCACCTCCTCGAAAAGGTCGTTATGGGCGGCAAAGAAGAACGACAAGCGGGGAGCGAACGCGTCGACGTCGAGCCCCGCCGCGATCAGCGTTTCGAGGTAGGTCAGGGCGTTGGCGAAGGTGAAGGCGAGCTCCTGGACGGCCGTCGCGCCGGCTTCCCGGATGTGGTAGCCGCTGATGCTCATCGTGTTCCACTTGGGGACGTTCGTTTCGCAGAAGGCGACGATGTCGGAGATGAGGCGCAGGGACGGCCGCGGCGGGAAGATGTATGTGCCGCGGGCGACGTACTCCTTCAGGATATCGTTCTGGATCGTCCCGGAGAGGGCCGTCCACGGAACATGGCGCTCCTCGGCCAGGGCCAGGACCATGGCCAGGAGGATGCCTGCAGTGGCGTTGATGGTCATCGAAACGCTGACCTTGTCCAGGGGAATGGCGTCGAAGAGGACGGCCATGTCCTCGAGCGAATCGATGGCGACGCCGACCTTGCCCACTTCGCCGGCGGAAAGAGGGTCGTCCGAATCGAGCCCGATTTGGGTCGGCAGGTCGAAAGCGATGCTCAAGCCGGTCTGGCCCTGGGACAGGAGGTAGCGGTAGCGCTCGTTCGATTCGCGGGCTGTCCCGAAGCCGGCGTACTGGCGCATCGTCCATAGCCGGCCGCGGTACATCGTCGGATGTATGCCGCGCGTGAAGGGAAATTCGCCAGGCCGGCCGAGCTTCGCGGCGGTGTCGAAATTTTTGAGGTCTTCGCTCGTATAAACAGGCTTGGTCTTCTCGTCCGGACTCGGTTTCGTCTCAGCCACGGCGGCCCCCCTCGAGAAAGATGGCCCTTTGCCCCGGACGGGCGGAAGGGCGGACCGGTCAGAGATATTTCGCGAACGGCTGCAGGCCGGCGTAAACGGCCTTCGGCCCGAGCTCGTCCTCGATCTCCAGGATGCGGTTGTACTTGGCGATTCGCTCGCTCCGGCAGACCGACCCCGTCTTGATCTGGCCCGTCCCGAGCGCGATGCACAGGTCGGAGATGAACGTGTCCTCGGTTTCCCCGGACCGATGGGAGATAACGGCGGCGAAGCCGTGGGCGTGGGCGTAATCGACGACGTCGATGGTCTCGGTCAGGCTGCCGATCTGGTTCAGCTTGATGAGGATGGCGTTGGTGATCTTTTCCGCGACGCCCCGTTTGAACCGCTCCACGTTCGTGACGAACAGGTCGTCTCCGACGATCTGGATTTTCTTTCCGAGGACATCGGTCATCGTCTTCCAGCCGGCCCAGTCGTCCTCGGCAAGCCCGTCCTCGATGGAGACGATGGGGTATTTCCGGATGAGGCCGGCGTAGAATTCGACCATGCCTTCTGAAGTCCTCGTCTCTCCGCTGGATTTCTTGAAGACGTACTTTCCTCCCTCGAAGAACTCCGAGGCGGCGGGATCGAGGGCCAGGAAGACGTCCTTCCCCGGCTTGTATCCCGCCTTCTGGATGCTCTCCACGATGCATTCCAGGGCCTCCTCGTTGGAGCGGAGGTTCGGGGCGAATCCGCCTTCGTCGCCGACGGCCGTGCCGTAGCCTTTTTTCTTCAGGATCCTCTTTAGATTGTGAAACACTTCGGCAGCCGCTCGGATAGCCTCGGCGAAGGTCGGCAGGCCCGCCGGCGCTATCATGAACTCCTGGATGTCCACGCTGTTGTCCGCGTGCGCCCCGCCGTTGAGGATGTTGATCAGGGGAACGGGAAGCGTATAGACGTTCTGTTTCCGGAGATGGGCGTAGAGCGGCAGCCCGGCCGCCTTGGCGGCCGCGTCGGCGACGGCCATGGACACGGCCAGGATCGCGTTCGCCCCGAAGCGGCTTTTTGCAGGCGTCCCGTCGAGCTTGAGCATCAAGGCATCGATCTCTTTCTGGGAACGGACGTCCATCCCCTTGAGCTTCGGGGCGATGTCGTTCTTGACATGGCCGACGGCCTTCAAGACCCCCTTACCCAGGTAGCGGGCGGGGTCCTCGTCGCGCAGCTCGAGGGCTTCATAGGTTCCCGTCGAGGCGCCCGAGGGAATGGAGGACTTGCCGATGGTGCCGCCTTCGAGGACGACCTTGGCCGCAACCGTCGGATTGCCGCGGGAATCGAGGATCTCCCGGGCGTTGATCTGGAGGATGGTGTTGGGGTTCATGGACATCAACCTTTTAAAATCTTTGGATGGACGACTTAAAGCCGGGATCACCGGCGGCCGCGGGTCAGCCCTTATGTTCCTCTTCCGGGAAGCTTTCGGGCGCCCGCTTGATGAATTCTTCCTTCTTCTTGTCGATGAAGTCCTTGATGGCGTCGATGCCTTCCTGCGTCTTTTCCTTGACGACGCGGATGCCCTTCTCGGCTTCCTTGGCGATCTTTTCGAAGCCTTCCTTGGCTTTTTCGCCCGTCTTGCCGACCTCATCGCTGATCTTTTTGCGCGTGTCCTTCCCGCTGGCCGGGGCAAAGAGGACGCCCAGGACGAATCCCGTGGCCGCTCCGATCAGGAATGAAACCGCGACCTCGAGGGCGGAGCCTTTGTTGTCACTCATCTTTCTTTTTCTCCTTTCGTTTTTTCCATTGCCGCCAGACGAACCGCACGACGGGGAGGGCGATCGGGAGGAATTTGGAGGAGGGCGCGACGAACTTCGTCGCAATCAGGGACGACGCCTGGGAGATATTGACGGCCGCTTTTTTCGAGGCCTCCAGGGTCTTGCCCAGGTCCTCCACTTTCGCCTTGACGACGAGGTCGAGCTCGGTCAGGTGCTTGGCCAGGACGCCGAACTCGGCGAGGGCCTTTTCCCCCTCGGCCACCGTCCGGCGGAGCTGGCTCAGGAGGCGGATGAGATAGATGACGAGGATGACCGCGGCGAAGGTGAGGACGAGGAGGAGGAACTGGTTGAGGGTCAGCGGCATGGCACAGGTAAGATAATGAAAAAAATGGGGTTTGTCAATTCGGGCTGAATGGCCAAAAACCGGTCCTTTGCGGCCTCCGGCGGCGTTCCGGCCGGCCTCTCAGAGCCCGGCCTTTTCCCGGAAATACCGCCGTTGGAAAGCCAAGGAGACGTTGACCAAGCCGATCATGACCGGCACCTCGATCAGCGGGCCGATGACCGCCGCGAACGCCTCCCCGGAATTGATCCCGAAGACGGCCACGGCCACGGCGATGGCCAGCTCGAAATTGTTGCTGGCGGCGGTGAAGGACAGGGTCGCCGTCTTGGAGTAATCCGCGCCTATCTTGCGGCCCATGTAAAACGAGACGAGAAACATGATGACGAAGTAAAAGAGGAGCGGGACGGCGATGCGCAGGACGTCGAGGGGAATTTTGACGATGTATTCCCCTTTGAGCGAGAACATGACCACGATCGTGAAGAGCAGGGCGATGAGCGTAATCGGGCTGATGCGGGGAATGAATTTCCGCTCGTACCAGTCCTTCCCCTTGAGCTTGAGCATCGTGAAGCGCGTGATCAGGCCGGCCAAGAAGGGGATGCCGAGATAGATGAAGACGCTTTTCGCGATCTGGCCGATCGTCACGTCGACGGCCGTGCCCTTCAAGCCGAGCCAGGCCGGAAGGACGGTGATGAAGACATACGCGTAGACGGAAAAGAACAGGACCTGGAAGACGGAGTTGAAGGCGACCAGGCCGGCTGCGTATTCGGTGTCGCCCTTGGCCAGCTCGTTCCAGACGATGACCATGGCGATGCAGCGGGCCAGGCCGATCATAATAAGTCCGTACATGTAATGCGGATAGCCGCGAAGGAAGATGACGGCCAGGGCGAACATCAGGATCGGGCCGATGACCCAGTTCTGGACAAGCGACAGCGCCAAGACCTTGACGTTGCGGAAGACGTCGCCCAGCTCCTCGTATTTCACCTTGGCCAGGGGCGGGTACATCATTAGGATGAGGCCGATGGCGATCGGGATGTTGGTCGTGCCGCTCTGGAACTTATTGATGAAGCCGACGACGGAGGGGACGAAATACCCCAGGCCGACGCCGAGGGCCATGGCCGCAAAGATCCAGAGCGTCAGATAGCGGTCGAGGAACGACAGCCTCTTCGGCGGATGGCCGGTCATGGGCGGTTCCTTTTGAGTTTTTTATGAGGCGGTTTCCGGGATCTTCGGATATCTTTCATGAGGCATATCCTCAAGTTATCGAGATCCCGGATGGCTCCTGCGGATTTTGCGGCTTCGTCTCTATCCGATAATCCCAGGAGAGGCCGAAGCCGGCCCCGCGCGCCCCGGGGAAGGCCGTAGATCATCCACTTCCCGTCGCGTTTGTCCTCGGCCAGCCCGGCGTCGCGAAGGATTCTGAGCTGGTGGGACACCCGGGACTGCGACATCTTCAGGATATAGGTCAGCTCGCAGACGCACAGATCTCGTTCGAGAAGGAGGAGGATGATCCGCAAGCGGGTGGGGTCGGCCAGGGCCTTGAGTGTTTTCAGCAGACGTTCCATGGCTTTCAATAATATGAACATATTTTCATACATAACGCCTTGAATTGTCAAGGGATTGACTTCGGAAAATAAATTATATATGATAATTTCTTCATATATGAGGGCGCCATGAAGAAACGCGTGCTTTTTCTATGCACGGCCAACAGCGCCCGGTCCCAGATGGCCGAGGCGCTGATCAATCACGACCTGGGGGACCGCTTTGAGGCCTATTCCGCGGGCACGAATCCGACGACGCCTCATCCCGCCGCCCTGGAGGTTCTGGCGGAGCTCGGCATCGACCACAGCCGCGCCCGGGGCAAGCCGGCGGAGGAGTTCAACGGGCAAACGTTCGACTTTGTCATCACGCTCTGCGGACAGGCCAACGAGACGTGCCCCCTGTTCTTCGGAGGCGTCGAGAGGGCCCACATCGGCTTCGAAGATCCGGCCGCCGCTCCGGGAAAGGCCGACGAGGTCAAGGCCGCGTTCCGGCGCGTGAGGGATCGGATTCGAGCGGAGGTGGAAGCCTACCTCCTCGAGGCTTATAAGGGCGCTCATTCCGGATCCTGAGGATAAAGGGAGAGCCGAGTGCCGTTGAAGCCCGTCCCGAGAGAAAAAGTGCCGTGGTATCCCTCGGTCGATGAGGACAAATGCACCGGCTGCCGGATTTGCGTCGATTATTGCGGATACAGAGTTTACATCTTCAATGAAACGACGGAGAAAGCCGAGGTCCGGAATCCGTTCGGATGCGTCGTCGGCTGCACCGGGTGCCAGCCGCTCTGCGCGGCCGGGGCTATTTCCTTCCCCGACCTGGAGGCAGTCCACGAGATCATCCGTAAGCTGAGGGCGGGCGAAGAGTAGTGCCAAGTGGCCGCCCTTTGCCATAGATGCGGAATCGGCGCGCGCGATCCGACTCTTTAAAATACTTCCGGGTGGAGAATGCGGGCCAGGTCGGTAAAGGCGTCATAGAGCCGCGGACCGAACCGGCTGGAGATGTTCTCGTCGAGGAAATAAATCCGGCCGGTCCGGACGGCGGCGACGGTCTCGAATCCCGCCTGTCTTTTAAACCACTCCCGGGCTTTTTCGAATGCCTCGCGCGTCGTCGTCAAAATGACGATGATCTCCGGGTCGTCTTTGATGAACTGTTCGCGGCTGTAGTCCAGCCAGGCCTTGGCGGCGTGGCCGGCGATGTTCGCGGCCTTGGCCCGCTCCGTCAGGGCGTTCAGATAGCTCGGCCCGCCGCACGTGGCCAGGTTCATGCCGCTCAGATTGATAAAAACCTTCGGACGGCTCGTGACCGAGGATAAAGCGGCCGCGACCTGGCTATAGCGCTTTTCCAAAGCCTGGACCAGAGACCGCGCTTCGTCTTCCCGCCGGGTGATCCGCCCGATCTTTTCGACCGTCCTCGGGACGGATTCCAAATCGGCGCCGATGTCTAGGACGAACACGCTCAGGCGCAGGGCTTGGAGCTTCTGGATGACGTCCCAAGGATTGCCGCGGAAGGCGATGACGAGGTCGGGCCGAAGGGCTCCGATGCGCTCGACGTTGGGGTCGGTCAGGCCGCCCACTTTATCTTTTTTGAGGGCGGCGGGGGGATAATCGCAGTATCGCGTCACGCCGATAACCCGGTCGCCGAGGCCGAGGGCGAAGAGGATCTCGGTGATGTTGGGAGCGAGGGAGACGATGCGGCGCGGCGGCTCGGCCAGCCGGAAGACCTGCCCCGCGTCGTCGCGGACGGTCAGTTGCTGAGCGGCCCCAATGGCGGGGGCCGCAGCCAGGATCAGCCCTAAAACCGCGGCCGTCCTGAAGGCGTTAACGCCCATTTCAGTAATGCTATTGGATGAGGAGGGTTTTCGGGTCGAGTTTGATCGGCAATACGCCGGGAGCCGGATGCTCGTGGTCCTTGACGACCTTGATTTCGACATGATCGCCCTTGGCGTGGAGGGTGATCAGGACGTCGATCGCGGCGCACAGGGGATTCAAGACGACGGGAACGCCGCTCGCTTCTTCATAAAGAGGCGTCCCGTTGTCCTTGAGCGAGGCGCTGAACCAGACTTCCAGGCCGAGCTTGGCGGCGAACGCCTTGAATTTTTCGAGGTCTTCGCAGGCGGAGCGGGTGAAGTCGTAGCCGTCGACGATGATCGACTCCGCGGCGAACTTGCCGAACGTGATCATGGCTTCGACGCTCTTGAGGACCTGTTCGGTCCGCGAGCCTTCCTGCTTGAAGTTCATGATGACGCGGTTCTTGATGATCTCGTCGTGGACGTCTACGGCGTCGCTCAATTTCCGGTTCTTGGCGATTTCCTTGAAGATGTCCTCGTACCAGGTGATGATGTAGTCCACCCGGCTCGAATACGATACGTGGATGATGGGCTTGCCCTGGAGCAGCTTGTCCGTGGCGATGTGGACGAGGCAGGCCGTCTTTCCGACGCCCTTGGGCGAGGCCAGGACGCCGACGTTGCCGCGGCCCAGCCCGCCGTGGATGGATTTCTCGAGGACCCGCAGCGGGCTCCGCTGGATGAGCTCGTCTTTAACCATCTCCGGACTCTCCTTCCCTTATTTCGTCCCTTCGCGTTGCCGTTCCTGGTGGCGGGCGATGAGATCCTCCGCGATCGCGGCGGGCACCCGGCCGTATTTCAGGAACTCCATGGTGAACTCCGCCTTGCCCTGGGTCAGAGAGCGGAGGACCATCGAATAGCCGAACATTTCGCTCAGCGGAACTTCGGCATCGACGCGGGAGAAGCTGCCGTCCTCGACGGAGCTGACGATGATCCCGCGGCGCTGGTTGATCGTGGCGAAGATGTTGCCGGCGAATTCGGACGGGCCTTCGACCGAGACCTTCATGACCGGCTCGAGGATCTGGGGCTTGGCCTTGCGGTAGACCTGGCGGAAGGCGCCGATGGCCGCCGCCTGGAAGGCGTGGTCCGAGGAGTCCACCTCGTGGTAGGCCCCGTCGGTCAGCGTGACCCGGACGCCGGTGATGGGAAAGCCGATCAGCTCGCCTTTTTTCACGGCCGCCTGGAATCCCTTGTCGCAGGCGGGGATGAATTCCCTCGGGATGCGGCCGCCCCGGACCTCGTTGACGAACTCGTAGGCGCTGTCGGCCGTCGGCTCGATCGTCCCGATGACCCGGCCGAACTGGCCGGCGCCGCCGGTCTGCTTCTTGTGGGTGTAGTCGAACTCGACGCGCTGGCTGATCGCTTCGCGGTAGGCGACCTGCGGCTTGCCGGTCTCGACCTCGGCGTCGTATTCGCGCTTCATCCGCTCGACATAGACGTCGAGATGGAGCTCGCCCATGCCTTGGATGATGGTCTCGTGCGACTCGGGGTCGACGTGGGTCCGGAACGTGGGGTCTTCCTTGGTGAAGCGGTTGAGAGCTTTGGCCATCCGGTCGAGAGCCTTCTTGTCCGTGGGCTTGATGGCCAGCGAGACGACGGGCTCCGGGACGTAGATCGATGTCATCGCCACGTTGAGGCCGGGGGAAGCGAAGGTATCGCCCGAAGCGCAGTCGATGCCGAACAGGGCGACGATGTCGCCGGAGCCGGCGAAGGCGATGTCCTCCATGCTTTCGGCGTGCATCCGGACGAGACGGCCGATCTTGACCCTCTGCCGCGTCCGCGTGTTCACGATCTCGTCGCCTTTCTTGAGGCTCCCTTGGTAGATGCGGATATAGGTCAGCTGGCCGTAGGGGCCGTCCTCGAGCTTGAAGGCGAGGGCTACGGCCGGCGCATCGTCCTCGGCTTGGAGGACGACTTCCCGGCCGCCGTCGTCCAGGCTCCGGGCGACGTTCTTGACGTCGGCGGGATTGGGCAGATAGCGGACGACTCCGTCGAGCAGGGGCTGGACGCCCTTGTTTTTATAAGCCGAGCCCAGGAAGACGGGCGTCAGCTTGCGGGCGACCGTGCCGGCCCGGACGGCGGCGTGGATCAGGTCCTCGGTGACCCGATCGCTCAGGATGGCCTCGGTCAGTTCGTCGGAGAAGAGCGAGACCGCGTCGAGCATCTCTTCGCGGCGGGTCCGGGCCTCGTCCCTCAGCTCAGCCGGAATCTCCGCGATGCGCACGATCTCGCCGTCGCGGCCCTCGAAATAGAGGGCTTTGAGCGAGACGAGGTCGACGACGCCGGCCAGCTTGTCCTCGAGGCCGATGGGGATCTGCATCAGGACCGCGTTGTGGCGGAGCTTTTCCTCGAGCTGGTCGCGGACCTTGGTGGGGTTGGCGCCGACCCGGTCGCACTTGTTGATGAAGGCGATGCGGGGGACGTCGTAACGCCGGAGCTGGCGGTCCACGGTGATCGTTTGCGACTGCACGCCGCCGACCGAACAGAGGACGAGGACGGCTCCATCGAGCACCCGCAGCGACCGCTCTACTTCGATCGTGAAATCGACGTGACCGGGCGTGTCGATGATGTTGATCGAGTGGCCCGCCCATTCGACGTACGTCGCGGCCGATGTGATGGTGATGCCGCGCTCGCGCTCGAGGTCCATGTGGTCCATGGTCGCCCCTACGCCGTCCTTGCCCTTGACCTCGTGGATCCGGTGGATCTTCTTGCAATAAAAGAGGATCCGTTCGGTCAGCGTGGTCTTGCCCGAATCGATATGGGCGCTGATGCCGATATTGCGCATGCGTTCGATGTCTGTGATCATGAAAGTCGATACCTATGCGTTGTCTTTCAAATCAGCCTGGGCTTTGGACCGTGCGGGGGATGATCAAGCGGTGATTCCGGCGCTTTATGATCCGACAGGCGAGTTCGTATTATACGAAAA
>Ga0208828_1000586_pt1 | contig 15984 bp, 13 predicted proteins | sample Kivu_160m_FD_185487 | JGI IMG/M metagenome (GOLD analysis project Ga0208828, IMG submission 185487) | Freshwater microbial communities from Lake Kivu, Western Province, Rwanda to study Microbial Dark Matter (Phase II) - Kivu_160m (SPAdes)... | ecosystem: Environmental > Aquatic > Freshwater >... | reverse complement strand
CTCTACGGCCTGGACCTTCCGATGCGCTGGCGGGACGTCTTCAAAAAAGTCGACGTCTCGGGACTTGATGCGGTCGAAGAAAAGCCGGCCTATAAGCTGACGGCCGTGACCCCAGAGGATTACCCCATCACATATTATTTCGACCAGGCGTCGGGACTTCTGGTCAAAATCCTCTATCCAATGGAAACGGTGACCGGTCAAGGGATCCAGGAGATCGTCCTGAGCGACTACAGGAACGTCGGAGGGATTTTATTCCCATTTCTCCAGATCCGCAAGGAGTCCGGCCGGGAGATGAAACTGGCCTTTGCCGCGGTGGAATTCAACGTGGATGTCCCGGTAGGGACGTTCGCCTTGCCCGAGCCGATCTTGAAGATCCGGAAGTCCGGAATATAAAGCTGGCCGCTCGTCATGAACGTTTCCGGGCTCGGCCTTATCCGCTGGCTTATCATCCTCTGCGGCCTCGCTCATGCCGTGGCCGATCCGGCCCCGGCTCCATCGACGGCTTGGCGGATCACCTTCACGGAATTGAAAATCGAAATTGATCCGGCGAAGGAGTTTTTAAAGGGGACCGCAAGCCTTCGCATGGAGAGGGCGGGAGCCGCTGCTGACAGCATTTTACTCGAGCTCAACCATGAGCTAACAGTGAACGCAGTCTCCAATGCTGCGGGAGAGCCGTTGGATTTCAAGCGTAAGGGCGCGAATTTACGGATCCGATGCGGCCAGCGCGATGAGGCCTCGGCGGACGTGATGATCCGGGTCCATTATCAAGGGTCGTTCTCGGAGCGCGTGCCTGAAATCGGATTTCACAACGGCTGGATCGGCCCCGAATGCTCCTATGCCACTTGCGCCGCCAGCTGGTATCCTCAGCTGAAGGAGCCGCAGCGGCGCTCGAAAGGCAAGGTCTCGTATTACGTGCCGGAGAATTGGACGGTCGCAAGCGCCGGCCGGTTGTTCGCCGAGAAAATCCTTCCTTCCGGCAGCCAATTCGATTTCGAGATCACATCTCCCGTCCAATTCGGCTTCGCCGCCGGGCCGTTCCGGGCGCTGCGCCGAAATATCGACGGTTTGGAAGCAGGGATCTTCCTCCTCGGGGGCGGCCCGGACAAGGCCGAGTATTATTTGGAGCAATGCTCAGGGATTATCCGCTTTTTAAAGGATTATTATGGAGTGTTCCCCTACGACGGCTATTCGGTTGTCGAGATCCCGCAGGAGGCATTGGGCAACGCCGGAGGGGGAAGCTATGAAGGGTTAACGCTTTTCACGCCGGCCGCATTCCCGGACGGATATTTCAGCCCCCATATCTTCGGCCACGAGATCAGCCATCTCTGGTGGGGCGGTTTCGTCCGGGGCGCCGAAGGCCCGGTCATCAATGAAGTATTGGCCCAGCTGTCGACGGCCCTTTATTTGGAGCGTCTTTACGGGGAAAAGACCTTGCGCAAGATTCTCAGGGACGGCGCCCCGGAGCTTTCTCTCATTCATTCCGCCCGGTCCTACTTTCAGGCCCTGCGGGCGCCGGCCGCCTCCTCCTCGTCGTCCCTCAGCCTCCTTCTCCGCGGAGAGGATCTGCCGCTCGGGGTCTCTTCCCCGGAAAAGACCAACACTCTTCACATGCTGGCCAACAGCAAGGGCTGCTTCGTCTTCGTGATGCTCCGCGACCTCATCGGCGCCGAGGCGTTCCAAACGGGACTGCGCGGCGCCTTGGCCCGCTTCGCCTGGAAAACCGTGACCTTGGACGACCTTCGCGCGGAGTTTGAGAAGGCCGCCGGCCGGGACTTGAAATGGTTCTTCGACCAATGGTTCTTCCGTACGGGCGCGCCCGAGTTCGAACTCACGTTCGAGACGGAAGCTCGAGGCGCCGGCTGGGAGGTCAAGGGCCGGATCCGCCAGCTCCGGGACGTCTACCGGGTCGCCGCCGAGATCGCCTTCGTCAAGGCCGGCAGCCGCGAGACGAGGATTGTCGAAGTCGCAAGCGCGGAGACGGAATTCTCGTTAATCCTTCCCTTCAAGCCGGACAAAGTCTTCTTCGACCCCGATTACAGGATCCTGCGCTGGTCCGATATGTGAACTAGAAAGCTCCGTCCCTGCCCTTCTTCATCTTCTCCCAATTCTTTATTTTGAAGCGGACGGCCTGATATTCGCTGGTTTCTTTGTCTTCGCGGACCTGGTAGAAGTAGCCGGCCCGGATGACTGATGGAAACGTCTTCCAGGTCATTCTATAGATGAAATATCCGTCCTTGGAAAACACGTCGATCCGCCACGGAGCCTCTTTCTCGAGGATGGAGCCGGTCCTGGCGACATAGATGCGGCCGGCGTCGTCGGTGAAGATCCGGCCGAAATACGGCCGGTGTTCGGGGAAACCTTCGTCGTTGAGCGTTTTGTCGTTGGTCCCGATCCAGGCGTAAACCCCGTTCTCTTTGGTCTCGGATTTTTCCCGGCCCGTGATCGTTACCGGCTTTTCGTCGCAGGCGATCATGAGCGTCGTTTTCCCGTCGGCGTCGGCCTCATAGAGCCGATAGTCCCCGGAGAATCCGTATACGAACGAATCCGCCGTCAACGATTCGAAGACAATCCGGTTGCTATAGGCGTGGATGATGATGGCCGTCTGGCTTTTCTTGAACTCGCCCCGATATTCCGCGATCGTCCGGAGAAGAGCGCCCTGGGGATCGAGTTGGATGATCGTATATTTGGGGCCGTCGGGACCCCGACCCGGCTGGGTCGTCCCGATGATCGTTCCCTTCGGCCCTAATATACAGGCGTTCACGAACGTCTTGAGCTGGATCTTGTTCTTGAAGTAGCCGTCTTTACCGAAGTACATGATATCCCGGGCGGCCCAGACGCACGTATTCCCGTCGGGATCGAAGAGGACCTTGCTTGGGAACGCATATTCGCCTGGGCCCTGGCCTTTCCGTCCGATCTGACGGACAAACACGCCTATCTTGTCGAACATTTGAACGCGGACGTTCCCTAAATCCGCGACGTAGAGATTCCCTTCGCCGTCAACGCTCAAGGCGCCGCCCCGCGGGAAATAGGCGTTCTCCTTGGTCGGATCTCCCCCGATCGCAAGGTCTTCCTCGAGGTAAAAGTCGAACTCCCCGTAGAGAGGCTCGGCCGGATTTTTGACGACCTTAATGCCGTTTTCCGTCTCGATTCTTCCTTTCCAGATGGGCTTTTGATCGGCCGATAGGTTTATCACAATCAAGGCAATCACCGTAGCGCCAAGAAGTCGTTTTAAAGCTCTATTTTTCATCTTCCGCGCTTTTCAATTCAAAATCTTATACTTTACTAAAATGAGATTCTCTTCTTTATCTTTCTCTAAAATGAAAAGCTCGTCCCTATGAGTATTCAAGAGTATCCGGCCCGCACCAAGATGAAAACTGTCCATGAACTGGCCATTAAAATCGAATACGTCATATAGCTCTCCCCTTTCTTTATCAATCGTGGATGTTTTCACCCAAAGCCGGCCTTGGCAGAGATACAAATCGAAAACATCCCATTCGTAATCGCGGTTTGGCAATCCAAATTTCTTATTTTGGTCAGACTCTCTTTTTTCAGTAATATGTTCGATGTGTTCATATTTCCTGTTGAATTTCTTTACAATTCTGCCCAGATCCAAATCGAGAATCTCAATGAGATAGTCTTTTAGATGAGAACTGAAAAGCAATTTCGAGTCGTCGTTCAATACCTCTATATCCGGATCCCATTGCGTTGAGACATGAGGGGCCATATACCATCGTGTTTTGAACGTATAAATGTCTTTTTCAGCCCTGCCGTCTTCGGAGACGAGTTTAATCGTTTCAAGAAGGGGAAGAAGCGTTCCGGTCTGTTCGGACTGAGGGGGCCACGCAACGCTTGAGCAAATATACGCATCATCTCTGATCCCAATCAAATTATAGGCGCTTATACTCGAATTGACTTGATCGATGTAAGTGCCCTCCAAGTCCATTCGGAATATCCTTCTTTGGCTGTAATCCTTGATAAAGAGCTTGTCTTTATGTATGAGATAAGTGAACGAGTCCGAGATTTCGCCAGGACCTTGGCCCTTTTTATACAGATTCTTAACGAATTTTCCACCGGAGGAGAATTTGAGAAGTTGATCTTTATCCTGAAGAAATATGGATCCGTCTTCAGCGATTTTGAGACGATGTGGATTCTTCAGGAAAAAAAGTCCGCCCTTATCAGTCGTATTCCACATTTCCTTAAGCTCGATCACCCGTCCCGCGTTCTTATTGAGGGGCTTCTCGGGATTTTCTATGACTATTTGAGAATTTGCATTTGAAAATAGCAATGAGAATAAAGCCCATACAATCGCCAATGTATTCATCTTGCGTACTGTTCTTTCGCGAAATTTTCCGGAAGGTTTTTAATCCGGTAATCCACATAAACAGAATAATCCCCGGTGGAGTCCATCATGGCGAAACCCCGGTCATGAAAAGTCACGGAATCGAAGGAAATCCCCTGTGGCGGTTTTAGCGCGTAGAGGCACCTCCCCTCGCCGTCGAAGACGTCCATTTCGACCTCTTTCGGCCCCGAAACTCGGCGCACGAGAAAGCCTCCGTTCGCGAGAGGCTGGATGCTGTTCAGGGCCACAAGCCGGTCCGGATAGGAATCGATCATCCATTTAAACGTGTCGTTTTTCACGATCGTCCCTAGCATCGTTTCCACGTCCTTCCGGCTGATTCTCACATTCTCGTGTTTTTTTTCGATAATCGACAACGTCGCGCCTTTTAAATTCTTCACGAATATCTTGTACTCCGTATTGACGGCCGCGTAGATCTTTTGAGTTTCCCGGCTGAATGCAAAACACAAGTTCGGCGTGCCCCAGGGATCGACGAGGCCGCCCTTGCCGCTTTTGTTTCTGATCGATCCGATGCCGATTCCTTTAATCAGATCGACTTCCCGGACATCCGAAAGACTTTCCTTCGTGATTCTCACGAGCGAGACGATCCGCGTTTGTTCGGTTCTGTCTTTGTTCCACTCCGTACGTTCGGTGAGGTAATGGTTCTCGTCGACAATAATCGAAGGAGGGTCTTTCAGCTTTTGCTCGCGAACAAATCGGCCGTCTCCGTCGAATTCCGCGAGTTTCATTCCTCCCGTGCCCCAAATCCGGCCCCCCATTAAAATGAGTGAAAATCCCATCCCCGACGAGAATTCGCCCGGCCCCTGGCCTTTTTTAATGAACGATCCCAGATATTCGCCTTTCGGCCCGAAGCGGTGGGCCTCAGGATCATTCGGATCGAAAAGAATCACCGTCCCGTCGGCATCGCGGACGAACCTGACGCTTCTCATGCCTACGTCCGGTTGGTCGTAGGGATTGATGGTGAGAGCCTTCTCCACTTCCAGAAGAACCGTTCCCTTCATGGGCTCGGCCGGATTCCTAACAACTTTAATACCGTTTTCGGTTTCGATCTTGCCTTTCCATTGAGGATTTTGCCGGCTTGCCGAGCCGCTCTCGGTCGACACGAATGCAAGAAGCAGCGCTAGGACGAATCCGATTTTTTGCTCGTTCATTTTCGATGTCCTCCAATCTTGTATTTCTTGATCATATAGCTCTCTTCCGAATCCTTTTCGATGGCATACAGGAAATCGCCACGAACGACCTGGGGAGCCGGCCGGGCGATGTTCCAGTCGGGAGGTTCGGGCAAGGCGAGATAAAAGCTGTCGCGATAGACGCCGTCAGAATCGAAAACATCGATTAGGACGCCTTTGTCCTTGCTTTTCGTCGACGTCGCCACCCATATGTCCTTGTCATGGATGAAGAGGTTGACGATATCTGGCGCAAACTCAGGCGCCGGCGCAACAACCACCTTGCCGTCGATCATGGCGCCGCCCCGAATGCCTTTTTTATCTTCGGCGGACGTCTTGATTCTTTCGTATTTTCTCCTGATGGACCGAAGGACCTCTCCCCTCTCTACATCCACGATCTTTACGGCATATTCCGGCGTGTGCGAAATAAGCGCTTTTGTTTCCAAATATGGAACCGCGATGATCTTGTTCAGCGGTATAATCGCCCCGCCGCCCCCCTTGGATTTTTTTACGAAGACCTGCGTCGGAAAAGAAACGCTTTCCTTAAATCCTTCGACTCCCTCGACGACGGACAAAAGGGCGTTCTTCTGCTCGGCGACAGCCTCCATCCCGGAGATTGCGTTCATCATCGGAAAGGGAGTTTTAATAAACGCATAAGTTTCGCCGTGAACGCCGAGTAGCTGGAGAGAGCCGCCGCTCGTGCGCACGCTGAAATCCTTGAGGAGCCTGCCGTCAAAGCCCAGCCGAACGATCTTGCTCGGATTGCCGTTGTGGACGATGAGGTCGTGGTCGGAAACGGCGAAATCGTTGACGTAGCTCAATTCGCCGGGCCCCTGGCCCTTCTTGAAGAAATTGCGGATGAATTTGCCGTCCGGGCCGAACCAGAGCAACTGGTCCGTGTCTGCGACGAAGATCGCGCCGTCCGGACCGATATGAAGCCGATTGGGCCTCTGGAAATAGAAAGCGTCGCCCTCGTCTGTGATTCTCAGGACCTCTTTCAGGGTGACGACCCGGCCGCTCTGCGAGCTGAGGGGTTGTGCCGGATTATCGATGACCTGCCGAGCGTGAACGGTGCTGAAAAAAGAAAAAAGAGCGATAAGCAGAAACATCCTTTTCATAGCTTTTCCCTATATGATCATTATATCGCTGAAAACGTTCTTTGGTTAGGGGACGGATAGGGATTTGTCCCTTTTCCGTAAAAAGGATCCCTCGTATAATGATTCCGACCATTTCACTACAGGGAGGACGGCCATGATCGAAACGCATCCGCCCATGACCCAAGCGATCCGGGTTCTCAAGGACAAGGGAATCCCTTTCGTCATCCACTCATACACGTACGAAGAGCGCGGCGGGACGGGCGTCGCCGCCCGGGAGCTCCAGGTCGACGAGCACCCGGTCATCAAAACGCTCGTCATGGAGACCGACGCGCATGCGCCTCTCATAGTCCTCATGCACGGCGACAAGGAAGTCTCGACCAAGAACCTGGCCCGCTTCCTCGGCGTCAAAACGGTCGCACCCTGCTCCCCCGATGCGGCCAACAAGCATACGGGATACATCATAGGCGGGACCTCTCCCTTCGGGACGCGGAAACCGCTGAAGGTCTACATGGAGCGTACGATCGCGGACCTCCCTATGATCTACATCAATGCCGGAAAGCGGGGATTGCTGGCCGAGATCGCGCCGTCGGACCTGATCAAAGCGCTCGAGCCGATTCTCATAGATGTTGCGCTATAAAAGACCGCATTGTGAAGCACTCTTGCACCGCGGCAATCCGACTAGAAAAGACTTGCTGAACCTGCCTCTGTCGTCGCGAGGAGCGAAGCGACGTGGCGATCTCCAAGATTGAATTCTTTCTTGGAGGTTGCCGCGGCCGGCTTCGCCGGCCTCGCAACGACAAAATCATCGATCTATTTGATCTTTTTAATCTCGATTCCCTGCTCGATCGGATAGAGGCCCGGGATCGAGACCGGGAGCTTTCCGGTGACATCCAGCTCCCCAAAAATCGCACGGGCGGCGATATCCTGAGCGATGGGAGTGTTCCGGTATATGCACATGTAGGCAGAAACGTCCGGAAAGTGCCTCAAGAGATAGGGGCTCCCGAAATTGACGACGATCACGGGCTTACCCGTGGCGGCCAGAGTGCGGATCACATCGACGTGTCGCGGGTTCAGGCCGACGCTATCTTTGCGCGCCCGCAGGTTTGAAAAGACGGCGCAGACGACGAAATCGGCGGCCGCGGCCTTGTAGTAGGCTTCGTCCAAATACTCTCTGCCCGTATTCGTGTCGGCGTAGAAAACGGCGGCTCCCGGCGAGCGCTTTTTGACCGCGTCGGCAAAGGTTCGGCCGGCGAAATAATCCCCCTGGTCGCTGCTCAGCGACAGAACCGCAATCTTCCGGCTCGCGTCTCGGATAGGGAGCGCATCTCCTGAATTCTTGACCAGAGTCACCGCTTTCTCGAACGTCAGGCGCGCCTGCTCGAGCGCCGCTTCCGATCCAAGTTTCCTGGGAAGGGCCTCGACGTCGACGAACCTGTCGACGTTCAGGCCGAGACGGGCCTTGGCTTCGAGAATCCGGCGCACCGAAGCGTCGATCCGCGCCACGGGCAGCCGCCCGTCCCTGGCGGCCTCGACCAGGAACGCCACGACCTTGGCCGGGTCGAGCGGCAGAAGGACCATGTCCACACCGGCAAGGATGGATTTCAGCGCGGCCTCGGTGCTGGGATAGGCGTTCGTCACGCCGCCCATCTCCATCGCGTCGGTCACGACCAGGCCTTTGAATCCCAGCTTCGTCCTCAACAGGTCCGTCATGATGGCCGAAGAGAGAGTCGAGGGCAGGTTGGGCGTCGGGTCAAGCGCCGGGACGAAGAGATGTGCGACCATGACCGCCTGGACGCCGGCCTCAATGGCCCGCTTATAAGGATAGAGCTCGACCTTCTCCAGCCTCTCGCGGTCCGCAGAGATCGTCGGGAGCAGGCTGTGCGAATCCTGGTCCGTGTCGCCGTGGCCGGGGAAATGCTTGGCCGTGGCGATCATGCCGTTAGCCTGGCAGCCCTTGATGAACGCCGCGGCCAAACGGCCGACCTGCTCCGGATCCTCGCCGATAGCTCGAGTATTGATGATTGGATTGTCGGGATTGATGTTGACGTCGACGACGGGGGCGTAGGTCATGTGGATGCCGAGCGCCCGGCCTTCGAGCGCGGTCGTCCGGCCCATCTCGTAGGCCAGGTCCTCGGAGTTCGAGGCACCGACGGCCATCAGCGTCGGGAATAGCGCGGCGCCCGTAATCTGGTTGCCCGTCCCGCGCTCCAGGTCGGACGCGACCAGCAGCGGTATCTTGGCCATCTGTTGCAGGGCGTTGTTGAGGTGGGCCGTCTCATAGGCTTCGCCCAGAAAGATGATCACGCCGCCGATCTTGTTTTTAACGATGAGGTCTCTCAGATTGGCCAGATAGGCGCTGTCCTCGTTGAAAAAACCGCCCGTGTATCGGCAGGCGATCATCTGGCCGACCTTTTCCTCGAGCGTCATCTGCTTGATCGTCTTTTCGACCCAGCGCGTCTCGGCCGGACCATAAGTCAATCCGGTTTTCAGCGCCACAGGGGCGCAGGCCAGGCTTAAACAGGCCAGGACGATACAGATTATTGCCGCGAGATATGGTGCCGATTTGGACATGAGCCAATCCTTATTTTTTTTATTTCCAAACATACCGAACAATAAACAGTGCGGCGAAAAGATAGACCAGCCAGTGCACCGAGCGGCCTTTCCCCGTCGCCAACTTGAGGATCGAGTACGAAAGAAATCCGAAGGCGATCCCCTCGGTTATGCTCGCCGTGAGCGGCATGAGGACAATGCACAGAAACGCCGGGATCGCCTCGGTTAGGTCGTCCCAATCGATGTGCGTGACCGACTTCATCATCAGATACCCGACAATGATCAGGGCCGGGGCGATGACGGGTTTGAGGGCCAGGTCCTTGAACTTGATCTCGCCGCTGATCATCTCGGTCAGCGGGCTGAAGAAGACTGCGGCGACGAAAAGAAACGAGGTCATGACGTTGGCCAGACCCGTCCGGGCGCCCTGGGCGATGCCCGTTGCGCTCTCGATGTAGCTCGAAACCGTGGACGTGCCCAGAAGCGCTCCCTCGGCCGTCCCAATGGCATCGGCCAGGATAGCCTGGTTGGCCCGCGGAAGCTTGCCGTTCTTCATGAAGCCGGCCGGGCTGCTGACGCCGATAAGCGTCCCGACGCAGTCGAACATATCGAGGAAGAAGAAGACGAAGATGACCGAAAAGAAACCGGTGTTGAACGCCCCGGCGATGTCGAGCTTCAAGAACGTGGGAGCGAGGCTGGGCGGCGCGGCCATGAGGCCGTGAAACTTGACGATGCCGAGTGGGATTCCCAGGAGAGCAGTGGCCAGGATACCCAGGAGGATGCCTCCTCGGACCTTCCAGGCCATGAGGATCGCGGTGATGACGACACCGAACAACGCCAAGAGAACCGGCGGGCTGGTGATATCGCCCAAACCGACATAGGTCCCCGGCGACGAAACGACGATTCCCGCATATTCGAGGCCGACCAGGGCGATCAAAAGGCCGATGCCGACGGCGATGGCGTGCTTCAAGCTCTCGGGAACGGCGGCCACGAGCTTGCCGTAAAAGCCGGCCAGAGAAAGGATGATCTGCGCGACGCCGGAGATGAAGACCGCTCCCAGCGCGACCTGCCAGGAGTAGCCCATCGTCCCGCAGACGACGACGGCGAAGAAGACGTTGTGGCCCATGGCCGGCGCCTGGGCGATGGGGTATTTTGCGAGCAGGCCGGTCAGGAGGGTGGCGACGGCGCTGGCGAGGCAGGTGGCCGTCATGACCGCTCCCTTGTCCATGCCAGCGATCGAAAGGATCGCCGGCTGGACGAAGATGATGTAGGACATGGTCATGAACGTCGTCGCACCGCCCAGCAGCTCGGTCCGGACGGATGTCCCGTTTTCGGTCAGCTTGAAAAAACGGTCGAGTCCATTTTTCATGGGTCCCTCCGTTCGCGGGATGTTCAGTACTTGACCAGGCTGAAAATATCGACCTTCGGATACGCCTTGCGAATCGCCTCCACGCCTTTCAGGAAGCCGAGCTCGATCACCGCCCCGAAGCCCAAGGACTCGCCCTTCAGGAGCTCGACCAGCTTGATTGCGCTGATCGAGGACGAGCCGGTCGCGATCAGGTCGTCGATGATGACGGCCCGCTGGCCGGGGCGGATGGCGTCCGCGTGCATCTCGAAATATTCGACGGCGTACTCGTTGGGTGCCTGGACGCAGACCGTTTTGCGCGGCAGCTTCCCCTTTTTCCGGATGACGTCGACTCCCAGCCTGAGCTCTCGGGCTACCGGAGCGGCGAAAAGATAGCCGCGCGATTCGATGCCGATGACGATGTCGGGCTTTTTCTTTTTGGCCCAGGCGGCGAGCTTGTCGACGACGAAATTGAAGCCGGCCGGGTCATGGACCAGGGGGGCGATGTCCTTGAAGCCGATGCCCGGCTTCGGAAAGTCCTTGACCTCATAGATCAGGCTTTTCAGCTGTTCGATGTTCATGACGTCCTCTCTTCCATTCAGCGGTCGTGAGATGATCCCCCCCCCTTCCCTCCCTTGGAAAAACGATGGCCGGGAGAATGATGCTCCGGACCGCGGGGGCGGATTGAGAAACGGATCTCGATTTTTCGCCGCTCGTCGTCCATGACCTCTATCGTGACGATAACGGCCGGTATGGCGTAGGGGATTTTCTCTCCCCACTCGACGACGACCACGCCCTCGCCGATAAAATCCTCGAAGCCCAGATCGGCGACATCCGGGGCGCCGGCGAGTCGGTAGAGGTCGAAATGGTAGATCGGGACCCTTGCCTCATATGCATTCATCAGAGTAAACGTCGGGCTGCAGACCTGATGGACGCTCTTAAGGCCGAGCCCCGCCGCTATGCCTTTGGCGAATACGGTTTTGCCCGCCCCCAGCTCACCGATGAGAAAGACGACCTCGTCGCCCTTGAAGCCGCGGGCCAATTTTTTGGCTATCGCCTGCGTAGCGGAGGCGGAGCGGGAGATCACCACGCTCCCTCCGGTCGCTCGCAATGACATTTCAAGTTTCCATCTCTTTAAACGCCTGCGGCAGGTATTTAATGAGGTCACCGGCGACGAGAGCCCGCTCCCCCAGCGCCCGCGCCCCTATATCGCCGCTCAGGCCGTGGAGATAGACGGCCGCCAGCGTCGCGCCGAGAACGTCCTTCTCCTGCATGATGAACGAGGCGATCATCCCGCTCAGGACGTCTCCCGACCCTCCCGTGGCCATGCCGGGATTGCCGGTTGGATTGACAAAGACCCGGCCGTCGGGCGATGCGATCAAGGTCCGGTAGCCCTTAAGAACGAGATAAACTCCGAGCCGCGAGGAAAACTCGGCGGCCAATTCGAGCCTGCGTTCTAGGACCTCCTCGTTCGAGAGGCCGACGAGCCGGCCGAACTCGCCGGGGTGCGGTGTGAGAACAGCCGGCTTGGGCAGCGACGTCAATGCGTCGAGGTTTTCGGCCAGGATGTTCAATCCGTCGGCATCGATCACGACGGGAACCTTGAGCTTGGGAAGGAGCGAGGTCACGAGCGCGGCCGTCGGCGGCTGGGTCGAGAGACCGGGCCCAATGAGAGCCGCGTTTTTTCCCTTCATGAGCTTCAGGATTTTCGGAAGGGCTTCTTCGGACAAGCTGCCCTGCGGCGTTTCGGCCAGCGGCTCGGTCATGAGCTCGACCATCGACCGGGCTACTGCCGGCAGGCAGCTTTTGGGAGTTCCGACTGTGACGAGGCCCGCTCCGGTCCGAAGCGCCGCCCTTCCGGCCATCGCGGCCGCCCCCGACTTTCCGACCGACCCCGCCAGAATGAACAGGTGGCCGTAGCTCCCCTTGTGAGCATTCCTCTTCCTGGGCCGAAAATATTGACACAACGAGGCTCTTTCGAGAAGCTCGAGCTTCAGCCCGGGATGGTCGAACAGATAGGGCGGGATGGCGATGTCGGCGATGACAAGCTCTCCGACGAATTCTTCGGCCGGCGGAAAAATGTGCCCGATCTTGGGGGCCGCCAAGGCTACCGTCAGGTCAGCTTTGATCGCCGGACCGATGACAAGATGCGAATCCGATGACAGTCCCGAAGGGATATCGATCGCGATCGTGAAGCCCCTGGCTTTGTTGATATCTTCGATGGCCGCCGCATAAAGGCCTTCGGCCGGTTTGGCCAGCCCCGTTCCGAAGATCGCGTCGATGATGAGCGCGGCGTGCCATAATTCCATCCTCCGCTTTTTCCAATCCGAGGCGGTCGGCGTTTCCGCGATCTCGACGCCCATCTTTTCCGCTATGCCCAGATTCAGAGCGGCGTCCCCTTTCACCTCGTCTTTTTTGGCCAAAAGAAGGACCGTCGGCCTCGCACCTTTGGCGAACAGATGCCTGGCGACGACAAAGCCGTCCCCGCCGTTATTCCCCTTGCCGGCGACGACGACGATGCTCAGGCCTGCGGCATCCGGGAAGCGCTCCAGGATCGCTTCCGTGACGCGGATTCCCGCATTTTCCATGAGGACGGGACCCGGGATGCCGATGTCCTCGATCGTTTTCCGATCGATCACCCTCATCTCGGCCGACGTGAGGATTTTCATGGCCTCTCCTTGATCCGGATTCTAGCATAAAATTGATTTGGGCCGCTATTTTATGCTAATTTATATGTTCCTTTTCGTAAAAATACGGATCTCTTCAGGAGGTTATTATCATGTCCATCAAGGTCGGCATCAACGGATTCGGCCGAATCGGGAGGAACCTGTATCGCGCATCTTTAGACCATCCCGAAATCGAATTTTTGGCCGTCAACGACATCACGGACGCCAAAACTCTCGCCCATCTGCTGAAATACGACTCCGTTCTCGGCGGCTTCCATCAAGACATCAAGGCCACGGCGGACTCCATCGTCGTCAACGGAAAGCCGATCAAAGTCCTGGCCGAGAAGGAGGTCGGAAACCTCCCCTGGAAGAAGCTCGGCGTCGACATCGTGGTCGAATCGACGGGGAAATACACGAAGCGGCCCGACGTGGCCAAGCACATCGAGCAGGGCGGAGCCAAGAAAGTGATCGTCTCCGCGCCGGCCACCGACCCCGACATCACGATCGTCCTCGGCGTCAACGAAGAGACTTATGACGGCGCCAAGCACCACATCTTGTCCAACGCCTCGTGCACGACCAACTGCCTGGCTCCCGTGGTCAAGGTCCTCCATCAGGAATTCGGGGTGGAGCGGGCTTTCATGACCACCATCCACGCCTACACGAACGACCAGAAGATCCTCGACGCCCCGCACAAGGACCTCCGGCGCGCCCGGGCAGCCGCCGTGTCCCAGATCCCGACGACGACGGGCGCGGCCAAGGCGGTCGGCCTGGTCATCCCCGAGCTCAAGGGCAAGATCGACGGCATCGCCATCCGCGTCCCCACCCCCGACGTCTCCCTCGTCGACTTGGTCGCCATCATGAAAAAAGACGTCGACGAGAAAGCCGTCAACGAAGCTTTCAAAGCCGCGGCTGCGGGCAAGCTCAAGGGCATCCTCCAGTTCACCGACGAAGAGCTGGTCTCGGTCGATTTCCTGTCCAACTCCCATTCGGCCATCGTCGACGGCCCGTCGACCAAGGTCATCGGCAAGACGCTTCTGAAGGTCATGGCCTGGTATGACAACGAGTGGGGCTATTCCTGCCGCCTCCGCGATCTCATCAAATATATTGCTAAGTGAGGGGGTCTGCCATGAGGTTCGTCGAAGACCTGGACGTCAAGGGCAAAAGGGTCTTTGTCCGGGTGGACTTCAACGTCCCCCTGAACGATAAGGGCGAGATCCGGGACGATACCCGGATCAAGGCCTCGCTGCCGACGATCAAGTATCTCCTCGGCAAGGGGGCGCGGCTCGTCCTTGCCTCGCATTTCGGCCGGCCCAAGGGCAAGCCCGACCCCAAGATGAGCCTCAAGCCCGTCGCCGATCGCCTGAGCACGCTTCTGGGTCGAGAGGTCGCCTTCGCCCCTGACTGCGTCGGCGAAGAGGCCGACCGGCTCAAGGCCGGCCTCGGGGACGGCCAAGTCCTTCTTCTCGAGAATGTCCGTTTCCACGAGGGCGAGACGAAGAACGACCCTCAATTTTCCAAAAGGCTTGCCGCCGGCATCGATATCTTCATCAACGACGCCTTCGGGTCGAGCCACAGGGCCCACGCCTCGGTCGTCGGGATCGTCGATTTCGTTCCGGTCTGCGCCGCCGGCTATCTCATGAAGCTCGAAGTGGAATACCTCCGCAAGGCCATCCACTCCCCCGCCAAGCCCTACGTCGCGATCCTGGGCGGGGCAAAATCCGAAGACAAGATCCCGGTCATAGAAAACCTGTTGAACAAGGCCGATACGATCCTCATCGGCGGGGCCATGGCCTACACGTTCCTCAAGGCGGAAGGCTGCGGAGTGGGAACGTCCCTTGTCGAGCCGGACAAGCTCGAGACCGCTCGCCGCATCCTGGCGACCGCCAAGGAAAAGATGGTCGAGTTCATTCTGCCCCTCGATCACGTCCTGACGACGTCTATCGAGTCGGGGGTGGTCTCGAAGACGACCGATGCCTATCCCTTCCCCGAGGACATGATGGGAGTGGATATCGGCCCGAAGACGATCGCCCGGTATTCGGAGATTATCTCCAAGGCCAGGACCATTGTCTGGAACGGGCCTCTGGGAGTATTCGAAACGCCGGCTTTCGCGGCTGGAACCGTGAAGATCGCCGAGGCCGTCGCCGGCTCGGGGGCCGTATCGATCATCGGCGGCGGCGATTCGATCGCAGCCGTGGCCAAGGCCGGCGTCAGCCATAAGATCAGCCATATCTCGACCGGCGGCGGGGCCAGCCTGGAATACTTGGCGTACGAAACCCTGCCCGGCATCGAAGCTCTCGAAAAAAAATAGCATGCACCACAAAAAACCTCCTTTCATCGCCGGGAACTGGAAGATGCATATGACCGTCCCGGCGGCCCGGGCCCTGATCACGACGGTGGTCGAAGCGAGCCGAGGCTTGTCCGAGGCGGAGATCGTCGTCATCCCGCCTTTCACCGCCCTGCCCGAAGCGGCCAAGCTTCTTCGGGACACGCCCGTCGAGCTCGGCGCCCAGAACCTTCACTACGAGGACAAGGGCGCTTTTACCGGCGAGATCTCGGGCCCCATGCTTGCCGATGCGGGCTGCCGGTATGTCGTCATCGGCCATTCCGAGCGCCGGCAGTATTTTGGAGAAACCGACGGAACGGTAAACAAGCGGATCTACGCCGCGTTCCGCGCCGGGCTGAAGCCGATCGTCTGCATCGGGGAGACGCTGGAGGAGCGCGAGGAGGGCCGAACGTACCGCCGCATCGACGCCCAGCTCCGCGACGGGCTGGCCGGGCTCTCCCTCGGGCACTTCGCCGACATCGT
>Ga0208828_1000579_pt1:2500-16044 | contig 16044 bp, 11 predicted proteins | sample Kivu_160m_FD_185487 | JGI IMG/M metagenome (GOLD analysis project Ga0208828, IMG submission 185487) | Freshwater microbial communities from Lake Kivu, Western Province, Rwanda to study Microbial Dark Matter (Phase II) - Kivu_160m (SPAdes)... | ecosystem: Environmental > Aquatic >... | reverse complement strand
TGCCGTGCCGCTCCCGGGTCCGGCCCGGGCCGCGCTCCCCGTCCTCAGGGACCGGCTGCTCGAGGACCCCCGGATCGCGGCGGTTTCCGCCTCCCAATTCCGTCCGGTCAATCATCCGGGCCTGGCCCTCGACGTAGTTCCCGAAGGATACCAAGGCACGGACAAGTGGGCGATGCGCGGATTCCCCGTCGATTACGGCTTCATCGAAATGCTCGGCATTCGCACCACAAGAGGCCGGAGCTTTTCCCGGGAATACAACGACGAGACGAGCCTGATCATCAACGAAACGGCCGCCGGACAGCTCGGCTGGGAGGAGCCCCTCGGCAAACGGCTGACCGTCCTCGGAAAGACCGGCGTGATCGTCGGGGTCGTCCGTGACTTCATCTACAACGACGTCCATTTCAAGTGCGAGCCGACCGTCCTCTATAGAGACCCGGGCGAGTTCGCCCAACTCCTGATCAAGACCCGGCCGGGCGCCTCAGACGACGCCTTGCTCCTCGCCGCCATCGAGGACCGCTGGAACGTCGTCGCTCCCGACCTGCCCTTCGAATCCGTCACCCTCGACGACGTCTTCGAGGAGCACTACGAATATATCGACCAGATGTCTACGGTGTTCGGCCTGGTCGCCGGTTTCGCTCTTCTCGTCGCTTCCATGGGGCTTCTGGGGATGGCGTCCTACGCGGTGGGCCGGCGGGCCAAGGAGATCGGCATCCGCAAGACCCTCGGAGCCACGGACAACACCGTCTTCAAGATGCTCCTCTCGGAGTTCCTGAGGCTCATCGGGTTGTCCAACCTTATCGCCCTGCCCCTCGCCTTCCTTCTCGTCCGGAGTTTCCTGAGATGGGCCTGGAGCTACCGGGTCGAGACGGGGCCAGGGCTCTTCGCCTTCGTTTCCGCATTGACCCTGGCGCTGTCTCTCGGGGCCATCGCCTATCACACGCTCAAGGCGGCCCGGACGAATCCCGTGGAAGCCCTCCGGCACGAGTGACAGCCGGACCGCTGGCCGAATCAATTCCGGCCTCCTGAGCGGAAAACGACATCCGAATCCCGATTGAAGATAATCGGGTCAAGCAGGTCCTTGGCTACAGAGGATTCGTCCTGATCCGGCTGTTCGAGAGCGCGTGAACCGCTGAGACGCCTCGCGCGAGGGAAAAATCCGCTTTTCTCGGATTCTTCAGATCGAGAACAATTTGGTATGAACGAGCGGGCGTTTGCCCTTGCGGCTCTTGGGGGCTTTCGTGGAAGAGAAGCCGCCCGCGCCATCGTCAAAGACCTTTAAGCCGGCAGGTCATGCGAGATCGAACGACGGACTTTCCATGAGCCGTCCGGCTGGCGGCGGAGGACCCGGAAGAGCCGCGACCTCTCTCGAAGCTCCAGACCTCCCGCCCTCAAGTGGCAGACGGCGGAAAAATTGGCCCCTTCGTAGGCCCGCTCGCCGCAAACCCGGACTTCTTCAAAATTTCGGACATGCTCGGTGATTTCGTAGGCCAGCATATCGGGCAGTCTTCGCCGCGTGTATTCCCCCAAGGCCTCTCTTCCACGGATTCGTCCTTGGCCCGGCGGAAAGAGGGCCCCGTCGTTCGTGAAAAGGGTGATTAATGGTTGATATCGTGGATGTTAGCCGAAGCCATGTCCGCCCGGCGAAGCCGTTCGATTTCCGCGAAGTCGTTCGCGGAAGCGCCGGCGTCGAAGGCGTTCTTGAACCAGCGGAGGTCGTGGCTTTTCGCATCGGCCGAGGGAAAAACTCCTGCCAGGGCGGCGAGCTCGACACCGAACTCGATAAAAGCCTGGCCCATGGCCGTGACGACATTTTCGTCGACGACGACGTCCTTGCCGGTATAGACCGCGCCCTGAAAATCGCGGGACAAAGCTTCGGCGGAATATTCGAACTCGCGGGCCTGTCCCGTGAAACGCTTCCCGCGGAGCAATCCGGCCGCGCCGAGAAGGAGGACGCCGCCGCAAATGGCCCCGATGATTTTTCCCTGGGCGTGGAGTGCTATGAGAAAACGACGGAGTTCTTCTTTGGGTATAAGCGGCGAAGCATCTCCGCCTGGGATGATGAAGACATCGAATTCCTAGGCTTTAGCCTCGGCGATGGTCAGCCCGGGAAGAAAGGCCTGTTTTTCCTCGGAGACGTAAGGCCGCCGTTCCGGCGCGACCCCGACGACCTCCCCCTTAGGAGCCAGCAGCTGGAGGGCGATGACCGCCTCGAACTCCCCGAAAGAATCGTAGTACAGACCGCCGAATTTCATGGCCCTCATGGTACGGTCCGGGAGCGACCATTTCAAGCGTGTTTTCGGCGAAAACAAGCAATGGATCGATCACCCTCAGGGGGTCGGCGAAGCGATGCGCCGAGGGGGGCTTGATTATCCCTGGATTGGAAGTGTCCTGTTATCTTGTTTTGATAGGATTTTCGGCTTTCCTTTTCATGGCTTTATCAGCGGCTAATCTGCCTGTGAGAATCGACATGGGTACCCCTGCCGGACTGTACGCCCATTGCCCGGCTTGAAAAATTGAAGGAATGGGTGTCAGGACCGAACGGCCTGAGAACTTTATTTTGTTTATCACCGGCACGGATTCTTCAAACGACCATCCCGTAATGGCTCCCTCGGAACTGGCAATCCTGTTTTCGATGCTTATCGGCGTAGAAGAAAAGCGCGCGATCACCTTGTCTTTGAGCATGGGATAAACAGAATCCGATAGGACGTTCAGAACACGATTTTCAAACTCCGTCTTGAACTCATCGTACCACCCCGCTTCTTGAACTTTTTTGAACAAGTCATACTCGGCTAGCAAACTGATAATAAGGCCCGTCTTTCCCGCCGGGGCACAGTCAGGATCTTTGAGTCCGGGAATGGAAATTTCGTAGGTGTTTAATTGAGTGAATTTGTCGAGCCACGAGAAAATTTTCTGTTTATTGTGCTTTTCGAAATGATCGAGCAGATTTTTCAGCTCTTTCCAGCGGATCTCACCCAACCCGCGTTTTGATGGAGTATAAAAGAAATGGCCATTCGAGATTCTTCTGAAACTCTCGAGCGGCTCATCCACTTCTACAAAGAGGGTAAAGACGGAGTCTCCGCCTCGACGGCTCAGAATTTTCTTTTTGTTATTCCCGAATACCGTCCTTTTTTCGGGCGGGACATCCTCGGTCTTCACGATTTGATAGAGTGTTTTCAAATCCGCCGCCCAGATCAACGTATCGTATCGATAGGTCACATTTTCATGATCGGTCACGACACGCTGATCCGCTATGACTTCGATGATTTTCGTCTCGGTCTTTATTTCCCCGCCATATTCATCGATTTTGTTTTTCAAGGCATCCGACAATTTTCCGACACCGCCTTTGGGATAGAAATAATCCAGATAAAGAGAAAAATAACTCAGGGCAAAAAAGGCGGGCGTCTTTTTGAAGAAATGCTGTGAAATGATGTCTTTGAGCGAAGGGTTCTCAATAACTTTGTCCAAATATTCTTCGACCGGCATGTTCATGCGGTTTATTTTGCCGGTTGTAAATAGAAACCTCGGCAGCCAGGGCAAGAGCTTTTTGAAAACGAATTTCTTATCGCGTTTCAGGTCTTTGAACACCGGATTCTCTATTCCATAGAGCACATCCATGTGTTTCATGACTCTCCGTATGATTTTTAGGACCGCGTCAATCTCGGCCTCGCTCTCAGGGTATGTTTTTATCAGCAATTCCCTGTATTTCGTCAAACTGTCCAAATTTTCGATATGGATTATTTCATTTTCGATGCCCAGGGAGACAGGACTCTTGACAACGTTCAGATGAATGCCCAAATCATTCAACATGGGAAAAATAATGCCCGCATCTTCAAGGGCTCTGACGCCGGCCTCAAAATGAAATCCATCCCGGGTAAAGGAATTGACCAATCCTCCGCATTCGCTGTTTTTTTCAATCAGCAATACTTTTTGTCCTGCGCGGGAGACGTATGCTGCCGATGTCAGACCCGCTATGCCTCCTCCGACAACGATGGTATCGTATTTGTGATCAATCATGCTCTTGATTTAGTCATAACCGGATTCGTCGACGCCCTTCACGATTCCACGCCTCGCAATCCACTCAATTCCAGGCTCTTTTCCCAAAGCTCATAGGCCGCCTCCATATCCCTGGCAGGAGGCGCCGGCTCTTCCAAGGTGGTCAAATTGAAGAATTTTCCGCTTATGGCTTCGATCTCTTTTGAAACGCCCAGGTAATACAGGGCTTCGGCCGATCTTTCGGGGGATTTCAGTGTTTTATCCATGAAATTTCTTTTGTACCAGCGATAAATCGGTCCATTTTCCCGGCCCGTATCCGTTTTTACCGCTCCCGGATGCATGGCATTGATCGACACCCGCGTATTTTTGATATGTTCATCAAAAACGAGCATTGATAAAAGCTGGGCCGTTTTGGCGGAGCCATAACTTTTCAAACCGGTGTAGCGACGTTTCTCCCAGTTCAGGTCATCCAAGCGCAATCCCCAGGCGGCAAAACGATGGCCCTCTGAATTAACCAGGATAATTCTGGCGTTCTCCTGGGCCTTCAGCTTATCCAGCAGAATATAATTCATGACGAAGGACGAAAGATATTGGACCATGAAAACGGTTTCAAGGCCATCGGCCGTGACACGTCTTTTCGTAAGGTAAATGCCCGCGTTGTGTATCAGGACGTCGATCGAGGTCTCGACTTCGCACAGCTCTTTTGCCGCCCGAAGGCTGTCCTTCAAACGGCTCAAATCGGCTACCTTGTAATCGCATGCGACTCCATAGTCACCTTCAATCTCACGGCGCAGCCTCTCCGATTTATCTCGATCGCGATTGATGCATATGAGGTTCGAGCCGCGGGAGGCGTATTTACGCGCCGTAAAATACCCTATGCCCGATGTCGCGCCCGTGATGACAACCCATTTGTCCTTGAAATTATCGGTGCAGATCCTGGGATTCAATCGATTGTTGCGCATCATAGCGAATATATTCGACCATCGGTATTCTTTGAAATATTTGAAGAATTTCTTGTTCATCATCAGACTGAAGCCCTATCCGAACTTTCTCTTCATGAATTTCCTGTACTTTTTGCGAAACACCGGTATGTTATCGAAGACATCTCCCCACAAATCAAAATAATCTCTTTGCGCGGCGATTTTGCCGCCTTCATTGAAGGTCAGACGCGTTGAGCCATATAATACCGAGCTCGGATTTTTCTTGAAGCGGATCGTCATTTCCCATTCGATGAAAACGACATTTTCCTGCTTGACGGCATTGACGATGTTCATCTTTAAATCTTTGGAACGCTCCGTCAGGCGCACGGTCATGGCTTTAAAAGCTTCGATTCCTCGAATTTCCTGAATGGAATCCCTGAAGTGGATGTGATCATCGTAGTACGGCAGAATATGGGACCAATCGGGCTTTCCCGCCTTATCGTATGTTCGAGACCACAATTCTTTGATGGTCTCAACATCTAACAATGATTTTTCGTTGGAGCTGGTTTGTTCCATAACCCGTCCCCTTTTCCAGCGGTTGAAAACACATCCTGCTTCGGTATGGAAATTATAAGAATTCGCTTTTCCGCGCTGAGTTTATTGGGCGCCCGGCGTCCTCTCGAAATCCCATCCTTCCCTCGTCGACGAGGATAAAGCGGCCCTCGGACGATGTCAAGGCCATTCCCGCCTCACGAGCGGAAAACGACATCCGACACTCGGACCGGCACGGAACATCCGCCGGCAATCCTTTCCGGCTAGTATCGATCCCCAAGCACATGGTCTGCCAATCCATCGAGTCGAGTTCGATTCTCCTCTGAAAGATGGCAGTCAAGTGCTCCTAGGTTGGATTGGAGATTGGCGAGTCTGGTCGTCCCCGGAATGGCGACGACATGATCCCCTTTGCCCAACACCCAAGCTAAAGCAACCTGCGCTGCGGAACATCCCTTTTGGGCAGCCATGTCCTTGATGACATTCACCAGTTCGAGGTTGGATTCGATGTTTCCCGGCTGAAACCGAGGCTGCATCTGGGCCCGGAAATCATTCTCATCGGTGGGGCAATCGCTGGCTGACGCGAAGCGGCCAGTCAGCATTCCTCTACCTAAGGGCGAATAGGCGACCAAGCTGATGCCATGCTTCGCACAAGCGGGGAGGATGTCTTTCTCAATATCGCGGCTGAAGATCGAATATTCAGTCTGAAGAGCCGCAAGGGGATGAACGGCATGCGCCCGTTCAATGATCTCGGCGGAAGCCTCTGAAAGGCCGATGGCTCTGATCTTGCCCTCATGAACTAACTTCGCCATTTCGCCCACGGTATCCTCGATCGGAGTGGCCGGATCGACACGGTGGAGATAATAGAGGTCAATCCTTTCGGTGCCCAGACGCTTCAGGCTCTTTTCGCAGGAGTTTCGGACACTGGCCGGAGAGCCGTCGATGCCGATGAAATCGCCCGTCGCCGGGTCACGTTGGGGGCCGAACTTGGTCGCCAGGACAATCTGATCCCAACGCCCGGCAAAAGCCTTGCCCAGGAGCTGTTCATTGTGTCCTTGGCCGTAGATTTCCGCCGTATCGAAATGAGTGATGCCCAGATCGATGGCCCGGTGAAGGAGATCGATGGCCGCTGATTCTTGCGTGGGCTCCCCGTAAAACTCGGAAAGCCCCATACATCCAAGCCCGATGGCTGATACTGAAATTCCCGATTGTCCAAGATTGCGTGCCAACATAACGCCTCCTTTGCTCCTAACGCTGGATGCCATTACTCGTTTCTGCTCTGGTTGACCAAGGCGACCGCCTGACAATACCGCCCCACGACTATCAAACAGCCGGGCGGGATCACTCCGCGGTGCAGCCGCGGTCCTGGAGGAGCTTGCGGGCGCCGTCGACGCCCGTCTCGACGACGGAGAACGACTTGCAGATGCGCCCGTCGACGAGCTCCAGGATCCGGTCGGCCCGCAGGGCGATCTCGCGGTCATGCGTGACCATGATAAGAGAGGTCCCGTGCTCCCGGACCGTCCGGGCCATGGCCTCCAGGGCGGCGAAGCCCGTCTCACGGTCGAGGTTGCCGGTCGGCTCGTCGGCGAAGACGAGCGTGGGCTCGTTGACCAGGGCCCGGGCGATGGCCACCCGCTGCTGCTCTCCGCCGGAGATGCGGGCGGGATACTTGTCCCTGATGTGAAGGATCTCGATCTCCTTCATCAGGGCCAAAGCCTTGTCGATCATGGCCTGCGGCGGGCGGCCCCGCCCGATCCAATGGGGAACGAGGATGTTCTCCAAGACGGTGAACTCCGGCAGGAGATAATGGAATTGGAAGATGAAGCCGATGTGGGCGTTGCGGTAGGCCGAGAAGCCGTTGATGTCCCCGGTCGAGAAGTCCCGGCCATCGACGACCAGCCGGCCCGACGATGGGCTCTCGAGGAGGCTGAGGATGTTGAGGAGCGTCGTCTTGCCGGAGCCCGAAGGGCCGATGACGGCCGTCGTGGCGCCCCGCTCGAAGGACACGCTGATGCCGCGGAGGACGTCGGTGCGGACGACCTCGCCGAAGTGCTTGCGCAGATCCTCGACAACGATGATCTCAGCCATTGCGGATGACCTCGATCGGCGAGAGCCGGGCGGCCCGCCGGGCCGGGATGAGCGAGGCCGCAGCCGCGCCCAGAATGGCCAGGACGGCCGGAACGACGAGGTTGAAGGCCTCGAGCTGGAGCCCGAACGTGCCGGGCCCGAAGTATTTGATGAACAGGACGCCCAGGACGTAGCCGAAACCAATCCCGAGGAGCGAGCCGATGAGGCCGAGGGCCAGGCCTTGGATGAGGAAGATGCGGGCCGCGCCCCGGTTGTCGACGCCCATGGCCTTGAGGATCCCGAGTTGGCGCGACTTCTGGACCGCGGCGATGCCGAGCACGGAGGCGATGCCGAGCGAGATGGCAAAGAGGACGAAGAACTGGATGATGTTCGACGAGCCGCTCTGGGACCGCAGGGCCGTCAAGAGCTCTCGGTTGCGTTCCTGCCAGGACTCGATCTTGACCCGGCTGAACTCGGCCCGGAGCCGTCCGGCCAGCGCTTCGGCGGCGAAGACGTCCCGGACCTTGGCCTCGATGGTGCTGACCCCGTTGAGCCCGAGGAAGCTCCGGGCCCGGTCGAGCGACAGGAAGACGACGGCATTGGCCTGCTCGGCGCCCAGGTCGACGATGCCGGTCACGGTGAAGAAGTCCCCCGTGCCGCGGCTGTTGCGGACGAAAAAGCGATCGCCCAGCTCCAGCCGGAACTTGTCCGCGAGCGACTGGCCGACGATCGCGCCGTCCCCCGTGAGCTCCGGGCCGCCCGCCCGCACGTTCCGGTCGAAATTGTAGATCCGGGCGCCCTCGATGGGCTCGATTCCCTTGACGGCTACAGTGTCCGAGGCCCCGCCCCTCTCGATGAGCCCCTGGCCGCCGGCCACCGGGCAGGCCGCGGTCACCTCGGGCAGCCCCTTGACGAAGTCGAGGTAGGACCGCCACGACAAAATCTCGCGGTTCTCGGTGTAGAGAACTCGCCGCGAATCGACGGCCGCGCCTTCCCCGGCCAGGACGCTCGTCGGGATGGAATCCGAGGGCAGGATGAAGACGTGCGGGGCCGAGCCGACCGTCCGGTCGATCAGGCTGAGCTGCAGCCCGCCGATGAGCGAGGAGAGGAAGAACTGGACGGCCACGCCGACGGCGATGCCGGCCAGGAGCAGCACGGTCTGCCCCCGGCCTTTCAGCAGGAACCTGAAGGCGATGTGGGCTTCGTAGGGTCTGACGATCATCGGATGGAATCGGGCCGGATCTCCGGTCCGGGTTTGAGCCGGCCGGCCGGCGCGTCGAGGGCCGCGTCCAGGAAAACGGTCTCCGCCGCGAACCCCTCGACGAGGACCCAGCGCTCGCCGACGGGCCGGACCGAGACGGCTATCCGCTCGGCCTTCCGGCCGTCCCAGGTCCAAACGTACGGCCGGCCCGCGTCCCGCTTCACGAACCTCGCCGGCAGGGCTAGGGCCTTCTCGTATTTAGCGGCCAGGATCTCGGACTTGCCGGCCATGCCCGACTTGATGAAGGGGACGTCCCGCGGGATCTCGACCCGCAGCTCGCAGGTGTTCCGCTCCTTGTCGACCTCCGAGCAAACGTAAGACACGTGCCCGTCGATCCTCGTCTCGGGATAGGCGTCCATCGTGACCACGGCGGCGAGGTCGGGCTTGAGGAACGGCAGCTCCTTCTGGTCGACGTTCAGCACGAGCTGCCAGCTGGCGCTCTCGAGTATCGTCACGGCCCGCATGGCGGGGGTGGCCCGCTCGCCGGGCTGAACGTGGACCTTGATCACCGTCCCCTCGAACGGCGCGGCGAGCCGGGTGTTGTCGAAGTCCCGCCGGGCCAGTTCGAGCTGGGCCCGGGCGGTCGAGACCTGGGTGGCCAGGTCGGCCAGCCGGCCGCTCCGGGAATAGTTTTCGAGCTCGAGCTTCTGCTGGTTGTAGCGGGACAGCGCCGACTGGTATTCCCGGTCGGCCTTTTCCAGCTCGGCCTTGGCGATGATCCCGGCGGCCTCGATTTCCCGGTTCCGTTTGAGCGTCCGCTCGGCCTGGTCCCGGACGACCTCGGACTCGCGGAGCTTCTCGGTTAGGCTGGGCAGGACTTCGTCTTGGGCGTTCTTGAGCTTGAGCTCGGCCGAGCGGAGGCCGTCCTCCCGGATGGCCAGGTTGCGCCGGGCCTCGAAATCGTCGATCCGGACGAGCACCTGGCCGTGGGCGGCGCGGTCGCCGTCCGCGACCTCGACGCCGAGGACGACACCCGCGGTCTGGAAGGTCAGGTCGAGCGGCCGCGGGTAATCGACCGTGCAGTTGGCCAGGATGGTGTAGTTCAGGTCAATGGGCTTGAGGACGTATCGCTCCGCCTCCGTCTTGCGGTTGGCCCGGAAGACGAGTAGGGCGGCGGCGACGAAAACCGCGATCGCGAGGATTATGAGGCGGCGGCGCCTTTTCTTGTCGGGCATCAGCATGAAGCGGGGGCTCCCCTCCCCCGGCCGACTATGATACTACAGGTCGAGGCCGCCGCCAAGGCTCAGAGGAGATTCCGCGCCAGGCCCGATTGCGTCTCCTTCATGGTCTCGAGGACGATCGAAAGAATGTTGAAGAGCCCGGGAAGAAACCCTCAACAGACGGTGAAGCAATGCCCCCAAAATAAAAAAGGGCGGAGAGCCCTATGCGGGCACTCCGCCCTGTGTTTCCTAAGAAACGACCGCTAAGTTAAATCAGCGATCAGAAGCGCCGGTCGCGGCCGAATCCGCCGGTGCGGGGGCGGTCGGTGCGGGGCTGCGCTTCGTTGACCTTCAGGGCCCGGCCCTTGAGGTCCTTGCCGTTGAGGGCTGCGATGGCCTTGAGAGCCTCTTCCTTGTTCGGCATCTCGACGAAGCCGAAGCCGCGGGACTGGCCCGTGCCCTTGTCCGTGATGACGGCGGCCTTCTCGACCGTCCCGAACGCCGCAAAGGCGTCGCGGATGTCGTTCTCAGTCGCACTGAAAGAAAGGTTACCAACGTAAATGTTCAACTCGTCTCCTTTGACGATGGACTCGCGAAACCCGGAGGGCTTCCGGTCCTAAAAACAAGCATCGACGACCGGCAATAAAGGAGAGGAGTTGGACACCAGCAGTCAGGGCCTTGGCCCCAGATTCCTTTATCCGTCTCGAACGCGAACGGGGTGGGGCGCTAGGCGCCTTCCCCGTTTTTGCCTTTTAGATAAAAAAAACCCGGCAACATCCTACTCTCCCACTCGGCACCCCGAGCAGTACCATCGGCACCTAAGGGCTTAGCTTCCGTGTTCGGTATGGGAACGGGCGTTTCCCCTTCGTTATGGTTGCCGGGATTTAAATGCAATCCCAAAGCAATCGATTTTCGAAGGGGACACGAACCGGAATCAAGAGATTCCTTGTTCATGTCCCCATCTTATTGCATTTTTTGCCTGAAAAAACCTTATGGTCAAGTCTCACGGGCTATTAGTACTGGTAAGCTTCACACCTCACGGTGCTTCCACATCCAGCCTATCAAACAGGTCGTCTACCTGTGCCCTTCAGCCCTTGCGGGAGGGAGATCTTATCTTGGGGCGTGCTTCCCGCTTATATGCTTTCAGCGGTTATCACTTCCGAACATAGCTACCCAGCGATGCTCCTGGCGGAACAACTGGCACACCAGAGGTTCGTTCGTCCAGGTCCTTTCGTACTATGGACCACCCCCCTCAAATCTCCTGCGCCTGCCGTGGATAGGGACCGAACTGTCTCGCGACGTTCTAAACCCAGCTCACGTACCGCTTTAACCGGCGAACAGCCGGACCCTTGGGACCCGCTTCAGCCCCAGGATGCGATGAGCCGACATCGAGGTGCCAAACAGTCTCGTCGATATGAGCTCTTGGAGACTATTAGCCTGTTATCCCCGGCGTACCTTTTATCCGTTGAGCGATGGCCCTTCCATACAGGACCACCGGATCACTAAGCCCGAGTTTCCTCCCTGCTTGAGATGTCTCTCTCGCAGTCAAGCTCCCTTATGCCTTTGCACTCTACGGCTGATTTCCAAACAGCCTGAGGGAACCTTAGGGCGCCTCCGTTACATTTTGGGAGGCAACCGCCCCAGTTAAACTACCCGCCTAACACTGTCCCCCCTCCCGATCAGGGAGGTAGGTTAGAATCTCAGAATAGTAAGAGTAGTATCTCACCGTTGACTCCACACCGCCCGGGGGCGGTGCTTCAAAGTCTCCTACCTATCCTGCGCATACGATCCCAAAATCCAATGCTAGGGTGCAGTTAAGGTGCCGGGGTCTTTCCGTCCAGCGGCAGGTAACCGGCGTCTTCACCGGTACCACAATTTCGCCGTGCCCCTCTTTGAGACAGCGCTCAAGTCGTTACGCCTTTCGTGCGGGTCGGAACTTACCCGACAAGGAATTTCGCTACCTTAGGACCGTTATAGTTACGGCCGCCGTTTACTGGGGCTTCGGTTCAAAGCTTCGCCTTGCGGCTGACCTCTCTCCTTAACCTTCCAGCACCGGGCAGGCGTCAGACCCTATACGTCGATTATATGTCTTTGCAGAGTCCTGTGTTTTTACTAAACAGTCGCTTGAGCCAATTCTCTGCGACCTCCTCGGGCTCCATCTGTACGACTTCACCCTAACGAGGCACCTCTTGTCCCGAAGTTACGAGGTTAGATTGCCGAGTTCCTAAAAGAGGGCTCACACGTGCGCCTTAGGATTCTCTCCTCATCTACCTGTGTCGGTTTCCGGTACGGACACCTGAAAAACTCCCTAGAGGATTTTCTAGGCAGTTTGGAGTCAGTGAGTTGGCAAGGCCGAAGCCAAGCTTCCTCGCCCTACTCGAGGTTAAGAGGTCCCGGATTTGCCAAAGACCTCCCTCTACTGGGCAACCGCACACATCCAGACGTGCGTACACTTATCCTCCTGCGTCTCCCCATCGGTGGTAACGCTTCTCAGGCGGTGCAGGAATGTTGACCTGCCATCCATCGGCTACGCCATTCGGCCTCGCCTTAGGTTCCGACTAACCCTGAGCGGACTGACCTTCCCCAGGAAACCTTAGATTTTCGGCGCTGCTGGTTCTTACAGCAGTTATCGCTACTAATGCCGGCAGGGTCTCTTCTAACAAGTCCACCACACTTTACAGTGTGACTTCTGCCTCGTTAGAATGCTCTTCTACCACTGTCAACACCCGAAGGCATCGACAATCCGCAGCTTCGGTGGCATGCTTAAGCCCCGTTACATTGTCGGCGCAAGAACGCTTGACCAGTGAGCTGTTACGCTTTCTTTAAAGGATGGCTGCTTCTAAGCCAACCTCCTGGTTGTCTCCGTATCCTCACATCCTTGCCCACTTAGCATGCACTTAGGGACCTTAGCTGACGATCTGGGCTGTTTCCCTTTTGACCACGAAGCTTAGCCCCCGCAGTCTGACTCCCGCACAGTTCTTAAGGGAATTCGGAGTTTGGTTGGATTTGGTAGAACTTTCGAACCCCTAGGCCATCCAGTGCTCTACCTCCCTTAGAATTCATGCGAGGCTAGCCCTAAAGCTATTTCGAAGAGAACGAGCTATCCCTGAGTTTGATTAGCCTTTCACCCCTATCCTCAGCTCATCCGAGATGTTTTCAACCATCACCAGTTCGGACCTCCCTCAGGTGTTACCCTGAGTTCATCCTGGCCAAGGATAGATCACTCAGCTTCGCGTCCATTCCGTACGACTGAACGCCCTGTTCAGACTCGCTTTCGCTACGGCTCCCCTTGAATGAAGGTTAACCTTGCCGCACAGAATGACTAGCCGGCTCATTAAGCAAAAGGCACGCAGTCACCCCGCTTGCGCGGGGCTCCTACTGTTTGTGAGCATACGGTTTCAGGTACTGTTTCACTCCCCTAACAGGGGTTCTTTTCACCTTTCCCTCACGGTACTGGTTCACTATCGGTTGCAGGTTAGTGTTTAGCCTTGGAAGATGGTCCTCCCGAATTCCCACAGGATTCCACGTGTCCCGTGGTACTTGGGAACTCCGCTAAGAGAACCGGCCTTTTCGCCTACAGGACTATCACCTCCT
>Ga0208828_1000578_pt1 | contig 16056 bp, 16 predicted proteins | sample Kivu_160m_FD_185487 | JGI IMG/M metagenome (GOLD analysis project Ga0208828, IMG submission 185487) | Freshwater microbial communities from Lake Kivu, Western Province, Rwanda to study Microbial Dark Matter (Phase II) - Kivu_160m (SPAdes)... | ecosystem: Environmental > Aquatic > Freshwater >... | reverse complement strand
CGTCCCTCGTCCCTCGTCCTTCGTCCTTCGTCCCTCGTCCCTCGTCCTTCGTCTCAAACCAGCTCCTGCCGGTAGGCATCCTGCCTTACGAAGATGAAGAGCAGCAGGGTGAATGCCCAGAGCGATGAGCCACCATAGCTGAGAAAGGGAAGCGGGATCCCGATCACAGGCATCAATCCCAGCGTCATGCCGATATTGATGGCGAAGTGCATGAAGAGCAGGGAGGCGACGGAATAGCCATATAGCCGGCTGAACTTCGAACGTTGTCTCTCCGCCACAAGAATGATCCGCGTCAGGAGTAGCAGGTATAGCAGGACCAGGATCATGCTTCCCAGGAATCCCCACTCCTCGCCTACGGTGCAGAAGATGAAGTCGGTGCTTTGCTCGGGCACAAAGTTGTATTTTGTCTGCGTGCCGTGCAGGTACCCTTTGCCAAGGATCTGGCCCGATCCGATGGCAATCAGAGACTGGTTCACGTTATACCCGGCGCCTTTGGGATCGCTGGTCTTCCCGATCAGCACGTTGATGCGTTGGCGCTGGTGTGGTTGAAGGATATGGTTCACCACAAAATCAACGGAGAGGATGAATGCAAAGGTTCCCGCCAGGATCGCAAGGGTGATCATCAGGCGACGGAATTTTCGTGAGGAGCGGAGATAGAAAATCACGGCCGCGGCAAGGAGAATGCCGAAGAGAATGTACCGGTTGACCAGCAGGGCAAGGATGCCGAGCACCGGAAGTGCGATGATTGCCACCAGGATGTAACGGTTCATCCCGAAACGGTAAAATACCAGGATAAAAGCCAGAAACACCAGCGCCGATCCGGTATCATGCTGAAGCAGGATCAGCAGGGCGGGCAGGATGACCAGCAACCCCGCCTTGATCCAGGAGGTGCCGGACTTCAGGTTCAGATCGGGTTTACTCAGGTATTTGGCCACCACCAGGGCGGTGGTCACCTTGGCAAATTCTGCCGGCTGGATGGCAATGCTTCCGATGTGCAGCCATGACCGGGCGCCGGAGATGTCCCTGCCGATGAAGATCACCAGGACCAGTACCAGGATCCCGCCCGCATAGATCAGCCAGGCAAACTGGGTAAAGAATTTGGGGTCGATGGAGAGGGTGATGATGGCCAGCACGATCGCCGCCCCGATCCAGATCAGCTGTTTGCCGTAGCGCATGCCCACCGCGAAGATGCTGGGTTGTGACTCGTCGTACACCGCGGCGTAGATGTTGAGCCATCCGAAAAAGACCAGCAACAGGTAGAGGGCGATGATCACCCAGTCGATATGCTGAAATATGCCATATTCCCTTCTCATCGGTGGATCAGGTTACCGTTCATCATATGCTCTTTGAGCTCGGGCCGTCCGATTTTCCCCTTCAGGTACTGTTCGATCATCAGGCTGGCAATGGGTGCCGCCCAGGTGGCGCCATATCCGGCGTTTTCCACGATCACGGAAATCGCGATCCTGGGATGCTCCTTCGGGGCGAAGGCAATGAAAATGGAGTGGTTGTCTCCATGCGGGTTCTGCGCTGTTCCGGTCTTGGCGCAGATAGGGATGCTGTCGAGCCGGGCATTGGTGGCAGTGCCTGCGAGAACCACCTGCTCCATGCCGTCGACAACCACCTCAAAATACTTGGGATCGACCGTACAGAAATGCTTTTCCATAAAGGTCCTGGTGACGCTGTTGGGTTTCCCCACCCCTTTGATGACATGCGGCGTGATGTAGTAACCGCGGTTGGCAATGAGGGAGGCGAGGTTGGCCAACTGAAGCGGCGTGACCAGGATCTCACCCTGCCCGATGGCAAGGGAGATCACGGTAAGGGCATGCCACCCTTTTTTTCCGTAGTACTTGTCGTAGTATGCACTGGAAGGGATGTTCCCCGAAAGTTCGCTGGGCAGGTCGAGACCGATCTGTTTCCCGAAACCCATGGAGAGGACATGACCCCTCCAGATGTTGAAGTCCTTTTCCGTTGCGTAATACCCGTCCTTCTCGAGGATCGACTTGAAGGCCTTGCAGTAATAGGTGTTGCAGGAGTGCTGGATCGATTCAGCCAGGTTGAGGGGCCCCGGATGGTTGTGGCACCCCACCACCTTTCCGTTACCCAGTGGGAAGCCACCCGGGCAGCTGAACCTCGTTTCGGGCGTCAGCACCCCCTCCTGCTGGCCGACCAGGGCGTTCACTGGCTTGAAGGCGGACCCCGGGGGATAGGTGGCCATCAGCGCCCGGTTGAAGAGAGGGATGTTGATGCTGTCGGCTGTGAGAAGGGAGAAGTTGTGGTTCCGGATACGCCCCACCAGCAGGTTCGGGTCATAGGCGGGACTCGAGACCAGGCAAAGGATCTCCCCGCTGACGGGTTCTATGGCCACGATGCTCCCTTTCTTGTTTTGCATCAGCTCTTCCCCCAACAGCTGGAGATCGACATCGATGGATGACCAGAGATCTTTTCCCGGAAGAGAGAGGGTGTCGTAACGCCCCCCCTCAAAACTGCCCATGTCACGGTTGTGCACATCCACCATACGGATCTTCATTCCTTTTTGTCCGCGCAACTCCTCTTCATAGGATTTTTCGATCCCGCTGATGCCAATGTAGTCGCCCGGTTTGTAATAAGGATTCCGGTCAATGACGGAGGGGCTGGCCTCCCCGATATACCCCAGCATATGGGCGGCCGTGTGATATGGATAACTCCGCAGGGTGCGGGGCTGGACGAAAAACCCGTGGAACATGAACATCTTCTCCTGAAGCGCCCCGAAATTCTCCCTGTTGATCTGGGATTCAAACACCGAAGGTTTGTATAGCGAGTAGCGCCGTGCTTTGCGAAGCCTCTCCCTGAACTCGTCGGGGGTGATATCCAGAAGCCGGCAGAACTCCGCCGTATCCATAGCTTTCACATCCCGTGGGATCACCATCATGTCGTAAGCCGCTTCGTTGAAAACCAGCAGTTTTCCGTTGCGGTCGTAGATCAGGCCCCTGGCAGGGTACTGCGTGATGTACCGCAATACATTGTTGTTGGCGGAAAGGATGTACTTCTCCGCCACCACCTGGAGGTAGAAGAGACGCAAAATAAAGACCAATCCGGTAAGAAGAATAATTCCGAGAATAATGAACTTCCGGTTCTCGTAACGTTTTTCCATGCCGCCTTTACTGCCTGAGGACGATGTCGGGAGTGGTCAGCACGTTGCTCATGTTGAGCGCCCGGTCATAAATGAAGAATTCGAGCCGGATGGTGTCGTAGGCAGGGGCGGGATTCATGGCCATCGTATCGGCGATGAAGCCTTTGATCGCCTTCCCCGGATAATCGGGATTCAGGACAGGGATACGCGCACTGAAAGGAGGCTCGAGAACCACCTCCACATATACGGAGTCGCGCTTTTCAAAATAGCGGATCACCAGGTTGTAGTAGTAATCCCCTCCCCGGTCATAAGGGGCAAAGGTATCCCCCGGATCCAACCCGATATCTCCGTTCCCGTCCTGGAAGTCGAATGTAAGGATCCCCCTGACGGCAAACTGCCCGGTGTCGAAAACGGTTTCGAACTGCCGGTAAGAGATCTCCGGGATGTCGGAAAACTCTTCCTGTTTGATACAGGAGGGGAGGAGAAGGATCCCAATCAGGACGGAGGCCAGCGAAAGGCGGGGAATATTCAGGTAATACCAATTCATTTTGTATCTTTGAGGAAACGCTAAATTACACATTTTCCGGTTGTGAAGTCATTTCAAAGACGATGAATTTTTCACAGACCATCGGTGCGGTCCGTACCGAGGAGGAATTCAACCAGCTGGCGCTGGAAGCCTTCCGGTACCAGCTCCAGCGAAACCGGGTGTATGCCGAGTTTACGGATGCCCTGGGGATTCATGCCTCTGCCGTGAACCATTACACCAGGATCCCTTTTCTGCCGATCGAATTTTTCAAGACCAGGGAGGTCTATGCGGCGGAAGAGGAGCCTGACATCACCTTCCGGAGCAGCGGCACCACGGGGATGCAGCGCAGCCGGCATGCCATCGCCGACCTTTCTCTCTACCGCTGCTCCCTGCTGGAAGGGTTCAGAAGGGTATACGGCGATCCTTCACAATACCGGATCTTCGCCCTCACCCCCTCCCCCGAAGAACATCCCGACTCCTCCCTCTCTTTCATGATCCAAACCTGGATCGAAGCCGGAGCCCGGCCTGAAAGCGGTTTCTACCTGAGAGATCCCCGGCGGCTTTCGGAGCTTTTAAGGATACCGGAATCCGGCATCCTTCTCATCGGCCTCACCTATGCTTTGCTCGATTTCGCTGAGCAATATCCTATGCCCCTTCCCGGAGCAGTCATCATGGAAACGGGAGGAATGAAGGGAAGAGGGAAGGAGTTGGTGAGAGAGGAGGTGCATGACCTCCTTAAAAAAGCCTTCTCGATTGAGGCAATCCATTCCGAATACAGCATGTCGGAGCTGCTTTCCCAGGCCTTTTCCACCGCGGATGGAAAGTTTCACACCCCTCCGTGGATGAAGGTGCTGATCCGTGATCCCAATGATCCCCTCTCATGGGCCGGACAAGGCAAAACCGGCGGCATCAGCATCATCGACCTGGCTAACTGGCACTCCTGTCCCTTCATCGCCACCCAGGACCTGGGGCGCCTGCACCCCGACGGCTCATTTGAAGTCCTTGGCCGCTTCGACCACAGCGACCTCAGAGGCTGTAACCTGATGGTCAGTGATTAGCTATTTATCAATTAGGGATTAGAGATGGGGGATACAGGATGCGGGATACGAGATACGCGATATCAGATGCTGGAAGCCAGATGCCGGATACCGGATGCCGGGTTCGTTTTTCGTTTTTCGTTTCTCGCTTCTTTTCTTTCGTCCTACGTCCCTCGTCCCACGTCCCACGTCTCACGTCTAACGTCTCACGTCTTACTTCCCTCGTCCCTCGTCCCTCGGCCTTCCGCTTGTCTGCCTGTCAACCTTGTAACCGCCTGATCACCTCCGGATTGTCGTTCCTGGGTGAATTGATCAGGTTCGATACCGGGTAGGCGGTCATGCGTTCGGCCGGGTAAGGCTTCAGCATCGCCATCAGATGGTGGTCATCGATGTCACTCAGCCACCGCTGTTCCTCCTCCGGCAGCAGGATCACCGGCATCCGGTCGTGAATGGGAGCCATCAATTCATTGGGCCCGGTGGTGATGATGGAAAAGGAGTGAACCGGCGCCCCATCTCCGGAAACCCACCGTTCCCAGATGCCTGCCATGGCGAAAGGAGTCCCGTTCTTTAGCACGATCCTGAAAGGCACGTTGGTGCCGTTTTTTTTCCATTCGTAGAACCCATCGGCCGGCACAAGACAACGCCTTCGCCGGAAGGCGTTTTTAAATGATGGTTTCTCCGTGATGGTTTCAGCTTTGGCATTGATCAGCCTGTTTCCAATGGAGGGATCTTTGGCCCAGAAAGGGATCAGTCCCCAGTGAAAGAACTGGAGCTCCCCAGGCTGATCATTGCTGATTACCGGCAACTCCTGAGTCGGGGCGCAATTGTAACGGGCTTTGTAGATGGCCGACCTGACCGTGACGCCAAAACGTTCTTTGATCAGCTCATCATCAATGGCAAAAGAGTATCGTCCGCACATAAATTCAGGAATATTTTCCCTAAAGGTAAAAAATTCAATAGATTTGTTAGCCATTTTATCCAGATGACTCCCTCCACCCATTCCCATAAACACAGACGATCCGCCTCTTCCGGCGACGGTTTTTCGCTGAAAAGCATGGAAACGCTCTTCTCCAAACAACTGATGAGGGTTGTCGGGATCCTTTTCCTTGCGGGAAGCCTATGGTTTGCAGCTAATTCGACCGACACCATTTTCAAAGTGGCAAAAAAGCTTGTCTCCCCCAAAGAGTTGATCGTCAAGCAACAGGGGAGTGTCTCCCCTTCCGGTGAAGAGATCAGTGCCGTGAACCCAGTCCCGGCTCCGGCCGTCACCCTCCCCGCGGTGCTGAGTGTGGTGGCTTTATTGGCCGGATGGCTGGGATTGCAATGGCTTGCCCGCTGGCGCAAACGGGCTGAGTTTCAGGTGATCTCCGTCTTCCTGGTGTTTATCGTGCTCCTGGCCATGATCCGAAGCTTCGGCTGGCAGGTGGGTTTGTATTTCCCGATGCTGGTTCTCGTTTCGGCCGGGCTCTACCTTTTTGGACATCATCTGAGCCACAATGGCATGCGGATCCACTTCTTTTTTACCTGGGGGATCTTCTCGCTCTGGTGGTTGCTGAAGCTGATGATCAACGGCGAGAGAGGACAACTTCAGGGGTTCTTCATCCTCTCCTCCCTGATCTTTCTCTCCTTCCATCTCATTCAGCTTTTCAGGGGGTTTGCAGGCCATAAGCGCCTGAGCAACATCATCGAGGTAGTGGCCATCGCCGGCAACCTCGCCATTTATTTCATTCTCACCGCGGCGACGTTGCTGAAATTTTACGGCCGGCCGCCTCTCTTTTTCTTCACCCTGATCCTGACGGCCGCCTGCTTTCTTTCGCTCCTGGCCATGGAATACTTCCGGAAGCCGTTTCGGAAAGCACCGTTTCTTGCCTCCCTGATGGTGCTGGCCAGCCTGCTGCTTCCGCTTCTTTTCTGGGGGAACAAACTGATCGTGCTGACCGGAAGCATCTCCGTTCTCTCCCTCTTTTACTCCCGCCAGACTAAAGACCAGCCCTCGGTCATTGTCGGGCTTGTACTGGCAGGGCTGATGGTCCTGATCTTTCTGAAGGAGATGGTTTTCAGCTATGTCCCGGCAGCCTATTCAGGTGCCCTGGCCGGAAATCCGGACCTGTTCTACCGGGGAATGACCTCAGGACTGTTTCTTGCCCTGGTTGGTTTTCTCGACCGTAGGATGTTCAGGAAGCTGGAGATCTCTTTCTCCAGGAAATGGTTCGAGAGAAAACGGTACCTGATGATGCTGAAAGGGATCTTTCTGGCAGGACTCTATTTCGGACTCTTTTTTCTTTTTCAGTACCCCGTACTGAGGATCGTCGGGTTCAGCGAGGTCTCGCTTTACAGCTGGTTCACCTATCACTGCCTCTTTTCGATCGTATCGATCCCCTGGCTGGCGATCCAGCGCTCCTCTTCGCTCCCCTCCGTCATCATCCTTTCGGTCATTCTTACCTTTATCTTCCCGTCGTTGCTGGGCTTGCAGACCGAACAGATACTGAACCTGTTTGTCAGGCAGGAGCCTGCGGGATTGACCGTATTCCCGTTGCACTATATTCCGTCGGTCATTTTCCTCGGCTATCTTTCCGTTGTTCTGACCTATGCAGGAAAAGCCTTCAAAGGAGGTACCGTTGCCAAGCGGATCTTTCTCATCTATGCCGTCCTGATGGTGATCTATATCCTGGTTTCGGAGATGGTGGTCACCGTTGCTGCCGCCGAAGCCGTCTCACAACTTGAGTCGAACGAGATCCAACAACGGCTTCTACGCTTGCCGGCCAGCCTGATCCTCTTTGCCAGCGGCATCGTCATCCTGGCCTGGGGATTTATCCGTCGGAAACGGTTTGGCCGCACGCTGGCACTGATCATCATCCTGGTGGCCGCTTTCAAGCTAATCTATTTCGACATCCGAAGCCTCTCCATGATCACCAGGGTTCTTTTACTTTTTATCACAGGATCTCTCTTCATAGTTCTCTCACTGGTATACAGAATGGCCCGGAAAGCCACGCAAAAGCACAGGCCCCACAGCCACCGTCATGCTCCACTCCAGCCTTCCGGCACGGAAGAGGTCCGGGAACAACCTATACATGATGAAACATCTTAATCTCATTATCAAGGGAAGGGTGCAAAAGGTCGGATTCCGCTTCCATGCCATGGAGGCTGCCTACAAATATGGCATAGCAGGGTTTGTAATGAACAGGGACGACGATTCGGTCTATATCGAAGCAGAGGGAACCGGGGATGCGCTGGAATCTTTCATCGGATGGTGCCACCGTGGCCCGATCGGAGCACGGGTGGAAGAGGTTAAGGTCAGCGACGGGGAGATGCAGTCCTTTACCTCGTTCGAGATCATCAGCCGGGCCAAGTGGATGAATACAAAGCGCTAACAGGCTCCCTCCACCACCACCACGATCTCTCCCTTGATCTCCTTCTCTGAAAAACGGGCAGCAAGTTCTTCCAGGGTGCCCCTGACCGTCTCTTCATAAAGTTTAGTCAGCTCACGGGAAACCGAAGCACGCCGGTCCGGACCCATGTACTCGGCCAACTGAGTAATTAGTTTACTCAACCTGAAGGGGGATTCATAAAACACGAGTGTGTATGGGCTGGAGGCAAGCTCTTTCAGTTTGCTTGCCCTGCCTTTTTTATGGGGAAGAAAGCCCACGAACAGGAAGCTTTCACAGGGCAGGCCGGAAGCCACCAGGGCGGGGATCAGGGCGGTGGGGCCCGGCAGCACCTCCACCTCCAGTCCTTCCCGGAGGCAGGCACGAACCAGCAGAAACCCGGGGTCGGAGATGCCGGGAGTCCCCGCATCGCTCACCAGTGCAGCCACTTCCCCTGAACCCAGCCGGCGGAGAATGGCATCCAGGGTTTTGTGTTCATTGAACTGATGGTGCGACACCAGGGCATTTTTGATGTCAAAATGCTTCAGCAGGATCCCGGTCTGACGGGTATCCTCCGAGAGGATGAAATCAACCTCCTTCAGCACGCGGATCGCCCTCAGCGTGATGTCTTCAAGGTTCCCGATGGGGGTGGGGACGAGGTACAGGGATGGCTTTCGGTTCATGTGTTGGTCACCAGTTTGAATCCTACCCCATGCACATTGATCAGCCCTACGGATGGATCCTGTTTCAGGTATTTCCGCAGCTTGACGATATAGACATCCATGCTGCGGGCATTGAAATAACTGTCGTTGCTCCAGATCTCCTTGAGGGCTTCGGAGCGTGTCAGTACTTCATTGACATGGGTGCAGAGCAGTTTCAGCAAACCGGTCTCTTTGGAAGTGAGTTTCTGTTCATTTTTTCCAATTCTCAGGGTTTGCCTGTGAACGTCGAAAGTATAGGCTCCGATGGCGTAGGTGGCCTCCTCCTGGCCTGATCTCGGATGATCATCAAGCCGGCGAAGAATGGCTTGCATGCGCAACAGGAGCTCCTCCATACTGAAGGGTTTGGTGAGGTAGTCATCCCCCCCGATCTCAAACCCTTTCAACTTGTCTTCCTGCATCGACTTGGCTGTCAAAAAGAGGATGGGGGTCTTTTTATCCTTCGCCCGGATCTCTTTTGCCACCGTGAAGCCATCCTTCACCGGCATCATGATGTCGAGGATGCAGAAGTCGACCGGCTGTTTCGAAAAGGCATCGATGGCCTCCTGGCCGTTGAGGCACAAGGTGGTTTGATACCCTTTGGCATCCAGGTAATTTTTCAGAAGATTCCCTAAATTCCGGTCATCTTCCGCCAGCAGGAGGTTGATTGGTTTCTTTTCCATGTTTTCAGTCAGCTAGTTTGTAGGGAAGATAAATTCTGAAGACGGAGCCTTTGTTCATTTCACTCTCCACGGTGATCTTACCATGGTGAACTCCCACGATGGCTTTGACATAGCTGAGTCCAAGACCGAACCCGCGCACATTGTGAATGTTGCCGGTAGGGATCCGGTAGAGCTTGTCAAAGATTTTTTTCTGCTCCTGCTTGCTGATACCGGTCCCGTTGTCATACACCGACATCAGGATCCCCTTGCCGCTGGTTTCCGTGGTGACGTGGATCTCCGGCTTGCGCGGGGTGTATTTCGTGGCATTGTCCAGCAGGTTGTACACGAGGTTGGTCAGGTGCATCCGGTCCCCTTCCATTAGGGAGGGTTTGGCCCTGAGGTTGGTGCGGATCTCTCCATCCTTGATCTCCACCTGGATGCGGATGCTCTTGATCACATCCCGGATGATGAGATGCAGGTCGACAATCTCGGGATGCATTTTCATCTCTCCCTTCTCCAGCACGGCGGCCTGCAGGATCCGTTCAGATAGACCCGAGAGGCGGCCGTTTTCTTCCCGTATCATCTCGATATAGGCGTCATACGCCTCTTTCGACCGGTGAAGATCCTTGTCTTTCATCGCTTCACAGGCAAGGGAGATCGTGGAGATCGGCGTCTTGAATTCATGGGTCATGTTGTTGATGAAGTCGCTTTTCATATCCGAGATCTTCTTCTGCCTGAACAGGATGATGATGGTATAGGAGAAGGTGTAGATGATCACCACGATCAGTACGATGGAGATCAGGAGCATGCCCCATAGTTCGGTCAGCAGGAATTGTTTTTCATAGGGGAAGTAGATCAGCAGGTACTCCGGGGTGGTAAAGAGATCGGATGAGAAGAGCGGGTAGGCATATCCGATCTGGATCATCTGCTTCCTGTAATCAGTGGATTTTTCCATGACGAAATGATCGGATTCAGGCTGGTAGATCCCGAAGAGGAAACGGGTGTCGATCCCGCGGATGTTGAGTTCGAGAGAGATCAGCGAATCCAGCTCATAGGGGGTAAGGAAGAGGGAATAGTCGAGGTGTTTCGAAAAGCTGAGCATCCCAGGAAAGGGGTTGATCTCGGCAGCCCTCCACCGTTCCATCCTCTCCAGTTTGTACACCACTTTCGCCATCGCCTCATTCACGCTTCTGCGGAAACTCGATTCCTTCACCGTGGAGGCACTCTTAATCCAGTAGATCTGGATACCAAGCAATCCGATCAGGGCAACCGTCATGATGATGATAATTCCGATGAGGATGTTCCGTTTCATTTCTTCTCACAAAGGTACGGGAAATTACAAATAAGGGTTTTTAACATTTTTTAACGATTCTTAATATTCCTTAACACTTATCCAGTCTTATCCGGATTAATTTTGTCAGCACTCAAATTACTTTTTCATCTGGATAAATTTATTGATTTTTGCAGGAAGAGCCGCAGGTAATTGCGGCTCTTCCTGTTATCTTTGGAGCTTAAATACTCAGTTATGTATATGTCAGTCGATATTCAGCATGCGCTTCCCTTTTTACCGGAGGGTGCGTTTGATAAGATCCGCCCGCGGGTGGATGCCGCCTGGGAGACCCTTTTGTCGGGTACCGGCGCCGGCAATGATTTCCTGGGATGGGTGAGGCTTCCTTCGGGTACCGATCCCGACCTGATCAGCCTGATCATGGATCATGCCGCCCGCATCCGGGAAATGGCCGAGGTCTTTATCGTGATAGGCATCGGAGGTTCCTATCTTGGCGCCAGAGCGGTGATCGAAGCGCTGTCACCCTCCTTCCCTGCGCTGGTCCGACCGCCGAAGATCCCGGTGATCCTTTACGCGGGGGAAAACCTGAGCGAGGATTACCATGCCGATCTGCTGAAGGTGCTTGACCGCTTTTCCTGCGCCGTGGCCGTCATCTCCAAATCGGGCACCACCACCGAACCTGCCGTGGCCTTCCGTCTGATCAAGCAGAAACTGGAGAGCAAATATGGCAGGGATGGTGCCCGTAAGCGGATCATTGCCATTACCGACGCCTCGAAGGGGGCGCTGAAAACCATTGCCGACCAGGAGGGCTATGAGCAATATGTCATTCCCGACGATGTGGGCGGACGCTATTCGGTGCTCACGCCGGTGGGGCTGTTCCCCATTGCGGTGGCCGGGCTCGATATCAGGAGCCTGGTGGACGGGGCCACAGAGATGGAGCGGGTGGCCTGCACCTCACCTGCATTCGACCTCAACCCCTCCACCCTCTACGCTGCCACACGGAACCTGCTCTATGAACAGGGCAAGCTCACCGAGATGATGGTCACCTACCAGCCGCATCTCGTGATGCTGACCGAATGGTGGAAACAACTCTATGGCGAAAGCGAAGGAAAGGAAGAGAAAGGGATCCTTCCTTCGGGGGTGACCTTCACCTCCGACCTGCATTCCATGGGCCAGTTCATCCAGGAGGGGAGCCGCATCCTCTTCGAAACCGTTCTCTCTGTGGAGCGACCTGCCCAAACGCTGGTCGTCCCCGAAGATCCGGACAACAGCGACGGGCTCAACTACCTGGCAGGCAGGCGGCTGGGCTATATCAACCACCAGGCTGAAGAGGGGACCCGGATGGCCCACGTTGACGGTGGGGTCCCCAATATCCGCATCTCAATCCCCGGCTTGGATGCCTGGCATCTGGGCCAGCTGCTCTATTTTTATGAATTTGCCTGCGGGATCAGCGGCTATACCCTCGGCGTCAACCCCTTTGACCAGCCGGGCGTGGAAGCGTATAAACGGAACATGTTCAGATTGCTGGGAAAACCTTAATACAAGCGGACAGGCGGACAGGATGCAGGTTGAATTGCCGTCTGCTTTAGCTGACGGTTATAGGGAATAAAACAACTTGGGCTAAAGCCCTGAATAATGTTTGCTTTCCCTGCCCGTCCCTTAAAAGGGACGGCAACATGAAAATCCAATATCCAATATCCAATATCCAAACTTACAAACCTGAAACCTGAAACCTGAAACCTGAAACCTGAAACCACTTCACTTTCCCTGTATCACCCTCTCGATCACTTCCGGAAAGTGCCTGTACTCCAGCTCATGAACCTTTTTTGCCAGTGTTTCGGGAGTGTCGCCCTGTTCCACCGGGCATCTCGCCTGGAAGATGATCTGCCCGTCATCATAGCGGTCATTCACGTAATGGATGGAGATGCCCGATTCCCTGTCGCCTGAGCGGATCACCTCCTCGTGGACTTTCATCCCGTACATCCCCTTCCCTCCGTAGTTCGGAAGCAGTGCCGGGTGAATGTTGATGATCCTCGAAGAATAGGCATCGAGAAGGTATCCGGGGAGCAGCCAGAGGAAACCGGCCAGCACCAGGTAGTCGATGCACTGAACGGACAGGATGTCGAGGAGGTGCCGGGAGTGGTAAAGGTCGTCGCGGGTGAAAACGATCGTGGGTACATGAAAGCCGCGCGCCCGTTCCAGCGCGCGGGCAGCAGGATTGTTGGAGAGCAGCAGGGTAACGCGGATAGCCGGATGTTCCCCGAAATACTCCATGATCCGTTGGGCGTTTGTCCCGTTGCCGGAAGCAAAAATGGCGATTCGGTCCATGCTGTTGAAGGGTTATGGGATACAAAGGTACAAAACCACCGGAATGTTAGTTTTTTATCCTAACTATCGCGTTATTAAGGCATTGACAGTCAATTTACTGATTTTGACAAATGTTAAAAATCGTTAAAATCTGTTGTGTGGTAACAATATTATTCATTTCTTTGCACACCGTTTAACCAAATAAAAGGAGAACTATGTCTGACATTGCAGCAAAAGTTAAAGCTATCATCGTTGATAAGCTGGGCGTTGATGAAAGTGAAGTAACGCCGGAAGCAAGCTTCACAAACGATTTAGGTGCTGATTCTCTGGATACCGTTGAGCTTATCATGGAGTTCGAAAAAGAGTTCGATATCGCCATCCCCGATGATCAGGCCGAAAAGATTAGTACCGTAGGAGAAGCGACTGCATACATCGAAAACAATACCAAATAAGGGATATTTACACGTGGATTTAAGACGGGTTGTTGTAACTGGCCTCGGGGCCATTACACCTATTGGTAAGAATGTCAATGATTACTGGCAGGGGCTTGTCAACGGTGTAAGTGGCGGTGCAGACATAGTTAAATTTGACGCCTCCAAATTCAAGACCAGATTTGCCTGTGAAGTAAAGGATTTCAATCCGGAAGAGTATTTTGACCGGAAAGAAGCCCGCAAATACGACCTCTATACCCATTACGGGCTGGTGGCCAGTGATGAGGCGATCAGGGATTCGGGGCTGGACAAAGAGGGGGCGATCGATAAAACCCGTGTTGGCGTCATCTGGGCTTCCGGTATCGGCGGCCTGGACACGCTGATCTATGAAGTCTCCGGTTACCTGAAGGGAGACGGCGTACCGCGTTACAATCCGTTTTTCATTCCGAAAATGATCGCCGACATCACAGCCGGCCACATCTCGATCCGGTTTGGTTTTATGGGGCCCAATTTCGCCACCGTTTCAGCTTGTGCCTCCTCCGCGAACGCCCTGGCGGATGCTTTTATGTACATCCGGATGGGGAAAGCGGACGCCTTTGTCACAGGCGGCTCGGAAGCGGCAATCAACCCCGCCGGCGTCGGAGGGTTCAATGCCATGCACGCCATCTCCACCCGGAATGATGACCCGAAAACCGCTTCCCGTCCGTTCGACAAAGACCGTGATGGTTTTGTGATCGGTGAAGGCGGCGGTGCCCTGGTGTTTGAAGAGTATGAACACGCGCTGAAACGAGGGGCAAAGATCTATGCCGAAGTGGCCGGCGTTGGTTTGTCGGGAGATGCCTACCACATGACCGCTCCCCATCCCGAAGGACTGGGCGCCATCCTGGCCATGAAAGCGGCCGTGGAGGATTCGGGATTGAAAAAAGAGCAGATCGACCATATCAACACCCATGGAACCGCCACACCGGCCGGTGATGTCTCGGAACCGAAAGCCATCGTCTCCTATTTTGGAGACCATGCCTACAAGATCCATATCAACTCCACCAAATCGATGACGGGCCATCTGCTGGGCGCTGCCGGAGCCATTGAAGCCATTGCCAGTATCCTGGCCGTGAAAAACAATATCATCCCCCCCACGATCAACCATTTCACCGATGATCCGGAAATAGACAACAGACTGAATTTTACCTTCAATAAAGCCCAGGAGTGCACGGTCAATGTAGCCCTTTCCAATACGTTCGGTTTCGGAGGGCACAACGCCAGCCTGATCTTTAAAAAATTCCAACCCTAATCTCCCCACCTCCGGATTGTCCAGATTCTTCAAGAACTCTACCGAAAAACAATTATCCGCCTCGATAAAAAATATCCTCGGATTCAAACCGGGCAATATCGCGTTGTACCGGCTGGCTTTCCTCCATCGGTCGGTAGGCATTGAGATCATCAGGGGATTTAAGGTCAACAACGAACGGCTGGAATTTCTGGGCGATGCCATCCTGGACGCCATCGTGGCCGACTACCTCTTCAAGACATTCCCCACCCAGGATGAAGGGTTTCTTACTGAGATGCGGTCCAAGATCGTCAGCCGGATGCAACTTGGCAAACTGGCGCAGAAACTGGGACTTGACCAGCTGATCAAACTCGACGGAACCAACGGCCTCTACCGCTCCTATATGGGCGATGCCTTTGAAGCGCTGATCGGAGCCATCTACCTGGATAAAGGCTATCAGTTTACCAGGAAGATCCTCCTGGAACGGATCATCAAGCACTATTTCAACCTCGACGAACTCGTGAACCAGGAGCTTAATTTCAAGAGCAGGATCATTGAGTGGGCCCAGAAAGAGAGGAAAAACCTCCAGTTCAATGTGGTCAATGAGGTGGGCACAGGATATAAAAAACAGTATGTAGTGGAGGTGCTGGTGGATGACCTCCCCATTGCCCAAAGCCAACACTACTCCATCAAGGGGGCTGAGCAGCTGGCATCAGAAAAAGCCTGGACCCGGATATCTTCCGCAGAAATTGACTAACCTCCTTTTTTTTCGTACCTTTGTGTTAGGGTAAACACAGCAACCATGGCCAAACGGATCTCTCTGGAGGTAAGGTCAGGCTCGTCCTTCCATACCGTAGTGGGCCTTTCCACACAGTTGAAAGACTACCGCCTCTCGTTCCTGCTGAACAAAATCCCCGGATTCCGCTTTTCGCGGTTTGAAGAGCTGATGGTCCCTCACCCCGACAGTCCCGAACCATTGCCCTTCTCCATCTACACCAGCAGCGACGAGGAGACGTTGAACACCTATACCCTGCTGTCGAACCGAAGCGGCGACCACGTGCTGTTACCCTCCCTCAGGCAGACGGATTACCTTCTCATCATCGAGGGTCCGTTCAAGAAACAGCAGATGACAACCCTGCTGTACCAGCTGAGGAGTATAAGGGAGATTTTACTTGCAGCAGAGATCAATGCCGCTTCCATCAAACAGTTTGAGCAACTGATCTCTGATCTCGAATTGCATCGGATAGCTATAAAAAATAATCAAAAAAAAGGAGGTACCCATGTTTGAAAATCTGAAAGAGACACTGGAAAAAGGGATCGATTATGCCTTTATGACCAGTGAGAAGATCGCCAAAGCAGCGAAAGA
>Ga0208828_1000575_pt1 | contig 16079 bp, 14 predicted proteins | sample Kivu_160m_FD_185487 | JGI IMG/M metagenome (GOLD analysis project Ga0208828, IMG submission 185487) | Freshwater microbial communities from Lake Kivu, Western Province, Rwanda to study Microbial Dark Matter (Phase II) - Kivu_160m (SPAdes)... | ecosystem: Environmental > Aquatic > Freshwater >... | reverse complement strand
ATTTTCCGGTTGCCCGCGACTCCTTGGCCAGTGCTTCGGCCTTGTCATAGCCAAGCTCCTCCACCAGCGCGGTCACGGTCGCTGTCGTCGATTCCACGAACTGACGGCAGCGTTCAGGATTGGCTTTGATGCCGGTCACGCAGTGCATCCTCAGAATCCGGCAGGCATTGTGCAGCAGCTCCAGCTCGTCGAGCAGGGCACTGGCGATGATCGGCATGAACTGGTTCAGCTCAAGGTTCCCGGCCGAAGCAGCGTGAGCGATGACCGCATCGTACCCGAACACCATCATCGCCGCCTGCGCCACCGCCTCGGGAATCACCGGGTTAACCTTGCCCGGCATGATTGTCGAACCTGCCTGCCTCTCCGGTAGTGCAATCTCGCCCAGACCGGCCTCCGGTCCTGACGCCAGCAGGCGCAGGTCGTTCGCCACCTTGATCAGGTTGGCCGCACACGCCTTGATCGTGCCCGAAACTTCGACGAAGGCGTCCACGTTCTGCGTCGCCTCGACCAGGTTCTCAGCCCGTCCCAGGCCGATGCCGGTGATGTCGCGCAGGTGGTCCGCCACGCTGAAGATGTAGCTCCGCGGCGCTCCAATCCCCGTACCGACCGCAGTTCCACCGAGGTTCACGGTACGCAGCCGTTCTTCGCTCTTGAACACCCGCCAGCGGTCACGGGCAAACGCCTCGGCATACGCGCCCATTTCCCGACCGAGCGTAACGAGCACCGCATCCTGCATCTCGGTGCGACCTACTTTGACCACGCCGGCGAACTCCTGTTCCTTGGCTTGAAACGCTTCCTGTAAAGCGACCAGCTCTTCTTCCAACCCGCGCAGCGACATCACGGCGGCGACCCGAAGCGCAGTCGGGAACGTGTCGTTCGTCGACTGATGGAGGTTAAGGTCGTCGTGCGGCGAGACCCGCGCGTAGTTGCCGAGCGGCTCGCCCAGAATCTGAAGCGCCCGGTTCGCGAGCACCTCGTTCACGTTCATGTTGGTGGAAGTACCGGCCCCGCCCTGCAAGGCGTCCACCATCACCTGCCCATCGAACCTGCCTTCCATCGTCTCACGGCACGCCTGCTCGATTGCATCGGCCTTCGCCGTGTCGTTCTTCCAGAGACCCAGCGCCCGGTTGGCCCGCGCGCACGCCAACTTCACCGCGCCGAATGCGTGAACCAGCATCACGTGCACTGGCCGGCCCGAGAGCGGGAAGTTCTCAAGCGCACGCACCGTGTGGATGCCGTAGAGCGCGCCGGCCGGCACGTCGCGCTCACCCAGGAGGTCCGTCTCCTGGCGGGTGGAAACCGATGAGCGGAACCGGGCAAACTCCTCGCGCACCAAGTTGCCGAACTCCGGCGTCACGTTCTCGCCGAACACGGCGAACTCGGCATCGGACACGACCAGCTCGACCGGCTCCAGCCGCTCAGCGCCGACGCTCCAGAGGAAATCCCAGCGCCGGCCCTCGGCCCGGCATAGCCAGAGCTTGACCTCGCGCCCGCGCGCCAGCCGGGTCAGTGTCTCTCGAAACTCAGTGGTATTGCTCATGATGCTCTATGCTCCACTTACCACGCAGAAGAACATCCCCTCTCCTCGCCGAGGAGAGGCTCAGGATGAGGAGGGTCCTGTCTCACCCTCACCCCGACCCTCTCCCGTTCAAGGGAGAGGGAGTTATCCACACCGAACCCGTACGTACGAATGTCACTCACGATGCTTTGCGTTCCATACACCGTGCTCGACGCCGCGACTGCCCGGCATGATGCATCGTGCATCAAGCATGGCGCGTTCTCAGAAGTACAGGTCTCGCTCATCGGTTGTCCGTATCTTCTCGATTCGGGACTGCACCTGGGCACGCCTCTTCTCGTCGGGGATCTGCGCCGTCTCCTTCTCAATCAGAATGAAGCCGTCGCGCTTCGTCTCCTCCGACGCGTAGTCAGTCAGGTACTCGGCCAGCGTGGTCAAAGCGTTGGGCGTGCAGTAGCGCTTGATGAAGCCGGGAATCGAGAACTCCATGAAGTGTTCGCCGGTGCGTCCCAGCCGGTAGCAGGACGTGCACCAGCTCGGGATATAGCCATCCTGTATCAACTCCCGGACTACGATGTCAAGCGGCCGCGTGTCGTGCAACTCGAACTGCTCCCGCTCGAGATTCTGAGGGAAATGGGGACTGTACCGCGCGTCCTCGCGCTCCGAGGGACTGTCCCCGTTTCCCCCGCCATAGTTCTCCTGGTACGCACCAAGCTCGATCCGCGAACCCGCATCAATCTGCGATACACCGAGCTGCAGGCACTCGCGCCGCAGTTCCGGTGACTCGCGCGCGGTCAGAATCATGCCGGTGTAGGGCACGCTCAGACGCAGAACTGCAATCACCTTCTTGAAGTCCTCGTCCGACACGAAGTGCGACCGATCCATCTCAACGTTCGAAGCGACATTCACACGCGGGAAGCTGATCGTGTGCGGTCCGACCCCGCATCGCTCTTCGAGATGGGTGGTGTGGGCGAGCAGCCCCATCACCTCGAATCGCCAGTCGTAGAGCCCGAAGAGCGCGCCGATGCCCACGTCGTCCACCCCTGCCTCCATCGCCCGGTCGTGCGAAGTCAGCCGCCAAACGTAGTCGCCCTTGCGCGTGTTCGCCGGGTGCATCACCCGATAGGTCGGATGGTGATAGGTCTCCTGGAACACCTGATACGTCCCGATACCCACGGCCTTCATCGTCCGGTAGCCCTCGACGTCGAGGGGCGCGGCGTTGACATTCACGCGTCGGATTTCTCCCTTCCCGACTTTGGTCGAGTAGACGATGCTGATGACGCGCGCCATCTCTGCGGGCGAGTAGTCCGGGTGCTCGCCCCAGACGAGAATCAGCCGCTTGTGCCCCTGTCCCTCGAGCGCAACCAGCTCGGAGTGAAGCTCCTCGTCGGTCAACGTCTTGCGGACCGCGTCGCGGTTCGAGCTTCTGAATCCGCAGTAGGCGCAGTTATTGATGCACTTGTCGCCGACATAGAGCGGAGCGAAGAGCACGATACGGTTGCCGTAGACTTCGGTCTTCAGCTTCCGCGCGGCGGCGAACACCTCCTGCCACAGGTCGGGATCTTTGATGGCGAGCAGGGCTGCGGTCTCATCCGGTTCGAGCCGCTTCTTCGAAAGCGATTTCGCCAGCACCTCGCGCACCCTTGCCGGGTCCGGCTTCGCCGCGGCCAAGGTCTCCTCGATCTTCCGGTCGTCGATGAAGTCAGCTACTTCAGACCTCGAAGCTGTGCTCATCGCATTTCCTCCGGTCCTTCTGCCATTTTGACCTTTGCATTTTGCAGTTTGCATTCTGCATTGCCCTCTTTCCTGCGGAGCGCCGCCTTAACGCTCACGCCCGGTATCGCGCCGAGCTTCCCGGTCATCGCGCCGATTTCGTCGTTCGAGCCGTCGACGATAACCGAGAGGACCGACAGGTTACGCTCCCGGTAGGGAATGCCCATCCGGCCGACGAGAATCCGGGCGTACTCACTCAGTATCTGGTTCACCCTGGGCGCGGTGTCGAGCCGGTTCTCGACGAACACGGCGACAACGCCCAGCCGGTGCTCATGGACAGCATCTGACTCGTTCATGATCAACCTCACGTTGGACATGCCCGGCGCGGGACATGACCCAAATCCTCCCGGGATTTGGGATCGTGTCCCAAGCCGAACCTAGGCGACCGGGGGCTGTCCCCGTTTTCGCCATCGACTGCTACCTGCTTGCTCTTAACTGCTAACTAGTCTCAAACGAAGCGTTCCCTCAAGACTCAGGCATACCGATCGACGAATGACGATTTCCGAATGTCGAATGTCATTAGAATCGGCAATCGACAATCTTCAATCGCCACTTCCTCGGCGCCCTTATCTCGGAAGCGGCCTCAGTTCTGATTCCTCCGGGCCGGCAAAGCCTGCCCGTCAGACGCGGAGATGATAATATAGAAAGCTCTACAGGTCAAACGCAGCAGTATGAAGACATGAGACAGGAGATCGAAGAACCTGGTGCAACAGAAGGGAAGCAGAACGGAGAAGAAGGAAGACCCGTCATCTGCAAGTCCGCATCTGCGGGCCAGAATGTAGAGTCGGTCGTCACACGAGCTTCCCAACTCGGGCCAAAGCCCAACGCCACGGAACATTCCACTCGGCAAATCACTTGGTGATTAGCTCGTCAAGTCTGACGGCAAGTGACTTGCGAAGCAAGCTGGCATGTCACGCAGCGACTCGCTCTGCGACTCATCTGCCTAACGAATCATCCAGTCACTTGGTAACTTGTTCTGCAATTCACCAGGCGATTTACCAGGTAATACACTCGTCTACTCACTGGACAAGTCATACGCCAACTTGCTATCATATTCATTCGGTAAATTACTGGTAAGGTGAATGGACAAGTCACCTGGATTGTCACTGGGGGAGTAACTAGGGGAGTGAATCGGTAAGCGCTCTATTCAGCGCTGGCTTCAGTAACATATGTCATTTGCTATTAAGCAGTTCTGCAGTATAAAGGTCGGTCTTGACTGCTGATACTCGTTGGCGTATCATGCTGTGGCCGGTAGAGAAGAACAAATGGAGGAACAAGATGACTGACCCAAAGAAGAGAGCCGACCGCTGGAAGGCGAAGTACAATCTGAAGCGCGTGAACGAGACCCTCACCGACCTGCGCGAAGACATGGCCGCGCGTTATGAGGCGGCCATTGCCCAGGTCTACGCGATGGAGACCAAGGTCAAAGAGGTCATCAACGCCGCGGGCGTTTCGACCTCGCAGTATGTCCCCTACCTCAACTTCGGGAGGCAGCTCTACAAGCTGAGCCGACAGCAGGGCATATCGGGCGAGAGCTTCGCGATGGCCGCTCAGGTGCTCCTCGACAAGTGGGCAGCCCGCGGTTGCGACCCGGACGTGCTGGCCAAGATCAGGACCGACGTTTTCGACATCCCCGCGCCGAAGCAGTAACGCGTCTCGCTCTGCCGTCAGCTCGCCCTTGACTCGTGACCGTGCAGGCATAAACTGAAATGAGATGAACACCGATGCGGATTGGCGTGACGATATCGTCAGCACTCCTGACGTGCTGCATGGCAAGCCGAGAATCAGAGGAACACGGATACCGGTCAGTCTGGTTCTTGGCTACCTTGCGGCGGGCAGGACTGCCGATGACATCAGACGGGAGTTCCCGGACCTCACTCAGCAGCAGATTTCCGCCTGTCTCAGCTACGCGCGCGACCTTTCGGAGTTCGAAATCGCTCCGGCATGAGTCTGCGGTTCTTCGCGGACCATTGCGTCTCAAACGCTATCGTTGACCACCTGAGATCGCAGGGGCACGAGGTTCTACGTTTGCGCGATCACCTCGACCCCGAATCACCTGACTCGATCGTCATCGCTCGGGCGCAGGAACTCAGTTCGATACTGCTCTCCTTGAACGGTGATTTCGCAGACATCGTTACCTATCCGCCGTCGCGATACGGGGGCATCATCGCGCTGGAAGTCCATGACCATCCCGAAGTCATACCGGTGATTCTCAGCCGGCTATCGGCCTACATCTCTCTGCACCCTGATTCCGACGACTACCGCGGCAAGTTATTCGTTGTCGCGACCCACCGAATCCGCATCCGGCAGTAACCCACCTGTCCAGACCGGTCGCACCTCCAAAGCGACAGACCCGCTAGACGGCGTGCCCGCGGCTGCGACCCCGAGGTACTGGCCAAGATCCGAACCGACGTCTTCGACATCCCGGCTCCGAAGTCATAGACAGGGCGACGGCCAACCCGGTTAGCAGCCCCATCGGTTCACTGCAACCTGCAAACTGGAAACTGGTACCTCGCGCCGCAGGTGCATGACGTCTTCGACATCACCGCACCGAAGCCGTAGGCTTCCCGTCAGTGACTGCGAAGCGGGATCTCGCCCGCCCCTAGTTCTGCTTTCTGGTCTCTACCTTAACCTCAACCTTAGCCTTTCCTCACTACCTCGTCACCACGACCTTCCGCACGGTTGTCCTCGGTCCTCCGTCCTCGGTCTTCGGTCCTTGGATGAAGTACACCCCCGGTGCCAGCGCCCGCACATCATTCGCGCCCGGCTGTCCGGGCCGGCGTCTCTAGTCTGTAATGGACACTCTGCGAGGTGGACCGACTTCTACTTGATGGTCTTCGCCAGCTCCATGTTGCCGCGCAACAACTGGTTCACCACCGTCGAAGCGTCGGCCTTGCGTTTGCTGGCGATGTCCTGAACGAACAGAAATACCTCCTCGTCCAGATAGACCGGGAGATTCAGTTTCCATCGGCGACGGTAGAACTTCCCGCGCACGCCCTTCGACAAATCGTATTCTCTCTTCATTGCTGTGCTACTCCTCATACTGCTGCCTCTCGCGTCTGGTCGCCCTGCGGGCCGAGAAGATACGGACGACGGCAGACCTCTGGGTCTCATCCCGGAACGTGTGACAGACGACCAGTACGCGGCCGGTGGCGGACGTGCCAACGGTTATCCATCTTTCCTCATGTTCGCTGTGCTCCTCATCGCAGATTGTCAACATCTGCGGGTCGCAGAACACCGTGGCCGCCTCTTCGAAGCTGACGTCATGTTTCTCTCGGCTGACACGTGCTTTCTCAGTGTCCCATTCAAAGTTGTACTGCGCTCTGTCGCCCCGGCCGGTGGGCATGCTCATACCCGGCAATTCTAGGCCGAGTTCACCCGCGAAGCAAGTCTGTGCCTATCCAAACGCAGGCCGCGGTGTGCGCCTACCGCGTGACGACGACCTTGCGTATTCCGGCTCCTCCCTCCTCACTCTTCGCTCCTCCCTCCTTCAGAAAGTGCACCCCCGGTGCCAGCGCCCGCCTACTATTCGTACCTCGCCGGAGCAACGCCCGAGAGGCGCACCGGGTGGCCCGACGGTCCGACGTCACCATGCAGCCACCAGGATTCGTGCCTCGCCTCGGAGAGCGCGCCGTGGCCCCCTCTCCGACTCTGCGCGTCCGACCTCAATAGACATCTCTGTGCAGCGAAGTGTCTATCTGCAGCTTGAGTTTGCAGTACTCCGCAGCGCCGCTGATGTCAGGGAACAGAGTCACGTGGGTTATGTTCATCCTCTCAAGGTAGGTCAGGAAATCAACCCTGTCAGTGCCATTGTCGGGAATGACGAACTTGATCATCGCCATCGTCTTGGATCCTCGGTAGCGCCGTCTGACCCAAGCCTCGATGGTCTCGCCAGATGGCATGTAGCAGAAGACTCCACGCTGGTTGACAAACCTTGCATTGTCGTCCGTTTCCGGCATCTCAACGGAGAGTCCCCGCTGGGCCAAGCCGGTCTTGCTGGTCTTGGCCAATCGCCTGCTTGCACTTCCGACCCCGGATCTTAGCAGGGCGAAGACAGCTCGCTCGTGGGCCTCGCCTTCAGGCCAGTCAACGGGTTTCCAGAAGGCAAAGTATGCCGCAACGAAAGGAGACTCGGTCCAGTCTAGAAGAGGTGTTGGCATGCCGTACTCCTGGGCGAGAGCCCACCAGCCTACTTCGTCCAACTGCTGAGGATTCGGCCCTCGTCTGCCGCGAACGGCTCGTTGGAACTCCTTCAGATGGACCTCACGCCTCTCGCGCGTGAATCGCGAGTGTTCCGGGCCGAGCTCTCGGGCGAGCGTTGACGTCAGTTCCCACTTGGCTCGGTCCTGACCACGGAATATGAAATCGGGGTCATCCGCCAACTGTCTCACTGCCGCATCGAATCTACTCCAATGCTCTAGCTTGACTGAGGCGATGCCGTCCGCGAAGTCATCAATGTCTATGCGGTCGTCTTTGTTCATCATTCTGCTGCCACCTTTTCTGTTGCGGGTCTATGGCGCCACTATTACCTTTCTGGTTCGGTTGCCGTGCAGAGAACGCACGAAGTAGACCCCGGGCGTCAACCAGCCTACCTTGTTGCTACCCGGTGTCAGGCTCGCCCGCTTTCGTCCCGTGATGTCGAGCAGCACTACACGAGGGTGGGAGCCCTGGAGTTCCGATTGCGGCAGGTAGAGGATTCCACGCACGAGCGTCGGGAGCGCCATCCTCAATGTCGCAGACCCGTTAGCACCAGTCCCAGTGAATGCCGAGTCCCCGAGTACCGAGATACTAGATCCGTAGCCGCTGGCAACGTACGTTCGGTTCAGCGCAGGATAGTGGGCGAAGCCAATCGGTGCCTGTCCGACGGCAATTGTCTGAATCACGCTGTCCGCGGTCCCGTCAATGACTGTCACACTTCGCTGCCCGCGATTCGCGCAGTACACCTTGTTAGACAGAGAATCGAAGCTGAGAGCAACGGGAAACCGACCGACCCTCAAGACCTTCATGATCGAGTCAGTTGCGCTATCGATTATCGTCACACTGCCGGTCGCTGCACTCGCGCAGTAGTACTTGTCGGACACCGAGTTGAGGCACAGAGCGATGGCTCCACTATCAGTCGCGAACCACTTGAGAATGGAATCCGTCGCTCCGTCAATCACTGTAATGGTCCCGTCGTCATTCGCGCAGTACACCCTATCACGCGCGGGATCGTGGCACAACGCGCGTGCACCCTCCCCAGTCGGAACAGTAGTGATAACCGCATTGCTCTCGCCGTCAATCACGACGATGTCTCCGGCGAGATCAGCGCAGTAAACCTTGTCATCAATCGGATTGTGGCAAAGGGCATTCGGTTGGCCTGACGTAAAGACAGTGGCAATTCTCAGATTCGAGGAGCCGTCTATGATGCTTACTCTGGCATTGCCTCCATTGGCGCAGTACACCTTGTTATCTGTCGGGTTATAGCACAGTGCACAAGGATTGATGCCAACACCGACAGTCGCGAGCACCTGGTTAGTTTCCCCATTGATTACCGTCACGTTGTTGCCATATGAGTTGCCGCTGTAGACCTTGTCATTCGTAGAGTTGAAGCAGAGCGCGCTCGGGGAACAGCCCACTCGGACCGTTGTCATGACCGAATTCGTCAGCCCGTCGATGACGCTCACGCAGCCGGAGTCTGCTCCTCCTAGCCCGCCGGCGCAGTAGACCCTGCTGTCTATGGAATTGAAGCATATTGCGGACGGATTGACACCAATAATGACGGTTGTGAGAACGGCGTTGGTGACGCCGTTGATGACGGTCACGTCGTCGCCGAACCAATTGGCGCAGTACACCCTGTCATTGGTGGTATTGAAGCACACGGCCCAGGGTCGACTCACCCTGCCGGTTGATACTCTTGTGATAATTGAGTCGCCTGCCCCATCGATGACCGCCAAGCTATCGTTGCAGCCCTCGGCGCAGTAGACCTTGTTGTCCGTTGGATTATGACAGAGGGCGCATGGGTAGCTTTGCATGCTGATGAATATATTCTTGAGGAGCGCGTTGGTTGCTCCGCTAATGACAGCGACAGTCGCATAGCACGCGCAGTATATCTTGTTGCTCGTGGGATTGTAGACCAATGAGTATGGGATGTTACCGGTCTGGACGCAACCATCCCACTGGTCAGTCGCGCCTGCTATGATCGTCACATTGCAGCTCTCGGCATTTGCGGCATAGACCTTGTTGTTTATGGGATTATAGCAGAGGGCCTTGGGTCCTGCGTCCGTGGCCACGGTTGCGACTACCGAGTCCGTCTCCCCACTGATCACAGTCAGGTTGTTGCTGCCGCTGTCCGCGCAGTAGATCTTGTTGTTTGCGGAGTTAAAGCAGAGAGCGGTGGGATGGCTGCCAGTAGGTACAACCGCCACCACCGAGTCATCGGCTCCGCTGATTACAGTCACGTCATCACTCAGGTTGTTCGCACAGTAGATCTTATCGCTTGTCGAGTTGAAGCAGAGGGCCCGGGGTGCACGTCCGGCACTCACAGTGGCAATAACCGAGTTCGTCGTCGCGTCAACGATGGTCACGTTGTCGGAGCCGCTGTCTGCGCAGTATATCTTGTTGTCCACCGGGTTGTAGCACAGAGCCATTGCGTTGGCGCCCGCTGGAATTCGTGCGACCTTCTGGTTCGTTGCTCCATCTATCGCGACGATGCAGTCACCGCCTGCGCCGGCGACGTATACCGTATTGGCCGATGAGTCGTACACCAGACACTGTGGCAAAGCAACTCCGCTCAGCGAATCAGGCAGATAGACTGTTCTCTCCAGCCACTGGCCTCTGACGGCCGACAGACAGCAGCAAACAGCCAACAGGACGGCCAAGGAGCGTACGGCCCGATTGTGGGAAAGGGCGCTACGGTTGTCCGGACCACGGGCGCGGCGGAAGTTCACAGGTCCTCCTTTGGGCAGAAGCCCAACTGCTACCCTACTGACTGCGTACTATTATACTCCTGCTCGGACGCTGTCAACAGCCGCCGAAAGCGGCGGGGGTCTAGGATTCAAGGACTCCAGGGGTCCAGTGTCGGACCCGGGCGAGTGACCTGGTCTGCGGCAAGCGATGCCCGCCTGTCCGCGATTCGGTCAGGTCAGACTGACTTCGCGCTGAATGCGGCGCCAGAGGTCGGAAACGTGCAGGGACTCGCACCAGCGGGCGATATACTCGAGGTCAAGCCGACCCCGCTGGACGGCCGCGACTCCCCGCGCGTCGAAGTAGTGCTTGTCGACGTCAGACAGCAGGTGCCACACGAGCTTGGTGACGATCACGTCCTCTGGCGCAGGCATGCACAACTCCATCCCGAGCAGCCTTACCGTTTGCCGTCGCGCAAACGCGCCACGGTCGTATTCTCCCCCCTTGAGCATCCAGAAGTCGACTTTCAGTCCGGTTTCTTCGTGGATTGCATTGAACGCGCTGCCCTCACGCAGGGCAGCCTTGATCGAGGTCTCGTCTACCGAGAAGGTGGGCTCAAGCGCTCCCTTGATGCGTGCGATGTCATCCGCCGCGATGAGCGTGACGATATCGATGTCGTGCGTAGTGCGTGGCTCGCCGTAGTAGGTCACGGCGATTGCCCCGGTCAGCATGTACGGCAGGTTCAGCCGGTTCAGGATACCAGCGACCTGGGTCAGCGCGGTCTCGAATTCGCCCACGCGCGACGTTCCCGGAGTCTAGCCCTTAGTTCCTGATCCGAGATCTGCGGCGTCTCGTTGCGGATAGCGTCGGCAGCTATTCGCCAAGTCGACCGGATCATATCCAAAGACAGTAGCAACCTCTGTTCCCCAGTCATGTGCCGATAGGACTCTATCTGCCGAGGGTCCAGCGGCTCGACGTGGCCGTGCACGGTTCCTGACGTAGGCGCGGGCATCACGATGATTATGCGGAAGCGCTCAGCCCAGTCAAGCCGGCGCGCCGGGTTTGCCGGGCAGGGCCAGTGGCGACGAAGTCGTGTGGACTACTTGGACTTCGGACCGGAGATCTGGAAGGCGACGATGTCGCCGACCTGGGTGCTGGTCGAGGCGATGGTTCCTACGGGCAGTTCCAGTGTCTTCGTCCCCCGCCAGGACCAAGCCATGCCCCACGGCTTTACGTTCCGCTTCAACCCGACTACACGGTTCTTGCCGTCGAGGAAGATGACATCAATCGGGAACCGCATGAACCACATGTGAATTGATGAGCAGGGGCAAATGAGGGACAGTCACCCTATTAGATGACGGCGTCATGGGCGTCCGGCGGCCAAGGTCAAGGAGCGGCGGGCTGAGCTGTGAGTAGCCTCGTCTTCCGCGACGAGACCATCGCCATGACCGACGCAATGAGGGCACTCAGAGAATCCAGAGTTCAGAAACCCGATACCAGAAACCAGAATTCTGGTCCGGGCACTATTGTCGGGCGTAGGACACGACCAAGCGAGTTGTGCCTCAAGCTCGAATCCGAAGTCCCCGCCCGCGTCCAGGCGCCCTACGGTCTGGGACCTCTACGGCCTGACCGAAGCCGGGGCTGATTGGGGACACTCCCCCTATTTCCGGCCGATGTCAAGGCGCATCAGCGGGCTGTGCCCGCCAATTCAAACTGCAGAATGCAAACGTCAAACTGCAACATGGCGGACCGGGCGATGCGAGGACCTGGGGTCGGACGGCATTTCAGATTGCAGATTGTAGATTGCAGATTCACAGGGGCGGTGAGCTTTGAGCTGCTAGCCGAGAGCGGATGTCGATTGCCGATTGCCCGAACTAACGCCCATTTGACACGCGAGCCCGCGGGTTCTAGAATCGCGTCGTGACCCGGTCATACGCAGTATTGACGAACGTCAGGTTAACCAAGATGTGTCCGGTGCTTCCCGGATAAGGAGTGCTGTTGACCAAAGGTGAAATCGCCGGTTTGGTTATTCTCGGGCTGTCGGTAGCAGTGGCCGCTTTCTTCTACCCGCGGATGCCGGCACTGATGGCAAGCCACTGGAACGCTGCGGGCGAGGTGGACGGCTACGCGCCACGTCTGTTCACTCTGCTGATAGCGCCGGTCACCATTGCCGTGTTGTGGCTGGTGTTCTTCGCCATCCCCCGCATAGACCCGCTGAAAAAGAACATCGCTCAGTTCCGCGGCGACTATGACTGGCTGGTTATTGTGCTGCTGCTGTTCTTCCTGGTGATCGGCGTGCAAGTAGACCTCTGGAGCATGAACATCCGGGTGCCGCCGCACCCTACAATGCCGGTGGCGCTCGGATTGTTGTTCATGATCATCGGCCGGATCGTCGGCAAGGCGAAGCGGAACTACTTCGTCGGCATCAGGACGCCGTGGACGCTCGCCAGCGACACTGTGTGGGAGAAGACCCATCGCCTGGGCAGCAGGCTGTTCGTGGTCGCCGGCGGGATAACAATGCTCGGCGTCTTCTTCGGCAGGTACGCGATGCTCTTCATTCTCGTGCCCGTCCTGGCCGTGACCGCGATCCTCGTGCTTCACTCCTACATCGAGTACTCCCGACTTCCGGCCGGTTGACGCGTGAGCGTACGATTGGAGCGCAGGCAGGAAGTACCGTCTGCCGGCACAGCAGTACGGGCGGACGGGAGAGGGAACTGGCGTAGTCTAAGGAGGAATCAGGCGAAACTGGTTGCGAAGCTGTTGTTTGCCGTATTGCTCGCCTGCGCGGGCAGCGGCGCGGTTGATAAGTACGTGAAGGAAGCCGGCGAGTTCGCCAAAGCGGACCAGCCCGACAAGGCGGTCGAAGTCATGGAGCGGGCGGTGAAGGAGCAGCCCCGGAGCGCCAAGGCCCACACCTACCTGGGATTGTACTACGGTATGTCGGCAGGCCGGACCCATGACTTCTCCGAGGCGGGAAAGCTGGTCACGGCCGCGTTCGCGCATCTGGACCAGGCTGTCGCAATCGACTCGCTCGACGTCGACGCCCGGTACTTCCGCGGGCTGCTGAGCGTGCAGGTGCCGGACTTCTTCTTCAAGCTGGACCCCGGCGTCAGGGACCTCGAGTTCGTGCTTGCCCGTTCCGAGCGGACCCGGAAGCCGATGGACAAGGAACGGCTCGTGAGCGTCTGGTCGTTGCTGGGTTCCGGGTACCAGAAGCAGGAGAAGATGGACGAGGCGGCGCAGGCGTGGCAGAAGGTGGTTGAGATTGCCACCGATACGGCGGTCGTGGCTCAGGCGAAGGCCAGGCTCGCCGCAATCGGCGCAGCGCCGGTGGAATCGTCCAGCCTGCCCGATGACCCGGCGGCGTTGTGGGAACTCGGCCGACAGCGGCTTGCTTCCGGCGACACGGTCGGCGCGGTAGAGCCGCTGCGTAAGGCGGCCGGGCTCGACTCGATGAACCTCGAGGGCATGAAGCAACTCGCCGGCGCGCTCCAACGCGTGGTTGCGTCCGGCTACGATGAGCGCATCGCCCTCAACACCGACCTGCGCACGCGGCTTGCCTTTGAGTACTACCACGTCCTTGACCGGATGGTCGCGCTCGCGCCCAAAGACATGGACCTCCGGCTTTCACGCGGCGCGGCCGGCGTCTACTCACCGTTCTTCGTCGGCAAGCTCGACTCGGCAATCAAGGACCTGGAAGCAGTGCTCGCGGCCGGCCCGAACGATGAAACCAAGGCCGAGGCGCTGTATCTGCTGGGGCTTGCCTACCGGCATAAGGGAACGAGCTGCTGGACCAGTGTTGCGACCAAGTTCCCAAAGACCAATGCGGCGAGGCAGGTGCTCGCGGCGATGCGGCCGCCGTTTGCTGAGCACGACCCGGCCAAGGTTGAGAAGCCGGCCGTGGTGGTCAGCTTCGTGCTCGGGTTCCAGGACGAGCTTGCGCCCCAGACTGCCGTCTGGGTTGAAGACGACAAAGGCGGATATGTCCGGACGCTCTACGTGTCCGGGTTCAGCGGCCATGCCAAGCAGACCCAGGTCGACCTGCCGTTCTGGGCACACAACTCTGAGTTCCGCGGCTGCGATGCGGTTACCGGTGCAAGCATCGACCTCGGGCAGCATATCTACACGTGGGACCTGAAGGACCTCGATGGCAAGCCGGTGCGGGCCGGGACGTACGTCATCAAGGTCGAGTCGTCATGGTGGCCGAGCATGAAGGCAGAGGTCGCGTCGGCGCAACTTGGCGTCGGTGGTCGGGAAACGCGCGCCCGCGCCGAACCCAAGACCTTCATCCCGTTTCTCGACGCTCATTTCATGCCGCGGATCCCGGACTAGAATCAGAGGACGACGGCGGTCAACGGCCTGCGGCCGGACCGGTCTAGCCGAACCGGCCGGAGATATAGTTTTCGGTGTCGGGTGCTTCGGGGTTGGTGAAGATCTGCCGGGTCGTTCCGAGGTCTCTGAGCACACCCGGCAGCCCCAAACTAGTGCAGTTGAAGACCGCGGCCGCTGCGGCTGTACTACAACGTCTGCCCGGTTCTCGTAGACGCGGGCGGCGCGGACCTGCCCCGCCAGCCGGAGGAAGCGATTCGGTTCTGCCGGAAGGAAGTCGAGGACCTCGGCCCGGTGGGCGAGTTCGGCCTGCCGGGCCGCAACATCGCGCTCACGCTCCAGCCCCGCATCCCGAACGTCCGGTCCCGTTCAATCATCGTCTTCCGCTGGTAGCCGGCCCGCGCAGTGACCTTGCCATCGTTGGTATGACATGTACGAAGTAGAGGCGAAGGTGCTTGACATCGACCGAGCGGCGGTAGAGTCGAAGTTGACTGAGCTTGGCGCCGTTCCGGGTCCGGAGCAGCGGTTCTCTGCGGTCTTCTTCGATTTTCCTGACGGCCGGCTCGGTGACGGCGGGCAACTGCTGCGGCTCCGTCAGGAGGGCGAACGAAGCGTGCTAGCTTTCAAGCAGCGGGTGCACGGAGAGGGAGTGAAAGTGCGGGAGGAGACAGAGGTTGCCGTCGGTGACTTCCAGTCCTGCCGACAGCTCCTGAAATCGCTCGGGCTGGCCGAGTCGGCGACCGTGGATAAGTTTCGGACCAGCTTCCGACTCGACAGCGCCTCCATTGCCATCGACCGCCACGTCGGCGGGCTTTCTTTCATACCGGAGCTCCTTGAAATCGAAGCCGCCAGTGTCGAAGAAGTCCACTCGGTTGCGGCCCGGCTCGGTTTCAGCCCAGACCAACTGCGGCCGTGGGGTTTGGCGCAGTTGGTCGACCACTACCACCGGCGCGGTTAGTCTGGCGCCGCGTTCATGCCACCATGGGTTTGTCCAGGCGGAGCAAGCCGGGGCCGGCAGTCCCTTTGGCCCTGTTTGTCCAATAGCGTACCGGACTGGACACCCAGTCAGTAACCAAACTCTATCTCTGTAGCGTATTCGGCTGCTGGCATACTCCGTGCATAGTGCATGACAAGATGAAGTACACCAAGAGCAGACCGCAACCGGCTGAGATCAATGTCGAAGTCCGGCCTGCGGTCTGCCCGCAAGTCAAAACAGAAGCAAGGAGAAAGAGATGAAGAGAACGACAGAGTTGGTGGTCGCGGCGCTGCTCATCGCCGTGGTCGCGATCATCGGCTGCCAGCGGGGCGACAGTGAGGAACAGGCCATCGAGTCGCTGCTCGCCGGCTCCGGCTACACGAATGACTCGAATGCCCAAAGCTACGGAGAGAACGACACGACTCTGGAGTCAGGCGGCGGCGGTACGCTCGGGACGGACAGCTACGAGGAGATACCGTTTGTGCGCTTCCGCCGCCACATACCACCGCACGGGTTCTCCCGCACCCTGAACATTCAGATACCAGCGTACCCGGGTGGTCCGGACACGACCGCGCTCGTGACGATCACGTGGGATATCACGGG
>Ga0208828_1000573_pt1 | contig 16107 bp, 9 predicted proteins | sample Kivu_160m_FD_185487 | JGI IMG/M metagenome (GOLD analysis project Ga0208828, IMG submission 185487) | Freshwater microbial communities from Lake Kivu, Western Province, Rwanda to study Microbial Dark Matter (Phase II) - Kivu_160m (SPAdes)... | ecosystem: Environmental > Aquatic > Freshwater >... | reverse complement strand
CAGAAGATTCAACCTTGAATACAAAATGGGTAACACCACCACTTCCCGGCAACCCTCACCTGAAGTCCTGAAACAGACCTTTGAAACTGCAGGCTTCACGGTACAGACCGGAGGCTGAAGAAGCACCTACCTGCTGATCACCAGTTTCCTGGCAATATTATCTGTAGCAGAATGGATCTCAACAACATAGATCCCTTCAACAAGGGAAACTGCATTGAACTCGACCAATACTGGATCCGCATCCTTCTGAACCGCTGTTTTTCTTTCAAGCAATCTTCCATTGAAAGAAAAAAGTTCAAAGGTTATTTCTCCGGGATCATCGCTGATAGCCAAAACCCTGACCAGGGCGGCACCGGCAGGGTTCGGATAGATGGTCGCCTGAAGGTGATCGTCGTCAACCAACGCAGGGAGTTCTCCCTGAATGGAAAAAGCACGGGATTCAGACCAAAGGATATCCTTTGACACTGTGATGCCTCTGACTGACCAATAATAGGTCTTCCCCCCTTCCAATATGTTTGCGGGAATCATTGCGACAGTCTCCTTTTCCAGTAATTTCCGGTAAACGGTTGTGGAAGGTGTGATGTATGATGCCGTGCCGATGAACAGTGAATATTCCTCTATGTCGGCATCTTCAGCTGACCATGAGAACACCATCTCCGTTGATTTGGTCTGGTATCCGGCTTCCGGCGACAAGGGGATGATCTTTCCCTGGTTGAATGAGATAATATAGCTAATGTACCATGGTTTCTGGTCATTCAGGCTGTCGTAGAACCACCAGTTATAATCTTCCGGCCTGAGCCAGTACATGAAGACGGTGTAAGCAGGAAAGTTCACCCCAAGGTTCTCTTCTGTCAGGTTCTGCAACGAGGCTTCAGCCTTGTGCCCTATTTCCGTCTCGGCTTTCAGTTCCGATTCATAGCTGATCTTTGAACCATAGGACAAACCAATCTCAAATACTTCAGGAATGGAGAAGGTGGGAGAAACTTCCATCTCATAGGAGGTTTTCTGTGTTTGTGTTGTAGTGGAATCGGTCACCTCTTCAAATGTGCCCAGATCTCCGGCATCCGGGGTATGCCAGTTCATGGAAGCCACCGACTGGATACCAGCGTTGATGATATCATCCCAAAGCAATGTCCGGTGATCGGGCTGCCAGTCGGCCAGATTGGTTGCATTTGGCTCATCGATCTGAAAGGGGAATCCCGAAATTGCACGGGGTGAGGTGGTGAGAACCGTACCGGTTGTTCTGAAGAGGTACTGGAGGGTATTGGGGATCGGGTAGACAAGTTCCGAATCCCACCATGGATAAAGCTGGTAACTGATCCGTGTCATGGCGGGAACCGTATAAAGAAACGCTCCATATTCCTGCGATTCCTCGTTCAGTGGAAATGTTTTTTTCAGTTCCGTTGCGATGGTGTTCCCGCTGCTGATTTTACTCAGGAACGCATTGGAAAACTTGAATTTTGAGTTGAATCCAGGCCCCCCTATTTCCCCTATCCCTGTCTTGATTTCGTATCCCAGAGAGAATTCATTCTCATACGCGTTGGTAACCTCTGATTTGGAAACATCGGTTGTGGTGAAAGAGAGCTCGGTGGGGTCCACTTCATGGGTCTGGTTCCAAACTTCCCAATCGATGGAACAGGGTGGTGCGCCATCCACGATCCCGGTAAGGGACCAGAGGCTGGTCACCTGGGGCCCGTAGAGGCTGTCATTCCCTAGGTCAATGCTGGATACGGCCGAATTCGGGATGGGCCGCCACAGATCTGAATGAAAGCAGGCACCATTCAGCTTCTTCTTTGAATCAGGATAGAAGAACCATGCCTCTTGCTGAAATCCGTCATTCTCAGATCCCATATAGTTTGTAAAATGCTTCGGGTTCAGGTCGAAGGCCCCGGCAATCTGGAAATTGCTGTTCACATCTTTTGGCGTGGTTGAGGTTGGCAGCACCACTGTCCCTGAATCATCGAAGGCAGTTTTGTTCAGGTCGTACAATCGTTCATGATAGGTGACAGGGTAATGACCATCCGAATTCTTCTTTGCACTGATGATGAAAAACGCATATCTGTTGCGGTCAGCCGGATGATCGGGAGCGACGGTTCGTTTTCCCTGGATGGAACCCTGAACGATGGTCGAAGCAGCGCAATTGCGGTATAGGCCGTTATGGACGGAGGTATACCGGAAGGCGGAATCAAGGTACCCAAGATAGCTGTTCCCTTTCGGATCAAAGGTGTTTATATAGGTATACGGGTGGTTCAGGGTGTCAAAAACGGTGAACATCCCCCCAAGGGAGGCGCCCGCCAAATAATTGATCCCGCAACTGTCTCCCGTGAAGAACAGATGATCGTTGGACGGGTTTTGGCAAAACCTGTAGTACCACCAGGTTTTATAATAGATCTCCTTATCATTATCCACATAACATAAAAAATAGAGGGAGGTATCCACCTGCAACGCGCCTCTTTTGGTTTTAAGCGGTTGATCATGAAACATGTTGGTATAGGTGACCCATCCTGAATTGTCATCGGCCCACCGGGCATAACACTCCACATAATCATGCAGCGATATGGCATAGCTGGATTTGATCAGCATGTAAAACCAAAGCTGCTGATTGAACTCAAAGGCGAAGGTGTGCAATACGGTAAGGGTTACCCCGCATCGGTGATAATTATTGTACCCGTCCTCTCCGTCAAATCCGAATTCAATGTAATTGTAACTTTTTCCATCTTTCTCCCAGGTCAAAGGCTCCCAATCCCCTTTCTGTGTATTGAACATATACACACAATTCAGTTCCGGGCTGGAACCCGAGGCATCTGTGACCCTTTGATAGTTGAACATCAGCATGTTGCCCTGAAAATTGAAAAAGGCTGGAACGCTGTGATTCTCCCCATAGCTGAACGAATCATCATGGAGAAAAACATCCGGCTGAATCGAGATGTTCTGAGCCATAAGAGAAACAGAAAGGAGAGCCAGGATCGAAGCAAATATCTCTTTTTTCATAAGTTCATTTCTTTATCATCCAATCATTACAAATGATACCTGATGCCAGCACTGACCATGAAGTCGGCACCTGCCGCTCCTTTCAGATTGACTGACATCCATGGGACAAATTGCCATTCGAGGGCGAACGTGGCATCGATGAAATAGGGTGAGATCAGCCCTGATTTGATATCGTCTTCATAAGTATTTCCGTCAACCGGATCTTCACGGATCATCTCATAGTTGTTCCAGATCCTCAGCAGGTAAATTCCAGGCCCGGCAAACACCGTGATATGATTGAAAGTCAATGCTCCTAAAACATTCAACCGGGCGTAAAGGTAATCGGATCTGTTTGAACGGTTCTCGGTCATTCCGTCAACAAGAGGATGCAGGTTGTCTTCCACCCGGGTACTTTTCCCCCAGGAATAAACTACATAGGGCACCACTCTCATCCCCCAGTGGGAGTTGAAGTCATAGCTGATGTTCATCGTGTATCCAATGCTGGGCGTGATCACCTCGGACCTGATCAGCAGGTCGGTCTGAGTGGTTGAAGTATTAATGACTTCATAGGATCGTTTCACCAGGCCAAGCATGATTCTTCCGTCAATGGTCCATTTACTCGAGGGTTTATCCAGGAAGATCATCCCTGCCTCCAGATGAAGGTCCTGAAAACGGTTGGAGTAATCGACGAAGGTGTTAATAGAATCAATTTCCGCAGCGGTCAGGGTTTCCATTCCAAGGTCTTGACCGGCCCAGACGGAGTGAAACGACATCGATGTGAGTTTCAGTCCGGTTGACATCCAGTCGTAATCAAGCCCGATTGAAAACCTTTGCTGTTTTTCAGATAATGGGGTTGGTTGCTCCTGGGAATACCCATGAAGGGTAAATACCAGGACCCCAAGCAAGAGGAAGAATTGTTTCATTATATAAATATTAATAGTTTACCCGGCACGAATCACTACGGAAGTGTTACAGTAAAGGTGCTTCCCTTTCCCTCCTCACTGGACACTTCCAGATTTCCGCCCAGCATGGCCAAATAGTCATGGCAGAGGATCAGTCCAAGTCCGGTCCCTGACTCTCCTGTTGTTCCCTGGGATTTGAATTTATTATCCAGCTGGAACAACCGCTCAAGGTTCTCCTTTGAAATCCCCACTCCATGATCTCTGATAAAGAAAGAGACAGGGTTTTCCTGAGAAGTTACCCCAATTTCAATCCGGCCTCCGGGATGAGAAAATTTTATCGCGTTTGAAATCAGGTTTCTGATAACCGTAAGGATCATGTTTTCATCTGTAAAAATTTCGATGGGCCCGGGATGATTATAAACGATCATGATGTTTTTCTGAAAAGCGGACGGATCCAGCACCTGGATTGTTTCCCTGACCATTTCGGAAAGATCGCACGTTTTCAACATAGGCTTTACAGACCCTGATTGAAGATGTGACCACTCCAGTATTCTTTCCAGTAACCGGAAGGTTGAACGGGTTACCAGATAAAGCCTTGAGATGATCTCTTCACGCTCCATTTCGATCATGGAGGCATCGTTTTTCAGCAGGTCGGTATACCCAATAAGGGCATTGAACGGGGATCGGAGGTCATGTCCCAGGATCGATATAAATCGGGTCAGCACAGCGTTTGACTGATCCAACCGGATGGCTATCTCCCTGATCTTCTTTCGTTGCCGGTTCTGATAGATGATAAAACCAACGGTTACGATCAATAAAACCAGAAGCAGTATCCCTCCAATCATAAAAAAACGAAGCCGTCCGGCCGTCAGCTTTTTTTCATAAACCAGCCGCTGGTTTTCCAGATGCTGCTTTTCCGCTTCCATCTGGTTATTGAATTCTTTCAGCTGAACGAGCACCCGCTGGTTGAGGATAAACTCTTTTGCATCGTAATATTGTGTGACATAGTAGAGTGCCTCCTGATAGTGACCAATGGATATGTAATAATCTTTCAAATACGAGGCTGCCAGGCGCACATATTGAGGGATATTCAGCTTCTGTGCCAGCTGATAAGCCTTTTTTCCCAGGGCCACTGCTTTCTCCGGCCTACCAAGTAAAAACCAGTTTCTGGCCATATTGTGAAGGATGAGTGGTTCGTCCTCCGGAAAAGTTTTTCTCGCCAGGGGATATGCATCATCCAGATAGTTCAGGGATTTTTTGTAATTCCCCCGCATCGTTTCCAGCACTCCCAGGATGTTCAGGTTATTATAGATCATCGAGTCATTATGTTGAATCCTGGCCAGCTCGAGAGACAATCTGGCGTATCTCTCCGTTGTATCGAAGGGAATCTCTTGATCGTCAACCCCCAAGGCGGCGATCCTGTTGTAAACGGCACAACACAATACACTGTCATTCAGCTTTTCAGCCTCGGAAAGAGCGTTGTATAGGTAATCATGACTTTGTTGATACAGTTCATTTCCACGAAGGATCTCCCCGACCAGGATCATCAACTGCGTAGCCTCTATCCTGTATGCATTATTCTCATAATAACCAAGTGCTTGCAGCGCGAGGGCTATGCTTTTCTCCGTGTTTCCACGGTAATATTCATATTTCGCCACATGAACCGCTAGATCAGCGATTTCCTTGTTGACGAGATCCATTGAATCGGCCAGTGCAAGGATTTTGTCATAAACGGCCATTGAGCTATCCGCGTTTCTTACTTCAATTTCCCTTCCCTTCGCCAGAAGGCCGGAAAGAAGCAGTGAATCAGATGTGAGCGCAGAAACAATATTGCATATCAGGAGATAAGCCACAAGGCAGACGGATTGTCGAGATATCATATGGGGGGCAGAAAATAGCATCTGTATCAACTAATCGATAAAAATAGTAAATTCTGGCATCCGAATCAATGATTTTTGTCGTATGTTTTCCTTTCAATATCTTTGCCAGATGGTTAAATAGCGAAATAGCGAAATGGTGAAATAGCAGGAAGTTGATGACTGACAGGATAGCAAATCTAAGGGAGCAGAGTCTCCGGGCTGTAAACCGGATCAGTGCCGAGCGGGCACTACTGGTGACGGAGTTTTATCAAAAAACGGAGGGCGAAGAGCTTTCCATTCCTGTTCAACGGGCAAAGGCCCTCGAATACATCCTCAACAATAAATTCATCTGCATCAATGAAGGGGAATTGATTGTCGGGGAACGTGGACCGGCACCCAAAGCTTGTCCTACCTACCCTGAGATCACTGTACATTCACTGAATGACCTGGATGTCCTCGATCAGCGCAAGAAGGTCTCCTTCCGTGTGGACGAGGAGACGAAACAAGTGTACCGGGAGAAGATCATTCCCTATTGGAGTGGGAAAAGCACCCGCGACCGGATAATGACGTCCATGAAACCCGAATGGATGGATGCTTATCAGGCAGGTGTTTTTACCGAGTTTCAGGAGCAACGTGCTCCCGGTCACACCGTTGCAGGCAAAAAGCTCTTTCAGAAAGGGATGTTGGATCTGATCAGAGAGATTGAAGACCGGCGGACAAGCGGACAAGCGGACAAGCGGACAGGCGGACAGGTGAAGACCTGCGGACAAGCGGACAAGCGGGCAGGTGAAGAGTGGGAAGCGATGATGATTGCGGCGAAAGCGATTATTCTCTTTGCCAACAGATATGCCGATACGTTGGAGGAATTAGCCAGAAACCATGAAACCCGGGGCAAGAAAAAAGAGAAACAAAATTTGATACACGGTTCGCGATACGCGATGCGGGATGCGCGAATCGATGAACTTCTGGAATTAGCCCGGATCTGCCGCAAGGTTCCGGCCCATGCTCCCGAAACATTCCATGAGGCTCTGCAACATTACTGGTTCATCCATCTCGGCGTGATCACGGAGCTGAATCCATGGGATTCATTCAACCCCGGCCGGCTGGACCAGCACCTCTTTCCATTTTACCAACGCGAACTGGAAGCGGGAATCCTGACAAGGGAAGGTGCGGAAGAGCTGCTGCAGAGCTTCTGGATCAAGTTCAACAACCATCCGGCCCCTCCCAAGGTAGGGGTCACGGCACAGGAGAGCAACACTTACACCGATTTCGCCCTGATCAACCTGGGCGGGTTGAAACCCGATGGCTCCGACGGGGTGAATGAACTTACTTTCCTCATCCTGGATGTGATTGAAGAGATGCGGTTGCTGCAGCCCAGTGCTATGGTACAGATCAGCAGGAAAAACCCTGACAGCCTGATTGAACGGGCACTCCGGATCACGAAAACCGGTTATGGCCAACCCTCCTATTTTAACACCGATGCCATTGTCAGGGAACTTGTAAAGCAAGGCAAATCGGAAACTGATGCCCGAAACGGGGGAGCCAGCGGATGCGTGGAAGCCGGGGCGTTTGGAACGGAAGCGTACATTCTTTCCGGCTATTTCAACCTGACTAAGATCCTGGAACTTACCCTTCATAACGGATTCGACCCCCGTACGAAAAAGCAGATCGCCCCCCCGACTGGAGATGCCGCGTTGTTCAGCAGTATTGAGGACCTTCTGGAAGCTTTCAAGATTCAACTCAACCATTTCACCGATATCAAAATCAAAGGGAACAATACAATCCACAGGATCTTTGCCGAAGAGATGCCGGTACCGTTCCTCTCCCTGATTATTGACGACTGTATCGCCAAGGGCACCGATTACAATGCCGGAGGGGCCCGGTACAACACGACCTACCTTCAGGGTGTCGGGCTCGGAAGCGTGACCGATTCACTCACCGCATTGAAATACCATGTTTTTGATAAGAAAACGATTTCAATGAAAGGGTTCCTGCAGGCGATAGAAAGCGACTTCAAGGACTATGATGAGTTCAGGGTGGAGCTGATCTACAATACGCCAAAATACGGGAATGACGATGACTACGCGGATGACCAGGCGCTTAAGGTCTTTGAACTCTTTTTCGAAGCCGTTGACGGTCGCCCCACCTCCATCGGGGGTGTTTACCGGATCAACCTGCTTCCCACCACCTCTCATATTTATTTTGGCAGTGTGATCGGTGCACTGCCCGACGGCAGGAAAGCAAAGCAACCCCTTTCGGAAGGGATCTCGCCTTTCCAGGGCGCAGACACCAAAGGCCCCACTGCCGTTCTGAAGTCTGCCGCCAAGATCGACCACCTGCGAACGGGCGGCACCCTCCTCAACCAGAAATTTTCTCCCGGTTTTTTCGAAAATGAGGAAGCGATAAAAAAACTGACAGCGCTGATCAGAAGCTACTTCAGGATGAACGGACACCATATCCAATTCAACGTGGTGTCAGCCTCCACCCTGAAAGATGCGCAAAAACATCCGGAAAAGTACCGGGATCTCATTGTCAGGGTAGCAGGTTATTCCGATTATTTCAATGATCTTGGAGAGGATCTTCAGAATGAGATCATCCGTAGAACAGAGCAAAGCTAGGAACGAGAAAAAATTTATGAGACAGTCTTTATTATTTCTATTCATTCTATTCCTGACCCTTCAGTTGTCGGGCCAGGATGCGGACCCTGCCCATCAGCAACAAGCAGACGCAGACAATGGCATTGCCCGGATCCAATCGATGATTAAGCAAGCCAACCTTCTGATTGAAAAGATGCTCATCAACCAGGCAGACTCCCTATACCTGGAGGCTTTGAAAGAGATTCACCATCTGGATCAGGACCAGCGAAAAACCCGTCAGCTCTTGATCCAGGCTCAACTGGGGCTATCCTACATTCAGCTCTTTCATAATGCAGAATATGAAAAATCCCTTGACCTTCTCCTGAAAATCCTTGATGAAGCCAGGGCAATCAATGACACTGCCGCCCAGGCTAAAGCACTGCGTAACCTGGGTTTCAATTACCGGTTTCTTTCCAAGTATGATCAGGCGCTTCAGTTTGACAAAGAGGCGGTTACGCTTGCCACTGACATCAAGGACACCCATTTGCTGCTTCCCGCCTTAAATGAAGAGGCGAATGCCTACTATTACCTTAAGCAACTCGAGCAATGCAGGGACTCCCGCCTCCAGGCCCTCCATATCGCAGAATTGGCGCGCGACACATTTGGCATACAATATATCATCCACGACCTGGCTTTTCTTTACCTTGAAACGAAAGAGTACGGGAAAGCCCAGCAACATTTCCTGCAGAACTTCAGGTACTCATTTCACATAAAAGATGCCCGCGAGATCAGCATTGCTGCAGAAAATGTGGCCGCAACCTACCTGTTGCTCAATCTGCCCGACAGTGCCTTGTTTTACCTGTTCATTGCCGACTCCATCACTCAGGTCAACCGCCTGATCCTGGAAAAATCCAATATATACAAAACCTATAGCGAGGCATATGCTCAACTGGAAGATTACTTAAAAGCCTATCAGTACCTGGTTCAACACCGAATCATGGCCGACTCCATATTCAACCTGGAAAAAGAGAATCTGATCAGTGAAATCACGCTTCGTTATGAGACAGCCAAGAAGGAACAGGAAAACAGGATACTGAAGCAGCAATACCGGACCACCCTGATCATTACCCTGGTGGTAGCCGCTTTTTTATTGATCATCATCACCATGCTTCTATGGAACAATTGGAAGAATAGAAGCACCAACCGTAAACTGGCGGTTCAGAATGAGATCATCCAACAGCAACGAGACAATCTGGACCAGGCATTTGAGATCCTTCGAAAACGCGAAAAGGAGCTGGAATGGACACGGGCCCAAACCAACAAGATAGAGGTCAAACCAAAAGCATTCGACGTGGTTCCACTGGTAAGAAAAAATATTGAAATTGTTCAACCCGCTGCAGAGAATAAAAAAATTGAGATCCACTTCAATGAAACGAGACCTGCCATCGTCTATGCTGATTACGAGATGATCGATTTCGTGATCCGGAACCTGCTCTCCAATGCAATAAAATATGTACGGCCAAACGGTGAGGTATTCATCAATCTCGTTCAAATGGGCAAGGCACTGAAGGCAAAGGTCAAAGATACTGGAGTCGGGATCTCAGACGAAAACCAGCAGAGGTTGTTCAAGATTGACGGAAAGGTCAGGACAGACGGGACATCCATGGAAAAGGGAACCGGGCTTGGACTGATCATCAGCAAAGAGTTCCTCGAACTGAACCATGGCAGCATTGGCGTGACCAGTCAGGAGGGGAAAGGGAGTGAATTCTTTTTCACCCTGCCGGTGGGATAATCTCCCGAACTGTAACAGGAATCAATAGAATCCCCCATATGAAGAAGTTTTACTCCTTACTGCTGCTGATCGGGCTTTTCGTATCATTCTCCTGCATTCTTTCAGCAGGAGAGATACCAAAGATGATTGGCAATTTCATGTCGTGGCATTCGATCCCCCATGGAGTTGAGATCGACTGCGACAACGCCGGCGTTCAGATCTACGTTTACTCCCCCGGGATTGTACGGGTAAGAATTGCCAGAGATCCTTTTTCGCCTGATTTTTCATACGCCGTGATCCACGAACCCGATGGTTCCTTTGATCAGACAGAAGAAACGGATGACCAGATCCGTCTCTCCACTTCCAAGCTGATTGTCAGAATTCAAAAAAAACCGTTGCGGATCAGTTTTTATGATCATACCGGTCATATACTCTCAAAGGAGTTCGAAGATTTCGGGATCACCTGGTTAGGGGATGAAGTAGCTTGTCACCGCAAACTTTTCCCCGACGAACGGTTCATCGGACTTGGGGAAAAAACCGGTCCCCTCGACAGGAGGGGGCAGGCTTACGTAAACTGGAACCGGGATATTCCGGGATACAGTGACAGGGAAGATCCCCTCTATCAAAGCATTCCATTCTTTATCGGCCTTCACAACAGTCTTACCTACGGCATTTTTCTGGACAACTCCTACAAGACCCTTTTCAATTTCGGCGCCTCCACGGATGATCTCTTTTCCTTCTTTTCTGCGGACGGTGGGGAGATGGATTATTACTTTTTCGGTGCGGGTTCGGTAGCTGAAATCATAGAGGATTACACCTGGCTGACAGGCAGGATGCCTCTCCCACCCTACTGGAGCCTGGGATACCAGCAGAGCCGCTGGGGATATTACCCCGAATCGGAGGTGATGGGCATTGCAACGAAGTTCAGGGACAAGCAGATCCCGTGCGACGTGATCTACCTCGATATCGACTACATGGACCAGTACAAGGTATTTACCTGGCATCCGGAGCGCTTCCCAAATCCGGAAAAGACCATCGGAGATCTCCGGGAGATGGGATTTCATACGGTAGTTATCATTGACCCGGGGATCAAGATCGAACAAGGATATGCCACTTATGAACAGGGAATCAAAGGGGATCTTTTTATTAAGTATCCGGGAGGCAGGTTATATACCGGGAACGTATGGCCCGGAAGGTGTCATTTTCCGGATTTCACCAATGAGCCTACGCGTCTCTGGTGGGGAAAACAGTTTCAGCCGCTGGTGTCCCGGGGAATTGAGGGATTCTGGAATGACATGAACGAGCCCTCTGCCTGGGGACAGTCGATCCCTGACATAGTGGAGTTCAGTTTCGACGGTCATGGCGCCACGACGGCTGAGGCACACAATGTTTACGGGCTCGAGATGGCACGCTCCACCTATGAGGGGACACGAGCCCTGCTGAATGGCCGCCGCCCCTTTGTGCTTACCCGTGCCGGTTTCTCAGGGATCCAGCGCTATTCTGCCGTGTGGACAGGCGATAATTCTGCGACTGATGACGACCTGCTTCAGGGTGTTCGCCTGATGACCAGCCTGGGATTGTCGGGAGTCTCTTTTACGGGATCTGATGTGGGCGGATTCATCGGCAGCCCCACAAAAGAGCTCTTTCTGCGATGGTTATCCGTTGGTGTTTTTACACCCTTTTTCCGGACCCATTCCGAGGTGAACAGCCTCGACCAGGAGCCCTGGTCGTACGGCGAAACCTCTGAATCTATTGCCAGGTCGCTGATTGAATTAAGGTACCGTCTGCTTCCCTACCTCTATTCCATGTTCCGAATCAGCTACCTCTCGGGATTGCCGGTAGCCCGTTCATTAGCCATCGATTATTCCTTTGACCCCAGGATTTACGATTGGAGATATCAGAATGAGTATCTTTTTGGTGATGCTATCCTGGTGGCGCCGGTCACCAGCGAACAAAAATTCCAGAAAGTCTATCTCCCGGCAGGAAGCTGGTACCGGTTTTCTGATCAGGAGCGGTTTCAAGGTAAGTCAGAAGCCATTGTGGACGCTCCACTGAATGATCTTCCGGTATTTGTAAAAGCCGGCAGCATCCTCCCGCTGCAATCGGTGATCCAGTATTCAGGCCAGCCCCCCTCACAGCTCCTGGAGCTGCGGATATACAACGGAGAAGAGGAAAGTTCCTTCGATCTGTATGAAGATGACGGCTCGACATATAATTTTGAACAAGGAGCTTTCCGGAACCGGACTATCCGGTTTGATCCGGTATCCCGTAAGCTAATTTTTTCAGCTGTGGAAGGGAGTTATCCTTCGAAATTCAAGGGATTCCTGATCCGGTTCATCGGGTTTGACCCACCCATCACTGACCGGACTGAACCGAATGTCAATGACGCATTTAGTATTGATCTTTAAGTTGTTATCCATGAGAAAATCATACGCCTTTCTTGGTATTCTGCTGATTGTTCTGACTTTCTCCTGCAAAAGAGGAAATCATTTCATCTCCGATTCAGATTACCGGCAAAAAGTAAAGAGACAGTTTGAAAAGCAGAAAGAGCTGGCCCATCACCGGTCCGACACCCTGTTTGGTGTCTTCCGGGAGCACCTGACGACAGAGGAAAAAGAGGCCCTTGAGTTTCTGTATGCCTACATGTCCCTTAACGATCTGGCCGATTACGATGGAGCCTTTTTCCTTAAGAACGTCCGAACCTCCCTTGCTGCCAGGGATACGTTCTCATGGGGGAAAAAGATCCCTGAGGAGGTGTTCCGGCATTTTGTATTGCCAATCAGGGTGAACAATGAGAACCTGGACTCTTCGAGATGGGTATTTTTCTCTGAACTGAAGGAGCGGATCAAGGGGAGGAGCATGAAAGAGGCGGCCCTGGAGGTCAATCACTGGTGCCACGAAAAGGTGAACTACAGGGGAACCGACGGCCGTACTTCGTCACCTCTGGCTACTGTGAAAACCGCTTATGGCCGATGCGGAGAGGAGTCCACCTTTACGACGGCGGCATTGCGGTCAATTTCAATCCCGGCCCGGCAATGTTACACCCCCCGGTGGGCACATTGCGATGACAACCATGCCTGGGTGGAGGTCTGGATTGATTCAACCTGGCATTTCCTGGGAGCCTGTGAACCGGAGCCTGACCTCGACATGGCCTGGTTTTCCGCTCCGGCAAAACGGGCCATGCTGGTCAACACCAACGTATTCGGGGATTACGACGGGCCGGAAGATATCCTGCTGAAAGATGAACGGTTCACCCAGATCAATATCCTGGCGAATTACACCGACACCAAACGCCTCTGGGCACGTGTGCTTGACAAAAACCGGCAACCGGTACCCGGTGCAGAGGTCCAGTTTCAGCTTTATAACTATGCTGAATTCTACCCGTTGCTGAAAGCCAATACGGATGCCAACGGGCTTGCCTCCCTGCTGACCGGCTACGGGGACCTCCTTATTTGGGCCTCAAAAGAGGGATTGTACGGATTTTCACGAGCGGATGTCCGTACAATGGATACAGTTAATGTACTGCTGAATCTGACCTCCGGAGATACCTTCTCCTTTGACCTGGATTTCATTCCCCCCATACAACAACCGGTTACGGTGAAGGTAAGCGATTCCTTCAGTAAGAAGAACAGCGAACGGTTGAAATTTGAAGACCAGCTCAGGGCTGCTTATGAAGGAACCTTTATCGACTCATCCAAAACTTACAGGCTGGCACTCACACTGGAATTGAACCCGGATACCCTCTGGTATTTTCTGGAACATTCGAGAGGAAACTGGCGTGAAATCATCTCGTCCCTAACCGATTCACCAGACTCACTGAAGCAATACCTTTTTCCCCTTCTATCCGTGATTTCCGAAAAAGATCTCCATGACATTGAACCCGTGGTTCTTCTGGACGCACTCATGTCAGGGGGCAGCTGGCAGGAGGCAGCGGGCCGGGACATTTCCGTCGAATATATCCTGAATCCGAGGATTGACAATGAGTGGCTGAAGCCCTACCATTCTTCTCTGAGATCCAAGTTCAGTGTTGCTTTCAGGGACAGCGTAAGGGCGAACCCTTCACATCTTGCCGGCTGGATCAGCGAGAAGATAACGATTGATAAAAAGGCAAATTATGGCCGGGCAGCGCTTACCCCCATCGGGGTGATGGAACTGAGGGTGGCTGATCCGCACTCCCGGGACATCTTTTTTGTAGCAGTGTGCCGAAGTTTTGGCATCCCGGCACGGCTTGAACCGGCGACAAAGATTCCCCAATACTTTACTGAAGGCCATTGGAAAGATCTCTATTTTGAAGAACCTCCGGCTGAGCCTGAACGGAATGCCACCCTCAAACTTCTCAATGATCCGAAAAACCCTGTTTTACCGCAATATTACACTCACTATACGGTGGAACAGGAAAAGAATGGCTTCCCTCATAGCCTTGATTATGAAAGCAGTCCATTAGTCCAACAGTTCCCGGTCATCCTGCAATTGGTCCCCGGCACCTACCTTGTGGTCACTGGCAACCGTCTTGCTGACGGGACTGTCCTGACCCGGCTGGAGCAGTTGCTTCTCCAGGGAGAACATGTTACGGAGGTCCCTCTTGTACTGCGCCATGATTTGACCCCTCCCACTGTGTATGGGTCCGTTGAAATACACCATCTTGGGGAGACCCTGACCGCAGCTGGAATCAGCGCCGGTCAGGCAAACGGGATGGTGATGGCATGGGTCGATCCCGGCAAGGAACCTACCAACCATCTGGTGGCCGATCTGAAAGCCAATAAACAAGCTATCGAAAAATGGAAAGGTTCCGTGCTGCTGTTTTGTCCCGGCAGGGAAACGACGGACCAGTTCATCCTTAAAGAAAAAAAGGATCTTCCCGGAAACGTGATTGTGGCCCAGGCAGATCTTTATCCGATGACGCTTATGTCACCCTATCTGGATCTGCCTTTAACGGAAAACTATCCCATTGTGCTCTTCATCAATCCCAGAGGATTGATCAACTTCTTCTCCGAGGGATACAGGATCGGGAGTGTGGAGGGATTGCTGAGGGAGGCGGGGAGGAAAATAGGAAATTAAGAAATTAGGAAATTCTAATATCCAATATCCAACATCCAACATCTAACTTCCGGCATTCACTGCAAATTTGAAGACAACCAGCAAACACGGTTTAACCAGGATCATCTCTGGCGGGCAGACCGGGGTGGATCGGGCGGCGCTTGACTTTGCCATTAGCCGGGAAATACCATGCGGGGGATATTGTCCCAAAGGACGTTTGGCTGAGGACGGAATAATCCCGGAGCGGTTCCCTCTGGAGGAGACCACTTCTCAGGAATATTCTGAACGCACAAAAAGAAACATCGAGGTAAGTGACGGCACCCTGATCATTTTTTCCGGCGAACCTCAGGGAGGTACCCTTTTTACAAAAACCCATGCTTTTTCCGTGATGAAACCCGTGTTGATGATCGACATTGAAACACCCTTCTTTCCGATTCCAATCCGAAAATGGTTTATGGATAATCAGACCCACATCCTGAACATCGCAGGTCCCCGTGAGAGCGAGTCTCCCGGTATTTATCGGAAAACACTCAATCTGCTTGAGAGGTTGTTCGATTGAATCTAAATAAAATTCTCTCCGGGATCAGAAAATTATGTAATTTTGCCCTCCAGAATGCAAGGCTCCGTAGCTCAACTGAATAGAGCATCTGACTACGGATCAGAAGGTTGGGGGTTTGAATCCCTCCGGAGTCACAGATCAAATGTAAAATGTAAAGTGCGAAGTGTAATTGACATTTCGCATTTTGTATTTTAAGCTTACTGTGGTTTTCTTTTTGGGTTAATTCAGAGAAACACAGATTCTCTACTATTTTTTCTTGTTCTTATTATTAGGGATGTAGATCTTTTCCAGTCGTCCTTTGTCACTATCATTTTTAAATATTCCTGGATTGGTTTCGTCCAATGCCATGACATGCCAATACCTGATGCCTTTCCCACTTCTTTTAGACACAACAAAACTGATTTTGATTCAATATCAATTACTCTGTTTATGT
>Ga0208828_1000572_pt1 | contig 16114 bp, 13 predicted proteins | sample Kivu_160m_FD_185487 | JGI IMG/M metagenome (GOLD analysis project Ga0208828, IMG submission 185487) | Freshwater microbial communities from Lake Kivu, Western Province, Rwanda to study Microbial Dark Matter (Phase II) - Kivu_160m (SPAdes)... | ecosystem: Environmental > Aquatic > Freshwater >... | reverse complement strand
GTTTAATGGCGTTTCCCAAGTGTTTGAAATTAAAACCAAATTGGATTCGGATCATCGATTGGCTCTTCAGATTGAAAATTACCGAAAAGTATTTAATCAGATTTTTCTCATTGTTCCTGAGGCAAAACTCTCCTTATACAGCAAGTATGATGATGGAGTGGGAATAATTTCCTTTCAATGCTGTCGGGGCCATAACTTTACCTTACGACGAAAAGCTTATACCAATCTTGAGGTTGACGCTGATACCATCATGAACATTCTACATACACATGAGTATAAAGAAATCGTGCAGTGTTTTTATGGCAAGCTCCCGGAAATGACAAGCTTCAACCAATTCAATATCTGTAAGAAGTTAATAAAACAGATGCCCAATCAAGTGTTAAACCAGTCTTTCATTAACATGATGAAAAGAAGGGATATGAAAAAAGTGTATTCCCATCGGTATCATAAAGAGTTTAACCAGTTAAGTTTAGCGCTTAAATTAAATCAATTTCAACAAAAAAGCCTAATAGAAAATCTCAGAACACCTTTAAAGGCTTGAACTATGTATTATCCATTATTAAGAGCAAGGCAATTTGAACTTATTGCTCTACGTGAATTAGCCATTGAAAGATCAACGCAGGGCTGTATTGTACCGATTCTTGAACCTGTCAGAGAATCGCATAACAGTCTTGATTTAGCATTCAGGGTATTACTGAATGAACAGCAAATGGTATATCTCATAGTGAACCCATTGGTAGGCGAGATAACAGGGGATACGGATCATTATTTAAGGTATGTTTCCGGGCTTGAAGGATCAAATGTTATGCCAGCCTTCCATTACAGGAATAATGGGGGTTTTATCAGAAGTAGCATCAAAACCTTCAACTTAAGCAAATGTATGTTGATTTGCAGGAATGTAATCTTTGACCAGACATTGATGGAATGTTCAGAAGTGGTTCTAAAAAGAGTAAACAGCTTGAATTTATCAGCAATTGACCTAACCTGAAGTGTACAAGCAACATTTTTACCTGTTGCCGGTTATTCCGGAAAAATCCAAGTTCCAAGAGCCAAATTCCAAGGAAGTTCCAAGATCCAAGATCCAAGGGCCAAGCAGGGTAAATTCCAAGTTCCAAAAACCAAATTCCAAGGAAGTTCCAAATTCCAAGATCCAAGGGCCAAGAAGGGTAAAATCCAAGTTCCAAAAGCCAAATTCCAAGGGAGGGAAGAGCTTCGAGGCTGGGAGAAAGCTGGTAGCAAGCTGGTAGAAACCTTATAGAAATCTGGGAAAAGTCAGGGGAAAACCTGCATGAAACCCGCGTCAGTTGGGGATTGTGCGGGTTTTTTGGTTTTCAGGCTTCCGGGGAGTTGGAAAAAAATGAACAAACCCCCTCCGGCCTAAATTTGGGTTAGCTATCCGGAATCGGGAGATGGGAAAAAGAAGATCCAAGTTCCAAAAGCCAAAATCCAATGGGCTTTACATAACCGACCAATAGACAATGCTATATTTTTTATCAGCTCCTGCGGCAACAATTTCATTCCATCTTTTTTCATCAATAAACAATAACGTATTGTTGAATAATACTATAATACCGGAATTTCCTATTATGGACAAATACTTTTCCAATTTGGCTAGATTATGCAGCGATAAAGTTGACAGTATTTCCGGATTAATCATATCAAAATTTTCTTTCAATCGGTTGAGTAAATTATCCATCGCATTTCGAATTTCACTATTGCTTTCCAGTTTCCCATGCTCCGTTTGAATAGGTTGACTCATTTCTTTGTAGTCTTGATCAATCACTTTGCTATAATCCGTATGCGTTTTATTGGAATCATCGAACTTCGTTTCATATCCTCTAAGCTTTCGGGTATTATTTGCAATAGAAGCAAGCGCCCGGAACTGCTCGGCCAGGAAACGGGTGAACACCATAATTAAAAAGCCATAAACCGGCATTAACAGAATGCCGGCTACCCCGGATCTAAGAAAAGGAAGATCAAGAAAATCAGACAATAAATCCGAATGATTGCCAAGAAAAATCACCAAAATAAGGGAAACAAAAAAGCCAACAAGGATAACCAATGTCCCGATCCATTCACCCAAGGTTTGACTAAACCACTCTGGATTAAAAATCCAGAGGTTTCATGAAAAGGTAAAAAATGAAATTTTTTGTCATCATTCCATTATCCAATTTCCAGCCTGAGAATTCGGCTTATCCTTGTGATGCTCCAAGTATTCCTGTACCATTTCATCAGTTATATTACCTGTACTCCATGCCCCGAATCCAATTGCCCAGAAATGCCTGCCCCAATATTTCTTTCCCAATTCCGGGAATTCTTTCTGAAGTATTATGGACGTTCTTCCTTTTAAGCGCTTCACTAAGTTACTTATACTCAGTGATGGAGGATATTCAATGTGCATATGTACGTGGTCTTTGCTTACTACACCTTTCAGGATCTTCACATTCTCACTATTACAGGTCTGAACAAGCAAATCGCGACATCGGAACTGAACATCCCCTTTTAGCACATGATACCGATACTTGGTCACCCATACTATGTGAACGCTTAGCCAACTTACAGTATGAGAATTCTTTCGCATTCCTTCCATACCGTAAAGTTAGAGCTTTTATAGAAACTAAAGTAGCCGCAATGAAATTGCGGGGTTTTAACCCAAATCTGAAACAATAAAACAGAACCTGAACTGCCTCTTTACCTGGCAACATTTGATGTGGCCATCAACCCACAGATTCTGAATGAAGTTACCATAGGCAATTATCCACGCAAAATCGACGAATACCTCGCCATGGGGAAACCGGTGGTGGCAACAAAAACAGAAGCTATGTCGGTATTTGCCGGTTATGTCTCCTTGGCCACTTCTGCAGAGGATTACGTGAAGATGATCCAGGATGAACTGGATGCCAATTCTCCGGAAAAAATCTCTGACCGCGAGCTCTTTGCCCGTACTCACACCTGGGAAAACAATGTCAAAGAAATCTGGATTGCCTTGGAAAAAGCCATTCCGCTTAACTGAAAAGATATGAAGATTGCGTTCGTCGGCGGTTTTTCTGAAAGGGTTGAACCTTTTTCCTCAAAGGTTCCGGCAGGGCTTATACACTCATCACAGCACAATCTCCTGATTGATTCCCCCTCCAGGGAAGAGACTGAGGGAGGGACCTCCCTCTATCTTTGGGGGAAAATCATCAACCTGCAGGAAACCGCAAGGGTTCTTGGAAAACAAACCGACACCTCCTTGAGGTTGTTGGATCTATTCCTGGCATACCCCGCTGAGAGCATTCTGCCATTGATTGATGGTAACTTCACAGGGATCCTGATCCAAGGAGATACTACACTGATTTTCAGGGATAAAAATGGAGGCGGTCCCGCTGTATATTATTCCCGGCACCATTTCTCCTCACATGTCGATGGATTACGGATCGTGCGGCAGGATGGCTTTGAACCCGACCTTGAATCGATCTCCTTCTTCCTTGGGTACGGTTATATCCCATCTCCAAAAACAGCATTTCAGGGAATCTCAAAGATCCCTTCAGGATATTTCCTGACTTGTAACAAGGATCTCTTCACCCTGACCAATGCATTCCCTTTCAGCGATTTCATCTCCGGTTACCCGAACCTGAAGATATCAGAAAAAGAGGCAGCCGAGCATCTTTCTGATTTGCACCGGAATGCGATTAAAAGAAGAATTGCCGGAGAGCCAGCGGTTGGCATATTGCTGAGTGGCGGATTTGATAGCGGAGGAAACCTGGCAAGGCTCAGGGATGTGTTCTCGGGAGAGGTTTCATCATTCTCTATTGGGTTCAAAGGTAATCCGATGAGCGAACTTCCATATGCAAGGCAATTTGCCGAGCATTTCGGGACCCATCATATTGAATACGAGATGGATGGCCACGAGATTGAATTCCTTCCCGAAATGATCAGAGGCTTTGGCGATCCTTTTCAGGAAAATGGACTGATGCTGAATTTAAGCGTCATGAAACTCCTGAAGGAGCATCATTTCAGCTCAACAACACTGTGCGGGGAGGGAAATGATCAGCAATTCGGTGTCCACAGCAGGGAACTGGCCATCCATTTTCTTGCCGGGAGAACCGGACTCAACGTGATCCAGAAAGGGATCAACAGGCTGGCCGGGGCACACCCCTTCCTTCCTGACAATCAGGTGTACCGGATCCAGTTTCATAACAACCGGATACTGAACATCTTTCAACCTGATCGATTCGGATTTAATTCGGCAGAACTAAAGGTCCTATTCAGCAAGCCGATATCAATCCCACCTGCCGGATCCCTGATCTACACCGGGTCACACTACCATACTTTCGAAGAACTATATCTTGAAAAAACATATTTCATTGATATCCAGCAAACAATTAACGAAATCATTGCCTATAAGGCCGTTCGTGCTGCTGAAGTGTTTGGCAACACGCTCGCTTTTCCATTGTTAGACATGGATATTTACCGGTTTATCAAACAGCTTCCCATCCCCTATCGCATCCACGGAAGCTTATATGAACGCCTCAGGGGAAAAGGGATCAGCAAATACATTTATAAAGCCAGTCTGAAAGGGAAACTCCCTGAAAAAGCGGTAAGTCGCAAAAAGCAGGGCGGGTTTGCCCCTATGAGGATATTTTTCAATGACGAAACCCGGCTCAAAGGGATTTTTCGCTATATCCTTCATTCAGATATGACACACCATTTGTTCAATCAGGATGCTTTGAACGCTTACTTTGACAGGTTTGGCAGTGAAATCAAGCAGCAGAGATCATGGTTCTGGTATGATCAATTTCACTGCTTTCAGGTTTTTTCTCTCCTGATCCTTGCGCTTTGGTGGGATCAGCTGATCAATAACAAGCCATTTCTTAGGCTTTCTGAGTATATTGAAGTGAAAGCACGGGAGCAGTCACCTGGTTAATCCTCTTCCCATGAGCACCATTGAGAAAATAAAAGCCAATTCCAAACTGAAGGCCCTCCTCCTGTATCTGTTGATTCCGAAAAATCAGGCCAGGCCAAGGAGGTGGGTCAAATGGTTCGTCAATCCATTCATCCATCACAAAGGGAAGCGTACGATCATCCGTCGCAGGACCAGAATGGATATCCTCCCGTTCAATAAATTCCATATCGGGGATGATTCCACGATTGAGGATTTCAGTACGGTCAACAACGGGGTTGGGGATATTTTTATCGGGGATCGCACCCGCATCGGACTTGGATGCACCCTCATCGGACCGGTAACTGTTGGCAATGATGTCAGGCTGGCACAAAACATTGTCCTGTCGGGACTGAATCACAAATACGAAGATGTTTCCCTCCCCATCACCGAGCAGGGGGTCGTCACCAGTCCCATCGTGGTGGAAGACGAAGTGTGGATAGGCGCCAACTGCGTGGTCTTGCCCGGAGTGACCATAAAAATACATGCGGTTGTTGCCGCAGGAAGCATCGTCAGGCGGAATGTTCCGGCCTATTCCGTAGTGGCGGGAAACCCGGCAAAGGTCATGAGAATATACAACCGGGAAAAAAAGATATGGGAATGGAAGATTTAACTTCAAATTAGCTGCCATGCTGACATTAAAGATCCTCTTTTGGTTTTTCTTCTTCATTATCTTTTATGCCTACCTGGGCTATGGGATCCTCCTGTTTGTCTTGATCCGGTTGAAACGGATGATCAGAAAAAAAGCCAAACCGGTTGACTGTGAACCATATGAACCGGAAGTCACTCTCTTTGTGGCAGCATACAACGAAAAAGATTTCCTGGATAAAAAAATCGAGAATTCACGCTCCCTGGACTATCCGCCTGAGAAAGTTCATCAGATCTGGGTCACCGACGGTTCCAACGACGGGACCCCTGACCTCTTGCGAAACTATCCCGGGATCGAGGTATACCACAAGCCGGAAAGGGCCGGAAAAATCGCCGCGATGAACCGGGGGATGGAATTTGTAAAGACCCCGATTGTCATCTTTTCCGACGGAAATACCATGTTAGGGAAAGAATCGATCAGAAGGATCGTCAATCTTTTCGGGGATCCGAAGGTAGGTTGCGTATCCGGCGAGAAGCGGGTGGCCATTACCGGCTCAACCGCAGCCACAGAGGGGATCTACTGGAAGTATGAGAGCACGCTGAAGCGATGGGATGCAGAACTGAACACGGTAGTCGGGGCTGCCGGGGAGTTGTTTGCCCTGCGCACGGAGCTTCATCAACCTGTGGAGCCGGACACCCTGCTTGACGACTTCATCATCTCCCTGAGGGTTGCTGAGCAGGGATTTAAGATCCAGTACGATCCCGAGGCCTTCGCTCTTGAGAACCCTTCCGCAAATGTCAGAGAGGAGCTGAAACGAAAGATCCGGATCTCCGCCGGCGGAATTCAGTCGATTATACGCCTGAAAGAGTTGCTCAACCCGTTTCGCTATGGACTCCTCTCCTTCCAGTACATTTCTCACAGGGTTCTCCGTTGGACAATGGCTCCGTTGGGACTGCTTGTCATCCTTGTCTGCAATTTTTTCCTTGCCATGAACGACGGATTTTTCAACTTCTCTGCCATCTATCCGTGGCTTTTCTGGGGTCAGATCCTTATCTATGTGGCCGCCCTCACCGGATGGTTACTTGAAAGCCGAAACATCAAAATCAAGCTTCTCTACATCCCTTTCTACTTTTTCATCATGAACCTGGCTGTCTACCTCGGATTTTTCCGGTATGTCAAACGTCAGCAATCCGTGAATTGGGAAAGGGCCAAAAGAGGATAATCAAACAATCGAAGCCATGAGAAACAAATTCCTTCTGAAGTACCTGATTCTCATCCTTCCGGGACTTCTCTCCCTTTCATTATCACCTGCCACGGGACAGACCCCAAATTGTGCGATGCTGATCCCAGCCACGGAGGGAACCATTGACGGCCGTTCCAATGCTTCGGAAATCCGCCCGGGCGATACAATATGTCTGGCACCAGGGCAAAAACTCTATTTACGGATCATGTACCTTCATGGCACGCCCGAAGAGCCGGTTGTGATCATCAACAATGCCGGGATCGTTGATATTTCCGGTTATTTCTACGGCCTCAAAATCGACTCCTGTTCCCATATCAAACTCTCAGGTAAGGGAAGCAGCACCTCCCCTTATGGCATCTACATCAACAACGTGGAGGGTGCCGGGATGAGCATCGAAGGGTTGAGCACGGATATTGAAGTGGAAGGGATCGAGATCTTCAATACCCAATTGGTAGGGATTTTCTGTAAAAGTGACCCGGATTGCTCCTTCACCTCCACAAGGGACCGTTATACGATGCGGAATGTTTCAATCCATGATAACTACATCCATGACACCGGGATGGAAGGTTTCTATATCGGAAGTTCGTTTTACTCAGGATTTGAGATCAACTGCAACGGGAAAGACACCATCCTGCTGCCCCATCTTATCAGGGGGATAGCTGTCTACAACAACAGGCTGACGAGAACCGGATGGGACGGCATTCAGGTTTCTTCAGCAGATTCAGGTTGCGCCATCTATGGCAACGAGATCTCATACGACAGCCAGTCTGCCGAGATCAATCAGATGAGCGGCATCATCATGGGCGAAGGGAGCGTTTGCGATTGCTTTAACAATCAGATACGCAATGGAAAAGGGAATGGAATTCAGGTACTTGGCCTGGGAGGTAACAGGGTTTTCAACAACATGATCCTCAACGCCGGCCGTACTTTCTTGGAGGAGTATCCCTACATGAACGGAATCTACGTGGGAACTCAGCCCACTACTCCCGAAAGTAGTTTTCTTATTGCCTACAACACCATTATCTCTCCCAGGGACCACGGACTGGATTTCAGGAACACGACTTCCACCGGGAACATGTTTACCGACAACATCGTTATGGCATACGGCAGGGATCTTTATATCGGAAGCAATGTCACACTCCAGAACAACCTGACCTCTACTACCCTGGATGAGACTCAGTTTGTCAATGCTTCAGGCGGCAACTTCGACCTCAACTGGAAATCCACCGCCGTTAATTCCGCCGTTACGGTTCCCCAGTTGAACCCGGATTACGATATTCTTTACCGGATCAGACCCTTCGCAGAGGCGAACGACATCGGTGCGTATGAATGCCAGGACTCTTCCCTTATTGCCATTCCTGAGAGAGTTCCTGAGCATATCAATGATTTCTCCATGGAAATGGATTACCTGAATGATCTCCTGATAATACGGTATTTCATCTCTTCCGAGGAGCATGTCTTGTTTGAATTGTATGATCTCAGCGGAAAGCTTATGAACAGGATGGTGGAGGGGAATATACATGCAGGAGAACACCATCTGCAATTCAACATCGCCCACCTGGTGCAGGGTGTTTACATAGTCAGGATGACTGCGGGCAATGACTCCGTTTCAAAAAAAATTCGGCTTGAACGATGAAAAGCTGTAAATTGATACGTATCTTTATCCTGATATAAGCACAAGACGAACTGGTATGAAATTCCCCGGGAAACGTTTCATCCCTTTCTGGCTCGGCAAGAAACTGAGAGGAGGATGGCAAAAATATTTATCCTTAAAGTACAAAGGAGCAGACTACTACTGCCCTTATTGCAAGAACTCTTTCGCGAAATTCCTTCCAGGGGGTACAGATCTGCCTGTACTGATTGAGCAAGATGTGATTGGGGGTGGTTATCGTGAGAATATGCTTTGTCCGAGATGCTTCTCTGTCGACCGCGACCGGCTGATATACCTTTTCCTGGAAGAGAAAACCGATCTCTTCTCCGCTCCGATGAGAATCTTACATATCGCTCCGGAAGGATGCATCAGGGCCATGCTGATGTCACTCCCTAACATTGACTACCATTCCGGCGTTAAATACTATGAGGGGTACTATTATGACCGCCATATCAACCTGATGGACATCACCTCCCTCCCCTTTGAATCTGAGACGTTTGATGCCATCCTGTGCAATCATGTTCTCGAACATATTGACGATGACAGGAAAGCCATGAAAGAGATTTACCGCATCATGAAACCCAGAGCTTGGGCCATGTTGCAGGTTCCGATCTCCCTGAAACTTGATCAAACCTTTTATGACCCTTCCATAGATACACCTGAGGAGAGAGAGCAGGTATATGGACAATTCGACCATGTGCGGCTTTATGGGAAGGATTATCCGGACATTCTGAAAAAAGAAGGCTTCAGTGTGAACACCTATTCCCCCTTTGAGACCCATCCCCCTGAAGAGTTGGAGAAATACGCCCTCAACGCAAGAGAAATACTTTATATTGCCTATAAATAAAGCTATGGATTCTATCTTTCTGATCATTGGACTGACATTCATTGCCCTGTTATTGATATCGCTTGTTACGCTCCTGTTTCTTCTGCGCAGAAAGCGGCATGAATCAGCACAACAGCTTTCAGAAAAAGATGCAGAGATCCAACAGCTCACCAAAGTATCGGCTCTTCTCAAAGACCAACTCGAGGTGATCCGGAAAGAGACCGAGGCAGGTGAAGAGACAGTCCGACTTAGGGCAGGAATTGAACTGACTCTTAAAAAAGCACTGAAAAGAGCTGAACAAGAAAACTTTCAGAAAAATGCCTTCCTCTCCAACCTGAGTTCAGAGATCCGTACCCCGCTGAACAACATCATCGGATTTGCCAGTTTGTTAGAGACTGAAACCTCCCTCATTGAAAACAAAGAATTATTTGAATATGCGCGGGGGATCTCCGAGAGCGGCGACAGGCTTATCAATCTCCTGAACAACATCATTGACATCAGCAGGATCGAATCCCATGAAGTGGATATCGTGCTGAAACCCTGTTCGGTTTCAACCATCCTATCCAGTGTCGCACAGTTGTATGTCTTCAAAGCCAACGACCAGAAAATCAAGTTCAATATCATCAACAATGACGTGCCCGATGCGCTTGTGGATGACAAAGTACTGACGAAAGTCCTGGGGGGGATTGTCGACAATGCAATCAAATACACAGAGAAGGGATTCGTGAATCTCTCCTCAGGATTCGAGAGGAAAACCGGCAACATCCTGATCAGGGTAAAGGATTCGGGATGCGGGATCGACCCGACCTATCTCAAAGAGATTTTCAATGCGTTTCGCAGGGAAAGCCCCGGTTACAGTGCAGAGCTTCAGGGGACCCGGCTCGGCTTGCCCATCGCCAAGCGGCTGGTGGAGATGATGGACGGAACCATCGAGATCGAATCAAAGAAAGGGGAAGGAACTTCCGTTACCATCACCCTGAAATCAGCTTCAGGGATTCCTGAGCCTGTGGTGGAAGAGGGGGCAACAATCACTCCTTCACAGGCAGAACCTCCCCAGAAAACGAAACTTCTGCAGGATCTCAATATTTTCATCGTGGAAGATGATTTGATGAATTCGATGGTGCTGGTTCAGATGACGAAATCATTAGGAAAAGTGACCACTGCCGTGAACGGGGAAGCCACCCTGAAGATCATTGCAGACAACGAATCCAAAGGAGAGCGGTTTGACATCATGTTGTTTGACATCAACCTTCCGCCCCCTTATGACGGGGTCAAGCTGATGCAGGAGATCAGAAAAACATACCCCGCCTATAAGCAGATCCCCTTTATTGCTCAAACCGCATACGCCATGACGGGCGACCGGGAGAAGCTGCTCGAGTCAGGATTTGACGATTACATCCCAAAACCGATCAACAAATCCGAACTGTACACCATAATGAAAAACCAATTGAAGATTCACTGATCATGGAGCCTGATCATTCTCAAGATGATACTGCTTCAGAGATTGACCTGCTGAAGCTTAAGATCAGGGATCTGGAGCATGAGGTAGACCTGGCCAGGAAGGAATCGGATGACGCCAACCGGAAGAAAACCATGTTTCTGGCTAACATGAGTCATGAGATCCGGACCCCGATGAACAGCATCCTGGGAATTTATGACCTTCTGAAGGAGACAGACTTATCTGCTGATCAGAGAGAATACCTGGAGATCATTCATATTGCCAGCCAAAATCTCCTGATCATCATCAACGATATCCTTGACCTTTCAAAGATCGAGGCCGGTGAACTCCATCTGGAGATCAAGCCGTTTGACCTCCGTGAGGAGATCCGCCAGGTCATCAAGCTGCTTTCCCTCAAAGCCCGGGGAAAAGGAATTGAACTCTCTTCCAGGATTGACGCCACCATACCTGAATGTGTTGTCACTGATTCGGTCAGGTTGAGACAAATCCTGATCAACCTGGCAAACAACGCACTGAAATTCACGAACAAGGGAACGGTGCAAATCGCGGTGGAAACGCTGAACCCTGCGTTGGATGATTTTAGATATAAAAAAGCCTTTATCCCCGACTGGATCGATCCTGATCATCTGCCACAAGGTCATCAAATCCTGAAATTTGATGTGGTCGACACGGGGATCGGTATTTCGGAGAGCGACCAGGAGACCCTGTTCAATGAGTTCGCCCAGTTTGAGAATCCATTGGTCCGGCGGTTTGAAGGGTCCGGTCTCGGGCTTTCCATTTCCCACCATCTCACACATTTAATGAAAGGAAAAATGGGTGTGACCAGCAAAGTGGGGGAAGGATCCGATTTCTGGTTTACCCTGCTGGTAAAAACAGAAAAGAAAGATCTGCCGGACGTTGAAGAGAAAAAGAGTCCCGTGTTGCCAAAAGCGACGAAACCTTTGAATGTCCTCTTGGTGGAAGACAACCTTTTAAACCAGAAGTTCGCCATGATCACCATGACACGGGAGGGACACCAAGTTGATGTTGCCGTGAACGGCGAAATTGCCCTTGAAAAATTCAGGCAGAAACATTACGACCTGATCCTGATGGATATAGCCATGCCTGTAATGGATGGAATGAAAGCGACCAGACTGATCAGGGAGATGGAACAACGTCTGGTCAAAGATCTCCCGGAAAGTGAGCAGGGATCCTTTGTTCCGGTAAAAATTGTGGCCATTACTGCCCATATCATGATTGCCGATAAAGAAAAATGCCTGAATGCCGGGATGAACGGGTTCCTGTCAAAACCTTACCGCCCCAATGATCTGATCAGCGTCATCAGTAAACTGGATTTTCAGTGACGCACTGTTACTGGCGGATCATCCGCTGATAGTAAACCCCTGATTCTGCCTCGATTCTCACGAGATACACTCCCGGTGGGATGCTCTCCAGTTTCAGCTGGATATGCTCCTTTTCACGGGAGGAACGAATCAGGGTCTCCCCTCTCAGGCCGAGAATCTCAATGGAATACTTCTCCTCAGGATTTGCTTTGTTCTCGACAATGATGAAATCACTGGCCGGATTCGGGTAGATGTGATAAGCTTCATTCCCCGACAGTTCACTGATCCCGATATTACACCGGATAAAAGTGAGGAAAGCCGTATCCATGTTGACGCAACCATGATTGGTAACGTATACCCAGATCATGTAATCTCCCAGTCCGATCCCGGTGGTATCCACAACCACCACAGAGTCGGAAACGCCATTCGACCATAGGTACGAACTGTTTCCGGGTCCGGCATGAAGAATGATCAGGCTGTCGGCACAGATGGTATCCGTCGGCTGTGGCTGCACCGCTGGCCGGGGATAGACATGTACGATAACCGTATCGGTGTTGGAGCATCCAATGGTATCACTGTAGGTGTACGTGATAAGGTTAGAACCAAGGTTGGCACTGTCTGGATAAAAGACCTCATCAAAAAGACCAGTACCCGAAAAGATCCCTCCTTCAGGTTCACCAAAAACCGATGATGGGGAATCGTAAATGCAGTAAGCTGGCCACAAACCATAAATCCTGACATCGGGTTCAGGAAGCACGATCACGTTGACAGCAGCCGAATCGAAACAACCACTGATGTTGGTTACAACAACACTATATTGGGCAGTCCAGTGTGGGGAAACCCTAATAGAAGCTGTAGTATCGCCGGTATTCCATGAGTAGTGGACCCCTCCCGTGGCTGTCAGTGTCACTGAATCTCCAAAACATATCGTGGTATCAGGGGGCAGATTGATTTCCGGTACCGGATACCGGACCACCAAGAGGCTGTCGTGATAGACAGGGCCTTGCGGATTGATGGCGATGACCTTGTAGAGAGTGGTCACAGCAGGGTTGGCAGTGGGGTTATAGATCGTAGTATCGGTCATTGTCGAATCGTGAGGGATAGAGGTCCAGTAGATAAAATCATTTTCCAGGGTATCCAGCAGTGTGATCGTGACAGGCAATCCCGGACATGCCCCCTCCATCAGGGAAGATGTGAATACCAGCCTGCAGCTGTCTTCATGACCGTCAGGGCTCAATGCCATCAGCCAGGCAGAATCAGAGCCTACCCAGAATGAACGAGGCTTCAACGGCAGCATGAATTCAGAGGTCAGGTCCCTGAACTGCATAGTATCCGCACCTTTTACCCACCATGTGATGGTAGCGGGATCATAAATGGTATCGATCACCAGGTTGTAGAGGTTGATCCGGTCAAACTGTTCATTCTGGGCAACATGCTGGGCAGGATAGGCTGACCGTGTAAGAAATCCGGCCGACCTGAAGCCCATACCACTGATTTTCAGGGTGTCAGGCATTGTATCTGTACGTTGTATACGGATGTTCATGATGGAGGCGGAACCCGGAACGGTCACCAAACCGGTATGGCCGATCCAGAGATCTGTATCGGCAACAAATTCAATTTCCTGGACATTTCCAGTCTCAGGGAATGTGAAGATCGCTTTTACAATTGAAGAATCAGCCCCGATATTTTTCACGGAGATATTAAAGATGTTTTCGCCTTTTTCAAGCCCTGCGAGGTGCGTAACCTGGCACAGGATGCCTCCTTCAGTGAGTGAAAAACTGCAACCACCACTGGCAGGGACACCGTCGGTTGTATCATATTGGCCTGTGATCCAACTCTCCTGGTCAAATCCATCCGGGAAGCTGTTGTCGTCAAGATCAACGTCGAGGAGGGGAAAGATATCAATCACCCGGATCGGAATGCTGTCATAAAGCCAGCTTTTCCATTGAGAGTAGGTTCCTATGGGAATATGGTTTTGCTGGCACCAGAATAGGAGGCTGTCAAGCCGCAACAGGTAATTATTCCATCCTCCAAGTGTCCCTTCCAGAGTGGTGATGTCAAGGCTCAGGTAATGCTTGGCGAGCCTGTCGGCCAATAGCTGCTTGTTCCACTCCAGGGTGTGATTTGATATGGAGATCAGGTTATTCTGCATTCCGAACTGCTTGATCCCATAAGGGTTGTATTCATTATAGCCAAGGAACGATTCGTTAACCCAATTTGAACCGGCCGTATACTGGAGTGAATCTCCCAGAATACCTTGTATCTGGTAACCATCCAGCATGGGCATTTGTCCTGATGGATGGATCCATGTGGTGGGACGGGGAATATTGAACTGATCAAACAGGTCAAGCGAACGCTCTCCCAACAACCGGATTGCTTCAGGCTCCATCATCACATTGACCTGCGTAAGTTTGTGAAAATGCAGGTTGTTCTGTGGCGTGAAACTGAGCGGTTCCTCCCACAAAGACTGAATATAGACGGTATCAGGATCATTCGGATTAACGGCAGACCGGTCATACCACAGGCAGATCCGGTTGATTGTATTGATATAGAGCGCAAAAAAGTAAGGATTTCCTGTAAGATCGCCAAACTCTCCCGGATTGTGGCTGATCACCCTGTTCCCGGAAACATTGACCAGCCCCTCATTATGTGATTGCGAAGTATCCACCGCACTGTAAGCCAGGCACACCCTGTTTGAATATACATGATGAACACCCGGTTTCCCGATGAAAAGAGCGGTATCGGCTGGATTTAACAGGTTGAAATACTGTGTCTGATGGGTTGGCGTATTGTCCATCACCTCATAGCCCTTTGAGCTGTATGCAATCAGGGTGTCCATGTAGGCGGGAGCCAGGGGAAAGACCCAGGAGGTCATGGCCATGCTGAATTTCTGGTCATACAGTGAAAAGAGGGAATCAATCTGATGCAGTTTTGTGAGCACCGGATTGTTATCGATCCTGAAAACGATGCCTCCCTGCTTTGACGCATAGGGTTGGGCTGTAGCATCCATTGAACCGGAGAGGATCAGCAAACACGTCACGATGATCAATGCCATCAACGAGAAATAATATGTCGGCCGGGATCGATTCATTTAATGTAATCCTTCATGGATGGTTTGACACTTTTCGGAGGCATCTTATATCCAAGGGTAATCTCATGGGTCCCGCTGGATTTGCCCATCATTGCTGTAGGTGAATATTCGTAGGTATAGTTGAACTTAAGCCCTTTCGCCACGGAAAAACCGCCGGTAAGCCCGATGATATTGTTTTTTCTGTAGAGTAATCCAAACCAGATCATCTCCTTGTAGATAGCCCTGACAGCTACATCAAAGGACCAGGGGGTGTATTGCGTTTGCCGGTAGAGAAATGAGAAATGGGCGCCCCAATCCCCTTTCGTTTGCAGGAGATATCCAAGATATACCAGGAAATTTCTGTCGAGCGTCAGGATATGGGAGTAGACCTTATCGCTGTTGTAAAAGGTTTTATTGTTGAACAGCAGCGGAAGGGTGATGCAGGCATCCAATGTCCTCCATGAGTATAGAAGTCCCAGCCCCACATTGAAATAGGATTCCGAGATGGTTGTCCTGCCGGCCAGGACCGGATCATTGGGGTCAGCCAACACGGCATTGCTTAGATCCAGGACATTCTGATAGTAAGCCCCGTTGATCCCGAAACTGAGGTAGTGGTCGGTGGCCAGTTTAAGATGGTAGGCATAGTTGAGATTGATCGTCAGGTTTTCAAGCGGTCCGGCAACATTGTAAAGAATATTCCCGCCCAATCCCATGTTTTTCGGAAGCGCTGCAGAAACATTGAGCGCTCCGATCAGAGGATGGCTGGAGATGCCGGTCCATTCAATCCGGCTGGTGAGAAAAACTTCCAGGGGAGAGTCTTTTCCAACAAAGGCCGGAGAAATACTTGAGGGGGTTACCAGGTATTGGTCCATGATCGGGAATTGCTGTGAAAGCACATATTCCGGAAGGAATATCAGCATGAAAATGACCGATACTACCCATTTACCTCTCCTGGTCCTGTTCCCGTTCACCGTACAATATTTATGGTCCCTGTCTGAAGGTTACCATCCTTGCAGCGCAGAAAGTAGTAGTA
>Ga0208828_1000570_pt1 | contig 16125 bp, 11 predicted proteins | sample Kivu_160m_FD_185487 | JGI IMG/M metagenome (GOLD analysis project Ga0208828, IMG submission 185487) | Freshwater microbial communities from Lake Kivu, Western Province, Rwanda to study Microbial Dark Matter (Phase II) - Kivu_160m (SPAdes)... | ecosystem: Environmental > Aquatic > Freshwater >... | reverse complement strand
GGGCTGATTTCATCGCTTTGCGTCTACGCAAAGATCGACAAACTGGGCTTCATCGAAACACCCTACCACAAGGTCACAGACGGCAATGTCTCACTCGATGAACTGCCCATCTACCTCACGGCAGAGGAGGAGGAGCACAAGATCATCGGGCAGGCCACGACCCCGATGGATGACCACGGCCACTTCGCGGAGGAAAAAGTGAAGGTCCGTTACCTGGCCGATTACCCGATCATTGAAAAGGACAAGGTCGACCTGATCGATATCGCGCCCAACCAGATCGCCTCCATCGCAGCTTCGCTCATCCCGTTTCTTGAGCACGACGACGCAAACCGCGCCCTGATGGGCTCGAACATGATGCGCCAGGCTGTGCCGCTGCTGAACCCCGAGGAATCGCTGGTAGGCACCGGCATCGAGGATGTCGTCGCCCGCGACTCCCGCGTACTGATCAACGCGGAAGGAACCGGCGTGGTGGAATTGGTGGATGCCAACCAGATCGTGATCAGATATAACCGGGACGAAAAGGAACGGCTGGTCAGCTTCGAGGAGGACTCCGTCACTTACACCCTGACCAAGTTTGCCCGTACGAACCAGAACACCTGCGTTAACCTGCGCCCGATCGTGCGCAAAGGCGACAAGGTGACCAAAGGCCAGGTGCTGTGCGAAGGGTACGCGACAAAGAACGGATCACTGGCACTCGGACGAAACCTGATGGTCGCCTTCATGCCCTGGAAAGGGTACAATTTCGAGGACGCCATCGTCATTTCCGAGAAGGTACTGAAGGAGGATATATTCACCTCTATACACATCGAGGAATTTACCCTTGAAGTGCGCGACACCAAGCGCGGTGTGGAAGAGCTGACGAATGACATCCCGAACGTGAGCGCCGAGGCCACCAAAGACCTGGATGAGAACGGCCTGATCCGCATCGGCGCAGAGGTTAACGAAGGGGATATCCTCATCGGTAAGATCACGCCGAAAGGAGAAAGCGATCCGACTCCCGAGGAGAAGCTCCTGCGGGCTATCTTCGGAGACAAGGCAGGCGATGTAAAGGATGCCTCCCTTAAGGCGCCCCCGTCCATGAAGGGCGTCGTCATCGATAAAAAGCTCTTTTCAAGGATCGTCAAGGACCGCAAGGCAAAAGCCCGCGAGAAGGATGACATCAAGAAGCTCGACGACGATTACCACAAGGAGGTGGACAAGCTCAGGGTGAAGCTGGTCGAAAAGCTCGGCACGCTTGTCACCGGAAAGGTTTCCCAGGGGGTTTACAACAATTTCAAGCAGGAGATCATCGCCAAGGGAGCCAAGTTCCATACCAAAGCCCTGATGGATATCGACTACCTGAACATCAATCCCAACAAGTGGACGACCGACAAGGAGAAGAACGACCTTATCAAGACACTGATCAACAACTTCATCATCAAGTATAAGGAGATCCTCGGGGTATACAACCGCAAGAAATTCGTAGCGGTCGTGGGCGATGACCTGCCCGCCGGGATCGTCCAGATGGCGAAAGTTTACATTGCCAAAAAGCGCAAGCTGAAGGTGGGCGACAAGATGGCCGGACGCCATGGGAACAAGGGTATCGTTGCCCGCATCCAGCGTGAGGAAGATATGCCCTTCCTGGCCGACGGAACTCCCGTCGACGTGGTTCTGAACCCGCTTGGCGTACCTTCCCGAATGAACCTCGGCCAGATATACGAAACGATCCTTGGATGGGCAGCGAAGAAGCTTGACCTTCGGTTCACCACACCGATCTTCGACGGCGCCACGATTGACCAGATCAACGGTTACCTTGAGAAAGCCGGCCTGCCGAGGAATGGCAAGGTGTACCTCTACGACGGACTGGCCGGCGAGCGTTTCGATCAGCCGACCACCGTAGGTTATATTTACATGATGAAGCTGCACCACATGGTGGATGACAAAATGCACGCACGTTCCATCGGTCCGTATTCGCTTATTACCCAGCAGCCGCTTGGCGGGAAAGCCCAGTTCGGGGGCCAGCGTTTCGGTGAAATGGAAGTCTGGGCGCTCGAAGCCTTCGGTGCCGCCAACATCCTGCTGGAAATTCAAACGGTGAAATCGGACGACGTGATCGGCCGTGCCAAGGCTTATGAGAGCATCGTCAAGGGCGAGACCATGCCGACTCCGGGCATCCCTGAATCCTTTAATGTGCTGGTTCACGAATTGCGCGGACTCGGTCTGAGCCTCTCCTTTGATTAACCAGGCCTGCGTCTCATCGCAGGTCGGGGTAAATTGTCGTTTTTTGGTTTTCAATTGAAATAACACACAATATGGCTTACAGGAAAGAGGGTCAGGTCAACAGCAGTTTTTCAAGGATCACCATCAGCCTATCCTCCCCCGAAAAGATACTCGAGATGTCGAGCGGGGAGGTACTGAAGCCCGAGACCATCAATTACAGGACCTACAAGCCTGAAAGGGATGGACTTTTCTGCGAACGCATTTTCGGGCCGGTAAAAGACTGGGAATGTCATTGCGGGAAGTACAAACGTATCCGCTACAAGGGGATCGTTTGTGACCGCTGCGGCGTGGAAGTGACCGAAAAAAAGGTGCGGCGTGAGCGGATGGGGCATATTCAACTGGTCGTCCCGGTCGCACATATCTGGTTTTTCCGATCCCTGCCCAACAAGATCGGGTCGCTGCTCGGACTGCCCACAAAAAAACTGGAGTCGATCATCTATTATGAGAAATATGTCGTGATCAACCCGGGCATCAAGCAGGCCGACGGGCTGAACTACCTTGATTTCCTTTCGGAAGAGGAGTATTTCGACATCATGGAAAAACTTCCGCAGGAGAACCAGTATCTGGACGACAGCCATCCGGACAAATTCGTTGCCAGGATGGGGGCCGAGGCACTGCACGACCTGCTGGCCCGTATCGACCTCGACAAGGAGTCGTACGACCTTCGCGTCAAGGCCAACACCGAGACCTCACAGCAGCGCAAGGCCGAGGCGCTGAAGCGCCTCCAGGTATTCGAATCTTTTCGCGACGGCCAGAAACGGCTCGAGAACCGGCCGGAATGGATGATCGTCAAAGTGGTGCAGGTCATCCCGCCTGAACTCCGACCACTCGTGCCCCTGGATGGCGGACGTTTTGCCACCAGCGACCTCAACGACCTTTACCGTCGTGTGATCATCCGTAACAACCGCCTGAAAAGACTGATCGAGATCAAGGCGCCGGATGTCATCCTCCGCAACGAGAAACGCATGCTTCAGGAGGCGGTGGATTCGTTGTTCGACAACTCCCGGAAAGCAAGCGCCGTTAAAACCGAATCGAACCGCGCACTGAAATCACTGTCCGATAGTCTGAAAGGCAAGCAGGGTCGTTTCCGCCAGAACCTGCTGGGGAAACGCGTCGATTATTCGGGCCGTTCTGTCATCGTGGTCGGTCCCGAACTGAAACTCAATGAATGCGGTCTCCCCAAGGAGATGGCCTCCGAGCTCTACAAACCCTTCATCATCCGCAAAATGCTGGAGCGGGGAATTGTCAAGACTGTCAAATCTGCCAAGAAAATAGTTGACCGGAAAGACCCGGTTGTCTGGGACATCCTGGAGAATATCCTTAAAGGACACCCGGTGCTGCTTAACCGCGCACCAACACTGCACCGGCTCGGTATCCAGGCATTCCAGCCCAAGCTGATCGAAGGGAAAGCCATTCAGTTGCACCCCTTGGTCTGTACTGCTTTCAACGCCGACTTCGACGGCGACCAGATGGCCGTACACGTACCCCTTGGCAATGCCGCCATCCTGGAGGCACAGCTCCTGATGCTGGCCTCCCACAACATCCTCAACCCGGCCAACGGCGCTCCCGTAACCGTTCCTTCACAGGACATGGTACTGGGGCTGTATTACATGACCAAGGCCAGGAAAAGTCAGAGTGATATTAAAGTGAAGGGCGAAGGCATGGTCTTCTACTCGGCCGAGGAGGTCATTATCGCCTATAACGAAAATGTGGTCGACCTGCATGCTATCATCAAGGTTCGCCACACCTTCATGGAAAACGATGAAAAAGTTACCAGGATCATCGACACGACGGTTGGCCGGGTAATCTTCAACCAGGTCGTGCCGGAGGAATACGGCTATATCAACGAGTTGCTGACCAAGAAATCGCTCCGTGACATCATCGGCCAGATCCTGAAGAAGACCGGAACGGCAAAAACTGCCAAATTTCTGGACGACATCAAGGATCTCGGCTTCAACATGGCATTCCAGGGCGGCCTGTCATTCAACCTCGATGATGTGATCGTCCCCAAAGTCAAGGAATCGCTCATCGCCGATGCAAGGGCGGAAGTTGACGAGGTGGTGAACAGCTATAACCAGGGATTTATTACCAATAACGAGCGTTACAACCAGATCATCGACATCTGGACCCATGCAAACTCACAGCTCACGGTCTCCCTGATGAACCAGCTTATCAACGACAAGCAGGGTTTCAATTCCGTGTACATGATGCTCGACTCCGGCGCCAGAGGTTCCAAAGAGCAGATCAGACAGCTTTCGGGCATGCGCGGACTGATGGCCAAGCCACAGAAATCAGGCGCAGGAGGCGGTGAGATCATCGAGAACCCGATCCTTTCGAACTTCAAGGAGGGGCTTTCGGTGCTCGAGTACTTCATCTCGACACACGGGGCGCGCAAAGGTCTTGCCGACACGGCGCTGAAGACCGCCGATGCCGGGTACCTCACCCGCCGGCTGGTTGATGTGTCGCAGGATGTGATCATTTCCGAAGAAGACTGCGGCACGTTGCGCGGCCTGACCATCACTGCCCTGAAAAAGGCCGAAGAGGTGGTTGAATCCCTCTATGACCGTATTCTCGGAAGAGTTTCCCTCCACGATATACACCATCCGCAAACCAGCGAGCTGATCATCACTGCCGGGAGCGAGATCACCGAAGAGATCGCAAGGATCATCGAGGATTCCCCACTGGAAGCGATCGAGATCCGCTCGGTGCTGACCTGCGAATCCAAGAAAGGCGTGTGCGCAAAATGTTACGGCCGCAACCTTGCCACGGGGACCATGGTGCAGAAGGGAGAGGCCGTGGGCGTTATCGCAGCCCAGAGCATCGGCGAACCCGGCACACAGCTTACCCTGCGTACATTCCACGTCGGTGGGGTGGCAGGGGTGAACATTGCCAGCGCATCCCGGATCGATGCAAAGCACGACGGTGTTTTGGAAGTCGATGAACTGCGATCGGTGGAATATTCAAGTGACGGAGGCGAAAAGTACGACATCGTCATCGGGCGGTCGGCTGAAATGAGGATCATTGACCAGAACACCCGGATCGCCCTTACCTCGGCCCATATTCCCTATGGTGCGAAGTTGTATTTCCGCAGTGGGGATCATGTAAAGAAGGGACAGCTGATCAGCGACTGGGACCCTTACAATGCCGTGATCCTTTCTGAAGTATCCGGTAAGGTGAGCTTTGAGAACATCCTCGAAAACGTGACCTACCGGGTGGAATCAGACGAGCAGACCGGTTATCACGAAAAAGTTGTGATCGAGTCGCGACAGAAGGCCAAGAACCCGGCCATCAATATTCTGTCGGCTTCGGGCGATATCATCAAGGTGTATGACATCCCGGTGGGCGCCCACATCAACACGGACGACGGTGTGAAGATCAAGGCCGGGGAGGTACTGGTCAAGATCCCCCGCGCCATCGGAAAGGCCGGCGATATCACGGGTGGTCTTCCCAGGGTCACCGAGCTGTTCGAAGCAAGGAATCCGTCGGATCCCGCGGTAGTTTCGGAAATTGACGGCGTGGTCTCCTTTGCCAAGAAACTCAAACGCGGAAACCGCGAGGTCATTATCACTTCAAAAACCGGCGAAGAAAAACGTTACCTGATCCCTACGACGAAGCAGATCCTCGCCCAGGAAAACGACTATGTCAGGGCCGGTACCGCCTTGTCGGATGGTGCGCTGACGCCGAGCGACATCCTCGCAATCAAGGGCCCCATGAAGGTGCAGGAATATATCGTGAATGAGATACAGGAGGTGTACCGGTTACAGGGTGTGAAGATCAATGACAAGCATTTCGAGGTCATTGTCAGGCAGATGATGCGCAAAGTCGAGGTTGAGGATCCCGGCGATTCCCGATTCCTTGAAGGAGAGCAGATCAACAAGATCGATTTCCAGGAGGAGAACGACTGGATATACGGTAAGAAAGTGGTCGTGGACCCAGGTGATTCCGCAACGCTGAAGGCCGGGCAGATCATCAGCGCCCGTAAGCTCAGGGATGAGATCTCCACGCTGAAGCGCAAGGACAAACGGCTTGTCGAGGCCCGGGATGCAAAGCCGGCCACGGCATTCCAGATCCTGCAGGGGATCACACGCGCCTCGCTCCAGACCAAGAGCTGGATCTCCGCAGCCTCCTTCCAGGAAACCACCAAGGTGCTTACCCAGGCGGCTATCAATGCGAGACAGGATGAACTGATGGGACTTAAGGAAAACGTGATCGTCGGTCACCTTATCCCTGCAGGCACCGGACTGCGCGAATATGAGAATTTGATCGTCGGAAGCAGGGAGGAATACGAGATCCTGATGGCTTCCAAGGAAGAACAATAATATTGATATCATGCAGGATAAAAAAAACCCGGTCAACCAGATCAATATAGAGATCTCTGACGAAGTGGGCGAAGGTATCTATTCGAACCTGGCCATCATCACCCATTCACCCGCTGAATTCATCATCGATTTTGTAAAGATGATGCCCGGCGTCCCCAAGGCAAAGGTCAAATCGAGGATCATCCTCACTCCCCAGCATGCCAAGCGTCTTTACAAGGCGTTAAAGGAGAATGTCTCAAAATACGAGACCATGCATGGCGAGATCAAGGATATGGAAGGAGAAATGCCCTTCAACTTCCCGACGCCGACGGCACAGGCGTGACCCGGGACCCCTTCCTGCCCTCTCCCATCGTATGTCGGGAAGGGGTGGGATCACTCGCTGAATTTTTTCAGATTTTCCTGGTATTCCTTCAACGGAAGATTTTCCTTTTCCGATAGTTCAATCGCTTTTTCCGCGTAGTCAGAGACCTCGATCTTATTTCCTGCCTTGGAAAAAGTTTGTGCGGAGTTGCCATTATAATATTTGTATTTTTAGCAAAATTTTCTGCCGACGTGCCCAAGCAGATTCATGACATCATCCTCATCGGCGCCGGAAGTCTGGCCGGCCACCTGGGAATTGCTTTGCACCGGCGTGGGTTGAAAATCGTACAGGTGGTCAACCGTACACCTGCTAAAGGTCGGAAGCTGGCGGCAAAGGTCGGGGCATCTTACTGTGAAAACCTCAGCGATATCAACCGAAAGGCTGATCTGTACATGCTGGCAGTTTCGGATACTTACCTGGCGGAAACCGCTTCATTGCTAAGGCTGGATGACCGGCTTACTGTTCACGCCTCCGGAAGCCAGGCCATGGAGATCCTGGCGCCTGTTTCACGAAATATTGGCGTCTTTTATCCCGTTCAGACCTTTTCAAACATCAGGAGGATCGGGTTCAGCAGGATACCCGTTTGCATAGAAGCGAATTCGGAGGATAATGAATTCAGGCTGAAAGAACTGGCTGCCAGGATTTCGGGAATCGTCCATTGCCTCAACAGCGAACAGCGGAACTGGTTGCACCTCGGCGCCGTGTTCGCTTCCAATTTTCCTAACCATCTGTATGGCGTGGCCGAAGACCTGCTCCTTTCACATGACATTCCGCCGAAAATCCTCAATCCCCTGATCAGTCAAACGGCCGGGAATTGGAGCCACGGCAATCCGTTCAGCCTCCAGACAGGGCCCGCAGTGAGAAACGACCGCAAAGTTCTGGCAATTCACCGGGAAATGCTTGAGAGAAAACCGGAATACCGCCGTTTGTACGATCTGCTCACCGAAAGTATCATTAAACAACATCCCCCGCATGACGAACTATAAGGAATGTCTGCGAAATATCACTACATTCGTCTTTGATTACGATGGCGTCCTTACAGATGGAAGTGTGATCACCACGAACGAAGGCGAAGTGTACCGGGTTTCGAATGTCAAGGATGGCTATGCCATGCAACTGGCCAGGAAAAAGGGTTACCGGATCGCGGTGATCTCGGGGGCAAAATCCGATGCAATGCTGCACCGGATGAAAGCGCTGCATGTGACGGATGTCTTCATGGGTGTCGACAGGAAACAGGATGCCTTCCGCCGGTACCTGGAAGCCAACGGACTGGAGGCTGCCCAAGTGCTCTATATGGGCGACGACATCCCCGATTACGAAGTTATGAAAGAAGCAGGAGTGTCAGCATGCCCGGCCGACGCGGCCGAAGAGATCAAAGCGGTGGCGAAGTATATCTCCCATTTCGAAGGCGGCAAAGGCTGCGCGCGCGATGTGATCGAACAGGTGCTCAAGGTTCAGGGCAAATGGATGAACGACGATGGATACCATTGGTAACTGGGCGAGATTGGTGCGGTTCCCGAACCTGCTGATGGTCATCCTGACGCAGTTGCTGCTCTATTTCTGCATCATCCGGCCGGGCATATATCCCGACGGGACGGAAGGCATAGCCGATCTCACAGGACTGATCCTTCTTGTCCTCGCCACCGTCCTGACGGCTGCCGGCGGGTATGTGATCAACGACTATTTCGACACGAAGACCGACAGCATCAACCGCCCTGAAACCGTGGTGGTAACCCGGACCGTCAGCGTGCATTCCGCCATAAAAGTGCACATGATCCTGTCGGGAATGGCCGTTATCCTTGGATTTTACCTTGCCTGGCAGATCCGGTCCGTGAGTTTTGCCTTCATCTTCCCGATGGTGACGGGACTGCTTTGGATCTATTCCGCCAAGTACAAGCGTATGGTTTTTTGGGGAAACTTCATCGTCTCCGGGCTATCCGCTTTCGTGATCCTCATCGTGTGGCTCTACGAATTCTTCCTGATGCGGCATGACGGCATCCGCTTCACCCTTGCCATGGATTCCATCCCCTGGATCAACAGGCTGGTATTGGCATACGCCCTGTTTGCGTTCCTGTTGACCCTGGTAAGAGAGATCATCAAGGACATGGAAGATGCCGGGGGGGACCGGGCATCCGGCAGCCGCACGCTCCCGATCGCCGTCGGCCTGCGCAATGCCCGCCTGGTAACGGCCTCCGTCATTGGCACGACCATGCTCCTGCTTGGATACGCACTGACGGTCCTTTACCAGCTCGGACTTTACATGGTCTTCTGGTATATGATCATAACCACGCTTGCAGGATCGGCATACCTCCTTGCGGAACTTTTCCGTGCCCGGGAGAAGAAAGATTACCACTATCTGAGCAGCCTCTGCAAGCTGATCATGGTTGCAGGGATCCTCTCCATGGAAGTAATATACATCAGTAACTGACGCGATATGATCAACCAACGCCTGAACGGAAGACGGATCATCCTGGCCTCCCAGTCACCCCGGAGGCAGTATCTGTTAAAAGAGCTGGGACTGGAATTTGAGATCCTGGAGACCAATGTGAAGGAGGTTTACCCTGAGGGACTGACTCCGGTGGAGATCGCCGTTTACCTCGCGGAGCTGAAAGCGCAGAACTTCGACGCCTCCCGCCTCGATCCGGCTGTGATCCTGATCACCGCCGATACCATCGTTTCACTCGGTACGGAAATACTGGGCAAGCCTTCCGGGTATGGCGAAGCGGTGGCCATGCTGCAGAAGCTCTCCGGGAAAAAGCACGACGTCATCACGGCCGTTTGTCTTAAATCGAGAAAGAAGAACCATCTCTTTCACGTGGTCTCCTCCGTCTATTTCAAGGAACTCTCCCTCGAGGAGATCGAGTATTATATCGACAATTTCCAGCCCTTCGACAAAGCCGGCGGATACGGCATCCAGGAGTGGATCGGGTATATCGGTATCGACCGGATCGAAGGCTCTTTTTTCAATGTCATGGGGCTGCCGGTGAAGGAGCTGTATGAGGAGCTTTTAAAGTTTTAGACGACCCCTCCCTGGCCCTCCCCTTGAAGGGGAGGGTTTGGGAGAGGTCCTGATGAAATGAAGGAAAAAATGAATAATAAGCCCCTGATCCTGGTCACCAACGACGACGGTGTGAAAGCCCCCGGCATCCGTGCGTTGATCGGGTGCATCCGCCCGCTCGGAAAGGTCGTTGTGGTTGCCCCCGACCGCCCGCAGTCGGGTACGGCTCACGCAGTGACGATCGCCCACCCGCTGAGGCTGGAACTCATCACCCGCGAGCCGGAGTACGAAGAGTATTGCTGCAACGGAACCCCGGCCGATTGCGTGAAGCTTGCCTTCAAGATCGTCATGCGCCGGCGGCCCGACTTTCTCTTTTCGGGGATCAACCACGGTACCAACGCCTCGATCAACATCGTTTATTCCGGTACCATGGCCGCCGTCCTGGAAGGTGCGCTGGCCGGGGTGCCTTCCGTAGGCTTTTCCCTCAACAACTACAGCCTCAGCGCCGATTTCGGGCCTTCCGGGCCGTATGTCAGGTCCATAGCTGAAAACGTATTGAAACACGGGCTTCCCACGGGTGTTTGCCTGAATGTCAACATTCCTGCGGTCCCTGATGATCAGATCGCCGGCATCCGGCTGTGCCGGCAGGCAGGCGGGAGCTGGCAGGAGGATTTCGACGAACGGGAGGATCCGCACGGCCGGAAATATTACTGGATGAAGGGAGTTTACGTGAAAATCGGCAATGGCGAAGATACGGATCAGTGGGCAGTGGAGAACAACTACGTAGCCGTGGTGCCCGTGCATTTCGACATGACCGCCGACCACGCCATGGATTCACTGAAGGCCAGGTTCTGATGCGCTGTTATATCATCGCCGGCGAGGCGTCGGGCGACCTCCACGCCTCCAACCTCCTGAAAGAGCTGAAATCGCGTAACCCCGATACATCCTGTCGGGGTTTCGGAGGCGACCTCCTCCAAAGCCAGGGAGCAGAACTGGTAAAACACTACCGCGACCTCGCCTTCATGGGATTCGCGGAGGTCGTGTCGCATCTTCCGGAGATCATGGAGAATTTCAGGCTGTGTAAAAAGGATTTGCTGGCATTCAGGCCGGAAGTCCTGATCCTGGTAGATTATCCGGGGTTCAACCTGCCCATGGCGAAGTTTGCCGCCCGGCACGGGATCAGGGTCTTTTACTATATCTCACCGCAGCTCTGGGCCTGGCACTCCTCGAGGGTGAAAACGATCCGGAAATATGTTGATAAGATGTTCGTCATCCTTCCGTTCGAGCAGGAGTTCTATGCCCGGTATGGCTATAAGGTTGATTTCCTCGGGCACCCGCTGCTCGACGTGATCAATGGGGAAATGCCATTGCCCGACCGGAAGACCTTTCTCGCATCGAACAACCTTCCCGATCACCCGATCATCGCGCTGCTGCCTGGCAGCCGGAAGATGGAGATCAGGAAAATGCTCAAGACCATGATCGCGGTCAGCGCCTCTTTCCCGGATTACCAGTTTGTCGTTGCCGGCGCCCCTTCCGTCGAACCGGCATTTTACAGGGAAATGCTGGACGACCGCGATGTGGCGTTCGTCTCCGGTCAGACCTACGCCCTGCTTGGTCATGCACAAGCCGCCCTGGTGACCTCCGGGACGGCCACGCTGGAGGCCGCCCTGATGGGCGTGCCGCAGGTGGTATGCTATCGCGGAAACCCGCTCTCCTACCTCCTCGCCCGGCAGTTGGTCCATGTCAGGTTCATTTCACTGGTGAATCTGGTCTGCGAAAAAAGAGTGGTACCGGAACTGATCCAGGATGACTTCAGTCCCGAACGACTTTCAAACGCACTGGGATCCATGCTGAAAGATAACAGGATACGGGAGGAGATTCTGACAGGATATGCTCAAATGAGAAGCCTGCTCGGGGGACCCGGCGCTTCGGCCAGGGTGGCCGGACTGATGATGCAATATTTAACGGAAAATTGAGTTTTTTCCAGAAATTCAAAATGACATGAAGAAAATGAGACTCTTGTTGCCCCTCTTCCTTAGTTTATCCATGATCCTTTACGGACAATCTCAAAAGGATCAGAAGCAGGATCCCGCCGGGCAAAAGAAACCCGTTACAATCCACCCGGTCAGGCCGGATACCAACAACCCGAATGCAAAGGCGCTCAATAAATTATCCAAGGAGAAGATCTTCAAAGGTGACCTTAGTGCATCTAAACCGTTGAAGCCCGAAGAGGTAGAGGCCGCAAACCTGGTAAAAGATGGAAATGCCAAAGCAAAGGCGGGCGATTACCAGGGTGCGATCGATGATTTTACAAAATCTCTCGGACTTTCGAAAAACGTGAATACACTGATCGGACGGGGCTATACGTACCTTTTAACGGGTGACTACCTTTTAGCATTAAACGATGCCACGGAGGCGATTGCCATGCAGAAAGACTTTTCCAAAGCCTGGTTCATCCGCGGCATGGCGAAATACGAGAACGGAGATTATAAAGGAGCCAAAGAAGACCTGGATGTTTCCCTTCAAAAGGACACCTCCAACCCGATAGCTTACAATTACCTGGCAGCGCTTGCCTATATGAACCAGAATTTCACAGAAGCGTTGGCCGGTTATGACAAAGTGGTGAAACTCGACCCCAAATACCCTGATATCTATAACAACCGGGGAATGATGCGCCATTACCTGAACGACCTGGATGGTGCCATACTGGATTATAATGAAGCGCTGAAAACCGACTCGCTTAACAAAGCGGCCTATAACAACCGCGGAGCGGCCTGGTTCGCCAAAAAGGATTTCCAGGCTGCCATGGCCGACTTCAACAAGGCGATCGCCCTCGATGGGAAATATGCCGAAGCTTACATCAACCGTGGGCGCACCAAACTGGCTATGGGCAATACCTCCGGGGCATGCGGCGACTGGCTCAAAGCCGAATCCCTCGGAATTTCCTCGGCGAGAGACCTGATCACCAAGTTCTGCCACTGAGATTGTGCAGGAGGCTCACACATATTGCAGGATTGCGCTGATCGCGGTCTGCATCGTTGCCTTTCCCCTTGCGTTTCACGCGCAGAATGCCCGCCAGAAGGAGCTCATCACCGATGGCATCAGGAAGGCTAAAGCGGGGAACTTCAGCGGGGCCATCCTGGAATTTGACAAAGCCATTGCCCTCGATTCGAATGAAGCCGAACCGTATTACAATCGCGGGATCGTCAGAACGGAACTGCACGACTATGCCGGCGCCATCAGCGATTTCACCCGGGTCATCACGCTGAAGCCTTCCTATCCCGAACCGTGGTACAGCCGCGGTCTGGCGAAGGATTTTCTTCAGGATTACCGGGGAGCCATCCGGGATTACGCTTACGCGATTGCCCTTAAACCTGACTACGACGAAGCCTATCACAACAGCGGGCTGGCGAAGTACGACCTCGGGGAATATCAGGATGCAGCAAAGGATTTCACCCGCGCCATCGGGTACAAGCCGGATTTCCCTGAAGCTTTTTACAACCGGGGGCTCTGCATGTTCAGCTTGCAGGACCTTGAGGCGGCCGTTGTTGATTTTAACGAAGCGATCCGGCTGGATTCCAGCCAATTTGAGTATTTTTCCAGCCGGGGGGCAGCCAAAGCAGCAGGTGGCGACTATGAGGCGGCCCTGGCCGATTTCAGAAAGGCCCTCTCCGTCAACCCCGGCGATGTCGATTCCAGGCTGAATCTTGCCCTGGCTTTGATGTACCTTAGCAGGTACCCGGAGGCCATTGAAGAATATAACCGGGTGCTGGAAAGCAACAGCGCCGATCCGGATGCCCTGACGGAACGCGGTGTGGCAGCACATTACCTCGGCGACAAGGCCGGCGCCTGCGCCGATTGGAAGCGGGCTTCGGAGCTGGGATCGGAAAAAGCCCGTCAGTATCTTGTGAAATATTGCGATTAGGGGTATTACCTTTTCCTTCTTTTCCGATTAAGCGAAAAGAAGGATGATACCCCATGAATGCCTGGCGTCCATACCCGATGCTGAGGCTTGCGTTCCCTTTCCTGGCCGGGATCGTGACCTCCGGTTTTCTTTACCCACCGGGATACCGGCTTGCCTGGATGCCATACCTGCTGATCTTTACCGCGATCCTGTCATGGAGTCTTTCAGCGGCAACCACCGGCAGGTACCGGTTCCGGTGGGTAACGGGACTGTCGGAATACATTTTCCTCCTGCTGGCCGGCTATGAGATCGCCATCCTTCAGCGGCCGGAGGGGGATCCCACGTTCCTCGGGATGACTCCGTCGGGACTGTTCATCGCTGCCGTTGCCGAACCACCTGCGAATTCGTCAACCGGGTTCAGGGCCGTTGTCGAGGTCAGGTACCGCATGGAACAGCAGGCGTGGAAGCCTGCAAGAGGCTGGGCCATAGCTTACCTCACGGCCGGGAAAAGCGGCGTTCCGCTGATGTACGGTGAACATATTCTCCTGCATGGCGACTTCACTGAAATCACCGACAATTCGAATCCGCATTCGTTCAATTATGCTGCCTACCTTCGTAACAGGGGTATCACGCACCGTATTTTCGCGGGGCACTCCGGCTGGGCCAGGATCGGCCTGCCGGCTGCCGGGCTCATACGACAGGCTGCCTTCCGCATCCGCGACCGGCTGCTCGATATCCTGCGTGACAACAGGGTGGAAGGGAAGGAGTTTGCCGTCGCCGCAGCGCTTTTACTCGGGTACACCGGCGGGATCGATGCAGATCTGCGAAACGACTATGCCGCTACGGGGGCCATGCATATCCTCTCGGTATCCGGCATGCATGTCGGCATCATCTATCTCTTCCTGGAGTTCATGCTCGGATTCCTGAACCGGCGAAGGGCCGGAAGGGTAATAAAAACGCTGCTTTTGCTTGCATGTATCTGGTTTTATGCGCTGCTGACGGGGCTTTCCCCATCTGTGCTGCGCTCGGCGGCCATGCTCAGCCTGCCCATTATCGGCAGGTCGATGAACCGGTCTCCCGACATGTACAACATCCTGGCCGCCTCTGCGCTGTTCATCCTGGCACTGGATCCGTTCCTGATATGGGACACGGGTTTCCAGCTCTCCTATCTCGCCGTTATCGGTATCGTGGTGTTGTACAAGCCGGTTTATGACCTCTATGTCACCTCCGCATGGTTTCCCGATAAAATATGGTCGCTGCTGGCCGTTTCGATCGCCGCGCAGATCGCCACCATGCCGGTCACCCTGTACGTGTTTCACCGGTTCCCCAACTATTTCCTGCTGACCAACCTGCTGGTGGTCCCGCTCAGCAGCCTGATCATCTACTCCGGGATCGTCACGCTGGCTGTGGGCGGCATTCCGGTCGTTTGCTCAATCCTCGCCAAGGGGCTGGTGTTCCTGGTCCGGATCCTTAATTCGGTCATCCATTTCATCGAACAGTTGCCTGGCTCCTCAACCAACGGGATCTTCATCTCCGGGTGGGAGATGATCCTGCTTTTCATCGTTATCGCCGCGCTTTTTCTGTTCTTTACCGGCAAGCGCATCATTTTTCTGTTAATCGTTTATGCTGCGGTCATCGGACTGAACCTGTCGCGCCTCGATTTCAATATCCGCCGGCTCAGGTCGCACAGCTTCCTGGTGCTTAATGCAAGGAATGAAGCGCTGTACTGCTTCACCGCGCAGGACCGGGCGGCTGTCTTTTACGGCGTCGCGGGCGCTAAACCCGGGAGGATGAACGGAAAGGAGCCCGGCGAAGAGGACGCGCTCCTGGATGCATCGGGGATCAGGCACCGGCGGTATTACTGGCTTTACAATCCTGGCAGGCCCATGCTGCCGGCAAAGTCCTTTGTCCCGTTGGCTGAGTGCGGGAACTTCCTGCTCTTCAGCGACTGCCGGATCGCCATCGTGAGCCGCCCTCCGCCCAAAGGGCTGAATCGGGCGATTCATGCTGATATCCTGGTGATTACGGGAAATCCGAAGCTGAAACTGGAGGATATCTGCAGGATATATCATCCCGGAATTATCATTGCCGATGCGACAAATTCACGGTTCAGGGTGAATTCATGGCTGGCGGAGGTCACGCGGCTGGGCGTCAGCTTTCATGCAGTGACCCTGCATGGCGCTTTCCAGAAAGAATTTTAAAAAGTTATTTGCGGTTTGCGGAAATTAGGTTACTTTTGCACCACCAATTGAGGATCGGTAGTTCAGCTGGTTAGAATGCCGCC
>Ga0208828_1000568_pt1 | contig 16148 bp, 15 predicted proteins | sample Kivu_160m_FD_185487 | JGI IMG/M metagenome (GOLD analysis project Ga0208828, IMG submission 185487) | Freshwater microbial communities from Lake Kivu, Western Province, Rwanda to study Microbial Dark Matter (Phase II) - Kivu_160m (SPAdes)... | ecosystem: Environmental > Aquatic > Freshwater >... | reverse complement strand
ATCAACGGGGAGTGGCACTTTAACGAAATTACAAAAAACGCAAGCCGGATGATGGCTAAACTTGGGGTGACCTATGAGTGATATAATACGTATATTTTTCCAGGTTAGGGATCAAATTACAACGAAAGTAAATATCAAGAATTAATCAACCTGGTTCCAGATGGAAAGTTATAAAATACTAATTGTTGACGATGTTGTTGAGAATTTGCAAACCCTCATTGGTTTGTTGGAGGAATCACATCCTGAATACCGATTATATCAGTCAACCGGAGGAAGATCGGCAGTTGAGCTGGCGGAATCCATTCCCTATGACCTGATTATTACCGATTGGGACATGCCTTCCGTTACCGGGATTGATCTTATAAAAATGCTCAAAGCCAATGTGAAGACCTGTCATATCCCGGTGGTTGTGGTCACAGGGATCATGCTTTCGATGGAGGATTTGAATACAGCTCTTGAGGCAGGCGCTTACGATTATATCAGGAAGCCGATCGAACCCGTCGAGCTTGCAGCCCGGGTGAATTCGGCGTTGACAATTGCAGACCGCCATCGGAAAGAAATTGAAAAAATGAATCTTGAGCTGATTGAGAAAGCCCTTATTCTGATTAAAAACAATGAATTCAATATCGAAATAAAAAAAACCTTAGCCCACCAACTTCTCCCAATGATCGAAAAACAACAGAATGCAAAATCGATCATACATACGATCATTGAGGATATCGATCAGAAAATAAAGGAAGACAACTGGCAACATTTTGAAATAGCCTTTCAAAATGTCTATTCGGATTTTAATAAAAATCTGTTTGCCCAATTTCCGCAGTTGACTCCCGGGGAACTGAAACACTGCATTTTATTGAAACTGGGTCTCAGTACAAAAGATACCGCATCTATATTATATCAGACGCCGGAAAGCATCAAAGTTACCCGTTGCAGGCTCCGAAAAAAACTGCAGATCAGCGAGGATGTGAATTTCCGTACTTACTTTTCCGTGTTCTGATTTTCCCAGATCCCCATTCCCCACCATATAGGTGATTCTCCGTCAGGATTAATTTTCGATTGCTAACCTTTTGCTAACCCTGTTATCCGGGTTAAAAAGCCAGCCCGCAGTACATTTGCGGAAAAAGAACAAAGGGGAACTCTCTCCCGTTTATTAAACCAATGTATCATGAAAAAATTTACTTATTTATGGATTGCGATCTTGATCGTGAGCATCCATAGTTTTACAACGGCACAAACAGCAGATGAACGTAGTCAGTTTTACAATGATTATTTGAATGCCGTCAAAGGAAAAACTGCGTTAATCAAAGCTGATCCTGCACTCTTCCAGGAGGCGATTGCAAGTGGTTGGTTTCAGCAAGTTGCCATTGGACTGAAGAATGCATCAGATTATGCAAATGGAACGATCGGCGGGGATCCGGATAGTCCGACAGTTGGTGGGACTTGCGAAACCGCTGAACCTTTCTGTACTGACGGAGGATCAACCTATCCTGCAGGTGTAAACACAGGAAACGCACAATCAGGCCCTAACTATGGATGTTTAGGTTCCCAGCCTAATCCTGCATGGTACTATATGAAAATTGCGACAGGCGGAGATATTCACATCACCGAAACAAACAGCTCAAATGTGGATATCGATTTTATCCTTTGGGGACCTTTTGCCAGTCAAAATTCATGTGGTTCATTAACCGCTTCTAAAATTATCGATTGCAGTTATTCTTCACAGCCGGTCGAATATATCGATTTGAGTACGTCGCAGGTAGGTGAATATTATATTTTAATGGTCACAAACTATTCCAATTCTTCTACCAACATTACCTTGCAACAAACCAGCGGTTCGGGATCAACCGATTGCAGTATAATCAATCCACCGCCGCCAGCTCCCGTTGCCGGAGGCGGATCTTCAATTACTCCCACGAGCTTTGTGGCTAATTGGGGCGCATCATCAACCGCTACAGGCTACTATTTAGATATTGCTTTGAATCCCGGTTTCACAAATTTTCTTCCCGGGTACAATAATTTAAATGTTGGAAATGTTCTTTCTGTTTCTATTTCAGGACTTTCACCAGGCACCTCTTATTTTTACAGGGTCAGAGCCTACAATGCGAACGGTACAAGTACAAACAGCAACACTATTGTGGTTACATTGCCTGCTACAATAACCGGAAACACTCCTGTGTGTGCAGGCACAACAGGCAATATCTATACAACCCAGTCGGGTATGACCGGATACAATTGGACCGTTTCTGCCGGCGGTACAATTACTGCCGGATCAGGAACCAACACAATCACAGTAACATGGAACACATCCGGAGCAAAAACCGTCAATGTAACTTACACCAACACAACCAGTAACTCTGCTTCAGGTGTTTTGAATGTTACCGTAAACCCTTTACCTGTACCATCAATCAGCGGGCCCGCTTCCATCTGTGTAAATACGACCGGAAATGTCTATACCACCCAATCGGGCATGACAAATTATCTTTGGACCGTTTCTGCCGGAGGCACAATCACCGCGGGAGGAACCTCTACCAGCAATACGGTTACGGTGACATGGAATACGGTCGGATCAAAAACTGTAAGTGTCAGTTATACTAACTCCAATGGCTGCACTGCAGCTCCCCCCACCGTTTACAATGTTACCGTAAATCCCCTGCCCGTTCCTACCATTTCAGGCCCGGCCTCAGTATGTGTATTTTCTGCGGGAAATGTTTACACAACCCAGTCGGGCATGACCAATTATATCTGGACAATTACAGGTGGTACGATCTCAGGAGGTACCGGAACCAATTCAATTACAGTCATCTGGACCAACTCCGGTACGCAGACGGCAAGCGTCAACTACACCAATAGTAACGGTTGTACAGCTTCCCAACCTACTGTCTATAATGTAACTGTCAACCCATTGCCGGATCCTTATATCAATATCTGGAACAACTATCCGTGTGTTGGTACTGAAGGAAACCAGTTCTATACAGAAACCGGAATGACCAATTATGTATGGACAGTAACTGCCGGCGGACAGATCACTGCCGGCCAGGGAACCGACAATATTGAGGTAACCTGGGTACTATCAGGACTGCAAACTATCTCGGTAACCTATACCAACGCGAACGGATGCACGGCAAATCCCCCGGGTACTTATATGACATTTGTGGATCCGTATCCCAATCCTGCCGGGAATATCACAGGATCCTCATCGGTTTGTGCGGGAGATAACGGAGTAGCTTATTCGGTTAATCCTGTTGCCAACGCGATCAGTTATACATGGACCCTGCCGGCAGGAGCCACCATAGCTACCGGTACGGGAACCAACGCCATAACGGTTAATTTTAGCTCCAGCGCTGTTTCCGGGGATATCACTGTTGCAGGAACAAACGACTGCGGATACGGAACACCTTCGCCGCCCTTTGCGGTCACGGTGAATCCATTGCCTGGTGCAGCCGGGAACATCTCCGGCCCATCCTCCGTTTGCCAGGGAGAAGCGGGCGTTATCTATAGCGTCCCCACTATCGCAAATGCAACAGGATATACATGGACTGTTCCGGCCGGAGCGACCATTGTAAGCGGATCCAACACGCATCAAATCACCGTTGATTTCTCGCTGATCGCTGTCTCGGGCGACATCATGGTGTATGGGTCTAACTCCTGTGGCAGCGGAACAACCTCACCCGACTTCCCCGTTACTGTCAATCCGAAACCACCCACTCCTGTCATCACCCAGGAAGGTGTGATCCTGACCAGCAGCGCTACTTCCGGTAATCAATGGTATTTCAACGGAACCCTTATTCCGGGAGCAACGGGTCAAACCCACGAAGCGAAATCAAGCGGAGACTACTATACCATTGTAACGATCAACGGCTGTAGTTCCGATCCTTCCAATACACTCCACGTGATCATTACCGGAATCACTACGCTGCCACAAAGTAACCTCAACATCTATCCGGTGCCGAACGACGGGATGTTTACCGTATCCGGTTCCTGGATCATCGATGAGACCCTGACACTCGAAGTCTACAATTACCTCGGTGTAAAGATCTATGGATCAAAGGTTCAATCCGTCCAGGGAAAGGTTGAACAAACCATCGATCTGAGACCTGTACCCAATGGAGTTTATACCGTAGTTCTTCGCACTGCGGACAACCGTGTTGTGAAGAGGATCCTGGTGAACAAGTAAACTTGCGGACTGGCGGGACCAGAGGCCAAATAAACTGCCTACCGGTGACTGCCGATGACCAACTGAGAGCCCCGGGGATTATTCCCGGGGCTTTTTTCAATGCATGATTGCGACATCCGTCCGGGGAATTACCATCTGTCGGCAATTACAAAGTAAATTGGTTCCATCAATCCTACTGCTTACTGCTTACTACCCACTGACTAAAGCAAGCCCGCGTTTCTCATGATTTCCAGCAGCTTCGGCTGGGTTTTGGCATAATCGGTCAGCACGGCAAGGATCTTCTGATCCTGATTCTTCAAGGGGGCCAGCGATAATTTGCGATCCCAAAAGGCAAATCCGAACACGCTGATCATCATCGTGGTAAAGATGCCAATGATCGCCCACAGAAAGTTGAAAAGCTGGTCAAAGCGTTTGTCCATAGCCTCAAAACGGGCATTCATTTCTACGCGCACGCCATCAACTTTCGAATCAATCTTTATATCCAATCCTTCAATCTTGGATTCTAACAATTCGATCTTTTGTTCGGTCCGGATGATCCGGTCGCGGTCGTCGAGGGTGAAGGGAATCTCTTTCACTTCCGCCCTGACAATTGAAGGCAGCAGAAGAAAAATCAACCAGAAGAGTTGTGTCAGTTTTTTCATGATTTTCCGGATTAAGGTTTCCCTTTAATCCGTTTGATGGTACAAAGGTAATGAGGATGCCGGTTCTGAAGCCATCTGCCAGATTCTTGAATCGGCAGGAATATAGGTAGTCCTGAAAAGGGTTAGCCTGGTTGTAATGATGCGGTCGTAAGTGAGGTTGGAGATTGGCTCTCCGTTTCTAAACATGGTCACATCAAGGTTATTTTGCATCCAGGTCTGAGTTCCGATTGTCACCTCCTTAAAAAAATTGTTATGATCGATGATCACCTGTACCAATTCCGGCACGATAGACCGGGTTGTCGATTTTTTGCTGTCATCAGCCCCTCCGGCGAAATTCAACATGATGACACCGCAGGTGTTCCATTCAGGGTGTGCATTGAGATAATCTTCAATCGGGGGGTTGATATTCTCCGCGATCGTCGTCAGGTAGTGATCAAGGTCTTTTTCGCAACTTGTGAAATTGATATATAGCCTGTTATTATTCGCCGTATTGGCATATATAATACCCTGCTCAATCTCGCTGATCTTTTCGCTATAGGGAACAGTCACACACGAATAATGGTCCTGAACCCAAAGCGGGTAGTCACAATTATCTACATTTTCTCCTTTGGTGTTGTCATCCCACGTAAGATACATGCCTCTTTTGTTCTCATACGCACTTGTGCAACCTTCCCGGGTCATGACCACCAGTTTGCCTCTTACCTGGCCCAGCGCAGGCATATCATGGCCAAGATAAAACAGGCTCAGATCAGAAGACCGGCCGACAAGGTAATTGTAAACAGCTTGTGTAAAATCATCCTGAGATGCATTCGAATCCTACTGTTTTATCATATAAATGATCGTCTCCGTAGGATACTGTGCCAGAAAATCGAGTCCGGCCGTCAGAAGATCGTTGAAATTCTTATGCAGGTAATACTGGGCGTGGTGTGCCGTCAGGACACCATTGGAATAATGTAGACGGATGTCAAACCATCTGATCCCGAGTAACATTTGATTCGAAATATAATAATCCTGGCAAATCACAAAATTTTTCATGGTTCCCTGTTGAGAGGTATGAAGATCTGCCGCAGCATCGTGTGTTCCCGGAATGGTAAACTCACAGAGGTACTTTGTGTCAGGAATCCTGGCCATCCACGATGTATTCTGGTATGGAAGAGGATCGTCCCCAAGTCCTAATGGAGCCGGATTCTCCTGGGTATCCGAAGAATCCTTTTTACATGAAGTCACGAATAGTAAGTTTACGGCCAGAAAACTGACAAACAGTAATTTTGCTAAAATTTTCATGTCAAATGTGTTTAAGTTAATAATATATTCCCACTAATGAACCACCACCATCTTCCTTGTCTGACTGAAATTCTCAGTCTCCAATCTGTAGAAGTAGATCCCCGAAGAAAACGCCGAGACATCGAGGATCACCTCATGAGTCCCTGCACGCTCTGTCTTATCCACTGCGACAAACAGTCGTATCCCCTGAAGATCATACACCTGCATTCGAACGCGGCCTTCGGCAGGGATGCAATACCGGATTTTCGTGTAGCCGGATGCCGGGTTCGGGTAGTTTTGTTCCAGTATGCCATTTGGAAGTGCGGGATCAGGTTCCGCCAATCCGATCAGTGTGCCTCCTGATTCCCTATACCTCGCCATAAACTCCTGGTAAAACAGGTTGTTGACCCGTGGGCTGAAGATAACCAGGGAGTTCTCGTCGTTGCCTGCATTTGTTACAGGGTCCCAGTTGTAGGATCCGGTCACGGTAATTTTATTGCCTTCCGCTGCATCGGCATCTATGATGCAGTATTTATGATGAAGCAGCCCGTCGATAGGATCGAAGAACACATCGGCCGAAGGATTCCATGCTCCGGCGGAAGCAATCCCTTTCATTCGCGGATACACGCTTTCTTCACGGAAAGCATGCGAGGAATCAAATACGCCGCTGATCTCCATCCCACGGTTGAAAAGGGCATGCAGTGTATCCTCGATATCGGTCAGGTAAAATTTGAACATGCAGAAAAATACACTCTTTGTTGCGTTTGCATGGAACAGGTCGCAGTATTTCGAGGATACATGATCGGTCGGGCAAAACCAGACTTCCATCCGTGTCCCGTCCATGTTGAGAAGATGCGGTACATTGTCGTATTTTTGTGTTCCAAAGCGGGATCTGGCCGAATCAGGAAGATCTCCGTGTGACCCCCACATCTGTTCAAACTGCCGGGTATAAACTGCACAAAGAGATTCATCCTGGATCACGATCATGTTGTTCCGGTCAGAGTGGAACATGGGATGGGAGACGTTGGATGAGCCGGTGTTCAGGAAGCAGGTGCCGGCATCGGGGTTGTTCCGGTAATCAAAGATCCAGAACTTGTTGTGCATGGCGTAGGTGGTATCGAATTCCCGTTTCAACACCGGAATGTCGTGTTTCAGCAGCGTATCGATCAGGGGTGTATCGGGCGCGTGGTTATAAATGAAGCGCACCTTGACTCCCCGTTCTTTGGCCTTGACAAGCTCATCGGCAATCGCCGTCATTTCGGCGAATTCCCACAGTGTGATATCGATGCTGTAAGAAGCTGCTTTGATCCGGTCAATCAGCAGGGTTTCAAAATCCTGGTCGCCTTTGGCTATCTCTCCCGTGTTTACCGTGGTATCGACCGTATGATTGAAATAGGCCTCCATGGATCCGGACGAAATAGATTGAGTAATCCAATACCCGCTGTCCACGGCCGTGCCATCCGCGTTTCCCGAGGTGATCATGTACCTGTAAATAGTTCCCGGTTCCAGTCCGGTCAGGGGAACTGCATGATCCGTGACCTCATTGGTAACAAAGAGTGAATCGGTGAAGAGCAGGGGTTGGTAGTTGGAGTCGGACACCATCCACCAGACCTTTGAATCGGCGGGGACATCTGTTGTCCAGAAGAGGGTAACAGCGGTCTGGGTGATGCTGTCGTAGGAAAGATTGGAAATAACCGGTTCCAACAACAAAGACCGATCAGCATGTGTGACCGGTCCGGAATCTTGTCCCCAGCCACTTGAGATGGAGACCAGCAATCCACACAGGATTACCATGAAATGCTTAAGCATAGGATCTATGAATGTCAGTTTTCCTTAACCCAGAAAAGATAAGAGAGCATCTCATCTTCGGTAAACCTGTATTTCCCATCCGGCGTATTGATTTCCCCATAGGAGTTATCACTTGGCCAGTGCCAATCCTCCCCGCCTATCCACCAATTGTTTTGGGCTCCGGTGTGTCCCTGGCCAATCGTGATCGGATAGCTGTCCCCATTGATCGTAATGGTCCCTGTGAAGGCGAAATTCAAATCTGTAGGAAACGAAGTGCTGGGGTTGGCGTCGGTACTGGCTGCATAGGGGGCCCGTTCTTTAAACCAGTTTGCCGGACCTTCGGATCCATGACGGCCGGCTTCTGCCGTGATTTGTATGCCGCTGTGATACCCACTTGAGGAGACCCCTTCCCATGGCTGACCGGAGGTGATTGAATAGTGAAAATCCCAGGCATAGCTTATGGATGGGCTAAACCCTTCGGGAAGAATGTTCAGATTGTTGCTGTGTAACGAGGTGTCGAGGGGTTCTTCCTCCGTAGTGGTATCCTCCTTTTTACAACCCATGATGGTTACCATGATGATCAGAACCGCAATAAGTAAATTTGATTTTTTCATAATGATGAAGGTTTTATTGGTTGTATGAAACTGGTTAGTTTTCATGAACCCAGAATAGATAATCATTTTCATTCAGATCAGAATCAGAGGTGATCTTGTATTTATTGTCAGGCGTGAATATCTCCTGAATATCTCCATGCTGAATCCAATTGAACCCACCTATCCACCAATTATTTTCGGCTCCGCTGTGTCCCTGGCCGATAGCCACCGGGTAAGCATTGCCATCGATGGTGAGGGTTCCTGTAAATGCGAAATTCAGTTCAGCCGGAAATTCATCGCCGTAGGTCTTCGTGGTACAGGCGGCAGCGGACACCCTCGAGATGAACCAGTTGGCATTACCGCTTGATCCCTTACGGCCGGCCCTCGCTACAATCTGCACTCCGCTGTGGTACCCGCTGGAGGAGACCCCCTCCCATGGCTGACCCGAGGTGATCGTGTAGTTCCCATCCCAGGTAAAGCTCATGGATGGGCTGAATCCATCAGGCAGTAACACGAAATTATTGTCGTGCAGCGTGGTGTCCAATGTTTCCTCATCGGTGGTGTCATCCTCTTTTTTACAACCCACGATGACAACCATTATTAGAAAAGCAGTCAAAATAAGATTGATTATTTTCATAACGATTGAATTATTTGTTCACTTGGTTTGAGTCCCGTCATGTTCTTTATCCTGTTTACCAGCTCCTGTTTGCCCGAACTTTTCAGCATCACCTCTACCTCTCCGTCTCCCGAATCCAGCTCTTCCCTGAACATGGCAAGCCGTAAAATTTTAAACTGAACGTCTTCCGGGTCATGCCGCTGCAACAGATCCCTGTAATTCTCCGCCGGGAGGCGGCTATCCAGGATGAGCAGCTGAACACCAAGGTCTTCCCTGTTCCGCAGACTTGATCCATCAGATGAATCATGGATCACACGGAACCCCTCCACCTGTTCGAGGATGACTCTCAGGCTTTCACGAAAAATCCTGTTCTGGTCAATGATGGCGATATGGATCATGGTTACGGATGCGGGGTGCGGGATGTGAGATGTGAGATGTGAGATGTGAGATGTGAGATATGGGATTTGGGATAAGGGTACAAATGCAAAGTTCGGGTACAATCCCCGTGGATAAAAGAGGGAAAACACGGATTGTGGAACAGGGAAACCCCTATTTTCATCAGGGAAAACCCTGAGAGGTCAGCCCGGGATCAGTGGATGGAGTAATACTGGTTTTTAATGGCCCAGAGGATCAGTCCGGCGACGTTTTTCACCCCCACCTTCTGAAAGATATTGGAACGGTGGGTTTCAACCGTTTTCACTGAGATAAAGAGCCTTTCAGAAATCTCCTGGGAGGTCAGTCCTTCACAGATCATGGCAATGATCTCGGTTTCCCTGGTAGTAAGCTGATCCCTTTCGGGGATCTGGCCCGTACAGCGGATAGCCATCTTCTGCAGGATCTCCAGGCTGAAGTAGTTCCCTCCCTGGTGAACAGCCAGGATGGCCTGCTCGAGTTCAGCCTTGTTGGCTTTTTTCAGCACGAATCCCTTCACGCCGGCCTGGATCATCTGGGTGTAATGGCCCGTATCGGAGAACATGCTCAGGGCGATGATGCTCAGCCCGGGCTTTCGCCGAAGGGCTTTCAATGTCACTTCCTCCCCTCCCATCACAGGCATTTCGATATCCATCAGCACAATATCGATGGGCATCTGTTCGAGCGTTTCGAGGAACTGATTCCCGTTGGAGGTGTCATACACCACATGAAATCCCCGGATCTGGTTCAGGACCAGCTTCAGCCCTTCCCGGAAGAGGTCGTGGTCATCGACTACGGCAATGTGAATATCCATCATTGATCAGATTGGAAGTTCTATGGTTGCTTTAATCCCTTTGCCCGGAGCGCTCTCCAGGAATATTGTGCCACCAAAGGACTCGATCCTGTGCCTGATATTGTCTAAGCCCATCCCGTGGGAAGGACTTCGTTCGGGATCAAATCCCTTTCCGTCATCGGTATAGATGATATTCAGCAGGTGCTCGCCGGCATGGATCTTCAGGGAGATGTTTTTAGCATCCGCATGTTTTATCGTATTGTGAAACAGTTCAGTAATACAGCGATAGATAGTCAGCTCCTTATTGATGGCAAACCGTTTGGGCAGGTCGGGCTGGAACCGTACATGGAGCTCCCCGTTGCGGACGATGGGGGCAATGAAATTGTTCAATGCCGTGATCAGTCCGTGCTTTTCCAGCACATGCGGGCTGATGTTGTGAGAGATCCGGGAGACCTCCTCGATGGCATCGGAGATTACCTGTTGCAACCGGTCACGGATCGCCTCCTGCTCCTCCGGCCTGGCGTCCAGAAAGGCCTGAAAGTAGTGGTTGATCGCCGACAATTCAGGGCCCAGGCCATCATGAAGGTCACGCGCAATGCGCTTGCGCTCCCGGGTTTCGGTCTCCACCACCGCCTCCATCAGCTTCTGCCTGATGGTACCGCGCCGCCTCAGCCGGTAATAAAAGAGACTCACCATCAGGGCGATAAACATCGTACAGAGCAGGATGATCATCAGGATCAGCTGTTTTCGCTGAAACTTGTTAATCTGCTTCTCCTCCTTGATCTTCTGCTCCTTGATCAGCAGATCATATTTGGCCGACTCTTCATTGATCTGCCGGTCGATCCGGTCTCTGAAAAACTCCGACTGAAGGCGGTAACTGATCTGAAGCATGGCATAGGCATCCCGATACTCATTCATCGCGCTGAGGTTCCTGGCCAGCTCTACATAGAGCCTCATATAGAGATTCCGGTTCTGCTGGATCTGGCTCATTTCCATGGCCTGACCGATGGTCTGAAGGGCTGATTCGTACTGCATTTCCCTGCTGTATATCCTGCTCAGGTTGTTGAGCGCGTTCATCGCATGAAAGGGCATTCCGGCCTCTTTAAAATTCCGGACCGACTCCAATGCCAGCTCCCTGGCTTTGCCGTACTCTCTCTTCCGGATATACTGAAAGCTCAGCTCATTCTGTGATGCCGCCAGATTCGGTTTGCTCCCGATCTTCTCCGAAAGGTCGGTACATTTTTCGGAATAGCTGACTACCGAATCGGTAAAACTCTCCTTCGGAAACCCCCACTCATTGTACAAGGCAGCAAGCCGGTTATACGCATAAGCCCGGTCTTCGGGAGAGATGGGGGAATCGTCCGACAACAAACCCATCAGCAGCTCTACTCCCTTGGCATATTCCTGTTTTTGCCGGTAGGCCTCTGAAAGGTCTATGACGCATTGAGGACACGCCTCAGCGTGCTCATCCGCCACATCGAGCGCTTTCATCAGCAGGGGAATGGCTTTGTCGGGCATGGACCGTTCAAGGTACCGTTCGGAAACATATAAAAGCGAATCGGTATATCCAAGTGAATCGGGCGCCGAGAACATTCGTTGTTCGGCCAGGGCAAAGGCTTGCCTGTCGGCACGGGCATCCTGAAACTCTTGAAACTGGATCATTGCTTTTTGGACGGGGGCGCTAATCCGTTGACAAACAGCATATCCGCCGCTAATACAAGAAAGAATGACGAGGAAAATGGTTCGTTTCAGATGCATGACATGGCACTCACAGGATGAATCCTCCGTAAAAATAAACAATTATCCTGCCCTCTTGTCGATAGGTCGATAATTCGTGACGAATAGTAGAATTTTCTTTTTTATCCTCTTTCAACCCCCCAATTTTGAAAAACCGGACACGATAATAAAGGAGGATCCATGAAACGTATTATACTGATAATATTTTTATTGACAACTATCATTCCTCTCTTCTCCCAGTCCATGACGTATGCCGTGAGGGTGAGCGCCACTGTCCAGGAAGATCCTCCGCAACTCACCTTCACCTGGCCGGAAGATCCCTCAGCCCTCCGATACCATATCTTCAGGAAACCTCTTTCCGACACCAGCTGGGGGGATCCTGTAGCTGTGCTGAATGGCTCTGGCATTCAGTTTATCGATACGAATATCGCGACGGGAGAAGCCTATGAATACGGATTTTACAAAACGCTGAATAGGTTCTCCGACACCCTGGTCCTTACAAACGGGACCCACGTAACCTTCACCGTGCACGACTCCTGGGGAGACGGCATGTGCTGCCACCACGGCCAGCCGGAGTAGGGTCCACCATTGATTATGCCACAAAAACGGTTTTCTCCGTCTTTACCATGCTCTACGGCAGCTACTTCGGTGACTGGGACAATACCAACAACCTGATGCGTGCCTCGCTGGCTTCTGAAGGGGGGATCCTCACCTGCTGCTGGGCAGGGGCCCCGGTGTGGGACTTTCACCACATGGCCTTAGGCATGCCCATCGGGTACTCCACCCTCGTCACCCAGAACAACATCAACCTCTATGCTCCGGCCGACCGTGCTTACCAGGTTCCCACAGCCCTGTTAGGTGACCCTACCCTGCGGTTGCATATGGTGCTGCCGCCGGGGGAGGTGGAGGCGGAGCAGGTGAACGGTTCCGTCCATCTCTCGTGGCAACCCTCGGCGGATGAGATCGAAGGATATCATGTATTTCGTGCAGCCACCCTCTTTGGCGAATTTACCAGGATCACCGGCGAGGCCGTCACCACGGAATCCTTCTCGGATCCTGAGCCGCTGAACGGGAAGAATGTCTATATGGTACGAGCCCTGAAGCTGGAGAGCTCCGCCAGCGGCAGTTACTACAACCTCAGCCAGGGGGTGATCGATTCGCTGGAGGTGGTCACACATACCGATGAGCCCGGGGAAATCCTGCAGGGCCACATCCGGGTCTATCCCAATCCAACCGGCCATAGCTGCCGGGTTGAAGTGTGCCTCCCCGGCGAGGAAGCGGTCCGCGCGGAGATCATCACCGCCAGCGGAATGCTGATCCGCCGGCTCGAAAATCCGATAAAAACCGATACAAACAGGCTGATCTATTTTTGGGACGGAAAAGAGATCCAAGGATGATTACCTGCCGGCTATCTCCGGGAAACAGAAGGGATCCTTTTGTACTTCAGGATAGCGGAGGTAGGCAGAGATCGCTACCTGGTAGGCGCCGATCCCTTTTGTTGCTTTTGCCTCGTAAATGGCTTTCAGTTCAGGGTTTGCGATCACCCGCCTGGCGAATTCACGGGCATATTCAAACTGACGCCGGTGTTGTTTCTGAGCCTCGCTCCATTTAAGTTTCGAGGTATCGGGAAGGGTCCTGACTAAACCGTTTTCCTGAAAAACAAGACTTCCTCCAGGTTTTCCCGACAATCCCTTCGTGAGGTTATTCCCTTTGATTCTGGCCATTTGGGTGTGATCTGTACACGGTCCCCCGTTGAACAAATATACAAAAAAATATGTTACCTATTCCCTGGCAGGATCCATCAGGAGAAAAAAGAGGACTCCCTCATGGTCGGGACCCCTTTTTGGTCCCTGCTCTCCGGGTCCCTGAGGTCCTGGCCCTTTGGGCGCCCCTTTCATCGGGGGGCGCTCCGGGAGCATCTCTTTCAGTCTCTCTTGGTGGTTTTCCGCAATTTTCCTAACGGCTTCCAGCTGAGCCCTGCATTCGGCAATGGTGGCTTTTTCACCGGCCGACAGCTCCTTGTCAAAGGCGACACGCTGCTGCATCATCTTTCCTCTATCCTCTGGATTCCCGGGTCCTCTGCCCTGCGGCCCCCGGTCGCCTCGTCCCATGCGCATGGGCCTGTTGGCCCTGATCGAATCCCATTTCTCGATTTGTTCCGGGGTCAGGATCTTTTCAATTTCCCCCCGGTGTTTTTCCCGGAGATCCTGCATCTTTTCGAAGCGTTGATCCCGGGTCAGGGTGGAATCCTGCCAAACGGCATCCCGTTCGGTAGTGAAACCCTTGAACAGGGTCTGCCACTGTTTCTCCTGCTGGTCGGTCAGGTTCAGATCATGTTTCAACTGCTCCACACGTGCATCCCGGTTCATGGGACATCCGTGGTTCTGAGCCATTCCCAGGGTGGCAGCCCCCAGCATCAAGGCCATCATCAATATGATTGCTTTAGTTTTCATAAGTGGTTTGATTTTAAGTTTATCGAATTGTACGGCGTAAAAATAATTGTGGGGAGAGGTTCCGGCAATATTTTTCAACCACCGGCCCGAACATCTTGTCAAATGGATGATCTGTGTCAATATCGCATAAAAGGAGCCCTGATTGAGAAAAACGAAAGAATCCTTGAAAAGATCGGCCTGTTGGTTGAAAAGGAGGCTCTATCTGAAAGTGAAATTTTATCTTTGGACAGAATTTCTCTCCATGGTTGATTTCAGAAAGGTACGGATCCCGGCGATGCATCTGGCAGGATGGATCATCTACCTGTTGTTGCTCACCTGGCTCCTCTCCGATTTCAGAACCTTCGAAGAGGCGCTGATCCGCGGGTTCTACATTGTCATCGTGCAGTGTATCATCTTCTACATGAACTACTATCTTTTGTTGCCCAGACTCCTTGAGCAGCGGCAATATCTCCTCTATCTCTTAAGTGTCGTCCTTCTTACCGTCGTCGCCCTGGTCATCCTTTATTTCATTGACAAGTACCTGTTTCCCAGAGAGATTCGTTCCATGATCGACCGGGGTTTCCCAAACGAACTCCAGGAAGGGATCAGGCAGCGGGAGTTGCCCAGGCCTTCGCACCGGGTGGGGATCCGTGCAGGATTAATGGCAAGGCGCGCCATCATCTTTAATGGATTTCAGATCCTCTTTGTATTGTTCATCAGCACCATTTACAGGAACCTGGTCTTCAGCCGGAAACGCGACAGGGAGGAGTTGCAGTTAAAAAACCAGGTGCTGGAAGCTGAATCGAAGTTGCTGAAATGGCAGATCAATCCGCATTTCCTGTTCAACACCCTCAACAACATCTATTCGATGTCGCAGTTGAAATCGGACAAGACCCCTGATGCCATCCATCGTCTTTCAAACATGCTGCGGTATATCTTATATGACTGCAATGAGAAGGATGTCAGGCTGGAGCAGGAGATCAGCTACCTGAAGAGCTACATCGAACTTCAACGGTTGAAAGATGACAAGCTCATCAATGCGACCTACGATTTCGCCGAAGCCGATACCGGGTTGAGGATTGCCCCCCTGCTCTTCATTGCCTTTGTGGAGAACAGCTTCAAACACAGCCATATCGAGGACATTGACGCCTCCTGGATCCGGATCACCATGAAATCAGACGAAAACAGGCTTTTTTTTACGTGCGAGAACTCCATCCCCGGCATCCCCCCGGCCAAAGATGTGACGCACGGCATTGGGCTTGACAATATCCGCCGCCGCCTTGAACTCCTTTATCCCGGCCGGTATATCCTGAACATCACGGAAGAGAAGCAGGTCTATTCCATTCACCTTACCCTTCAATTAGATGAAGCTGAATTGCCTGATCGTTGATGATGAGCAGTACGCGCGCCAGCTGTTAGCCGGCTATGTGGAGAAGCTCCCCGGCCTGAAACTCGCCGGCATGGCACGCAACGCGATGGAAGCCTTGCAGATCCTGCAGGAATCGGCTATCGACCTGCTATTTCTGGATGTCCAGATGCCTGACCTGACCGGTATTGAGATGATCAAGGGGTTGCATGTCAAGCCGGTGGTCATTTTCACCACCGCTTATAAAGAGTATGCGATTGACGGCTATCAGCTGGATGCGGTGGATTACATGCTGAAGCCGATCTCGTTTGAACGGTTTGTGCAGGGGGTGAAT
>Ga0208828_1000563_pt1 | contig 16170 bp, 10 predicted proteins | sample Kivu_160m_FD_185487 | JGI IMG/M metagenome (GOLD analysis project Ga0208828, IMG submission 185487) | Freshwater microbial communities from Lake Kivu, Western Province, Rwanda to study Microbial Dark Matter (Phase II) - Kivu_160m (SPAdes)... | ecosystem: Environmental > Aquatic > Freshwater >... | reverse complement strand
TCACGGGCTTTTATGCTCCAAGGAAAATACGGCATGTCGCAAAGAATGTTTACCCAAAGCTAATGAAAGTTGTTTCATTTATTTATTGCAAAGTATTGTTTGTTGTAGACTCATTCCTCATTAGCCCTTCGTCCGCCTGACCGCCTTTTTCACTATCTTTGACCCATGTACAATTACATTGTCATAGAGGGCAACATAGGAGCGGGGAAGACCTCGCTGGCCACGCGGCTGGCGGAGGAGCGGCAGGCTTCCCTGATCCTCGAGCAGTTTGAGGAGAACTCCTTCCTGCCGAAATTTTACGAAGATCCGGCCCGGTATGCATTCCCGCTGGAGTTGTCGTTTCTTGCCGACCGTTACCAGCAGCTGAAGGATCACTTTGGCCGGCCCAACCTGTTCAAACCGGTCACCATAGCCGACTATGTGATCTACAAATCCCTGATCTTTGCCGGGCAGAACCTCGAACCGGCGGAACTGACCCTTTACAACCGCCTCTTTTCCATCGTGGCGTCGGTGGTGCCGAAACCCGATCTTCTGGTCTATCTTTTTTTAACTCCCGACAAGCTGAAGCAGAATATCACCCACAGGGGAAGGAGTTATGAGTTGAACATTTCACTGGATTATCTCGAAAAGATCCAGCGGGGATACCTCGAGTTCATGAGGCAGCAGGCCGGGTGGCGGATCCTGCTGGTGGAGACCTCGCGGGTGGATTTCGTCCATCGGGATGAAGATTACCATTGGATAACCGATCTAATCTTCAAGGAGTATCCGGTTGGGATCACCCGGGTGAAGCGATAAAAAAAGGCTGGTCCGCGTCCGGGCCAGCCTTTTTTGGAACATCAGTAAACCTTACTTCACAATATTCTGGAATTCAGGAGTCGTTGCATAGTTGTAGAATTCACGGTCGCCCGCGGCCTGAGCTTTCAGGTTGCTGTTCTGGCAAGCCTTCATCAGGTAATCGTAGAGCATTCCCGTGTCATTTTTCTTGGCTCCGACGATGGCCAGCAGGTAGAAGGTCTCGGGAGTTTGGGGAGCGCATTTCAGGGTAGTCTCAGCGGCGGAAGTATTGCCGGAAACGAGCTGGAGCAGTCCGAGGTTATAGTCGCAGGTGGCGCTGCTCAGCAACTGGGAAGCTTTCTGGTAGTCGCCTCTCGGGATCAGCAGCACGCCCATGTTGTAGTTTTCATTCTCGCCAAGCTGCTTGGATTTGCCGAAATTCTCGTTGGCTTTGGCCTGGTCACCCAGATTGGCGTAAGCCACACCCAGGTTGTTCAGCACGATGCCGTTGTTCGGAGCGAGGGCATTGGCATTCTGCAGGTAACCTAACGCATCGTTGTAGTTGCCAGCGGCGATGTTGGCCATGCCGGCGTTGTTCTGGGCTTTCCAGCTGTCTTTGTAGACTTTGGCTGCATTGTTGTAGATGGTGACCTTTTCAGAGAGGTCGTTCGTGAGGGTTCCTGCGTAGAGGATCTCTTCCACCTTCAGTTTGGTGGGTTCGGTAACAGCCAGTTTCAGGATCTCTTCATCCGTGAGGCGTGGCTCATAGAGGTTGGCTTTGATGACAGCCCTTCTGAGCGGCGGAAGGAGGTTGTCCTCGATCTCGGGATAGATCAGGATCATATCGCGGAGTTTCTGCTCTTTCTGAGCTTCGCTCACCTGTGAGTTCACAACGTTCAGGATCTTGTCCTTATCCTTGATGCTGCTGTTCTGGATCTCTTTCATGAATCCGTTCCAGTCGGGACCATGGTGGTTGACCACAAAGTTGACATCGTTGGCTGCATTGTCGCAGAGTTCTTTCAGCTGCTTGCGCGTAAGGTCCTTGTTGTCTTTGTTGGCTTCCTTGACCCATTTCTTATACTGGTCAACCATGTAGGTGTTGCCGGTTTTGGAACGGTTTTCGGAGAGGCCCACATTGAAGGTCTCTTCCCCTTCGGGTGAAGCCCATCCGTCGATCTCGATGTTCTTCAGTTTCCATCCCTGCTGCAGGAAGGCATCCAGGTCGGTCAGCGCCTGTTTGGCTGCATCGCTCTTGTTGATACCGAAGTTGGGGTTCCATTTATACAGGTTCTTCGGGAAGTAGAGCTCGGCCGTTTTGGAAACGATCACCTCTTTCTGGTATCCGTGATCGGCAACGAGAGTATTGAGGTTGGTAAACAGGATCCGGGTGGGGGTGTAGATCACACCGGGAGCCAGATCGCGTGACGGAAGCTCGATGAATTTGGCTTTTGCCTTGATCTCGTCTTTCTTCGGGATGATGACCTCTTTTGCTTCATAGATCACCGGGGCCACCACCAGTTCGGAGGTGTTCATGTCGGGATTGTACGGGAAGACTGTGGTATAGGTGAAGGTGCCACCCTCTTTGTAACGGATGATGGTGCCGTCGCCCGTCAGTTTCTCTCCCATCAGGTTCATGGATTTCAGTTCATACTGGCCACCGGCATAGGTCAGCACCGGCTGGAAGTACATCGCGGCTTTCTGGGCGAAGTATTTTTCGGGGAAGGTCCCTTTGATCGTGACGATCACGGAATCCCCTTTCTCTGAAAGGACTGGCGGGATCACTTCATACTTCACCTCTCCGTACCTCTTTTCCATCTCCTTCAGGTTGCCGCCGCGGTAACCGAATTTGTAGGTGAGGCCGAGGGTGACGGAGCTGTACATGTCATCCTTGATTTGCTTGGCACCCCCTTTGGTCATGTCGAGGATGTCGCCATCCCTCCAGCGCCAGTAGAATTCGGGGTTGATTGACCAGTTCTTGTGGATGTTGAATTCGAAACCGATCCCGGCGCCCACTTTGAACTCGAGGTTGTGGCCGGCAAGTCCGCTGGTGTTGCCCAGGTTGTTGGGCCGGTCTTTCTGGCCAACCCAGGCATCCGTGGTGGCAAGGAGCAGGTCGTCGCGGTGACCGATGGTTTGGTCGGCACCCACACCAAAGATGGCATAGGAACTGAACACCCGCTCGGGTTTGTAGCCGAGGATCCAGTTAAGCCAGTTCACCGTCAGTTGCAGGTCTGTTTCCCACGGATAGGCAACGAAATATTTGTGAAGGTAATGGGGCGTTGGGTCCGTAGGTTCGCCCTGATCGTAGTCGTATATGAATTTTCCCTGGACCTCGCTCTGCAGTTTCCCATGAGCGATCCGGGCGCGGACGCCGATCACGCGGGTGAACTGTTTGGTGAAAACGAGACCGTAGTTGTAACCCATGGCATTGTCTCCAAGGTTGATCCACAGGTTTTTGGAGAGGTCGCCATTGAATTGCATGATCCCGCCGAAGGCCTGAACGGACCAGTAGCTGTAAGAGGGAGCAGTGTTCCTCGCCTTTTTCGTTTCAGTAGGGGTATCCTGGCTGAAAGCGAGGGCGGGTACAAGCGCCACGAGGAGGACGACCAGCACTTTGGATGCGTTTCGATAAAACTTTTTCATACTTCTGAATTTTGGATTATTAAAAATAATATTTACTGATGCACAAATATATTAAAAAAAGAACGGTAAAAATAGTAAAACTTTTCATCTTCTACGCAATGTTTTGTTTCAAGTTACATTCTGCCCTTTTTTTTTCTCCATCTCACGGCAGATCTCCCAGAGCACGATCCCTGCCGAAACGGCCACATTCAGGGAATGTTTGGTTCCGAACTGGGGGATCTCGATCGCCTGGCTGACCTCCTGAAGGGCCTCCTCTGATATTCCATGTATCTCATTTCCAAATATTAACGCAATGGGAGAGGATCCCGTCAAGGTGAATTCCGACAAGGGGATGCTCCGGTTTGTTTGCTCCACTGCCACAGCGTGGTAATGCTTTTTCTTGAGAAGACGGATGGCATCCACCGCATGGTCGTGATAACTCCATTTTACCGATTCCGTGGCTCCGAGGGCCGAGCGGTGGATTTCCCGGTGGGGAGGGGTGGCCGTGATCCCGCAAAGAAAGATCGCCTCCAGGTTAAAGGCATCGGCGGTGCGGAAAATGGAGCCGATATTCTGCAGACTCCGGATATTGTCAAGTACCAACACCACCGGAACTTTCTTCTGTTCACGGAATTCTTCCAGGGATGGGCGGTTAAGTTCGGTCATGGTTAATTTTCGCATTTGGCTGTTGGCTGTTGGCTATTGGCTATTGGCTATTGGCTATTGGTTTTTCGCTATTGGCTTTTCGCTCAGGGTTGTCAGTAGTATTGAGGATTCAGCTTGCTGTCTTTATTACTTCTGACTTCTACCTTCTAACTTCTAACATCTAGCTTCAAAATTAGCTTTTTTACCGAGTTATCAACAAACTTTGACGTAATAAGCCGGTGATTGTACCTTTGAAATACGGAAATACAGCAATACAGAAATACAGTAATACAGTAATACGGAAATACGGAGTACAGATAAAATCGCGTATCCCGCATCGCGTATTCTGTATCCAGCTAATAGCTAATAGCTAACAGCCAACAGCCAACAGCCAAATGCAAAAAAAGGAACCCGCCGACACGCCATTGATGCGTCAGTATGCTTCGATTAAGGCGAAGTATCCGGATGCCTTGCTGTTGTTCCGTGTCGGTGATTTTTATGAGACCTTCGGCGAGGATGCCATCAAGAGTTCAAAGGTGCTGGGGATTGTACTGACACGGCGGGCCAACGGGGCCGCCTCCTATGTTGAACTGGCCGGCTTTCCGCACCATTCACTGGACATCTATCTGCCAAAACTGGTGAAAGCCGGCTACCGTGTTGCGATCTGCGACCAGCTGGAGGACCCGAAACTGACGAAGACAATCGTCAAGAGGGGGGTCACCGAGCTGGTCACTCCCGGGGTCTCCTACCATGACAAGATCCTGGAGCAAAAGGAGAATAACTTTCTGGCAGGCATTCATCTCGAACCGAAAACCTCCGGCATCGCTTTCCTCGATATCTCCACCGGGGAATTTTACATCGCCCAGGGATCCGTTGAATACATCGATAAACTGATCCAGAGTTTCCGCCCCAGCGAAGTGGTGGTGCAGAAAGGGAAACGGCAGCAGTTCACTGAGCTCTTCGGCGACAATTTTTACATCAACACCTTTGACGATTGGGTCTTTACAACCGATTTTTCCTATAATTTGTTGCTGAACCATTTCGGGACCACCTCGCTGAAAGGTTTTGGAGTGGAAAACCTCGAACAGGCGATCATTGCGGCAGGTTCGGCACTCCATTATCTTTCGGAGACACAGCACAACCAGGTGCAGCATATCTGCAAGCTCACCCGCATCGAGGAGGAGCATTACATGTGGCTCGACCGCTTCACCATCCGGAACCTCGAACTGCTTCAAACACAAAGCGAACAGGCGAAAACGCTGAATGAGGTGCTCGACCGGACGGTCTCCCCCATGGCCGCGCGGCTGCTGCGCCGCTGGATCATCCTGCCGCTCAAGAACAGGCAGCCCATTGAGGAGCGGTTGGATGTAGTGGAATATTTTTCCAATCATCCGGAAGAGATCGAATTCTTCCGGAAGGAGTTCAACGAGATCGGCGACCTGGAGCGGCTGATATCGAAAGTGGCGGTGGGGAAGGTCAACCCCCGGGAGATGCTCCACCTGAAACTTGCCATCGACGCGATTGCCCGGGTGAAGGAACGCTGTTCCGTCTCCGGTTGCAACGGCCTTAAAAAGAGCGGGGAACAACTCACCCACCTGGCGCTGGTGAGTGAACGGATTGGCCGGGAGATCAATCCCGATCCGCCGGCACTGGCCATCAAGGGAAACATCATCCGCGAAGGCGTTTCCGCGGAATTGGATGAATTGAGGGAGATGGCCTTTTCGAGCAAGGATTTCCTGGCAAAGATCCAGCAGCGGGAACAGGAGCGGACCGGGATCAGCTCGCTGAAGATCGGGTACAACAATGTGTTCGGCTATTACTTAGAGGTGACCAACGCCCACAAGGAGAAGGTGCCTCCCGAATGGCACAGGAAACAGACGCTGGTCAATTCGGAACGGTACATCACGGATGAGCTGAAGATTTACGAAGAGAAGATCCTGGGCGCCGAAGAGCGGATCCTGGCCCTTGAATTGGAGATCTACCAGGAACTGATCCTTTCCCTCAGCGAAGCCATCCAGCCCATCCAGGTAAACAGCACCACCATTGCCCGGCTGGATGTGCTGGTGACCTTTGCCCTGATCTCGCGGCAATACAACTATAAAAGGCCCCGGCTGAACGACAGCCTGGTGATCGACATCAAAGGCGGAAGGCATCCAGTGATCGAGCGGATGATGAAGCCGGGGGAGGAGTACATTGCCAACGATGTTTACCTCGACGGTAAAACCCAACAGATCATCATCCTTACTGGTCCGAACATGTCGGGGAAATCGGCCCTGCTGAGGCAAACCGCCCTGATCGTGCTGATGGCCCAGATGGGTTGCTTTGTCCCGGCCGATTCGGCCGAACTCGGACTTACCGACAAGATCTTCACCCGGGTGGGGGCTTCTGACAACATCACCTCCGGCGAGTCGACCTTTATGGTGGAGATGAACGAGACTGCCAGCATCCTGAACAACATCTCCGACCGGAGCCTGATCCTGCTCGACGAGATCGGCCGGGGAACCAGCACCTACGACGGGATCAGCATCGCCTGGTCCATTGCCGAATACCTCCACCAGCATCCGCTCTTCAGGCCCAAGGTGCTGTTTGCCACCCACTACCACGAACTGAATGAGATGGCCATCCTCTTCGAGCGGATCCGGAATTACCATGTCTCGATCAAAGAGATCGGCAACCAGGTGCTCTTCCTTCGCAAGATCCTGCCCGGCGGAAGCGAGCACAGCTTCGGGATCCATGTGGCCAAGATGGCCGGAATGCCTTCCGGGGTGCTCGAAAGGGCGGAGGAGATGTTGAAGCAGTTGGAGGAGGCTCATCGCAGGGAAACAGGCGGACAGGCGGACAAGAAGACAGGCGGACAGGCGGACAAGCGGACCAGCGGACAGGAAGACAAGCGGACAGGCGGACCGGTGAAACCGGCATCGCGTATCGCGCATCGCGCATCGCATAACGATGAAAGCAGCGGGTTTCAGCTGTCGTTCATCCAGCTGGATGACCCGCTTTTAGAGCAGATCAAACAAGATATACTGAATACGGAGATCAACACCCTGACCCCTGTGGAGGCGTTGATGAAACTGAACGAGATTAAAAAATTGCTGGAAAAAAAATAACCTTTTTCCGAAAATTAGTTATTTTTGTACCCCCAAATCGCAGAAGTAGCTCAGTTGGTAGAGCATAACCTTGCCAAGGTTAGGGTCGCGAGTTCGAGTCTCGTCTTCTGCTCATGATATAAAAAAACCCTCCGCAGAGGGTTTTTTTATCCATCATCGTAGAGCCGGGGCATGCCCCGGCTCTACGCAACCACCGTTGGGGCCGGTCATGCCCTGCCCCTACGGAAAAAACGCCCTGGTGGTGGAATTGGTAGACACGCAGGACTTAAAATCCTGTGGCCGCAAGGCCGTGCGGGTTCAAGTCCCGCCCGGGGTACATGATGAAGTTAGAAGTTAGAAGTTAGAAGGTAGAACTGGAACTTAGAACGTAGAAGTTCGAAGTTAGCTTACAAGAAATATTTCCCCCCTCTTTTTTTTATTGACAAATTCAGGAAAATGTTGTATCCTTGTTCTTAGGATTCGACTTGGAATTCATTTTTCATAACTAAACTTTTTTCAAATGATCAGGAAATTTCTACTCAGGATGTTGCCTTTGGTGACGTTGGTTGCCATGGGAATGACCTACATGGGAGGGGGCGGTGTCTCCCACAGAGAGATCATCCAGGGCCCGTTCGAAACGCCGCAGGATGTGACGAAACGGTGCATCGAGTGCCATGAGGATGTGGCGGACGACTTTATCCATACCCGTCACTGGAACTGGGCAGGTGATCCATTCAATGTTCCCGGGCACGGCGACATCCGGGTTGGGAAGATCAACCTGATCAACAATTATTGCATTGCCCTGCCTTCGAACTATCCGCGGTGCACCAGCTGCCATCCCGGATATGGCTGGAAAGACAGGAATTTCGATTTTTCAAACAAGGAGAACATCGATTGCCTGGTTTGTCATGAGCAGACCGGGACTTACAAAAAGACTCCTGCCGGCGCAGGTATGCCTGCTCCGGGAACCGACCTGGTGGCCGTTGCGCAAAGTGTGGGGCTGACCACCAAAACCAATTGCGGCGCCTGTCATTTCAACGGCGGCGGCGGGACGGGGATCAAGCACGGTGATATGGACAGCACCCTGCTGCATGCCGACAGGAAGCTGGATGTGCATATGGGCGGACTGGGATACGAATGCTCGGCCTGCCACAACACGGTGAACCACAAGATCTCCGGAGCAAGCCATGGATCCATGGCAGAGGGGGTCAACCATATCTATTGCACCGATTGTCATGACAATGCCCAGAAACCCATCCACAAGGATGCAAGGATCACTCCCCACCTGGATCATGTGGCCTGTGAGACCTGTCATATCCCCACCTTTGCCCGCAAGATGCCCACGAAAGTGTGGTGGGACTGGTCCACCGCCGGGATGAGGGAGAATGAAAAAGATGCCGACGGACTGGAGACTTACTCAAAGATGAAAGGGGACTTCAAATGGGCATCCAATGTTGTTCCCGACTACGAATGGTACGCCGGCTCAGCGCAGTACAACCTTCCCGGGGACAGGTTTGAGCCGGATGCCGAAGTGGTTGCCCTGAACACCCTGAACGGCAGCATCAACGATCCTGCGGCCAAGATCTATCCATTCAAAGTGATGAGGGGAAAGCAGATCTATGATACAAAAAACCATTACATGATCATCCCGAAATTGTTCGGCGAGGGAGGATACTGGAAGACCTACGACTGGAATGCGGCTTCTGAGCTGGGGATGAAGGAGGTGGGACTGGATTATTCAGGCTCCTACGGGTTTATTGAGACTAAAATGTACTGGCCGATCAATCATATGGTGGCGCCAAAAGAGGATGCGTTGCCGTGCGAAGCATGCCATACAGCCCAGGGAGGCCGGTTGGACTGGAAAGCCCTTGGCTACCAGGGTGACCCGGCAAAAACAGGCGGCAGGAAGTTATAACCACCCTTATTACATCAACTCATACTTCGATGAAGAAATTGAAAGTGCTGATTGCCGAAGATGATGAAAGCAGTTTTCTTTATCTTTCCAGCGCCCTGAGAGGAATTTACTCTGAACTCCTGAAAGCCTCCAACGGGACAGATGCAGTGGAGCTATGCAAAGCCCACTCGGATATCGATCTCATTCTGATGGATATCAAGATCCCCCTGATGGATGGGTACGAGGTGACCCGGAAGATCAGGGAGTTCAATCAGGAGGTTGTCATCATTGCCCAAACAGCCTATGCCATGATGGGTGACCGGGAGAAGGCGCTGGAAGCGGGATGTAACGGTTACATTGCCAAGCCGGTCGACAGGGAGACCTTGAAATCACTGATTCATTCTTTTTTTCCAGATGACTCCCCTTAACCGAGTGTTTAATCCTTAAAACCGCATTCTATGAATCAACCAAACCAAAAGACCTACCTGACTGTTTTTGCATTGGCCATGATGAATGTGGCCACTGTGATGAGCCTGCGTGGCCTTCCGATGATGGCTGTGGAAGGGCTGACCATGTTTTTTTACATCCTCTTTTCCTCTCTCTTGTTCCTTGTCCCGGTTTCGCTGGTCAGCGCAGAACTGGCCACCGGCTGGCCTCAGTCGGGAGGGATCTACCGCTGGGTGAAAGAGGCCTTTGGATCAAAAACAGGGTTTGTCGCCATCTGGCTGCAATGGATCCAGAATGTGATCTGGTATCCGACTGTGCTTTCATTTGCCGCAGCGGCGTTGTCCTACCTGTTCTTTGACAAAGCGCTGGCCGAGAACCGATGGTTCAACTTTGCCGTGATCAACATCGTCTTCTGGGCTGCCACCCTGATCAATTTCAAAGGGGTCAAATTAGCTGGAAGGGTAACCACGATCGGCGTGATCGGTGGGACGATCCTCCCCGGCCTGCTGATCATCCTGTTAGGGTTTATCTGGTGGTTTTCAGGCAATCCGCTGGAGTTCCTGAAACCGGGAGCCGGGGTAACGGTCAGCTTCCTGCCGGATTTCAGCAAGTTCAGCACCCTGGCCTTTCTCGGCGGGATCCTCCTCCTCTTTGCCGGGATGGAGGTGGGGGCTGTTCATGTCACCGAGCTGAAAAACCCGGCCGGACAATACCCCAAAGCGATTTTCATAGCGATGTTCATCATCATCATCATCTTTACCCTGGGATCATTAGCCATAGCTGCCGCGATGCCGGCTGCAGACATTGACCTGAATGCGGGGATCCTGCAGGCGTTTCAGGATCTTCTTCACAAGTTTGGCATCGGCTGGCTGGTACCGGTCATCGGCTTCCTCCTGGCCTTCGGCGCCCTGGCCGGTGTGCTGGCATGGATTGCCGGTCCCAGCAAAGGATTGCTTGCCACGGCCACCGACGGGGACCTGCCCCCCTTTATGGCCCGGCTGAACAAATTCGGGGTCCAGAGGAATATTCTGATCATCCAGGGAACCATCGTCTCCGTGATCTCCTTTGTATACCTGGTGATGCCTGATGTGAGCAGCGCCTACTTCATCCTCTCCATCCTCACTATTTCGCCGTACCTGGTCATGTATTTCCTGCTCTATATCACCTTCGTCAAGCTGCGCTACAGTCAGCCCAATGTGCAACGAGCCTATAAAGTTCCCGGCGGGAAGGCGGGGATGTGGATCATTGCCGGGATCGGATTGGTGGCTGTACTTTTTGCCTTTATCATCGGGTTCTTCCCCCCGGCACAGTTAACCGTTGGAAGCCCTGTGTTTTACGTATGGTTCCTGATCGGAGGGGTGGCGTTGTTTGTGCTGATGCCCATCATCATCGGCTTTCTGAAGAAACCCGAATGGAAAACCAACGCCGGTTCAGGAGACAGTTAACGGAATCGGTTAAAATACCAGCCTTCCCCTGAACTTAGCTGTTGCAGTATCCTTCCCGGCTCCTTGAAAAAAGAACTGGTTGGAATCAGTTGTGGAACGAAGCAATGTGACAGACTCGCCCATCATGGTCTCTTTCAGATAATTGATGGAAAGCAGGGTGGGATAATGGCTTGTCAGAAAATCCGCCGGCAGGGTGTCCACCATCCAGTCGATGTATCGCGTGGAGGTCACGTGCCTGTTCACGTCAAGGTCGAACCAGGTCACCTGCCTTTCACTAAGTTCCCCTTCCGTCAGAGGCTCCAGCTTCTCGGGAAACTCTTCCATGGCATGGCGATCCTTCAGCTTGTCGAAAAGGTATCCGAATTTATCCTCCACTTTTTTGGGTCGTTTGGAATAGATGTCGATGGCCAGCCATCCGGAGGTGCAGGTGGTACAAAGTTCGTCCGCCTGGTTTTTCACTTTGAAATCCCGGAGGTACAGTAATCCCCGGATATCCTTTGGCCAGGTCTCCACGACGGCCTGGTCGCGCCACTTCAACGGTTTATGGATCCTGATGGTCATCCGGCTCAATACCCAGAAGAGATGGTACCGGCGCAGCTCGTTGTATCCAAACCCAAGCGTTTCGGCCGAATTGATCGCCGACAGGACCAGGAAGTTGGATAACCCTCCCGGCCGCAACCGCCCCTCGGGATCGCAGTCGGCCGTCGTGACATCAAAACCATATTGCAGGATAAGCCCGTCGCGGTGAATTTCTTTTGCCATGGTGCAAAAGTACGAAAACAGGCGGACAAGCGGACAGGTGGAGAATGGTTAATGAGGAATTGGGAACCGGAGCGCAGCGGAGCTCGGCGAAGTGAAGCGAGCCAATGAGGAAGGAGGAATAAGTATCGCGCATCCCGTATCCCGCATCACGGACCACTGACGGTGATCTTTTTCTCCACTGAGACCCTCTCCCCGGCGCGGTTGATGCCCCGGAGCAGGATCCGGTAATTTCCGGGGGTATCGGGCAGGGTAAAGGAGAGGGCCGCATTGCCCTGTTTATCCGTCCTGATGGAAGGGGCCCAAAATACCGTATTGCGGGCATCCGGTGTGGTGGCCGGGAGTGTTCCCGACGGGAATCCCGACTGGAATCCCGACTGGAATCCCGACGGGATTCCAGTCGGGATAGAATCGTGGCAGGGATCCAGGAACTGGTAGTTGACAAAAGTTCCGGAGGTAGGCAGGTCGATGCCGGCGAAGTCATTTTTCTTCGACACGAAGCTGACGATCCCTCCATAGGTGATATCCCCCTTGACGTAGGGGGCATCCACCAGTTCGATACGGTCAATATCTCGAGGGGACATCCTCAGGATCTTGTCCATCGTATCCACCGCCACCCAGTCGACAAGCACCAGCGGATCATAAATGGACATGTCGTTTTGTGTGGAGAGGAACCGGAACCTTTTCTTGCCCTGCACTTTCTTTACCTTCACCATCACGACGAGTTCGGTGAAATACTCTTCCAGGGTGGGGAGCTCAATGTAGTTGTCCATCACGAGCACCTCGGTTGGCTTTCCGTAGAAGGGGGTCCGGGGGGTATCCCCAACAGCGGAATCTGAGGCTGGCGGTTCAGGCCGGCCCTGATCCCGGAACAGGGAGGTGACCCTGGCATTGACAGCCAGCCGGTAGGCGGCCTCTTGCTCTTTGTCTGAAAGAGAGAACCGGAAGGAGGGAAGGGTTACAGGTCTCGTACAGAAGTCGTTGTCGATGAGGAGTTCGGGAACAACATCCGGCAGTTCTTCGGCGCAAAGGAAAAGGTCCCTGCTGCCATAGTAACCAGGCAGGGCGAAGTAGAATTTCCCGGCCGAATCGGTTCGGACCACCTGGATATCCTTGTCGCCAATGATCGAGAGATAGGCTTTCGCGCCACTCAGGGCAGTGCCCTCACCCGCCGCAACCAGTTGCCCGGAAAGTGAGATCCCGCGTGTCTCGGGAAGGTAGATCCCGAAGGTGGCACTGTCGGTTCTTTGCCATTCCTGACAGTTGTATGGGGCCGAGGTATTCTCAGGGACCACGGCAATGCATAACTTACCGGATTCCACCTCTCCGGGATCCACGCTGATGCCGAGATGAACGGTCTCACGCGGAGAGAAATCCGTTTTTGCCGTCAGGAGGCGGATCGCCCTGGCGCCCGGGTTTGGATTCGGAAGTGAGGGGGTCTCCAAGTCTCTTTGCAGGTTGCCGTTTCCCGGAAGCACATCGGTTTTGTAAGGATTGATGATCTTCAGCGGCAGGTAGGTGTAGCCGGAAGGACCGATGTTTCTCATGAAACGGGTGTAGACTTTCAGAAAATAGATCCCGGAAACAGTAGTTTCCGGAATGGCCAGGCACCCGCTGCCGGTGAGATCCTGCAACGGGTATTTTCCCCCGGCGATGCGGTGTCCCTCTCCCGTGATCAGTTCGCAATAGACAATCCGGCTGAACACCTCGTTGTTTGAGGGCCCGGGTGAGGTGACCGATACAGCAAAACGGATCTCCTCACCGGAGATGTACATCGTTCGGTCGGTACACACGGTGATCTTTTCCTTTGCCGCTTCCTGCATCAGCTCCTGCGCATTCATTCCCCGATAAAAAATCAGGGCGAGGAGCGAGAGGACAATATGGAGCGATCGTTTATTCATATTGACTAGGCCAGAAATCGGGTTTTGTGGTAGTCCCTCCCTGCAGGCGGCAGTCGATGCAATAGCAGTTCAGGATCCTTAGCTGGCCGGTTTCATTGTACCAATAATAGATCGGGTATTCGCGGGGAAAATACTCCCTCCAACCGAACCTCCCGAGGGTAGATTCATAACACTGGTTGTTGAAGCTCAGGACGATCCCCTCCACATCGTGGTAGAAATAACGTCTTGATGTTTCAGCGGCCGCATAGAAGTAGCCTAGCACATCCTGTTCGGGATCGCTGAGGTTCTGGATATTCCCTTTGATGGCAAAGGGCTGCTGTTCGTACAGGCCGCCCTGTTCGTTGCTGTTGATGCGGAGTTGTTCCCAATAGATGTAAGCCTCTTCGCTCAGGGCCAGCTGCCGTACCAGGATGCTGTACATGATTCCCAGGCGTGAGGAGGCGTGCCCGTCGATCGCCTGGAGGGGGTACTGGTTGTAAATATTCTGTGAGAGGTTTTCCGTGGAGACGGTAAATACATTCGGAACCAGCTTGGTTATCCAGCAAACCTTGTTCGTGTAATCGGGCGGGATGACTTCGTGATGGGTGCCGTCGTAATAGTATTCAAGCGGGTGTGCCGCTTCGTATTCCCAGGTCTCCACCACATCCCACTTGTAGTAATGGCTGTAATCCCCGATGGCATCCAGGTCGACATAAAACTGCATCACCGTGTTGGTGACCGAAGGGTTGGTGGTGGGGATCTCTTCAATGCGGTAATAAACAGAATCCACCGGGGGCGCTGCTTTCATTTTATCGAAACCTGACTCCAGGAGCTCTCCCTCAGGGGTCGTCACCCTCACCCGGTAGGATGTGCCAATGACCAGGTCTTCCCGGTTCATCCAAACCTGGTAATGCCCCGGGAAATCTTCCATCAGCGCGAAATTGTTCCCCTGGTCGTCCTGTATCTCCACAAAGCAGCCCGGCACCGGGATGTACCGGGGTTCCTGGATCGGGGAGGAGAGGGAGATCTCCACCTCCTGCCATCCTTCATCGTCGGTCACTCTTCCGGAGACCACATATTTCGATGCCGCGTTGCTGTCGATGACCGGATCATAGGGTTTGATGCAGGCAAGCAGCAGCATCATTCCCAGGATTGCCGGCAGGTTTCTAATCCGATGCATAATTTCCCAATTTAAACAACAGCGTGACCATAGGCACGGGGACGCTGATGACTGAATAGAGGTAACTTTTTATTTTTCCGTTCTCCAGGGTGAAATATACGGAGTAGGGGTTATCCCTCCCGGTGACGTTATAGAGGCTGAAGATGATGGAGTAATGCAAAAACTTGTTTCGTTTGAGGTTGGCTTCGATGGTGAGAGAGAGGTCCATCCGGAAGTAATCGGGGATGCGGTATTCATTCCGGTTCGAGTAATCCACAAAGGGCGTTCCGTTGATGTAGTAGACAGAGACAGGGTAGGTCACCGGCCGGCCGCTCTGATAGGTGAGCACGCCCGAAGCGGTCACCCTCCGGCTGAAATGGTAGTTCACCACGGTGTTCAGCACATGCGGGATATCGTAATTTGCCGGATAGGCCAGGCCATTGTTGATCCGTTCCCATGGGTCGGGGCCATCCACTTTCACGATCGAGCGGGAGTAGGTATAGGCCAGCCAGCCTTCCAGACGCCGGCCGCTTCTCCTGACCATGAACTCCACCCCGTAGGCGTTCTGGTTCCCGGGCAGGAGAGCTGTTTCCACCAGAGGATTCCCAAGGAAATCCGCCCCGTCGATGAATTCGGGGTAGTTGACGATGCGTTTGTAATAGAGCTCAACGGAGGCTTCCCAGCCCGGTTTCGGGAAGGTGCGGAAGACCCCGGCGGAGACCTGGCGGCTCCGGGCGGGCGGGATGTAGTAATCGGCCAGTTTCCACTGGGAGTTGGGTGAGAGGGCGATGGTGTTGTTGAGGATGAAGAGGTTCTGGTGCATCTGGTTGAAGGAGACTTTCACCGTTCCGTTCGGGTCGGTCCGCAGGGTGGCGACCGCCCGGATATCCGGTTCGAAATACCATTTGATCGCCTCGCCGCTGCCGAACCAAATGGAATCCTGGATATACCGCTGATCTCTCGGCGCTCCCGGGATGTAGGTATACACTTTTTTGGGTCCGAGTGGATTGTAAAGGGTGAGTCTGAGCCCTGCTGAAAAATTCAGCCAGGGTAGCACATCATAGGAGTCGGAGAGGTAAAGAGCGCTTTCGATCCCCTGGTCCTGGCCTAGGGGGACGGGCACCCGCAACGACTCGTCACCGTATGGTTCAACGGTTCCCCGGTCGAGTTTCAGGAAGGTGATACCGCCTCCGTACTGCAGGGTGTTGTTGGAGAAGAGGTCCTGTGTGAAGTCTGCATTGAACCGGTAGTCGTTGATGGTGTAGGAATGCCTGTAGGCTGTGGAGGGTTGGTGCTGGTCGGAGGTGCTGAAGTCATAACGGGATCCCGAAAGGGAGAAATCAGCCCGCAGTGAAGGCTTGAAATAATAGCTGAAGTTGATGGAGGCCCCGTTGGATGAGTAGGAGTAATCGCTCAGGTCGGAGAGTTTGAAGCGGTCCTGGCTGTGGTAGAGGAAGAG
>Ga0208828_1000554_pt1 | contig 16283 bp, 17 predicted proteins | sample Kivu_160m_FD_185487 | JGI IMG/M metagenome (GOLD analysis project Ga0208828, IMG submission 185487) | Freshwater microbial communities from Lake Kivu, Western Province, Rwanda to study Microbial Dark Matter (Phase II) - Kivu_160m (SPAdes)... | ecosystem: Environmental > Aquatic > Freshwater >... | reverse complement strand
GACATCACACAAAAACCGCTCTGAGCCACAGGCTGGGGATGACAGCCCAACTACCAGAATAGTATAATCTGTTATAATATATTATGTCTGCTGATAGCAATGATGTTGTTTCAATGTGCCAGAGTGATTCACCCAAGCTCTCCCTGTTCCCGTTAACGAAGAATGTTGACAGTCAGGGTCACCTTCACATAGGTGGCTGTGATTGTGTCGAGCTGGCTAAGAAATTCGGCACTCCCCTCTACGTTTTCGACGAGGAAACCCTCCGCTCCAGATGCCGGGAGTTTAAGTCCGAGTTCACCAGGCGCTATCCAAACACGCTTATTATACATGCAGCAAAGGCTTTCCTGAATAAAGCTATAGCCGTTATTCTCAAGGAAGAAGGCATCGGTTTAGATGTCGTCTCCGGCGGAGAACTGAGCCTGGCTCAATCGGTGGACTTCCCCGGAGAAAAGGTGCATTTCAACGGCAACAATAAGACTGCCGATGAGATCAAGCTAGCTCTGGATTGGGGCATCGGGCGCATCGTGGTTGACAACTTCGACGAGATGGAACTGCTTAACTCACTGGCTGGCAAGATGGAAGTCAGACAGGCGGTTCTTCTCCGCCTTAATCCGGGAGTTGACCCCCATACCCATCGCCACACCACCACCGGCATACTGGACAGCAAATTTGGCTTCCCCTTGGCTACCGGACAGGCTGAGACAGCAGTGGCTAAAGCTATGGCAGCCTCCAACCTTGAACTCGCGGGGCTGCACTTCCACCTCGGCTCACCGATTCCCGATACCTCGCCTTATCAGACAGCCATAAGCCTTGTCTTTAACTTTGCCATGGAGATGAAAGACAAGCATGGTTTTCACCTTGCTGAGTTCAGTCCCGGCGGCGGTTTTGCCGTCAGGTATACGGTAGACTCACAATCAACAGGCATAGCCGACTATGCTGAAGCTATAACTACCAGGATGATAAGTCTAACCACTGATCTTAACTTGACACGCCCGAAGCTAATCATCGAACCCGGAAGAGCCATCGTGGCACAAGCCGGCGTGGCTCTATACACCGTTGGTTCGATAAAAGAGATTCCCGGGGTGCGAAGATATGTATGCGTTGACGGAGGCATGGGAGATAACATCCGACCGACCCTCTACGAAGCCAGATACGAGGTTCTGGTGGCAAACAAGGCTAATGATAATGAATCAACCAGAGTCACTATAGCCGGCAAATATTGCGAGTCCGGTGATATTTTAGCCAGAGACGTGAGCCTGGCTCCCGTATCACCGGGAGATATTATCGCCATGCCGGTCAGCGGCGCTTATGCTATCCCCATGTCAAGCAACTATAACATGGTGCCCAGGCCAGCCATTGTGATGGTCAAAGACGGCAAAGCTCGACTCATCCGAAAGCGCGAGAGCTACAAGGACCTACTGAGATTGGACTTAATCTAAAAAGATATGTGGCAAACGATTGGTCAACCGGAAGCATTAGCTTTACTTGAACATAGCCTTAAAACCGGCAATCTGGCTCACGCCTATCTTCTTGTCGGTGCGCCTCACATCGGCAAGACAACATTGGCGCTCGATTTAGCCAGAGCGGTGAACTGCCAAGGAAACCAGCCGCCCTGCGGTGGGTGTCAGTCCTGCCGCAGAATCACAGATGGCAAACATACCGATATTACAATCATAAGCCTGAACTCAGCCAGAGATTCAGCAGAGGCAAAATCACGCGTTGAGATTAGCATAGATGATATTAGAGGACTACAGCACAACGCCAGCCTGCCGCCTTTTGAGGGTAAATGCAAAGTATTCATAATTGACGGCGCTGAATATTTATCTACCGAAGCCTCCAACTGCTTGCTTAAGACCATAGAGGAGCCACCACCTCAAGTAATTATACTTCTCCTGACCGCCGAAGAACTACGGCTCCTGCCTACAGTGGTCTCTCGCTGCCAGAGGCTAGAATTAAAGCCAATGATAAGCGATGAAATAGAGAAGATACTCATCGATTCCCAAGGCATTGACCGTGACAGGGCAAGACTCATGGCACGACTATCTCAAGGCTACCTCGGCTGGGCACTGAGAGTCTCGACTGACGACAGCTACCTTGCACAGCGAAATCAAAGGCTTTCTGAGATGTTTTCTCTCTTAAACACAGGATGGGAAGAGCGCTTCAGTTACACTGCTAAGCTCGGCAACGAACGAAAATCAGCCGAAGAGATAATAAAACTTTGGCTTGCCTGGTGGCACGATGTTATGTTAACTAAATGCGATTGCAGGCACGCCATCACAAACATTGACCATATATCGGTACTTGAAAAATGGGCACAAGCATTAAGTTTATTGGAGATTAGGAATTTCATTGACAGCCTGCATAAATCGCTAAACCAGATCGCCATTAATGCTAACCTGCGCTTAGTATTCGAAATATTGATGCTTGACATGCCTAAAAAGGAGGTAAAAGAAGGGCACATGATATCATCTGAGCCCGTTGTAGTATAATGACTGAAACTGTAGGAGTTCGTTTTCACCAGGCCTCTAAGGTCTACTATTTTGACGCTGCGGATATACCGCTGGAAATAAATGACGACGTGGTGGTTGAGACCAGCCGTGGCTATGAGCTGGGAAAAGTGGCCATCGCCCCAAAACAAGTTATTCACAGCGAAATAACCGAACCATTGAAACCAGTTATCCGCAAAGCACAGGCTGATGACATAGCAAAAGCCCAGAGACAGCAAGAAAGGGCAGCAAACGCCATAGCCAAATGCCGGGAGATAATCGAAAGACTCAACCTGCCCATGAAACCTATATCGGCTCAATACAATTTGGACGGCAGCCATCTTACCCTTTTCTTCAGTGCCGAGAAAAGAGTTGATTTCCGCGAGCTAGTCCGGGAGTTAAGTCGCAACCTGAAGACACGAGTCGAACTAAGGCAGGTCGGAGCCAGAGACGAGGCAAAGCTGTGCGGCGGCTTAGGCAAATGCGGCTTTCCACTGTGCTGTACCACCTTCCTCAGCGAATTTGCGCCGGTTTCCATCAAGATGGCAAAGGAACAGGATATGGCTCTCAACCCGATGAAAACGTCCGGCATCTGCGGTCGGCTCCTATGTTGCCTGGGCTATGAATATGAGCAATACCGCGCTATGAAAGAGAAGATGCCACAATTGCGTCAGGATGTGTCTACAGCTTTGGGAAAGGCTAAAGTTGTCGGCATTAATCCGATTAAAGAAACAGTGACTGTAGCACTGGAAACAGGGAGCACCGTAGAATTGCCTCTTGGCCAGATAACCTGGCGTGAAAAACCAGCGGACGATAACCAGCAGGCAAAGACCTAGACTTATTGAGGAAGATATTTCTGCCATTCCGTACGCGCACGAAGGTACTGATGAGGCACATAGAAACCATCATTACGTGGCGGTTCAGGTTTGTTGAGAAGTGGCATCCCGGCTTCTATCGGCGTCCGTCCGGCCTTCCGACGATTACACGGTATACAAGCACTCACCACGTTTTCCCAGCTATGCTCACCACCACGCCGCCTCGGCATAACATGGTCTAAAGTGAGTTCTTTGCTTTCCCGACCACAGTATTGACAGATATAATGGTCGCGACTGAAAACTTCAAGCTTGGTCAATTTCCGCTGCTGCCGCGGTCGCCTGATAAAACAACCAAGTCGAATCACTGAAGGAACATCAAAGACATCATCAACAGAGTTGAGATTACCACGCCCATTTTCCAAAACCTCAGCCTTACCACGAAACAGCAAAACTATAGCCCTGCGCACTCTGCAGATATTAAGCGGCTCGTAATTCTGATTAAGTACTAGAACTGGTGCGTTTACCACGGCTTTTCCCTGACTAATCCAGATTATTTTAGCAGGAAAATTTTTGACCGACAACAGCTAAGACGGCCGACTTCGCCGCGAGTATCGTTGCTGAGTCTTGGTTTCATGAGCGCGCGGGGCTTTTATATCACCCCGATAATCAGGGGCATTTATATTTAGGACAAGACTGAGGCTGGGGTCAACCATCCGGGAACTGATTCGTCTCTCAATCTCATCCAGCGAAAGACAGGTGGTAATCACCGTGGCTAACCTGGCATTATAGCGATAGTTTATTAACTGATAAAGCTTCTCCTGAGCCCAGGGGGTGGCTGCCTGCTCACCAAAATCATCGAGAATAAGCACCTGAGCCTTTTTGATTCTCTCAAAGAGCTCATCATAGGAAACTCTGCTCTCCGGGTTAAAAGTAGAGCGCAGATAATCTAGTAGGTCAGTAACCACAATAAACAAGACTGATTTGCCTTCCCTGCGTAGATGATTGGCGATAGCGGCTGCCAGATGTGTTTTGCCGCAACCATTTACACCCATCAAAACCAACCAACCCTCAGGAGATTTGGCAAAATTGACGGCATTGCGGTGGGCTTGCTCCAGGCTCTGGCGCTCCTCAGGAGCGAGATTCAGCGATTTGTAGTCGAAATTATTGAATGCCTTTTTACGCAATGCCTCTAATTCTATGCTGCTTAGGTGCTCCAAAGTCAATGTCGATTTCCCCTGAATTACGCATATATTGCATAGCTCAGAATCAGTCAGGTGTCCCCGTAAACTATCATCGAACTCCTCAACCGGCACATCAGTAGTGATAACTGTAGGCAGGCCGAGATTGAAACGGTAGTCGAGCAAATGCTCCAATTTCCCCTTTGCCCACAGTGTGGTAGCTGTCATGGTCAAGTCATCCAGAATCAATAGCGGCGCATTTTTCACACGCTCAAACAGCTCGTCATGGGCAATCTCACTACTGGGACTAAAAGCACTCCTCAGATGGTCCAGGAGGTCAGCGGCACCTATGTAAAAAACCGGCTGTCCCAGGCTCAGCCGGTAATTGGCAATGGCGCAGGCTAAATGCGTTTTCCCACATCCACTCGAACCCACCAGGATTAACCACCCCTTTGGCTCGCTGGCAAAAGCTCTGGCAGCTTCGTATGCCCGCGTGAAATTCTGCTGTACTGCGGCATCATCGTATCTACCGGTCTGCACAAGATTATCGAAGGTCAGCCGGGACAGGGCACCAAGGTTGCTGTACTGCTGAAGCTGGGCTAATTTCTCCTTTTTTAACTCCTTATGACTGCAACGGCATGGCACAACCCGGCTAAAATCAGGGCGACCCGAATCTGATAAAGGATGTATTAAACCAGCTCCTTTACATATCGGGCACGCTGAGTCAGTCAAGCTTTCTTCTCCTGGCTCAACGCTTGACCATGTGTCCGTATTTGCCCCTGATGTATTTCTCGCGGTCGTCCTCTTTTTTAGAATCTCTTCCAGGCTTTCCATCATCCTTGCCTTCCGTAGCCCAACGTTCCAAAATGCGCGCAATATATCTCCAGCTACGCTTGTTCAATGCGACAGCATCCTTAAAAGCACTCTCAATCCACTCTGCCGGATAAAGTTTCTCCGCATCCTTAAGTTCCTCGGCAATCATGGGCGTAAGCATGCCTATGTTTTGTTCATAAAGGCTGAAAATATTCGGCAGCGGTTCGATTTCCACTTCTTGGCCCTTACGGGGTGCTGACGCCAGCAACGGAATTTCGCCTCGTTGAATTTTATTAATCGCTTCCCTGGCAGTCTCACCGTTTATAAAATAGGCGTCTTCAGTCTGTCCGTCTCTATCAATCCTCAGGTGTAGCATAGTTCCATGTTGCACAGCCTTGTCCAGTGCTTTACGAACTATTTCGCCTTTAGACCTCGCTCCACCCTCTATGCCACCCATGAATATTGGGTCAGACATAAGCTCGTTATAGGTTACAAACTGAGGATAACCACGACGACGGCTGAGTAGCCAGATAACATACAATATCACCTTAAGCTCGGCGATGTCATCAATCTGTGGCATTGCCGCAGTGAAAAACAAGTTAGGTATCGGGGTAACTTCAGCTCTTTCTGGAAAACCAATAAACTCTTTCCTCACCAGTTTTCGTCTCCAACAATCCTTAAGCCGCGCTGAACTCAGCCTCTAAATCTTCGAATTTGGCTGTCTTAGCTACAAATCGTAATTTTCTTTCACCGGTAGGCCCGTTACGATGCTTGGCTACAATGATATCGGCAATGCCTCTTGGATAGGGCTCTGTCTCTATATCATGATCTTTTTTCCAATCATCTTCATTGACATACATTTCGTCTCGGGAGATAAAGAGGACCACGTCAGCATCTTGCTCAATGCTGCCGCTATCCCTCAGGTCGGAGAGCTGCGGTTTGTGTGAAGACCGCCATTCTATAGCGCGGCTAAGCTGTGATATAGCCAGCACCGGCGCATTTATCTCACGAGCCAGCGCTTTCAAGGAGCGCGTTATCTCACTTAGCTCCTGCACCCGACTCTCACTTCTAGCCGTTCCCTGTATTAGTTGTAGATAGTCGACGATAACCAGGTCGACAGTGCGCTCGCGATAAAGACGTTGTGCCTTGCCTCTCATTTCCACCACTCGTAGTTGAGGTGAGTCATCAATATAGATAGGCGCTTCAGAAAGTATGCCGCTAGCATCCATAATCCTTCTCTCTTCTTTTTCTGTATATGTCCCCAAACGAACATTCCTGGAATCCACATTCGCCTCATTAGATAGAAGGCGCTGGACAACCGCCTGTCGCGACATCTCCAGACTGAATAGAGCCACACAGGCTTTCTGGTTCACAGCCGTGTTTCTGGCAATATTTAGAGCCAGGCTGGTCTTACCCACGCTTGGCCTGGCACCTAAAATAATCAGGTCGGAACGCTGCAACCCCCCCAATATGTCATCTATGGCGGCAAAGCTGGTAAGAATATGTGGAATTTCCTCTCCCGCAGCCTGGTCCTCCCCGGTTTCCTCGAAATATTGACCAAGAATCTGGCGAATGGGCACAAAATCCTGACGACTTTGCCTCTGCCTTACCTTAAACAGTATATCCTCTGCCCTGCTAAGAGCAACATCAACTTCAGCGTCATCTTCATAGCCGAGAGCAGTAATCTGGCTGCCGGCACTTATAAGTCGCCGCATTACGGCAGTTCTTGACACAATCTGTGCAAAATGCTCAACATGCAGAGACGTAGGTACGATAGACACCAGATGGCTTAAATAGGCGGCCCCACCAGCCTCCTCTAGCCTGCCTTTCTGGGCTAATTCATGGGCTACAGTTATCTGATTTATACCCTCATTACGCTGATAAAGGCTGAAACAGGCATCGTAAATCCACTGATTTTCCGGCGAAAAAAAGTCCTCCGGCCTGAGAAAAATAGCCACCTTGAATATGCCTTCGCTATCAATAAGCAGTGAGCCGAGCACCGCTTTTTCGGCTTCAATATCATGCGGAGGCAAATTGTCGTTAATCACTTTGAGCCGTCTCTTCCTCAATTACTACTTTGACTTTAGCCACAGACCCTGAGCCTAAGTTAATTCCCACATCGTAACTACCGACATGGTGCATAGGCTCCTCCATCTCGACTCTTTTCTTGTCAATCTCAAAACCAGCCAGCTTAGAAAGCTCATCAGCTATATGTGCACTGGTAATAGCGCCGTGAAGGCGACCTTTGGCACCAGCTTTGGCCTTAAAAAGCAGCTCTTTACCCTCCAGCTCCTGGGCTATCCTGCCTAGCTCATCAAGCTGCCGAGCCTGACGCTCTGCTTTCTCATCATATAGCGCTTTAGCTGTTTTCTCAGCAGATGGTGTAGCTGGTAAAGCCAGGCCTTTAGGTAAAAGAAAATTTCTAGCATAACCATCTGCAACTTCTTTTATCTCCCCTTTTTTGCCCTTGGGTGCATCTTTCAGAAAAATAACCTTCATTCTACCCCCTATTTATAATCTTATGATTGGTACAATAATCTACCAGTCCACTAAAAAGCGCGGGTGGCATCTATATTTTATAATTTCTACCTGAATCTTGCCTAGCAGCAACGGTGTTTTAACCAATAACTTCCAAAAAATTTTCTCCACTTCAATAACCATCTTTTGCAGAGCGAGACTTGAAAATATGTTTTTTAAGATGACTGCCCTGAGAATTCACCTTTAACTCTGGTCAGGGCTTGAGGCTCGCCCAGAAGGTCAACAACCGTCATAGCCAGAGCTTTAGCTGCATCTAACAGACCCTCATGTCCTGACTCAGATGCGGCAGCCAGGACAAAATCTGACGAATGCAACAGCACGTCGGGTGAAACTATGGCAACTGAAGGATGAATGGCAGGTACGACCTGACTGACATTACCCATGTCGGTACTACCGAAACCAAAGCGAGATTCAAAATGTTCTACCTTGCGGCCTAGAGATTCCAGGTTCTGGGCAAATAGCTTAGCCATGACCATGTTGTTTTTCATCGGGGCATATACTGTCTCTCCCCACCTGTAATCCAATCTGGCGCCGGTAGCTACTGATGCACCTTCAAAGCATTTTAAAACCTTTTGCTTTAACTCTTCAAGGTAGGTATTATCCGTAGCCCTTACTAGGAATGTAGCTGCGGAGTATGCCGGCACTACATTAGCCGCCTCGCCACCATTTGTGATAACGCCATGAATTCGAGCCCTATCCTTGATATGCTGACGGAGTGAATTAAGAGCGTTAAATGCCAGAATCATAGCTTCGAGAGCATTTATTCCCCGCTCAGGATAAGCAGCAGCATGAACTGCCTTGCCAAAATATTGAACTTCCAGTCCGATACAGGCTAGCGCTTCTGTAGTCGCTGCATTCCTTATCCCCGGATGCACCATCATAGCCGCATCAACACCATCGAAAACGCCGGCCTCTAACATTAACACCTTGCCACCAAAAAGCTCCTCAGCGGGTGTACCGAAAACAACAACCGACCCACCACAATTACCAACAATACACCTGCTAGCTAAAGCAGCCCCCACCGCTGACGCACCTATTATGTTGTGCCCACAGGCATGACCAATCTCAGGCAAAGCATCATACTCGGCAATCAGGGCAATTACAGGTTTATTAATACCGTAAGATGCCTTGAAAGCAGTAGGTAACCCACCAATCCCGCTTTCTACCTGAAAACCGCCTTTTGCCAGGTAACTGGTTAACCACTTTGACGCCTTCTCCTCTTTGAACGCTAGCTCCGGATTGGCATGAATCTTGAGGCTCAATTCTATAAGTTTCTTACGTTGTTGCTCTAATTGCTTGCTTACCTCTGCCTTCAATTCAGCCTTAGTCAAAATCTTGCTAGCCATTCTTGGATTTGTCCCCACGGAAGCCATTATACTCCAAGAACTCGGTACATTCTACCGACGTTAGCTCGATTAAAAGCAGTCCTGCGTCGACAATTACATTAGCTTGACTTTAAAAATATCTCAACTTATAATGAACCAGATTCGTAAATTTAGATAGATAAAATGCAAATCAACGTCGCTCAGCTACTGAAGGAGCCAATAGGCTCAAAGCATAGCTACCACATGGACGAGAACATAGGTGCTAATGACATAAATTCAGCTAAAGGCGATGTGACCCTGACACGCACTAAAAGCGGCATCATGGTTAAATGTGAGATGACAGCCTCAGTAACAGCACTTTGCAGTCGGTGCCTGAAACAGATTGATTGTGAGGTAAGCTATGGCTTTGAAGAGGAATCTCTTCCCAGCGCGGCAATGTCCGAAGACTTATCTTCATCCGGTCAGGTTGATAATCTCACTATCGATGAGAGTCAGATACTGGACTTGAGTGAAGCCATACAACAATATGCCTTATTGACCATGCCTGCCAAGCCGCTGTGTAGTCCGGATTGTGCTGGAATTTGTCCATCCTGCGGGCAAGACCTGAACAAACATCCCTGTAAGTGCCCGTCTCGCACCGCTGACCGTCGCTGGTCAAGACTAATCAGCCTGGGGAAGGAGAGTAAAACCTAAATGGCGTTACCAAAGAGAAAATATGCCAAATCGCGGCAAGGGAAAAGGCGCAGTCACCTGGCTCTGAACATTCCCAAACTGGTTGATTGCCCTCAATGCCACACTCCCAAATTACCTCATCATGTCTGTCCTACCTGCGGTACCTATGCAGGAAGAGAAGTGGTTGAGATTAAGACCCCTAAAAAAACACCGGGCAAGTAATTACTGGGATTAGAGACATAACCATCACTGAAAACCGTGGCATAAGTGAAATTTATAAATTATGATTGACCTATCGGTGAGATTGAACGACAAGGAGGAGATATGGTAGAAGCAATAAAAGTCGCTTATGTTTTCCCCGGACAGGAATCCCACTCTGTAGGCATGGGGTTAGACCTTTACGTACACTATACTTCAGCCCGGGAAGTTTTCGATGAAGTTGATAAAACTCTGGGCTTCTCGCTATCGCGCCTATGTTTTGAGGGCCCCCAGGAGGACCTGAAGCAGACCGCCAATGTTCAACCAGCAGTATTAGCCACAAGCGTCGCCTGCCTGAGAGCAGCCCTGGAGGTTAGCAACAACGGCTTGCCAGCACCCATCTTCGTTGCTGGTCACGACGTGGGCATTTACGCAGCTCTGGTAGCTGCCAGCGTCCTCAGTTTGTCTGATGCCGCACGCCTGATTCGTGAAAGAGGACGACTAATGAACGAAGCTGGGCAAAGAGCAGGCGGTGGGATGGTGTCTATGGGCGGTTTAGACCTGGAGGTATTCAAGAGCATCTGCTTCTCAACAGGTGTCGAGATTGCTTATATCGATGCTCCAGACCAGATCACTATCAGCGGCCCTCAGGAAAACCTGACCAAAGCCAAGAGACTAGCACAGATAAAGGGGGCTCGCCGCATTATCCCGTTGAGAGTAAGCGGACCTTTCAATTCCATATTGATGGAGCCTGCCATAGAAAGACTGAGGAATACCATCTCGGAGTTTACCTTTAACAAACCATCAGTACCGGTTGTGGCGAATGTTACCGCACAACCACTTACCGACTTAGAAGCCATAAAAGAGGAGCTGGTTAGCCAGATTGTCCGCCCTGTTCAATGGCAGCAATCTATTGAAGGCATGATCTCCCGAGGCGTAACCACCTTCTTTGAGATGGGGCCAGGTGAGACGCTGTCCAAGTTGATTAAGCGAATTAGCCCCGGAGCACAAGCTTTTAACATCAGCAATGCTCAAACCGTCAGCGAAATAACAAAATGGCGCAGAGGATAGTTCCCCACACGCTAGACCACGGACGTGGCGGCTGCGCGTAATCAGCCCGGTCAAATCTGGTTAGAGCCAAGATGCTGAAGTGTAGCTTCTCCACCAAAACTACTGCCAGCTGCAGCCATTGCGGCAAGGAACCCATCCTCATTTCAAAGTACTTTGGCTTATGTCTTCGCTGCATAAGCCACGACTTTAAAAAGGTACAGCACGTGCACTTATTGAGAAATGAAGCAGAATGACCGGATTTAGACGGCAGGCAAGGACTATTGCCTTGCAGACACTTTACGAACTCGACTGCTCGGCTCATAAGCCAGAGGATGTTTTGGCTCGCTTACTAGCGGAAAAAGCCCTGCCTGATGAAGCTGCCGATTTCACCGGAAGCCTGGTTAACGGGGTTCTGCAGCACAAAGAAAATATAGATGGCTTAATCCGAAGGTTCGCCCCCGCCTTTCCCGTCAATCAAATAGCCCCCATAGATAGAAACGTTCTCCGCCTTGCCATTTTTGAGATTTTATTCGATAATAGAGTTCCAATGAAAGCAGCTATTAACGAAGCCGTTGAGCTGGCCAAGAGCTTTGGTGGTGATACCTCTCAGAAATTTATCAACGGGGTTTTGGGTTCAGTAGTCACTACCTGTATACAGCAAGGAGAACAAAAGAAGGCGGCTAAGAAAACTGAACAAGCCTGAATGTCGAGAGTAAAAGAATGGCACTCATTCCGGAAAAGCTTAAGAAAATAATTTCAGAGCAACTTGGCGTTGACGAAGAATCAATAGTGCCTTCGGCATCCTTTGTCGACGACCTCAATATTGACCCCCCTGATTTGGCGGAGCTTATCACAGCGATAGAGCAGGAATTCAGTACGCCAAAACGCAAGCTGGAAATATCAGATGAAGACACCGATAAAATCGTCACCGTTCAGGACCTCATCGACTGCCTTCACGACTACGGCATAGAAGATTAAGCCCCTCCTGGCCTGTGCGCCAGTACTTCCCAAACTTACCCACCGAGTCCACATGCCCTATTGCAGAGAAATTTTCAAATCCTGCATAAAAGCCCAAGCTTTTGTTTTGTGGCTTTCCCTCAGACAATGCCGAAAAGAACCAACCGTGGCTCCTGATGAATTGACAAAATGTAATACGCCTGACACATGCAAAAGTTCAGAAACATATTGAACTCCAAAGCAAACCCGCTCATGGTCAGCCAGGAACCCCGCTCATGGTGAGCCTGTCGAACCACAGCGGGAATGGTCTTTCACCATTCGACAAGCTCAGGGTGAGCGGGAAATGGCATTTTTACGTTAGGTGTCACCTGCCCACAAGTGACCCCCAGTACGACCCCCAAAAAATCCAACATGTTATGGACGCTTACAACACATTGACAATCAGGGCAGGAGGGAATAGACTAACTATAGGTGGTAGACTGAACATAATATGATATCAAGTGAATGTAGCGCGGGTTTTTTATAACAGCAGGAGGAGATGGCAAGATGGGGATTACTGAAGAAACAAAGCAAGCTCGACATAAAGGTTCAGAGCGAATAAGCCGGAGTACCCCTGACCAGAGCAGCGCTCAAGGCACTGGAGAGCAAGTCGCAAATGTAGAAGACACAGGTAGAGTAGACCAGGTAAGAGAACTCCTTTTTGGCGCCCAAAGGGAAGAGTACGATAGAAGGTTCAACCGTTTAGAAGAACTTCTGGTGAGGAGCACATCTGATTTAAGCAATGATACCGCAAAGAAATTCAGTGCTCTAAAAGATGAGTATGACAAGAGGTTCGCTCGTCTTGAGGAATTGCTGGTCAAGAATATATCCGATTTAAACAGTGATACCACAAAAAAACTTGGTGCCCTAAGAGACGAGTATGACAAGAGGTTCGCTCGTCTTGAGGAATTGCTGGTCAAGAATATATCCGATTTAAACAGTGATACCACAAAAAAACTTGGTGCGCTAAGAGATGAGTATGACAAGTTGCTGACTAAGAATATGTCAGACCTAAGCAATGACATGCAAGAACTTCGCCACGAAAAGGTGGACAAAGCCGCTATATCAGAGCTTTTGAAACAGGTCCTGAAGCTCAGTCACGACCTCAATGTAGCTGATGCGGAGAATTCCGGCGATGAATAATTCCAATGTCAGCGGGCAAGCTAAAAATGCTCGCCGCACCGACGATGAACTGGCCGTTCTTCGTTCGCTGCTTCTCAGCCCTGAGCAGCTGGACATTGCCAGGCTTAAGGAACGGTTGGATGACCCGAGGGTTCGTGCCGATGAAATGAGCCGTGTGCTCGCCGAGGCTATCGTCATCAGGGCGTCCAAAGACAAGAAACTAACTCAGGCTCTTCTACCCACAATAGAGCAGACCATCAGAGACTCCGTTAGGAAAGACCCAAAGTTTTTGGCAGATGCCATCTTTCCTGTAATCGGGCCAGCTATGAGGAAAGCCATCTCAGAGTCTATTCGTACCATGATCCAATCTCTGAGCGAAACACTCACATATGCTTTATCGTGGCGAGGTTTGAAATGGAGGCTGGAATCTCTTCGTACGGGAAAACCTTTTGCTGAAATTGTTATGCTGCACACCCTTATCTACCGTGTGGAACAAATTTTCCTGATCCATAAAGAGACGGGCCTGGTGCTTCAGCACGTGGCAGCTACATCAGAGGGAATTAAAGACGTGGATATGGTTTCCGGCATGTTGACGGCTATTCAGGACTTCGTTCGTGACTCGTTCGGTGCTGAGCAAAATCAGGCGCTACAGAGCCTTAATGTCGGAGATTTCACTATATGGATCGAGCAGGGTTCACAAGCTGTGCTAGCTGCCGTTATACAAGGGAATCCACCACAGGAGTTTAGAAGGGACTTGGAGGAAGCTCTGGAAAAAATCGAGTTTGAGCAAAGTCAGATTCTGCATTCCTTCAACGGAGACGCTACTCCATTCGAAGCAAGCAGATATCATCTTGAAGCTTGCCTGGTCCAAGCCAAACGCGAAACAAAAGGGGCAGTCACAGCATCTACGATAACCGCTCCTGCTAAAGCCAAGCTCAGTAAAAAACACGGGGAGACTGATATCCTTTGGTGGATTATCGGAGCTGGTATTGCATGTTTGTTGATTGTCTTAGCTGGTATTATGATTTCCTTGGCTGGCTAACAACGCTATCACGCTTGAGTCTATGAGGTAAGTAAAGAAAACCCTTAAAATTACAACCACATAAAGTTATGCAAAACTCGAATAATGGTCTTATTAACAGCAAATCGGTGAAAACGCTTGTAGAGATTATAGTAGCTTCGGGCAGGGAATTACCATGATAAAAAAGAAGATATGCATGCTGGGTGCCTTTGCCGTGGGCAAGACTAGCCTTGTACGGCGTTACGTAGAGAATCTCTTCTCCGAGAAATACCAGGCCACGATTGGCGTTAAGGTTGACAAGAAAATCGTCACGGTTGAAGGTCGGACAATGGAGTTCATTATATGGGACATGGCAGGTAATGACGAATATCATAAAATCCGGTCTTCTTATTTGAGAGGAGCATCCGGCTACCTGTTGGTAGTGGATAAGACGCGCCATAATACACTCGATATGACTTTGGATATTCACAAGATAGCACAGGATTTTCTGGGCAAGATGCCCTGTCTCATCCTGCTGAATAAATGGGACCTTGCAGGAAAATGGGACATCGCTGAAACCGCTGTTACTAATCTGCATCAGGATGGTTGGGAGGTAATCAAAACCAGCGCCAAAACGGGTATGGGTGTGAATGAAGCCTTTGAAACGCTGGCAAAAAAAATTACCGAATTGGAGACGTAATATCCGCATTTGTTCGTACTGCTTATCGCTGGCTCTTTTTCCTGGACTTAGATGATGGATGTATCTCTGCTAATCAAACTCCTTTCTGCACTGAATATTGCAGTAATCGAGCAATCTGAAGACGGTTCATTCCAGATTTTGGGAGCACCTACAGATTGGTTCAAACATCTGCTCAATTGTGTGAAACTGGATGGAAAGAGTTTCACTATCGAAGACGAGCTATCTTTTCTGGGTAGTTTCGTCACCGATGCGGCAGAATTTTGGAGATTAAAACAGGCGGGGCGGATACTGTGGTCTGGACCATGGGAAGAGAAACTTGAGTCAGGAGAGTACGCCATATTGGAGGCTGGTGCGCTTTATCTAGAGAGCAGAAACATACTCATAATCAAGTTGTTTGGCCATCATGTCATGGCAAGCCGAGGAACGATTCAGAAAGCCAAGGAAAACCTTCTGTCTTTTGAGGAGTTGTCTAGGACAGATGAAGAAATAATGAAGTACAGGGATCACCTTGAGCAAGAGGTCCAGAGGCAAATCTTACAAGTCAGAATAACTGAGAACAATTACCGCCGCCTGTTTGACAGCATGATGGATGCCTTCGTCGCTGTTGAGATGACTGGTAAAATAATTGAATTTAACAAAGCTTTCAGGGATATGGTGGGCTATTCTGATGAAGAGCTATATAAAATTAGCTATGTTGACATCACTCCAGAAAAATGGCACGTCTTCGAATCAAAGATTTTTGAGCAACAAATACATAAGAGGGGTTATTCTGATATCTACGAGAAGGAGTACCGACGGAAAGACGGCGTGGTTTTTCCAGTCGAATTGCGCACCTTTTTATTGACTGATGAAGCCGGCAATCCCACTGGTATATGGAAGATCGTGCGTGATATCACCAAGCGCAAGCGAGCCGAGGAGATGCTGAAAGCATCAGAAGAAAGATACCGCCTGCTGGTAGAAAACGCTAATGAGGCGATTGTTGTGGCTCAAGACGGGATGCTTAAATTTGCCAATCCCAAGGCTGTTGAACTGAGCGGTTATTCAAGAGAGGAATTGGCATCTATATCTTTTGCTGATATTATCCATCCCGATGAACGAGCGATGGTGGTTGAACGTCATCTGCAGCGACTGGAAGGTGAGGCACCTCCTCAAATCTATCTTTTTAGAATTATCGACAAAAAGGGCAATATCAAGTGGGCGGAAATCAATGCCGTATCCATAATCTGGGGTGGGAAACCAGCTACCCTGAATTTTCTGGATGACATCACCGAGCGCAAGCAGGCGGAGCAACAAGCGCTTGTGAACGCGAAGTTGGCTTCAGTTGGTGAGTTGGTGTCTGGTGTGGCTCACGAGATAAATAATCCACTTACCGGCATCATAGGCTATGCCC
>Ga0208828_1000551_pt1 | contig 16313 bp, 13 predicted proteins | sample Kivu_160m_FD_185487 | JGI IMG/M metagenome (GOLD analysis project Ga0208828, IMG submission 185487) | Freshwater microbial communities from Lake Kivu, Western Province, Rwanda to study Microbial Dark Matter (Phase II) - Kivu_160m (SPAdes)... | ecosystem: Environmental > Aquatic > Freshwater >... | reverse complement strand
TGGCATCCTTCTGTGGTATGAGCACTGCATCGGCTACGGAGGGGTGAGTGTACATTATTTCCTCAATCTCGCGCGGGAAGACCTTCTCGCCGCCCACATTGATGAGCTCCTTCTTGCGGTCTACCATAAAGAAGTAGCCATCATTATCGTAGTAGCCCATGTCGCCAGTGTGCAGCCAACCCCCGTGCAACGTCTCCTCTGTCTCCTTGGGCTTCTTATAATAGCCGTTCATTACCAGCGGGCCCTGGATTACGAGCTCGCCCACTTCGTTGGGGCCGAGCAATTTGCCGTTCTCATCCATGACTCCCACTTTCACACCGGGATAGGCCAGTCCCACGCTGCCCTCCTTATAGGGCATTTTCGCATGCTGCATGGTGGCAGAAGCAGAGCATTCAGTGAGTCCCCATGCTTCCAGTATCTTTATATTAAATGCCTGGGAAGCGTCTTTCATAAGCTGGGCAGGCATAGCGGAAGCACCCGAGATGCCTATACGCAGGGAGGATAAATCGTATTTCGTACGATCCGGATGATTGGTTAATACGAAATACATAGCCACAACCATAGGCAGGAACGTTATTTTATGTTTCTGTATCTGCTCGAAGACCTCTATGGGATTGAATGGGTCGAGGAGGACAAAAGACGAGCCGGTGCGGAAATTGCACAGCATGACTGTGATTCCGTAGCCGTGGAACATGGGCACCACCATCAGTGAACGGTCGTTGTCGTCAAGCTCAAGCAGGTTAATGATGGCATCCGCGTGGAAGAATAAATTTTTATGCGTGAGCATGGTCCCTTTGGGTTCGCCCGTGGTGCCGGATGTATACAGGATCTCGGCGACGCTTTCCTCCGTGCATTGCGCTTCGAAGGGTGTTGACGGCGCTTCGGCCTCAAGCTTTGCGAACTCCAGTCCCTCCCGGTACGGCTCATTAACGATCAGCCATTTGAATAGCGGGGGCTTGTTCTCTATTTTGCTGTAGAACTCGGCGAAGGCAGGACTTGCGATGAGCGCCACGGAATCGCTGTCCCGCAGCAGGTATTCCAGCTCCCGTTCCTTGTAGAAGATGTTGACCGGCACCGCCACCGCTCCCAGGTAGGCGCAGGCGAAATAGGAGACGATGAACTCCGGACAATTGTTGAGCATGAGGGCGACCTTGTCATCAGGCTTCACGCCCAGCTTTTTCAACGCGTGCGCGAAACGTTGCACCCGGGCCAGTAATTGGTTGTAGGATATGGTCAGGTCTTTGTAGATTATAGCGGGGTGTGCGCCGATAGCGGAGGCTTTAGCCTCCAGCATGCCTGGCAGATGCATGACGACCTCCTCACAGCTTATTGCGGAAAAATCCTGTCACGCAATATAGCATCGGCAAATACCAAAGTCAATTGGTTGCGGCAATGGCGTGCGACTATTCGTATCCCAGCTTCTTGTACTCCTGTGCTATGGATACATAGGCATCAGCGCCCAGTCGTATCATGGCAACCTTCTCATCGCTGAGGCGCTCTTTAACCTTCGCCGGGCTTCCCATCACCAGTGAGCGGTCGGGTATTTTCATATTGGACGTTACCAGCGCACCGGCCGCTATCATGCAGGACTCCCCGATCTCCGCGCCCTGCAGCAGGACAGCGTTGATACCGATCATGGTATTATCGCCCACCTTTTTACAATGCACGACGGCATTGTGCCCCACGATCACGTTATCACCGATGACCAGGTCCTCTCCCGAATGTACGACGCAGTTGTCCTCGATGCTGGTGTTTTTACCTATAACCATTCTGCCAAAATCGCCCCGGATTACAGCCCCGGGCCAGATATTGGAGTTCTCGCCTATCTCCACGTTCCCCACAACATAGGCGGCTTCGCTGACGAAAGCCGAGGGATGAACCTGCGGTTTTTTCCCTTTTAGGCTGCGTATCATCGTGCGTTTCTCCTCATATCCACAGTCTGAGCCGCCTGACGGCAGCCATCTTCTCTTTATCGTCGACCTTCGCCCTCTCCAGAGCGTTGTGCAGTATTTCGATGCTCTTATCGTAGGTCTTACGGTCCACGGGGTAGGGAATGCCGTCCTTGCCTCCGTGAGCAAAACTGAAGCGCGCCGGGTCTCGCAAGCTCGCAGGCACGCCGTAGACGAGCTCCGAGATAAGGCTGAGCGCGCGCAGTGTCTTGGCGCCGACACCTTCCATCCCCAGCAACTTCTCGAAATCCTCAGGCTGCCGCTCATAGGTACTGACAAAGATTTTATAGAGGCGGTCCGGGTGAATATCCCGCAAAACTATCTCATGGCGATGGGGCAGCTCCAGGCTCTGCAGTTTTTTAAGCTGGCGCGTAATATTATCGGGCTTTTCTTCGCGTGTTATACCGGCTATGGTATCCCTGGCGCCGGCGCTTTCCAGGGCAATCAGATTGAGTGTATTGGCGCTTTTTTCCGTGCAGATGGCGGAATGAGGTTCGCAGACGAAATCGTTGACCTTCTCGCCAAGCCAGTGATAACGCCGGGCGTAAAGGTTCTCCTCGTTCATTCCCTGCTGAACCACAGCCCAGGATCCATCACTGGTGAAGCAGAAAACGTGGTGGTAGAGCTGGTAGCCGTCCTGAACCGCATTGTTATCCACCTTGGCTGCTATACGGCTGGCATAAATGAGCTTACTCGCATCCGCGTTGATAAGATGTCCGGCGCTTTCTATCTCCAAAGGCGTCTTTCTTGAGGTGCCGCCTTTGCCCCCGGCTACGAAGAATCCGAGGTCGCGCTCCATGCCCCGGATGCCTTCCTTGATCGCGCCGCAGGTGGTGGTGGTGACGCCGCTGGAATGCCAGTCGAAGCCCAGCACGCAGCCCAATGCCTGGAACCAGCAGGGATCGGACAGGCGGTTCAGCATTTCCGCCGGGCCGAAATCGGAGATGATGGCAATCGTGATCTCCCGGGCCAGCTTCGTCATGCGGGAGAAAAGCCAGGCCGGGGCCTTGCCGCCGTGCAGGGGTAAATGTGCTATTCCGGTGCGTCTTGTTGCATTATCCATAGTTGATAGGGGAAATATTCCGGTGGTTTAATATTAGCAAAATCGGAGGCAGTTAGAAATGGTGGCAGAAAGCAGTGCATTTAATAAATACGGCAAACCGGTTTTGATAGTGCTCGGCATAGCCCTGGCACTCTGGCTGTGCTGGATTTCAATGGCCGTGTTGATTCCATTTTTGCTCGGCATATTGCTGGCCTATCTATTGTTTCCCTTAGTAACGTGGCTGGAAAAGTTGCTGGGGCATAATCCTTGCCCTGCCGGTGGGCGCAACCGTCTGGGGAATCTATAAATACTTCCGCAGCGAGCAACAGGCAGAAAAAATACAAATCTTGCAGGATTGATAAAGGCCGGTCAATAGGGGAGTTTGTTAACGGGAACTAGATGTAGCTCTTGTCACTATCGTTGAGCCCGCAGCAGTATGAAATAGCTTTGCTAGCCAGGTTTATATATTTATGAAGGTAGTAGTATCTCTTGGTTTCCAGCGTGATTAGCTCGCCGGTGATCTCTTCGGCGACTGTGACAACGCCGTAGCTGCGGCGCATGGCGGGGAACCTGCCACAGACGCTGCCAGGGTTAAAGAAAAGAATGCCTTCCTCGATGGTGTTCCGCGGAGAGTGTGTGTGTCCGTAGAGGATGGCATCCATCTTGCCGTCGAACTGGGTTAGCAGTCCCCACTTGAAACCGAAGGGGAACACGCAACCATGACCGTGGATGATGCCAATGCGTTTCTCATTTACTTCAACCAGGTCTTTTTCGGGAAGGCCGGGGATATGGGAATCGTGGTTCCCGGCTACACCGCGGAAATTGGTTATTTCTTTAAGATCGTTGACTAAATCTTCGGAATTGAAGTCTCCCAGGTGAACCACCATGTCCATCCTGGTGAGGACGTTGATAAGCGAAGAGGGCAATTCGCTGATGCGGCGGACGTGAGTGTCAGCTATTACACCTATTTTCATGACGTTTTAAATCTTAACCCGCTTATTCTCCTGAATTAAACCGGAAGGTAGCGGAATAATAGCACATTTCAAAAAACTTTGTCTACTGTTTTAATAAGTAGGGATGTGCGAAACTCCACGTTGCCACAAATTTATCCACCTTCCCATTATGAAGTTACTAAAAGAGTTCGGGTAAAGACTTAACTATCTTAACAGTGTTCAAGCTAACCGAAACTACTTTACCAATAAGACGTATGATGTACTTGGAGTCGTCGACCTTGTTCGGGTCATTAGCTATGCCACTTCTTTTATCTGTGCTTATCTGATACTGGTCTATAATCCAATCGATAGCAGAGCGGTTGCCCAAACGGTATTCAAAAACCTCCGGTGGAATACCGCCCAAAGTGAGAAAATCATTGTAAACGATCTGCGTTTTGTCCTTGGATAAGGTCATTCTCTCAACACGATAATTCACCTTGGCATCCTTGTTTTCCAACCATGTCAACGGGTACTCGGCCTGTTTTTCATAGTTTATGTGAAACTCTGCTAGCTTCTTCCCGGCTTTGACGAATTCCCAGAAATCAGGGGCAAAGGGTATGCGCGGCAGCTCGCGTTTCAAATTGGCCGCATATTTCTCACGGTACCGATGGTGATGCAGGATAGCATAGATATAGTGGAAGATATGCCACTTTGAAATACTATTATCGTTGTATTGTTTTCTATATTGTTCAAGTGCCCAACCAGTGATGTTTTCTTGTCTATGACTTCCATCAACGTGGTATATATAGAATGGGAAACATTGAACTGGCGTTGAACCAGCAAAGAAATTCAGGTCAGGAATATTATTTGTTGCCAAAAATGATATTTGTTTTGAACCAAGTGCTGGCACACAAATCACACTGTTATCAATTTCACTTTTTTGTGTAGGAAAAAACAAACGAGTTTTATATTGTTCTTCATTCCAGAAATTGTCATAGTATAGGTGTTTCTTTGTAAAAGGACGATAAAGAGAAGTGCGACACAGACTTTGGTTATAGTCGTGATATTCCAAATTATCTAGCGAAGACTTAGTTTGCCTTGTCCATTTAATTCTATGATCATTAACATTGATCAGGTCTTCTGACTTGCCCCCTACGCGCTTCAGCGTGTCTACTGCAGTATTGTAAATGTCAGTAAAAACTTTTACGCGCTTTTCGAGTTCATCTATGTTAAAAGAATATACGTATGAGTCACGATTAGTAGCCACACCAAGGCTGAAGACTTTGAAAATTGTTTCGATTTCTTGACTTTTGGAGCTTTTTGCTTCTTTGGTTCCCATTGGAATAAATGAATAGAAAGACTCATCCATTCCTGCTATTAGCCAGTTGCATTTTGAGTCTGGGACAATTTCTTGCCATTCGACATTGCTAATATGGTCTTTTTCGCTAAGAAATTCATATTTCTGCTCTTTACGCCAGAATTCATCCAAACGTGAATAGTAGAATTTAACCTGCCTAGACGGTTGTTCACTCTTTTTCTTAACTAAAAAATTAATGCTGACGCCCACCTGTATACCAAAAACATTGTGAGTTGTTCCCGAAAGTTTTGGATTTTTACGAACGTTTCCCCCCAGATCCAAGATGTAGATCAGATCGAAATCATTAACCAAATGTTTTCTCATGCCATCAAAGGCTATGCCTTCTATGAAATTACTGTTGGTTACTAGGGCAACAACCCCTTCCCCATTCTGCAATATTCGGTCTGATGCCCAACGAAAAGCCTTGACATACGGATCATTTAAATCAGCAAGGTATGTAGCATTAGAATCTTTCACGTATGTTTCAGTAACGCGTCTATCCATATCTCCATACTTGCGGTTCTTGTTATTGTCATTCTCATTAACTTGCCCGGCATTATAGGGTGGATTGCAGATAACAACGAAAATCGGGGTGGTTTGCTGGAGTTGCACCCTTGCCGTATTATCCTTGGTAAAAAATGAAATTTGTTTTACGTTAGCGAGGTCAAAAGTATCAACCAAGCAAATGCCACTAAAGGGGTCGTATTTGCCGGTAACTCCGTAGTATTCATGCTCAATATTCATCGAGGCGACGTAGTAGGGCAAAAGCATGACCTCGTTGCAGTGGAGCTCACTGGCGTATTTGAAAGGCAGCCTTGAATGTTGTATTTCCCGCATCACCCACAAAATGAAATTACCGGTTCCGACAAATGGGTCAATGATGTGCACCCCCTCGTCTGAGAAGGAGTGTCCGAACTCTTTTTGCAGGATATGCTCCACAGATTTAACCATGAACATAACAAGTGGCTGCGGAGTGTAGACTATGCCATGAGTATCGGCAACCTTAACTGAGAAACCTTGGAAGAACTTTTCATAAACCGTATTAAGGAAGCTCTGCTTCTGGGAGAAATCGTCAATAGTGGCCGCGGTGGTCTCAATAGCGACATAGAAGCGGTCAAGCGGTTTGAGGAAATCATTTCGGCTAAAGTATTGTGAGGTCAAGGCTGAGATGACCTTTTCAATTTCGTGAGCTATGACATTTCGTTCGACGAAATCGGGGTTATTAAAAACTTTGCGGAAAATGCGCTCGGTGAGCAAATGCTGAATAAGCATCTCTTCTACCGCTTGAATGGAGATATTGGGATTAATGGTCTCCTGACAAAGTTGAACCAAATCGGTGAATGCCTGAATAAAAAGGTTGTTGGTCTGGCGTTCTTTCTCAATGAGTTGAAGCAAGCCGGTGGCTAATTCTCGTACCTTGAGTTTGAATTCTTCGACAGCCTTCTTCCACTGCTCAAAGGCAGGTGCCTCGTATTCAAAGAAGACTTTTAGACCTTCTATGAGAAGTTCTGGCTTAGAGATTTCCTCGTCAAAGACCTTTTGCCCATCTTGCCATATAACAATGCGGTTTGGTGCCTGGAATAGAATATTGTTCTTAGGATAACCGACAGCGAACTTCTTTTTTATCTCCTTGTCCAAGTCATCACTGGTATCCTTAGCTTCCCAGAAGCCATGAACAAGATTAAATGTATCCACCAGTGCACCATCAACGAATATGTTGTGGGTATTGGTTTTTAAGGGATACTTTTCAACAAGCATTTGGCCAAATTGGCTAGCGCAATGGCGGATTAGTGAGGCAAAAGCCGGTGATACAGCACCTTCGTGCAAGACACCAAGTTCTGAGAGGCTACTGATCGCTTCGTAGTATGCTTTGACCGATTTATGACCGGGTTTAATATTTAGAGTCATCAATGGCCTAACTTAACCGAATCGAATGCCGCGAATTTGAGCATAATCAAATTGTGTAGACATGTCAAGCGGTAAGGAAATAAATTAGTACAATGCATATCGGAATAACAATATATCGCTTTAGAAGATGCTGTGAACTATCATTGCACGATCCTGAAAAATGTGCAGCAATATATACTCACTACGGGGATGTCTGATTGCACCTTTTAGCGTATTGTGCGTGATAACCTATGCGCACCCCAGGGAGGGCTGGGCTACCTGATCCACTTGCGGCAGGACTGGCATTTAGGGGCCTGCCTGGGCTGGCCGTTGGTCTTATCAGTCCACTTCACAAGCTCGATGGTGCCATTAAGATTAGTGCGGGCAACTTACTGCTAGAAATCCCACTGTTACACCTGATAGTATTCAGCTTGGGGTGAAGAATCTTTTTAACTTCAGTGCTATATCATCAAACAAGTCAGTTTTCATCATTCAGGGAATTTCTCACATCGCTAATAAGCAGTATGGTTTTCATTCTCACTCAATATGAAACAGACCGATTAGGCATACTGGAAGAGCCAGGTCGAAAGGTATCTTTCTCCCGTATCCGGCAGGATGACGACTATCAGTTTACCCCCGTTTTCGGGCCGTGCAGCCACCTGCAGAGCTGCCCAGGTTGCAGCACCGGATGATATTCCTGCTAGGATCCCCTCTTCCCTGGCCAGCCTGCGGGCAGTAATTCCCGCATCCTCATCGGTGACCTTGATGATCTCGTCCACGAGATCTGCCCTCAGCACGTCGGGGACGAATCCTGCCCCTATGCCCTGTATCTTATGAGTGCCGGGCTGGCCTCCCGAAAGCACCGGAGAAGACGCCGGTTCAACCGCGATTGCCTTGAATCCCTTTTTACGCGATTTGATTACCTCGCTGATACCGGTAATGGTGCCCCCGGTTCCCACGCCTGCAACCAGGATGTCTACCCTGCCCCCGGTGTCTCTCCATATCTCTTCGGCTGTAGTCAGTCTGTGTATGGCGGGGTTAGCCTCGTTTTTAAATTGCTGCAGCATTAGATAATTGCTATTCCGGGCAACCAGTTCCTCGGCTTTGGTGACCGCGCCACGCATGCCTTCAGCTCCGGGCGTCAGGATTAGCTCGGCCCCGAAGATGTCAAGAAGCTTCCTGCGCTCAAGAGAAACTGTGTCCGGCATGGTGAGTATGATCCTGTAGCCCCTGGCAGCACACACGAACGCCAGGGCAATCCCGGTGTTACCGCTGGTTGGTTCTACGAGCACCGTGTCCTTGTTTATTAAACCTTGATCCTCGGCCTCAACTATCATGGCAACCCCTATTCTGTCCTTTAGGCTGCTCAGGGGATTGAATGATTCCAGCTTGGCAACTACTTCAGCTTTAACCCCCATGGTTATTTTATTGAGCCGGACCAGCGGCGTATTGCCGATCAGTTCAGCGCAGCTATTGGCTATACCGCGGGTCAACCGGGGTATCCTCAAGTCATGAAATTTCACAATCTCTGTATCGTTTTTCGGCGTCAATTTAAATACCTCCTTGTGTTTATTTCTTTATAACACATGGCTTCTTTGCCACTTTCCTTTCTTTTTTACCGTTCTTTGATTCGGAGATCGAAGGAGTCATTGATAGATTTCAGTGTTCTGTTACACTGAGATTAAGGCCGATCACGCCTGCTATTACGAGTACCATGGATATCACTTTCAGCAACGTCATGGGTTCCTTAAACCAGAAAAGCCCGATGACCGCAATGAGGAATATCCCCACGCCCGACCAGATGGCATATGTTAGGCTGAGATCGAGTTTCTTGATAGCGAAGGTCATCAGCGTAAAGCTTGCTGCATAGAAGACGAAGATAAGTACCGATGGCACGATTTTGGTGAAACCCTGTGAAAGCTTCAAGCAGGTTGTCCCGCACACTTCCATACAAATTGCGGCAATAAGTAATACCCAGCTCATAATGCACTTCCTTGGAGGTTTTTAAGCAGCATTTTAACACGGTATCGTCAATAGAAACAGCGCGATGACAGCGGGTATGTTAAGTCGTATAATTCATGGCGTTTTACGCTTATTTGTGTACAGGGGAAGGAGCCTTGATAATCAAGAACAGGGAAGAGCTAATCTCTTCCGAATTGCGATCCAGAGCCGTAAATCTAATCGAAGCCGGCATCAACAGTGTTCTGCCGGCAAATCTGATGCAGGCTTCCCTTAGGTATGACGACCGTAAGAAAAAATTGGCTGTACAGGGCTCCAGCTACGACGTATCCCGCAGCAGGATTTTCGTTACAGGCGGCGGCAAGGCAGCCGGACTCATGGCGGAAGAGCTGGAGAAGATTATCGGTGCCGGGAGTATCACCGCGGGCATTGTCAATTGCAAATCTGATGGTTACAACACGGGTAAAATTTCCGTGCTGAAAGCGGGGCACCCCATCCCGGATAGTGCCGGGATCAGGGGCGTGCGCAATATGCTCGCCATGAAGGCACGCTACTCCATTGGTAGGGATGACCTCGTCATCTGCCTGATATCCGGCGGCGGCTCTGCCCTCTTGCCCTTTCCGGTAAGCGGTGTGACTTTAAAAGATAAGCAGAACATCACGCAGTTGCTTCTCAGGTGCGGCGCGGACATCGGGGAAATCAACACGGTAAGGAAACACCTTTCGCTCTTCAAAGGCGGCAACCTGGGCAGATTTTACGGGCCTGCGAAAGTAATTTCCCTGATAATATCCGATGTAGTGGGTGATGACCTGGGGATGATAGCCTCCGGACCGACCGTCCCCGACCCATCTACTTTCAATGATGCCTGCCATGTCCTGGAGAAGTACGGTCTAGTGGATAAGGCCTCGCAGAACGCGATCGATTATATCAGGCGGGGATGCCGGGGGCTGGAGCCGGAGACCCCCAAGTCGCTGGATAACTGCGACAACTACTTGATCGGCAATAACAGACTGGCCCTGGAGGCTATGGCAGAAAAGGCCAGTGATCTCGGCTTAAAGCCGTGCATTGTCACGGCGGAACAGACGGGCGATACCGCTGAAGTGGCATACGCGATAGTCCGGGATTTTATAGCAGGAAAATACATGGGGTTCAATGTTGTCCTGATAGGTGGCGAGACCACACCGCGGTTGCCGGAAAACTCAGGCAGGGGCGGCAGGAACCAGCACTATGCGGCGGTCTCAATGTTAGCTATGAGCCAATGCCCGCCGCCGTGGCTGGTTGCCAGTGTTGGCACAGATGGCTCCGATTATCTGCCCGACGTGGCCGGGGCAATGGTGGATGACCGCTCGCTTGATATGGCCCTGGCCAGTGGTATTAATGTGGAAGACTATATCGCACGTTTTGACAGCAATACGCTTTTCCAGAAAATGGGTAAGTCACTTATCATCACCGGACCGACCGGCACCAATGTCAGCGACGTGATACTTTATCTATCAGGATAAAGCACTATTTTCCATAAAACATACAACGAAGGGAAGATGCTCAAATTTTTTCGTGCCTGTTTCTCTGAAACCTAAAGATCTGTACCATTCCTTTAAGACGGCATGGCTATCTATTATGCCAAGTGACACTTTTTCTCCACCATGCTTTTTAACGCGATCAATCACGAACTTAACCAGCTTTTTGCCATATCCCATGTGCCTGTGCTGCGGCAGCACGGACAGCTTATCCAGGTAATAAACTCCCCCTTCGGCCTTCTCGATGGCGACGAATCCGACCTGCATGCCGCCTTTGAACAACCCGAATAAATCGGTCTTCTTTTGCAGCTCGAGCAGCTTCTCCCGGGTGATGAACGCCGGGTGCGCCGGGCAGTTCTCCTCCGTAAGATTCAACTCCTGTGCGACAGTTATGAAGGAGTCTCTGATTACCTTAAGGCTATTTTTCAGAGCAGAATCGTCCGTTATTTCTTTAATTTCCACCATTTAATTCTTTGTGTCATTGCGAGGAGCCGCAGGCAACGTGGCAATCTCCCGGCATTGCATCGAGCTCTTCGATCAGGAGATTGCTTCCCTAACTGCCACGCCTTCGGCTCGCAGCTTCGGCTCACCGCAATGACATAAATGAGCACTCGCTATGAGATGAAGCTATTCGATCCCATTCAATTTGTTGTAGCTCTCCCAGTAGCGGCGGAAGAGCCAGCCTGGTTTCGTTTCTGTCATGCCGTCAAGCTTTGCACCCCATTCTTTCACGATGCTTCTTGCCCTGTTAAAGTAACTGTCGATAGTGGCCTGGTTAGTAGTAGCATGCCTTTCTTCCAGTGAAGAGAGCATTTCCCTTTCGTAATCCTTGATGGCAGGCTGGATCTCCTTGAGGGCAGCAGGGAAACGCCGTAACGCCCTGCGGTGAAGCTGCTCGCACTCCCACCAGTATGAGTCAGCATTGTATTCGGCGCCTCCCTCTAAATACCCCACAGGGTTCGCTGTTCCTGCCCCGAAAACGGGATAGTAAGGGCTGAGGCAGGGATTGGCCGCGCCTGTAACATAGAGATATTGTTCTTTTTCACCGACTTTCCCAACGAGTGAGCCCACCGACTGGCTGCGGCGTATCAGCTTGTCGGCTGCGTGCATGCAGACCGTTCCGCCGTGCTTATGGGGCAGGAAGTCACTCCTGCCGCCGTGATCGCGCAGTATCTCCATGAAATCGGCGGTCGTAAGTGAACCTTTTTTCTGCATGAGCAGGTTGCGTGAGCAGGTTTCCCTCACCCTGCCTGCTGCGCCCCAGGTGATGATGGGATCCGAGTAGCACTTGCGGAAGTTGAACCGTGATTCGCTCTTGCACCAGCCTTTTTTAACGGCGTTCCCTATAAGCTCCGGAGAGCAGGCGTCGAACTCAGCCTCGAGTGAGATGATATTGGAAATGCTCCACGTGTCCTTTACTTTTTTCCAGGCCCACCACGACCTGACCGTCTCCAGCACATATGCTTCCCGGGTGTCGGCGAGGAGGAAGGTGTTCATGTAGTAGAACTTCTGGCGGTAGCCGCAGTTGCCGCCCTGGCCGTGCCTTTCCAGCAACCCGATTATAGTATCCAGCGCTTCTTTTGCCGTCTTGCTTCGCTCCAGCGCCAGCCGTAATAAATCCATGCCGAGCAGTCCGATTTTATCGGGCTTTTCGCGGGTGAAAACCGCTTCGTTGCCTATGATGACGCCGTACTCGTTGGCGCCCATCTCCGCGCCGAACATCCAGAAGGGCTGGCAGAGCAGTATCCTGGCGGTATCGGCAACCTGCGGGATGGAAATGTAGGTGCATTTGACCGTGTCTCCCGGCTTATGCGATTGCCGCGGGATGGTTACGATATTCTGCACCTCGTCCGGTTCGCGGTCGCTGTTCTTCCCGAAGAGCATTGATCCGTCCTTAGTGGCAGTACCGAGGGCAACGATGGTGTCGCACATGTTTCTCTCCCTCCCTGGCGGTGGTCTCTGCCTGCATCTTATCAGAATACGGACGAGCTTGACAAAAGAGCGCGGGCTTCATAAAGTGTGGTGTCATACCTTTTCCTGATTAAATTTCCAGAGGAGTTAGTGCCATGATGGATCTGAAGCATTTTTCGCTCGAAGGTAAGGTGGCAATTGTAACGGGCGCCAGCAGGGGTATCGGGCGCGCCACAGCACTGGCTTTCGCCAGGGTGGGAGCCGATATAGTTTTAAGCAGCCGTAAGGTCGATGACCTTGAGAAGGTAGCCGCCGACATACAGAGCGAGGGCAAGAGAGCCCTGGTGGTGGGTGCGCACCTGGGCAGGATGGAAGATGTGAAGAAGGTGGCCGATACGGCAAAAGCAGCTTTCGGCAGGATCGATATACTGGTCAACAACGCAGGGACCAGTCCCGTATACGCCTCATTCCTCGAGGCGGAGGAGAAGTTATGGGATACGGTGCTGAATTTGAACCTCAAGGGGCTTTTCTTCCTCAGTCAGGCTGTGGCGAGGACGATGAAGGATCAGGGCGGGGGCTGCATCATAAATGTGGCTTCAATTGATGGTTTTTTACCCGAAATTGACAACGGTGTTTATGCCATCAGCAAGTCGGGGGTGATCATGGCCACCAAGGTCATGGCAAGGGAACTGGCATCATGCCATATCAGGGTCAATGCACTGGCTCCTGGATTCGTTCACACAAAATTACTTGACTCCAGTTTCGATGCCCGCCCAGGACGGGAGCAGGAGTGTCTTCATGACGTGCCGATGGGACGCCTGGGCCAGCCGGAGGATATGGTGGGCACTATGATTTACCTGGCATCGGACGCTTCAAAGTATACTACCGGGCACACGTTCATAGTGGACGGTGGCCTGCTGTACGTTTAAGCAGGGCTAAGGGTTGCCATAAAATTTCAGGGTTAACATCGTTATATCGTCGGACTGGAGCGCACCCTGTGCGAAGGTTTCTATGTTAGCCCGGATCCCTTGAATGATATCCGGTCACGTTTTTGCCCTTCAATCTGTTAAGACAATAGCCTATCATCATGAACAAGAGGTACAACATCAGGGCAGGTCACTGTGTCTATTCTAAGTGAGAGAACTTTTCCTGGTGTGGGCATACTTCGCAAGTGCGGCAAGACTCTTAACAGCGCGGGTGACGCTTATATACGTTGGCACTTTCATCTCTTCCAACAGAGCTATTGCACGGTCGCAGTGCGAACGTGGGCCTATCAAAGAGACGGCCAGAGGTTTAGTGGCATTTTTCAGCACTGGGGCAAGAACGTCCACCATTTTTGCATCCATTTCTTCATTGAATATCCCCAGTCCAACGATTAGCAGTGCCATATCAACGTTTGGGCATCGGAGGATGGTTTCCAAACCAATCATATAGGCCTCGTTGCCACCGACCTTCTCCATGAGAGGTTCGATATCAAGCGGATGGCCGACCGTAGCCCATTCTGGCGACAGCTTTTGTATCCCACTCAATTCTTCCTGGGTAACCGTAGCTAGCTTCAATCCTAACTCGGATATGATATCGCTGGCCATGACCGCAGCTCCACCACTCACAGATACGACACCCAGGCGGGCTCCCGCCGGTAGTTCCTGGTACGCGAATATCTTCGCATAGTCAATCATCTCGTCCATATCGCTTGCGAGAATGATACCCTCTCGCTGGAAAAGGTCCTCCACCAGTTCATACCTGCTGCCCAGAGATCCCGTATGCGAAAAGGCAGCCTTTGCCCCTATTATTGTACGTCCGCCTTTGAGAAGCACAATTGGTTTTTTATTAGAAAACCAGCGCGCTGTCTCCAGAAAACGCCGCCCGTTGGTAGTGCCCTCCATGTAGATCATCACGGCACGCGTGTCAGGGTCGTCGTAAAGGTACTCAAGGATGTCGCTATCATCCACGTCACACTTGTTGCCCAGTCCTGCTACACGGCTCACACCGAATCGCTCCGCAGTTAGGATATATGTGAGCATCACTCCAGCGAACATACCGGTCTGAGAGATGAAAGCTACAGAGCCATTCTGGAGATTTCCAGAAAGTGGCACAAAGGTGGTAGTGAATCTCGACCCCAAACTTAGTATACCGGTGGTATTTGGGCCTACTATTCTTATGCCAGCCCTACGTGCAATGGCCAGAGTCTCATCAAGCTTTTTCTTACCCAATTCCCCTACCTCGCTGAAGCCTGAGGAGATGATCACAGCATTTTTCACTCCTCCATCAGCACAATCCTGCATTATCATTGGCACAGCATCCGATGGAACAGCTATCACTGCAAGGTCGAGGGGCCTATTCAAAGACTTTATAGAGCGATAACAGCGAATACCCTGTATCTCGCAGTCACCCGCATGAGGGTTAATGATATATAAGCTGCCGGAGTAGCCCAGGCTTTTTAAATTATGAACGATGATGGAACCGAATTTGAAAGGGTTTCTCGAAGCTCCTACCACCGCAACGCTGCTTGGTTCAAAAAAACGTTTGATCTCGTTTAAAGACAAGTCGCTCTCCAGACATTTCTTTACAATATCATAGCATAGTGCAGCTGAAGATTGTTCACAATTACATTGCTTAATTAACCTTTTCTGACCACCAAACCTGCTTTTTCTCAAATGCGGAGACTATTTTCATCTTAAAAATTAATCGTGCTCTTCGCCGGATGTCTCTTTGGATACAAAGATAAGGATCCAGGAAAATAACGGATGTGCCTAGGTTTAATTCTGTTTCCGTATATGATATATTTTTTTGAAATTAACATGACGTCAGCGGATGGATACGCTCCCGATGCCGGTGTAGCTGTCCAAGAAGCGATTGACATTATCTACCAGATGAAAAAAGCGCGTTCACCTACAATTAGTCACTATCCGATACAATCGGAAGAGGACATTGACAAACTACAAGCACCCGATGTCAAAACAGCAGGATTGTTTCCAGTAGCAATGGAATTTTCTAAACTCTGTGAGAAAAACCATATGCCCATCATCATTCATTCTGGAAGCATTTTAACCAGAGCGGGGGCCATTTGCGGCGTCGATAATTTAGGCCGCTGGATGTTGAAGAAACCGGCGATAGTACACAAGTTACTCAGGGTAGTAACTGACCATTGCATCAATATAGTCCGTTTTTGGGCAGATACCTTCGGCGCAGAGCGTGTCACGCCATACTCGTGGGCTCCTACTGAATCAAATAAAGTCGTCTCACCAAAACAATTTAAAGAATTTGCCTTTCCCTACATCAAGGAATTCCATGAAAAGGTTTTGGCGATGGGGGTGAGGCAGTTTATGTGCCATATCTGCGGGGAACAGACTGCAAACCTGCCATACTGGAGCCAGGTGCCTATGGGCAATCCGGGCATCGTCACCTTCGGTCACGAAGTTGACCTAACAACGGCCATAAATTATTTTGGGGACAAATGTATTATCGCCGGTAATATAGAGCCTCAAATAATCCAGAACGGGACACCACAACAAGTGTATGAACTTGCCAGGCAGTGTATTGATAAGGCAAAATATGCGCCAAAGGGGTTTATCCTCACCGCCGAATGCGAGCTCCCACCCATTGCTCCACCGTACAACGTTTATATGATGAAGAAAGCTGTCATGGATTTCGGTTGGTATGATTAACATCCGGATACTGAAGCGATTACTCCTTTGATAAATCAGCGCTGATAGACTCCTTCCGACAGGTTTATAATTGATTATAAGAATAAAATAC
>Ga0208828_1000549_pt1 | contig 16353 bp, 6 predicted proteins | sample Kivu_160m_FD_185487 | JGI IMG/M metagenome (GOLD analysis project Ga0208828, IMG submission 185487) | Freshwater microbial communities from Lake Kivu, Western Province, Rwanda to study Microbial Dark Matter (Phase II) - Kivu_160m (SPAdes)... | ecosystem: Environmental > Aquatic > Freshwater >... | reverse complement strand
TTATGATACAGTGCGAACTGATTATATAGATGTTATCGTCGAATGCGAGGGTAAAGATTCGGGCGCAATTGCAGATCTGCGATTATATCAAAATGATAAAAGGATAGGAAAATATGGTCACCGCGGTTTAGCAAAATTCGAGAGAAGCAGTACTTCTTTAGATACTTTTATGGTTGAACTAGATGGAGGTGAGAACCGATTAAAGATTATCGTTTATAACAAAGAAGGATATAAAAGAGAGAAGGAGATTAGAGTATTTCGGGAACGTACCAAACCGTCAGCTGATTTATTTCTGGTTGTAATTGGCATAAATCGGTATCACCAATCGAATCTCAATCTGGATTATGGGGTTGCCGATGCAAAAAGTATATCAGAGGCCTTTATCAGATATGGGAAACAACTTTATCGGGAAATTCACGTCGATACTCTTTACGATGATTTTGCGACTAAAGATAACATAGTTGAATCACTGACATTAGTATCCAAAGTGGCAAGACCTGAAGATGTATTTATATTCTTTTATGCTGGACATGGTTTTTGTGAAAACCGGCTTTTTTCGTTCATTACGACTGAGAGTCGTTCATTCTATGATCCTAATGCATTAAAAGGTGAATATATTCAGGAATTGTTTACCAATATAAAAGCTCTCAAACAAGTAATACTGATTGATGCTTGCTATTCTGGTTCATTAGCTGATGAAATCATAAAACATCGCAGCCCCCTGGCAATTGAGCAGGCTTTATTCGACTTAAGACAAACGTGCGGAACTTATGTACTGACCGCCGCACCACACGATAAAACCACTCCTGAAATTCTAGGTCATGGAGTGTTCACCCATGCTATTCTGGAAGGTCTTTCAGGAGTGGCAGACACTGAAAAAGACGGAAAATTGACTATACAGGAATTAGCCAACTATGTAGAAAAGAGAGTCCCTGAATATACGCGCATGTATCAAAGTACTTCATTACGTCCATACAAGTTCGTCATAGGACAAGATTTTCCCATTAGTGTTATTACTAACGACCAAGAGTAATAACGTACAAGAAAAACACATTAACCAAAGGAGGACAAGATGAAAAAAGTGAACTTGGTCATTGTTGTTTCTTTGTTATTAGTTGGATTTTGGGGATGTGCGGCTGGACCGATCGCTACCCAGAATGATCCATTTGCTGACCTGCAAAAACAAGCTACGAAAATCATGAATGATGGTGGAGTAGCAGTTGTAGGTGATGCAATTGGACAAGATCACAGTGTCGCCAAAGATAAGGCGATAATGAGTGCTCAGGGCAGAATGGCAGAATCATTTGAGGTTAAAGTTGATCGTTTGAAAAAGCGGTTTTTTGAAGAAATAGGTGACAATAACCCTGAAATTAACCAATCATATACCGATGTAATGAAAACGGTGGCCTCGGTAACCTTGATAGGAGCCATTCCAGTGGATACCCGGTATTACAACGAGCCTAAAACTAAAAAACCACATTACGGAGTACTTCTCGCAATCAATCCAAAAGTAATTAACGAATCAATCCTCAACGAAATGTCCAAAAAACCCAAGCTTTATGAACGGTTTCGGGCTTCTCAGGCATTCGAAGACTTGCAGAAAGAAATCGACAATTACAAAAAAGAAAAAGATTCCGGGAATGTGAACTACTGAGATGGGCAGAATGGGGGCGGGCAACCGCCCCCATTTGCCTTTTACCCTATGGAGTTATTGAGAATAACATATGTCAACATTTAAAGTATCAGTTTTATTTGCAGTTTGTATCTGTAAAATTATTTATTCTGCCGAAAAATATCCGCGGTGGTTTATTTATCCCACTCAGGATGAATGTCAGGTAATTGGATTCAGTTATCAGGGGACAGCTCCAATCATCGATGCTGAACGTATGTACTGGATATATCGAGAGTGTATTGTTAAAGGTCTTTTATATCGATATGATGATTTTGATGAAAGGCATAGCGATTATTACTATTATTTTCCTTATGATTCTCTGCAACGCATAAAAGGGAAATTATTTATGATTGACCAGTTTATGACTTCGATTATGCCTGAGGACTATATTGCTATGTTTTCGATTGACACATCAGTAAAAATAGAGAGGGCAAGAATCAGAGCTGAGGAAATCCCCGTCCCTTCCTGGGTTGATAAAAGTTATTGGGAAGATGAGAATTTTCATTATGGTGTAGGTATGTATTCATCCAGGTTGAATGAAAACGATGCCTGGAAATCGGCAGAAGAACGGGCTTATTTTGAAATCATGAACTGTATCGTGATTCATATTTTCTCGGTAAAAATTTCTACAAAAACTAATTACACTGAGTTTGATGAAACAGCCTCAGCTGTCGAATTACATTTCCGGTTGCGTAATATCCAGGTGTTAGAAAGATACCCCGACGTAAAAAACCAATTATTCTATGTATTGGTCAGGATTAAGAAATCAGATGTACAAAGTCCGTTATTAAATCAAAAGTAAATTTGACAGAAAAGGAATTAGATTTATGAAGAATAACCTGATACCTTGTCACAGATTCTTTCTGATAATTCTGTTTCTAGCATTTAAGTCTGTAGTGACTGGAGCAACATTCCGCATGATTGTTGAGTACTCACTTCTGGAAGGGCCCGAAATTGTTCCCTGCTTCACCAAGATTGATGAATCCAATATCAACACTGAAGTCGAATTTGATGGCATAAAAAACAAAAATCCGGTTACTAAGGATGGAATCACAGTATATTTGAACGAAGAAGAGGATAAATTTTCCGGTGAGCTCCTTATTGACTTTCCTGCTAGTACCAAATGCGCCTACACAATATGGTTAAAAAACCGGTTTGATGATGATGAATTGGATTTCGGGAAGGAATTGCCAGATATCAAGGTAAAAGTCACGAAGAACCAGCAACTAATAGGCATCACTAGGTTAGTTCATGAAGAAAATCGGGTTGTCTTGATGAGTGTCATTACGGGATCGAAACCGCAACAGGTAACTTATACCGAAATTCCAGCTGGTTTATGGATGGTAGGCACGTTAAGCCCTTACTCAGAGCAGTTATCGTTTACGAATATGATATTTCCGCGTTCTAAAATTATTTATGGACTGGTATTCAATCATTTGCAATTCAAACCAGTAATCGGTGCAGAAATTTATCTCAATGGTCAGTTAGCAAAGGTGACAAACGAAGAAGGGCGCTATTCGATTCCATATTTTGATATGGGTAAATATTCGCTGAAGGCTATTAAAGATATTTACAAATCGGATAGCATCTGGATTGATATTAAGTACCCATTGCCAAAATTACAAAACCTTGCACTAAATATCGCGCCACCCCCTCCACCTGTCATGATAGTATATCTATCCAAGGATTTTTATTTAAATTTCGCTCAGAACTCCGATCAAATTTTATCTTCTCCAGGCAACGCCGAAGTGATTCAAGATATTGTCAAATATATTAAAACTATTGATCGATTAGCTAAGGTTACGGTTGTGGGTCATACTGACAGTGATGGGAGTAGCGAATACAATTACGATTTATCATTCCGAAGAGCCCAAAGTACTGTCGACGCATTAGTCGCTGGTTTCGAGTCAATCAAAGACAAAATATCGGCTTCCGGCAAGGGTGAAGATGTTCCTTTAGCGCCGAACGATACACCGGAAAATAAAGCCCGCAACCGACGGGTTGAAGTGAAGTTGGAATATGTAAAGTAATTTAATTAGTATTTTGGAGGGCTAATCAATGATTAGGATATTTCTCATTTTGTGTTTGGCGGTCAATTTTACCTGGTCGCAAAAGATGATCAAACCTGAGCAGGATTATTCTGCTCAATATTTTATCGGGAAAGGAAGCGCTCTAATTGAGAATAATGATTTTGTTGGGGCGGAAAAATTAGCCAGAAATGAAGCCCTGAAAGACGCGGCAGCCCAAATTGTTTGTAAGGTTCAGACTGAAACAATCTCTAAAACTACCAGTGAGGGAAAGACAATTACCGAAGATGTATTTATCAACCAGGTGAGAGTCGAAACGCAATTGGATCAAATTATGTATGTAACTCTGATGAGTGAACAAATTGCCGGTTATGTTTGTGTTACGATAGGCATTCCAAAGCAAAAAATTGCGCAAAATTACCAGGCAATAATTGTATCCAAGAGCGGGGCAATGAATCAGTATTACCAATCCGCCCAATTAATAGAAGACCAAAATCCCAATCAGGCACTTGAATATTATACGATATGTTCGAGTTTGATCAAAGAGTTTAAGGAATATCTACGCATTTATCGATTCGTTCTAGGTGGGTTGACGGATGTTGGGATAGAAAACCTGCCGAGACCGGACGAGACTGTACTACTGACTAAATTGGGTACACTATCCGGTTCGCTACCAAAATCAGGGACGGCAATCGCAAGTGAAGTATTAGCTCCATTGATGTCGCAACTGAGTGGATTAAATCCGATTTATATCTACCCCTTTGGCTATCATAATACGGGTTTTATCTCTGATTTTGGATACCAATTATATACTGTGATGCGCAATGTGCTGGTTAGTAATGGTAAAAATCCATCCGAAAGACCTAATCCTCGATACCGTATAAATGGACAATTCGTACCCGAAAAAGATGGTTTGTTGATTTTAACTGAATTGACAGACTGCCTAACTAATATCCATGTCACTTCCCAGACTTTTCTAAATGCGGTGACCTGTAACAGTATCGGGTGGGATAATATAAAACCAAAGAACTATGAGAATGCTCTCAGAGATAAAATTGAAGCAAATCGGGAACTGCAAAAATCAGATATCCTCGATGTAAAAATTATCACCGATAAAATGTCTGATGGGCCGGTTTATTATCGAATCGGAGATCAGCCAAGACTTGCTGTTAAGACCAATAAAGAGTGTTTTATTAGACTGATTTATACATTTGCAGATGGCACCAATACTCTTCTTTTAGACAACTATTATCTCGGAATCGATCAGGTTAATCGTTGGTCACCACTACCATTAAATTTGGTCGTCGTCGAGCCAACGGGAGTTGAACAGCTTTTACTGCAGGCATCCGAGACTAAAATGCCATCAATCGTTACCACGAGAAAGCATCTTGGAGATGGAACCTTTATTGATGTGATTGATATAGTTAAAACCCGTGGACTAGCAAAAAAGGAGAGTAAGTCAATTACGGAAGTGACATATGTATGGACGATATTTGATAAATAGAATCATTTTTATAGGTCTACTATATTCTATTTGGCATTTGAATATTTTAGACGCTGGAGAAAGGATAACTCCGCGGAATAATACAAATAAATTTTCTTCAATTCGTGAAGATGAAAACAGAGCGTATCGCAATGATAAAATGATTCCTAATGTCCTTGCCAAAAGGAGACATCTTCAATCAGATCTGAATAAATCTTCACTATTATCTTCAATTAACTGGAATACGACTCTGATCGGACGCTGGGCGGAGGGCCCTTGTGAAGCAGTTGCAATACGCGACAATTTTGCTTTTATAGGTAATGGTAGTTATTTAGAAATAATTGATATTCAGAACCCTGTTTCACCACAAAGGATAGGACGCTGTCTGACTCCTTCGATCGTTTATGGAATCACCGTAGCAAGCAGTTATGTGTACGTTGCCGATTTTGAAGCAGGACTACGCATCATAGACATCACGAATCCTGCCAGCCCGACTGAAAGAGGATTCTACGATACCGGCGGTTATGCTCGTGGAGTAGCAGTAGCAGGTAATTATGCCTACATCGCGAATGACGAGAATGGGCTACGCATCATAGACATCACGAATCCTGCCAGCCCGACTGAAAGAGGATTCTACGATACAGGCGGTTATGCTCGTGGAGTAGCAGTAGCAGGTAATTATGCCTATGTAGCCGATGGATATGCAGGACTACGCATCATAGACATCACGAATCCTGCCAGCCTAATTGAAAGAGGATTCTACGTTACCGGCGGTTATGCTTGTGGAGTAGCAGTAGCAGGTAATTATGCCTATGTAGCCGATGGATATGCAGGACTACGCATCATAGACATTACAAATCCCGCCAGCCCGACTGAAAGAGGATTCTACGATACCGGCGGTTATGCTCGTGGAGTCACAGTAGCAGGTAATTATGCCTACATCGCGGATGACGAGAATGGGCTACGAATCATCGACCTTACGAATCCTGCCAGCCCGACTGAAAGAGGATTTTATACTACCGGCGGCTGGGCTTTTGGAGTAGTAGTAGCAGGTAATTATGCCTACATCGCGGATGACGAGAATGGGCTACGCATCATAGACATCACGAATCCTGCCAGCCCGACTGAAAGAGGATTCTACGATACCGGCGGTTATGCTCATGGAGTAGTAGTAGCAGGTAATTATGCCTATGTAGCCGATGGATATGCAGGACTACGCATCATAGACATTACAAATCCCGCCAGCCCAACTGAAAGAGGATTCTACGATACCGACGGCTGGGCTTATGGAGTAGCAGTAGCAGGTAATTATGCTTATGTAGCCGATGGATATGCAGGACTACGCATCATAGACATTACAAATCCTGCCAGCCCAACTGAAAGAGGATTCTACGATACCGACGGCTGGGCTTATGGAGTAGCAGTAGCAGGTAATTATGCTTATGTAGCCGATGGATATGCAGGACTACGCATCATAGACATTACAAATCCCGCCAGCCCAATTGAAAGAGGATTCTACGATACCGGCGATTATGCTCGTGGAGTAGCAGTATCAGGTAATTATGCCTACGTAGCAGATTACCGGAATGGACTACGCATCATAGACATTACAAATCCCGCCAGCCCGACTGAAAGAGGATTCTACGATACCGGCGGTTATGCTCGTGGAGTAGCAGTAGCAGGTAATTATGCCTACATCGCGGATGACGAGAATGGGCTACGTATCATAGACATCACGAATCCTACCAGCCCGACTGAAAGAGGATTCTACGATACCGGCGGTTATGCTTATGGAGTAGCAGTAGCAGGTAATTATGCCTACGTAGCAGATTACCGGAATGGACTACGCATCATAGACATCACGAACCCTGCCAGCCCAACTGAAGAAGGATTCTACGATACCGGCGGTTATGCTAGTGGAGTAGCAGTAGCAGGTAATTATGCCTACGTAACAGACCGAGAATGTGGTTTATATATGATTAGAAATGATTTACTTGAGCCAGAACAGTTTACTGACCAAACTGAAATTACATTACCAGGCGTTTGTTACAGTTCAGTAGCATGGGGGGATTACGATGATGACGGAGATCTGGATATTTTGTTAACCGGTCATACAGGTTCATCTGCGATTTCCAAGGTTTATCGCAATAATGGCAATAACACTTTCAGTGAACAGAGTGGAATTAGCCTGACAGGTGTTTACTACAGTTCAGTAGCATGGGGAGATTACGATAATGACGGAGATCTGGATATTTTGATGACCGGTTATACAGGTTCATCTGCGATTTCCAAGGTTTATCGCAATAATGGCAATAACACTTTCAGCGAGCAGAGTGGAATTAGCCTGACAGGTGTTTACTACAGTTCAGTAGCATGGGGAGATTACGATAATGACGGGGATCTGGATATTTTGTTAACAGGTTTTAGTGGAACCACTGCGATTTCCAAGGTCTATCGCAATAATGGCAATAACACTTTCAGTGAACAGAGTGGAATTAGCCTGACAGGTGTTTACTACAGTTCAGTAGCATGGGGAGATTACGATAATGACGGGGATCTGGATATTTTGATGACCGGTCAAACAGGTTCATCTGCGATTTCCAAGGTTTATTGCAATAATGGCAATAACACTTTCAGCGAGCAGAGTGGAATTAGCCTGACAGGTGTTTACTACAGTTCAGTAGCATGGGGCGATTACGACAATGACGGGGATTTGGATATTTTGTTAACTGGTTATCCAGGAACCACTGTGATTTCCAAGGTTTATCGCAATAATGGTAATAACACTTTCAGCGAGCAGAGTGGAATTAGCCTGACAGGTGTTTCTAATAGTTCAGTGGCATGGGGAGATTATGATAATGACGGGGATTTGGATATTTTGTTAACTGGTTATACAGGAACCATTGCGATTTCCAAGGTTTATCGCAATAATGGCAATAACACTTTCAGCGAGCAGAACGAAATTAGTTTTCAGAATTTATACAGAGGTTCAGTAGCATGGGGAGATTATGATAATGACGGGGATTTGGATATTTTGATGACCGGTTATACTGAAAAATCAGCTGTTTCAAAGATCTATCGTAATAATAGTCAAAAATCCAATGCCAAGCCCTCTGTTCCTAATGGATTGAAGGTAGTTAGAAGCGGCAAGGATGCGACCTTTTCGTGGGAGCAATGTAGTGACGCTGAGACCCCTCAAAATGGTTTAACCTATAATCTCTATATTGGAACAACTCCAGGTAGCGTTAATATAAAAGCGCCGATGTCGGATATAGAGACAGGCTATCACCGGATAGTGCAGATGGGGAACGTTGGTCATCGCCGTAGTTGGACAATAAAAGATTTGCCTTCAGGAAGTTATTGGTGGAGCGTTCAGGCGATAGACAATTGCTATTCCGGTTCGGCTTTTGCGGAGGCGCAGATAATTCAGCCTATGTTGACATTAATTGTTCCCAATGGCGGGGAGGAAATGTACTCCGGGACGACTCAGTCAATCAGGTGGAGCAGCGCAGGGGTGGAGAATATTAAAATTGAATATACCGTAAACGGCAGTGACTGGATAGTGATTGCCTCGGCAGTGTCAGCAGCAGACAGCAGTTTTCTATGGCAAGTACCGAATACTCCTTCGACACTTTGCCGGATTCGGATTAGTGATGTAAATATTCCTGATATTTCAGACCAATCTGACTTTACGTTTAGTATAAAAACAGGACAGTTTACTGACCAAACTGAAATTACATTACCAGGCGTTTGTTACAGTTCAGTAGCATGGGGAGATTATGATAATGACGGAGATCTGGATATTTTGATGACCGGTCATACAGGTTCATCTGCGATTTCCAAGGTCTATCGCAATAATGGCAATAACACTTTCAGTGAGCAGAGTGGAATTAGCCTGACAGGTATATATAGTAGTTCGGTAGCATGGGGAGATTATGATAATGACGGGGATTTGGATATTTTGTTAACAGGTTTTAGTGGAACCACTGCGATTTCCAAGGTTTATCGCAATAATGGCAATAACACTTTCAGCGAGCAGAGTGGAATTAGCCTGACAGGTGTTTACTACAGTTCAGTGGCATGGGGAGATTACGACAATGACGGGGATTTGGATATTCTGTTAACAGGTTTTAGTGGAACCACTGCGATTTCCAAGGTCTATCGCAATAATGGCAATAACACTTTCAGCGAGCAGAGTGGAATTAGCCTGACAGGTATATATAGTAGTTCGGTAGCATGGGGAGATTATGATAATGACGGGGATTTGGATATTTTGTTAACAGGTTTTAGTGGAACCACTGCGATTTCCAAGGTCTATCGCAATAATGGCAATAACACTTTCAGTGAGCAGAGTGGAATTAGCCTGACAGGTATATATAGTAGTTCGGTAGCATGGGGAGATTACGATAATGACGGGGATTTGGATATTTTGTTAACAGGTTTTAGTGGAACTACTGCGATTTCCAAGGTCTATCGCAATAATGGCAATAACACTTTCAGTGAACAGAACGAAATTAGCCTGACAGGTGTTTCTAATACTTCAGTAGCATGGGGAGATTACGATAATGACGGGGATTTGGATATTTTATTAACCGGTTATACAGGAGCATCTGCGATTTCCAAGGTTTATCGCAATAATGGTAATAACACATTCTGTGAACAGAACGAAATTAGTTTTCAGAAATTATACAGAAGTTCAGTAGCATGGGGAGATTATGATAATGACGGGGATCTGGATATTTTGGTGACCGGTTATACAGGTTCATCTGCGATTTCCAAGATCTATCGTAATAATAATCAAAAATCCAATGCCAAGCCCTCTGTTCCTAATGGATTGAAGATAGTTAGCAGCGGCAAGAATGCGACCTTTTCGTGGGAGCAATGTAGTGACGCTGAGACGCCTCAAAATGGTTTAACCTATAATCTCTATATTGGAACCACTCCAGGTAGCGTTAATATAAAAGCGCCGATGTCGGATATAGAGACAGGTTATCGCCGGATAGTGCAGATGGGGAACGTTGGTCATCGCCGTAGTTGGACAATAAAGGATTTGCCTTCAGGAAGTTATTGGTGGAGTATACAGGCGATAGACAATTGCTATTCCGGTTCGGCTTTTACGGGGGCGCAGATAATTCAGCCGGGGCTAAAATTAATCGCACCCAATGGCGGTGAGGAAATGTACCCCGGGACGACTCAATCAATCAGGTGGAGCAGCGTAGGGGTGGAGAATATTAGGATTGAATATACCGTAAACGGCAATGACTGGATATTGATTGCCTCGGCAGTGTCAGCAACAGACAGCAGTTTTCTATGGCAAGTACCGAATACTCCTTCGACACTTTGCCGGATTCGGATTAGTGATGTAAATATTCCTGATATTTCAGACCAATCTGACTTTACGTTTAGTATAAAAACAGGACAGTTTACTGACCAAACTGAAATTACATTACCAGGCGTTTGTTACAGTTCAGTAGCATGGGGGGATTATGATAATGACGGGGATCTGGATATTCTGTTAACAGGTTTTAGTGGAACCACTGCGATTTCCAAGGTCTATCGCAATAATGGTAATAACACTTTCAGTGAACAGAGTGGAATTAGCCTGACAGGTGTTTACTGCAGTTCAGTGGCATGGGGAGATTACGATAATGACGGAGATCTGGATATTTTGATGACTGGTCATACAGGTTCATCTAAGATTTCCAAGGTCTATCGCAACAATGGCAATGACACTTTCAGTGAACAGAGTGGAATTAGCCTGACGGGTGTTTACTGCAGTTCAGTAGCATGGGGGGATTATGATAATGACGGAGATCTGGATATTTTGATCACCGGTCATACAGGTGCATCAGCGATTTCCAAGGTCTATCGCAACAATGGCAATAACACTTTCAGCGAGCAGAGTGGAATTAGCCTAACAGGTGTTTACTACAGTTCAGTAGCATGGGGAGATTACGATAATGACGGGGATCTGGATATTCTGTTAACAGGTTTTAGTGGAACCACTGCGATTTCCAAGGTTTATCGCAATAATGGCAATAACACTTTTAGTGAACAGAGTGGAATTAGCTTGACAGGTGTTTCTAATAGTTCGGTAGCCTGGGGAGATTATGATAATGATGGAGATTTGGATATTTTGCTCACTGGTCATACGGGTTCATCAGCGATTTCTAAGGTTTATCGCAATAATGGTGATAACACTTTTAGTGAGCAGGATGGCATAAGTCTGACGGGAGTATACTACGGTTCGGTAGCCTGGGGAGATTATGATAATGATGGAGATTTGGATATTTTGCTCACTGGTCATACGGGTTCATCAGTGATTTCTAAGGTTTATCGCAATAATGATAATAACACTTTTAGTGAGCAGGATAGCATAAGTCTGACGGGAGTATACTACGGTTCGATAGCCTGGGGAGATTATGATAATGACGGAGATCTGGATTTTTTACTTACCGGTCATACTGGACAATCAGTTGTTTCCAAGATTTATCTTAATATTAGTCCAAAATCCAACACCAAGCCCTCTGCTCCTACTGGATTGAAGGTGGTTAGAAGCAGCAAAGAGGCTACCTTTTCCTGGGAACAATGTAGCGATGCTGAGACACCTCAAAATGGTTTAACCTATAATCTCTATATTGGAACCACTCCAGGTAGCGTTAATATAAAAGCGCCGATGTCGGATATAGAGACAGGTTATCACCGGATAGTGCAGATGGGGAACGTTGGTCATCGCCGTAGTTGGACAATAAAGGATTTGCCTTCAGGAAGTTATTGGTGGAGTATACAGGCGATAGACAATTGCTATTCCGGTTCGGCTTTTGCGGAGGCGCAGATAATTCAGCTAGGGTTAAAATTAATCGCACCCAATGGCGGTGAGGAAATGTACCCCGGGACGACTCAATCAATCAGGTGGAGCAGCGCAGGGGTGGAGAATATTAGGATTGAATATACCGTAAACGGCAGTGACTGGATATTGATTGCCTGGGCAGTGTCAGCAGCAGACAGCTGTTATGCCTGGAACCTACCTCGTTGTCCATCCAGTACGTGCAAGATAAAGGTCACCGATGTGGGCGATGCATCTATTTCAGATGAAAGTGATAACTTTTTTTCAATCCTGTTTCCGATTAAGTTAATATCACCAATCGGCGGAGAAATCTGGATTGGAGGAAAAAATCAGCAAATTCAATGGATTACCTATGGTATTCAAAGGATAAAAATCGAGTATACTTTAGTAGGAAACGCCTGGCAAATAATTACCACAGTTGCTTCTTCTGATAGTTCCATTAGCTGGAAGGTCCCTGACACTCCTTCATCGCTCTGCAAAATTCGTATCTGTGATGACCAGGACTCGACTCTTTTTTTAGAAAGCAATTATTTTTCGATCGTGGTTCGTTCTATTGACCTATTGGCGCCGAATGGTGGTGAATATTTTGAATCCGCGACTTCTCAACAGATAAAATGGCATTCGGAATTTGTCGATAAAGTTAAAATTGATTTTTCGATAAATGACGGTTTGACATGGCACAACATCCTGCCTGAAATACCGGCAGATTCAGTACTTTATTACTGGATAGTACCTGAAGTTTTCTCTAATCGATGTCGCATCAGGGTAAGCGATTCCGAAGATTCCGCGTATTACGATATTAGTGATAGGACTTTTAGTATACATCATCCACTTTTACCGGAGATCTGGAGCCAAAAGTGGGAGGGGCGGTTTTTCGCATTAGGGCGAGTCTATTCGGCGCAATTTAGTCCGGAGGGGACGAGAGTATTGTGTGGAGGTCATGAAGGGACTTTAATTCTGTGGGATGCAATTACGGGTGCAAATGTATGGATCGGTTTCGATCATAGCGCGCCTGTATGGGATGTTAAGTACACTAGAGACGGGGCGAGGTTTGGGTCGGTAAGCTCGGATAAATCAATTATTGTCTGGGATAATAATGGGACATTTCTCTGGCGAGGACAGCACCAAAGTAAGATAAGTTGCTTAGATTTCAGCAAGAATGGGCGGTATGTTGCAACAGGTAGCGATGATGGCATAATTAAAGTCTGGGACGTTGAAAATGGCAGTTCAATATTTTCGAATAATTATGGAGCTAAAATCAATTCTGTTAGCATCGACCCTAATGGAATACATGTTGCCGCTGGAGGTGCGGCAGCCGACGTTAAAGTGTGGCATATTGCCACTGATTCGCTGATCATTGATGATAACCACTCCGCCGAGGTTTATCAGATTGCTTTTAGCATAGATGGTAATTACATAGCATCTGTTAGCAGGGATAATACGATTTGCTTACGGTCAATATACAGCGATTCAGTTTGCTGGGTTGGAAAACATTCAAAGCCCGTCCGGTGTCTGGCATTTAATCACGAGGGGAATTTTATCGCTACAGGAAGTGAGGATTTATCGATAAAAATATGGGATGTTATGACAGGGGGACAGGTTGCACAATGTAACGATGATGGAATAGTATATACCTTGGCATTCAGCCCGGACGGTTTCAGACTATTAACCGGGAATGGAAATGGAAAAGTACGAGTCTGGGATATTCTTACCGGAAATTTGCTCTGGACAGGCAGTCATAGTAAGAAAGTCAATGAAGTAACTTTTAGTTCGGAAGGTCAGCGCATGTTATCTTGCAGTGATGATGAATCTGTCAAAGTCTGGGAATTAATGGAGGCTGGAATAATAGACCCATTAAGAAATGAGATTCCTTTGAGTTTTACGCTTTTCCAGAGTTATCCGAACCCCTTCAATTCCGTCATGATAATTGAATATCTTGTGCCGGAAGAGACAATTGTGAAGATTGTCGTGTACGATCTAAATGGTGCTGTAGTGCAGGAATTAGTAAATGAAAGAAAATGTCCTGGACATTACTCAGTAAGCTGGAATGCCAGGAATGCCGGATCGGGAATCTATTTCTATCGTATGACAACGAACCGTTTTGACCAGGTGCGAAAATGCGCCCTGGTGAAATAAGAATTAATCTTTTAGTCAAGATACTTAGACATAATCTTACAAAATCCTGATCTAAACAGAGATACAATCAATTAAAAGTATCCGATCATCGATATGACAATCGAAATATGGCTTAGTAAAATACGTCTAAAAAAATCGATAATATTAATTGTATTGTCGTCTGTTTTCCTTTTATTTATACTAGTTGTTTTTACTTCTAGAGCAGTTAAAAGTCAAAGAGGCGTTCATGAACCAGTTCAGTCGCTACAATCAACATTTATATCTTCATTAAAACAAGTTAGAACCCAAAAACCTCGACCTTTGAGTAATAGTGACCAGCCAATTTCTGAACAAAACATTCCGGCTGATTGCTCTGACTCTAACACCTTCCATCAGCAGAATGATGTCAATCAAACTCTGTCGGAAGGAATTATTCTACAAGAAATTGTTAAACCTTTTGGAGTGGCCGATTGTACCGAAATTATCTTCATAAAAGGTGGTAGTTTCCGGATGGGCAGTGAAATTGATAGCGATGACGATGAAAAGCCGGTGCATACTATTCAAGTAAGTAGCTTCTGGTTAGGGAAGTACGAAGTGACGGTTGCACAATTCAAAATATTCATTTCTGAGACAGGTTACCAGAGTGATGCTGAAAAAGGTGACGGGAGTTACATTTGGACCGGCAGGAACCAAGAAAAGCGTTCTGGTGTCAATTGGCGTTGTGATGCACGAGGTAATGTGCGTAAGTTCAGTGAAATGAACAATCCAGTAATTCATGTTTCTTGGAACGATGCAGTAGCTTACTGCGACTGGTTGAGTCGGAAAACAGGACAAATTTATCGTTTGCCAACTGAAGCAGAGTGGGAATATGCAGCACGAAGTGGGGGCAAGATGCACACGTACTCATGGGGGAACAATTTACCTGGAGGAAGAATTGGCGGAAATATCGCTGATGAATCTCTTAAAAGAGCTCTCGGATGGAGCAGTATTTGTGATGGTTACGATGATGGTTATGTTTACACAGCTCCAGTAGGTTCGTACCAACCCAATGAACTTGGACTATTTGATCTAACCGGGAATGTCTGGGAATGGTGCCTGGATTGGTATGATTCAGGATATTACAAGAGGTCAACACAAGATGATCCTCTAGGACCGCCATCTGGCACTCTTCGTGTTTTACGAGGGGGTTCATGGTACGATGAACCTACCTTCGTGCGGTGTTGCTGTCGCGGTGGTGACAGTCCTGATAGTCGCAGTGGTGGTGTTGGTTTTCGTATTGTGAGAGCAGAGCGATGATTAATGTCTAATTCTATTGTGCTATAGGAATTTAACCTGGTAGAGTTTGCGAGGAATGGATGGTTTTAATTCTGATTGAGTTGAATAATGAATTGAATTTATTAAGATCGTAACGTCAGAACTGTAGTCTAAATTTAACAGAAAGACTAGATAATAAATACTCAAGGGGGAATCATTCACTTTTAACAATACGTTGTGGGGGAAATAATTGCATATTCTCAGGGAGCAATTTTAGGTATTCAGACAGCTGGGAGGATGTTTGTTCTATGGGATGCTTTGATAATGTATTTAGTCGTTTAGTACGTATTTTATGTATTACTTATTGAAAATTATTGAACGAAAAGATTATAGACGCATTAATTGACGTATCGATAATTGTTTAACTTTATATTTTATATGAACGGGTGTCCTTTTCTATTATTAAAGGTTAGCATACATGGAAAAAGCAAGTGGAATAAATAAACATGATCAAAAAGAAGATTTTAAAAAAGGAGAATAATATGAAGAAATTACTTTGCACTTCGACGTTTGTATTTTTATTTGTATGCATGTATTTTAATAATCAGGAGATCACAGATCTACAAAAAGAGAACTTAATTGGTAAAGTGAAATCCATTACCCAAACTTCCTATAGGGCATATGATAAACTTGGTAAAGTTGTGAAAGGCGAGAGAGAAGAAGGATTTCGATATGTATTTAACAAGACAGGTATTAAAATAGAAGAAATTAGATATGATGCAAAAGGTGGTGTATACTTTAAGATTAGGTTTAATGACAAAGGCAAAACTACAGAAGAAAATGAGTATATCACAGGTGGTATTCTTCATAGGAAGCGAGCATATAAGTATAATAGCAAAGGCGATATGGTAGAAATAAATGTCTACTGGTCGGATGGTAGTCTATTGGGTAAGGC
>Ga0208828_1000548_pt1 | contig 16356 bp, 15 predicted proteins | sample Kivu_160m_FD_185487 | JGI IMG/M metagenome (GOLD analysis project Ga0208828, IMG submission 185487) | Freshwater microbial communities from Lake Kivu, Western Province, Rwanda to study Microbial Dark Matter (Phase II) - Kivu_160m (SPAdes)... | ecosystem: Environmental > Aquatic > Freshwater >... | reverse complement strand
CTTCTAACATATTCCTGTTTGCATTAAAGGACCCTCTCAATATAAAAACCTGATTTATTAACAGTTTTTTAAAGTAAAACTGTGCTAAAATTTGAAAATATATAAATTAGAAATAACTAAAAAACTTAATATAGTTTCGTGTTTTTAAATTAAAATAATTTTAAAAATTATAATATGGATAATAATAATTACAACACTTTAGATAAAATAAATATACAAAAACTTAAAAAAGACAAAACAGCAGCCTGCCTGGATTTGGGTATAATACCTTATAATAAAGCCCTGGATATACAGATGGATTTATTTGAAATTATCAGGGCGCAGAACCTTACAGGTGTAATCCTGCTGCTTGAGCATAATCCTGTAATTACCATCGGAAATAACAGAAGCAGGGAAAATATTATTGTAGATGAAGATAAATTAAAAAAGCTTGGCATTGATATTATACAATCAAACCGTGGCGGTGACGTTACTTTTCACGGTCCCGGACAGCTTGTATGCTATCCCATCTTTAACCTTGCAAAATTCTCCCGGGATTTGACTCCTTTTGTCTTCAACCTGGAACAGATAATAATAAACACTCTTGGAAACTTTAGTATTCAGGGACAAAGAATAAAAAAACTGCGGGGTGTATTTGTAGATTATAAAAAAATTGCTTCAGTTGGTATCCATGTAAAAAAATGGATAACTTACCATGGATTTTCATTCAATGTAAATGTCGAACTTGACTATTTCAAACACATTGTAGCATGCGGACTTAAGGAACATACACAGACCTCGCTGGAAGAACTGCTGGGTAGACAAATAGATATAGATGATATAAAAGAAATAATTTTAAAAAATTTTCAAAATGTGTTTGGAATTAAAGTTCTGCGAATATAGATATATTTTTATTCTCAGCTTTTTTAAGCTTTGAGACCGGAATTAATTTACCGAAATTTTTAAAAGAATATAAAAAAGAAATCACTAAAGGTATCTATATAATAATTTTCTGTTTTTATTCATTTATATTGTCACTATAAATCTTAACGAAAATGAAAAAAAGTAAATATAATTAATGACAATTAAAAGAGATAATAGAATTATAAACTGTAAATTAAAAATGAAATGATAAAAGATGTCATTCACTCCTTAATAAATCTTTGTACTCGGGAACAACATCCCGGGTAAACCTTTCCATACCTTCCCTGGTCTTATAATGTGACAAAAGCCCCTCTATTACATTGAATGGAAGTGTGGCAATATCTGCCCCTGCAAGGGCCACTTCTCTTGCCTGCCTGGCATTTCTTATGCTGGCTGCAAGGATTTTTACCTGCGTCATACCATAATTATCAAATATTTCTCTTATCTGTGTAACGAGGTCCACTCCTGAGACTATTCCATTATCTTCAAGCAGTTCGCCATTTTTCTCCAGCCCTGAAAAAGGGAAATAATCCTGCTTTTTAAAATCTATTTTATTCACAGATCTTATATAGTCATCCACTCTTCCGACAAAAGGTGAAACAAAAGCAGCACCCGCTTTAGCAGCCAGCAATGCCTGTTCAGGTGTAAATATAAGGGTAGAATTAATAGGTATTCTCTTACCGGAAAGTGCTTTTATGGCTCTTATCCCGTCAAAATCCTTACCGCTTTTTTCTTCCATGGAGGGATTTACAGGTATCTTTATATATACATTTTTGGCTACAGGATTAAATATTTCAAATAATCTTGTCCCTTCTTCTACCATATCATTATATGTTGTGCCGATTACTTCGAGACTTACAGGCACTCCTCTGGAGACTGTGAGTATCTCCTTTATATATTCACGGATGTTGAGACTCCCACCCCTGGACTTTATTTCTTCTATGGCTTCCTTTATCAACGAAGGATTGGTAGTTACTCCATCCAGCAGACCGTAATCCTTTACTTTTTGTATTTCGTCCAATTTGCTTGAATCAATAAAGATCTTCAATCCTATCACCTTCCTTTTCTATTTTAATACCCTTGTTTATATATTTTATACTTTCTGGATTTTATTTACACCTGCTGGAGTTTAAATAATACCCGTCCACTTAATTGACTATTTAAAGTAATTATTGTATAAAAAAACAATATATTAATAAAAATTGTCCGAAAATAAGACATTTTTACTTCTTGGAAATAGGTGCTTGATGGCAAAAAAAGCAGCAAAAAAAAGCTCAGTTGAATTAAAAACCAATCATAACATGGACTTGACTGATAAATTTCGCTACTATGCAGCAATTGTTCAATCATCCGAAGATGCAATTATCAGTGAGAATCTGGATGGCACGATTACTAGCTGGAATCCTGCTGCAGAAAAAATGTTTGGTTATAGCGAGAAGGAAGCTCTTGGCAAAGCCATGTCAATCATCGGTACATCTGACCGCCTTGATGAATTCAAAGAGATAATCTCAAAGATAAAAAAAGGACTCACGGTTGAACGTCTTGAGACCCAGCGTAGAAGCAAAGAAGGCAAAATTATCGATGTAGCAGTGACAGTTTCTCCAATAAGGGATGAAACCGAAAAACTGATAGGGCTTTCGATAATAGACCGCGATATTACATATCAGAAGCAGGCATCGCAATATGCCAGAAGTCTAATCGAAGCATCACTTGACCCCCTGGTAACCATAAGCCTTGATGGAAAAATCACTGATGTTAACGAAGCCACTATTAAAGTCACCGGTGTTTCCAGGGAGGACCTGATAGGTACGGACTTCTCAAGCTATTTCACAGAACCCGAAAAAGCCCGGGAAGGTTACCAGCTTGTTTTTTCCAGGGGTACGGTAACGGATTATCCATTGACCATTCGCCATGCCAACGGCAAGCTTATGGATGTTCTCTATAATGCTTCAATATATAAAGATGTAGCAGATAACGTACTGGGTGTATTCGCTGCTGCCCGGGACGTTACGGCACAGAAGCAGGCATCACAATATGCCAGAAGTCTTATCGAAGCATCACTTGATCCCCTGGTAACCATAAGCCTTGATGGAAAAATAACTGACGTTAATGAAGCAACTATTAAAGTCACCGGTGTTTCCCGGGAGGACCTGATAGGTAGAGATTTCTCCAGCTATTTCACGGAACCCGAAAAAGCCCGGGAAGGCTACCAGCTTGTTTTTTCCAGGGGTACAGTAACGGATTATCCATTGACCATTCGCCACGCTAACGGCAAACTTACAGATGTTCTCTATAATGCTTCAATATATAAAGATGTGGCAGATAATGTACTCGGCGTATTCGCTGCTGCCCGGGATATAACAGCACAAAAAAAGCGGAGGCTCAGGTAGCGGAGCAGAGATCCAGGGAACTTGAAAGACTCATAGAACTTGAACGATTCCAGAAATTAACTGTGGGCAGGGAATTAAAAATGATCGAACTCAAAAAAGAAATAGAAGAATTAAAAAGAAAACTTGATTCGAAAAAATCATGAAAAATTTCATAGTCGATAATCCGGTAAGTAAAAAACCTGTTATATTAAAAAGTTCAAGCCCATCTCCCTCAAGTGGTAAAAACCTGGATGAAGATGAGTATCAACTTGAAGAAACACAAAGAGCAACTTTTAATATTCTTGAAGATTTTTATGAAGAAAAATTAAGACTTGAAGATACCCAGCGGGCCATCCTTAATATTCTTGATGATTTGAACCAGTCAAATGAGGATCTTAAAAAAGCTCATGACATACTTGAGACCAGAGTTACTGAACGTACAGCTGACCTGGCAAGATCAAATGCTGAACTTGAGCAATTTGCATATATTGCCTCCCATGACCTTCAGGAACCTTTACGAATGGTGTCAAGTTATGTACAACTTCTGGCAAAACGTTATAAAGGAAAACTTGATGGAGATGCCGATGATTTCATCGGCTTTGCTTATGAGGGTGCACTGAGAATGCAGATGTTGATAAATGATCTGCTTTCTTATTCAAGAGTAGGCCGTCATGACACACGCTTCGAAGAAGTAAATCTTGCAAAAGCTCTGGAAAAAGCAATCGAAAATCTTCATCTGACCATAAAAGAAAAGAAAGCTGTTATTACTTTTGATCCTCTCCCTGTGGTATTTGGAGATATGAGTCAGTTGACCCAGGTCTTCCAGAATCTTATTGAAAATGCTATTAAATTTAAACGCGTAGACCCTCCCACTATTAATATTTCTGCGAGGTTAGAAGGGAATGAATGTATTTGCTCGGTAAAGGATAATGGTATAGGGATCGACCCCGAATATCAGGGTAAGCTTTTTCTTTTATTCCAGAGACTTCATACAAGAAAAGAATACCCCGGTACCGGTCTGGGTCTTGCAATATGTAAAAGAATTATAGAGCAGCATAGAGGTAAAATCTGGGTAAAATCCAAACCAGGTGAGGGTTCCATATTTTATTTTAAAATACCAACTAAACTAAAGGAGTCATTACAATGAATAAATCCGATGGTAAGGTTATAGATATTTTACTTATAGAAGACAATCCCGGAGATATCCGCCTGGCACAGGAAGCACTGACTGAAAGCAAGATAAATAATAAACTATACATCGTGGAAGACGGTGTCGAGGCGATGGAATTTCTTAGGAATAAAGGTAAATATACAGACTCTCCCCGACCTGATCTTATCCTGCTTGATCTTAATTTACCGCGAAAGAGCGGCCGCGAAGTACTTAAAGAGATAAAGGAAGATAAGGACCTGAAACGCATACCGGTAGTAGTACTCACAGTCTCAAATGCCGAGGAGGATATCTTAAAATGTTACGATAATTATGCAAACTGTTATATCACGAAGCCGCTGGATTTTAATCAGTTTATAAAAGTAACACAGGAAATAGAAGAATTCTGGCTGACTATCGTTAAACTTCCTCCAAAATAAAAAATATATAAAAATAAAAATGAAAATCTTACTTGTTGAAGATAACCCGGGAGATTCCCGTTTAATCCAGGAGATTCTGAAAGAAATTGGTGAAAATTTTCAGGTCAAGGTTGCAGAAACATTAAATGATGGTTTAAAGATTCTAGCTTATGAAGATACGGACCTGGTCATACTGGATTTAAACCTTCCTGACAGTAATGGTCTGGATACTTTAGCCAAACTTTACAATAAGTACTCTCATTTACCCGTAGTAGTAATGTCATCTCTAAGTGATGAATCTCTGGCGCTTAAAGCGGTTCAGTCTGGTGCACAGGACTATTTGGTGAAAGGATCAATAGATGCCGAAGTCCTGCGCCGGACAATATATTATGCAATTGAGCGTAAAGAAATTGAACAAAAGCTAAAAGATCAAAATAACATTGTTAATGCCATAAACCTTATATTTACAAATTATCTTTCCTGTAAAACAAAAGAGGAGTTGGCCATGCTTTGTTTAGATGTAGCCGAAAAGATAACCGGAAGCGAGATGAGCTTCATGGGAGAAATAGGTCCTGATAGCCTTCTGCATGATAAGATGATAAGTAGTGCGGGCTGGAACCTTTGCCAGATGTATGATGGGGAAGGACATAAAAGACCACCCAGAAGCTTTAAAACCAAGGGATTATACGGAAAAGTGTTAAGAGATGGTAAAGCCTTTATTTCTAATAAGCCTTTTACTCATCCGGAAAGCAAAGGAATACCAAAAGGACACCCGGCTATTAATTCATTCCTTGGAATACCCCTAGTAAGCGGTGGAAAAACAATTGGGATAATTGTCCTGGCAAATAAGAAAGGTGGATATAAGACCAAAGATTTAAAAACAATGGAATCATTATATCCCACAATTACCGAAGTTTTAAGATACAAACAGACAGAAGTAGATTTAATACAGACTAAAAATGATCTGCAGCTTGCACAGGAAGTTTCCCAAAACGGAAGCTGGCGTCTTGACGTGCAGAAAAATGAACTTTACTGGTCCGAAGAGTGTTATAAAATTTTCGGCATTCCTTCCGATACGCCGCTTGATTATCAGACTTTTCTATCAATGGTACACCCCAAAGATAGGGATTACGTAGACAAAAAATGGAATGGCGCTCTAAAAGGCGGCTCTTATGATATCGAGCACAGAATTATCGTCGGGAATAAAATAAAATGGATACGCGAGAAAGCACATCTTGAATATGACAAACATGGACTAAAGGGTGGATTTGGTACCGCCCAGGATATTACTGAACGAAAAAAAGCCGAAAAAGCTAAAATCAAGTTACTGCAAAATAGAATTCAGAGCAGAGTAAGAAGAAAACTGGCCGAAGAGCTGCATGACACGGTGACACAGACGCTTTTTAGCTCAAGTCTACTTGCAGAAAGTGTTTTAAAATCCTGGGAAAAGGATCCTCAAAAAGCCCTGCAAATTATAAAAAAGGTAAGAGATTTAAATAATGCTGCATTTCTGGAAGCCCGAACCTTATTATATGAACTTATACCACAAAAAATCGCTCAGGAGAGTATGATTGACCTGATAAAAGGATTGGTGGATGCTGTTACCCTAAAATTTGATATTAAGTTTGATTTAGAATTTTCCGGAAATCATAAATTGAGCCAGAAAGTAAAGCATCAGGTCTATCGGATAGTACAGGAAGCAATCAATAACATTGCAAAACATTCAAAAGCAAACCATGTTAAAATAGATCTTAGACTATATCCAAAAAAATTAAAGCTTATTATTTCTGATAACGGTGTTGGTTTTGATATGAAAAATAAGTCTTTCAAAAAGAACTTTGGTCTGAATATAATGAATGAAAGGGCAAAGGTAATAGGAGCTGATCTGGAAATTATAAGCAGTCCGGGAGCCGGTACCAGAGTAACTTTATCAAAAAATTAGATATTGCTATCTCTTATCATTTTCTATAGCATTTTCTCTACAATATCTTTTGATTTTCTTTCTATGGATTCCAGGTCCACTTTGCCGCGGGTACTACCGGTCTCAAATGCTGCTTTTGCCACGCTAACTGCAACAGCAGGAAGGATTCTTTTATCAAAAGGTTTGGGTATGAAATAGTCTTCTCTCAAGTCATCTTTTACGATTCCGGAAATTGCTTTCGCCGCCGCCAGCTTCATTTCCATATTTATCTCGATTGCCTTTGCATCGAGAGCGCCCCGGAATATCCCGGGAAATGCCAGTACGTTATTTACCTGGTTCGGGTAATCGCTCCTGCCGGTAGCTATGATTTTAACACCGCATTCCTTTGCAAGTTCGGGCTTGATCTCTGGTTCAGGGTTTGCCATGGCAAATATTATAGGATTTTTACCCATCTTTTTTACCATTTCGGAAGTAAGGACATCTGCCACAGATACACCAATGAATACATCGGCATCTTCCAGTGCATGTGACAGATCCCCTTTTATATTATCAAGGTTAGTAGATTCTGCAATTTTCTGTTTGAATATATTTAAATCTTTCCTTTCCCTGTCAATTATGCCGCCTCTGTCGCATACAATCATATGGGTCACGCCGATGTATTTTAATAAATTAACAATTGATGTACCGGCTGCCCCTGCTCCATTAATGACTATCTTTATCCCGGTAATATCCTTTCCATAAATCTTAAGGGCATTAAAAAGGCCGGCCAGAGTTACGATAGCGGTCCCATGCTGGTCATCGTGGAATATAAGCATATTCGTTTCTTTTTTCAGCCTGTCCTCGATTTCAAAACACCTGGGCGCAGCGACATCCTCAAGGTTGATTCCTGTAAAAGATGGTTCCAGTGTTTTAATGGTACTTATCACTACCTCATTATCCTGACTATCTATGCACAGTGGAAATGCCGATACTCCCCCGAATTGTTTAAACAGGACACATTTTCCTTCCATTACCGGAAGCGCCGCCCTTGCCCCTATGTTCCCAAGACCCAGGACCGCTGAACCATCGGATACTACTGCAATCATATTTCCTCTGGCAGTATATGTATTTAACATATCGGGATCTCCTGCAATTACGCGGCTGGGTTCCGCAACTCCTGGAGAATAGGCAAGAGATAAGTCGTGTTCATTAGCAGTTTTAACTTTGCTTACCACATCGATCTTGCCCTCATTTTTCTTATGCATTTCGAGCGACTCTTCATAAATATTCAACTGATTTCCACCTTGCTTTTGCCGAATTTTATTAATTTTATTCTAACATTTATTTATATTTATAATACCAGTTTTTTTGTGCATTCCGGCACTTATTTATTATTTATAATTTAATTTCAAGATCCAGTGTTTGTTTTATAAATTTTTTAAAAGGTACAATTTTATTAATGGCAAATTATAACATATAATAATACGCATGGAATATTTTGCAGATACGGACATCGGAAAAATCCGAAAACAAAACGAAGATTTTCTTTACGCCGGAGATAATCTGTTTATTGTGGCCGACGGAATGGGAGGACACAATGCCGGAGAAGTTGCAAGCAGAATTGCCGTTGAAGTCTTTACGAAAAATTTCGATAGAAGCCTAAAAGATAAAATAAAAAAAACCTCTCCTCCTAAAAAAGACGATTTGACCTCCCCTGATATAAAAGAACTTCTTCTTGAAAGTATCCGAATCACCAATAAAGAAGTTTTTGATGCGGCTGTCTCAAAATCAGGATATTTCGGTATGGGAACTACCTTTACCGTATGCTTTATCCATGGGCACAAAGCGTACATAATTCATGTTGGTGACAGCAGATTGTACATAAAAAGAGGAAGTGAATTGAAACTTCTGACTTCTGACCATACTATAGTGGGTGAACTTTATAGAAGAGGTGAGATAAGTTATGACGATACTTTTGATCACCCTCAGAGAAATTATCTTACCAGGGTCCTTGGCGTTGCAGAAGATATGGATCCCGATTTCAGTTCGTACGAAATCCTTAAGGGAGACATAATACTCATATGTTCCGATGGCCTCAACTCTATGCTGAAAGACGAAGAAATCTCAAGCATCATCGATATAAATAAAAATGCCCAGGAAATTGCGAAAAATCTTATAAAAGGCGCTATTAAAAAAGGCGGCCTGGATAATATAACAGTTATAGTCATTAAAAAATAATCATGCCCGAAAATAATTTTAAAAAGAGTAAATTGATCTCAAGAAGATACAGAGTAATTAAAAAGATAGCCTCCGGTGGAATGGCCGATGTCTTTCTGGGTGATGATCTGAAGTTAAAAAGAAAAGTAGCCATCAAAATACTTGCTGCAAATTACGCAGGAGATAAAAATTTTGTAGTAAGGTTCAAGAGCGAGGCACAGATCCTTGCAAGGCTCAATCACCCGAACATTGTCCAGGTCTATGATTGGGGAGAATTCGACAGCTCCTATTTTATCTGCATGGAATACATAGAGGGAGATAGTTTAAAAGAGATCATAGAAAAAAGGGGTCCCCTTTCTCCCGAAACTGTTGTCGATTACGCCATCCAAATTTCCAGTGCTCTCCTGATGGCTCATAAAAGTAATCTTATACATAGGGATATCAAACCCCAGAATATACTTGTGACAAAAGAAGGAGAGGTTAAAGTCACAGATTTCGGTATTGCGAAATCTCTGTCTACAGATATCACCAAAACATTAAATATAATGGGAACTGCCCATTATATTTCACCCGAACAGGCCAGGGGGGAAATACTGGATCACCGCACCGATATTTATTCGATGGGAATAGTCCTGTACGAAATGTTGACAGCAGACGTTCCTTTCAGGGGCGGCACTTCCATTGATATCAGTCTCAAACACATATATGAGAAGCCTTTAAGACCATCGGAGTTAATTGGAAATATACCAGAGAAACTGGAAAAAATCATAATGCATTGTCTGGAGAAAAATCCTGCTGATCGCTATCCAAATATAAGAGAACTTATAGGAGACCTTCAAAAATATGGAACCGACAAACCCTTGAGCTTTGACCTTAAAAGACAAAGGAAGAATAAAGCCAGGGCATTTGAAGAAAAGTTAAGGTTGAGCAAGGTAAGTACTATTATCCCTATCATAATGTCAATCTTTATTCTAGCATTCCTTACTCTTTTTATAGTCTATAGTTCCAAATATTTTAGGGAGGCTGCTTCCAACTCTATGGCAACCGTTCCCCCGGTCGAAAATATCCCTGCAGAAAATGCAGAAGTCCTGCTTTCACTTTTTGACTTAAATATGGTTATCAAAGATGAAAAATATGATTCCGGGATTCCCGAAGGATTTATTATAGAGCAGACTCCGGAATCAGGGAAAAATATCCCGGTAGGAGGCAATATTGAAGTAACTGTAAGCAGAGGTCCTGAAGTCACTTTTGTTTTAGTTCCCAATCTAATCGGTCTGAGTCAGGAAGAAGCTCTGCAGATACTGGAAGATAATGGCCTTACGCGCGGTATTATCTCAGGAGAATACTCTGATGCTTTTAAAGAAAATCACATCATAAACCAGGATCCTGAGTTCAATGAAGAAATTGACCCGGGGGGATCAGTGAATCTGACGATAAGCAAGGGTAAAGAAATAATTCTTATTCCCAATATCATTGGCCGAGATTTTATAGAAGCTTCAAGCTACCTTGAGTCTCTTGGACTCCTGGTAAAAAGCAGCATAGCCCCTATTACAGAAACAAGTACCATAAGAGAACCCGGAAAAATAATGGATACAATCCCATCCCCTGGTTCCGAAGTGCAGGCTAACAGTATGGTAGAACTGATAATTTCTACGAACGAACCGCTTTTACAGGTCCCGGATCTAATGCGTATGAGTCTGGAGCAGGCCGCCAGTGTGCTTGATTCAGCTGGTATCGATTATGAGATAAGTTACGTAAATACGGATTATTCGACACAGATTGGAATGGTCCTGAGACAGAATCCCGAAGCCGGAAGCTACATTTCTCCCGTTTCCAGAGTTATTTTATTTATAGGAAGTTAACCTGCAGACATCAATTGAAAAAAATCATTAGAGAAGATTCTTATAGTAAAAAGTTTTATTCCTTATTGAAAAACCCCATGGACTCGAATTTACGGGCTTTTGCGGATTTTAACTCATCACCCGAAATGCGGATATATTTTTCAAGCGCACCGGTTACATATCTCTTAACGATTTTTACCATTCTCCCGGGCGCATTCTGAGCACCACCAATTGGCTCCGGTATGATCCTGTCTATCACTTTTAACCTCAACAGATCTCCTGACGTCAACCTTAGTTCCCTTGCAGCCAGCTTGGTACCGGATGGATTCTTCCACAGGATAGCGGCACACCCTTCAGGTGAAATAACCGAATAAGTTGAATTTTCAAGCATTGCCACTTCATTTCCAATAGCCATTGCCAGTGCCCCGCCGCTTCCACCTTCACCGATAAGGACAACTATTATTGGGACCTTAACCTCAAACATTACGAAAATACTTTTTGCGATGGCGCTGGCCTGCCCGTCATCTTCGGCTTCAATCGCAGGATAAGCTCCGGGCGTATCTATAAAAGTCACAATGGGGAACCCAAATCTATCGGCAAGTTTCATTATCCTCTGAGATTTTCTATATCCCTGCGGTATACTCATGCCGAAGTTATATATCATCCTCTCTTTTATATCCCGGCCCTTATTATGTCCGATAGCAGCAACGGTCCTTCCATTGACTTTACCCAGACCGGCAATAATGGATTTATCTTCACCTGTAAGCCTGTCGCCCGAAAGGTCCACAAAATCTTCGAAAATACCTTTTATATAATCCCGGCACTGGGGCCTGTTTTCATTCCTTGAAAGTTCTACGATCTTCCAAACTCTTCTGGCATCTCTTTCTACACTCTTATAAGTCTCGATTTTCCTGGCAAGAGCTCTTTCCGCATCTTTGAAATGGATACCGGTAAAAAAGGGTATCTTTTTTAATTTTTCAAGCTTGGACAGCGACCCCAGAATCTCTTTAAGATAACTCTTTGGAATTTCTTCCAGTTTTTTTAGATCCATATCATCCTCTAAACAATCTTAACAGATTGGCCAGTGTGTTCTTAAGATCGCTTCTGTTTACAATCATATCCACCTGGCCGTTTTTTAAATTTCTCTCCGCGCTTCCGAAATCCGAAGGCGGGTTCTTTTTAATGGTCTGTTTAATAACCCTTGGCCCGGCAAAACAAAATAGTGCTCCGGGTTCCGCTATGATAATATCGGCAATTGTAGCAAAACTTGCACTTACCCCTCCGGAAGTAGGATTAGTTACTACTGTTATATAAGGAATCCTGCTTTCCTTTACCCTGCCTACACAGGATACTGTTTTTGCCATCTGCATCAGAGATATCACACCTTCCTGCATCCTGGCTCCTCCGGATGTACAGAATATAATAAGAGGGATATTTTTTTCGATGCTGTGATTGGATAATATCTTTATTTTTTCTCCTACCACGCTTCCCATACTTCCGCCCATAAAACTAAAATCCATTATACCCAGCGCAACATCATTACCTTCTATCTGCGCATCACCTATTATAATAGCATCATCCAGGCTGGCTTTTAATCTGGTCTCTTTGAGCCTCTCACCATATGACTTGACATCATAAAAGTTTAAAAAATCAACCGAACTTATATTTTTACCCAGTTCGTTAAAACTATTACTGTCTGCTGTGATCTGGAGTCTGTCCCCTGCACCTATGGTGTAATGATGATTGCAGTACGGACACACCCAGAGATTCAAAATAAAAATCTCGTTTTCGATATCTTTATTACAATTCTTACACTTGATTTTTTCCATATATCTTTACCTATCGAACATATTTTTTAAAACCAAGGGTCACATTATGGCCGCCAAAACCCATTGAGTTGGAAAGAGCGATATTTACTTCTCTAATCTGGCTTACCTTTGCCGTATAATTCAAATCGCACTTTTCATCCGGATTATCAAGATTGATGGTTGGGGGAATAATACCATTCCCTATAGTCAAAACTACTGCAACGGCTTCAATTGCACCCGAAGCTCCCAGACAGTGGCCGATCATGGATTTAGTCGAGTTTATATTTATGTTATAGGCATGCCCGCCAAAACACTTTTTAATTGCAGCGGTTTCGATAACATCATTTAACTGGGTCGAGGTCCCATGAGCATTTATATGATCCACTTCTTCCGGGTCAATACCACCTTCTACCAGACAATTTTTCATGCACCTTGCTACGTTAGCACCCGATTCTTCCAATGCAGTTATATGATAGCCTTCTCCGGAAAGACCATAGCCGAAGATCTCACAATATATTCTGGCATTCCTTTTAAGAGCATGGCCCAGTTCTTCCAGTATCAATATGCCGCAACCCTCGCCCATCACAAATCCGTCCCTATCTCTGTCAAAAGGTCTGGATGCTTTTTCCGGTTCGTTATTTCTTTTAGAAAGAGCCTGCATATTGGAAAATCCAGCCATTCCAAGAGGAGTAATAGCCGCTTCGCTTCCGCCGGCAATCATTACATCCGCAACGCCCCTTTTTATTATTTCGAATGCGTCTCCAATGGCATTGGATCCTGCGGCGCATGCAGTGGTTGTAGCACTCACCGGTCCCCTGGCTCCACACATAATGGATACCTGAGCTGCTGCCATATTGGATATCATCATGGGAATAATGAAAGGACTCACCTTGTCGGCACCTTTATGGAGCAATCTTTCATGCTGCTGCTCCAGGGTAGAAAGTCCGCCTACTCCGCTTCCGATATAAACACCAACTTCATTTTCATTTGAAGAATTGATTTTGAAACCACTGTCATTTATGGCATCCCGCGCCGTAGCAAAAGCAAATTGCGCAAATCTATCCATTCTTTTTGCCAGCTTGAAATCCATATAGTTTTCAGGCTCGAAATCTTTTATCTGCGCGGCAATTTTGGAAGCAATCTTTTCGACATCGAAGCGATCGATACTCGAGACGCCTGATTTTCCTGAAATCAGATTGCTCCAGAACTTATCGGCTTCCAGTCCCAGTGCCGACATTACACCCAATCCGGTTACTACTATTCTTCTTTTATTATTCTCTTTTATCAATTACAAATCCTTTTTTCTAATCAAAATTTTCAAAATTCTAATACTATTTTTTTATCGGTTAAATACCCATCCCGCCGTCCAGATTTATAACGGAGCCGGTTATATAATTGGAATCATCACTTGCCAGAAAGAGTACTGTTTTCGCAACATCATCTACACTCCCCAATCTCCCGGTCGGAATCTTCTCCATCAACTTCTGTTTTACACTGTCGCTGAGCTTTTCTGTCATCTCCGTTTCTATATAGCCCGGCGCTATCGCATTGACAATGATGTTTCTACCTGCAAGTTCTCTGGCAAGACTTTTCGTAAGTCCTATTATTCCTGCCTTTGACGAGGAGTAATTGCTCTGACCTGCATTACCGTGAACTCCCACTATCGATGAGATATTTATTATTTTTCCGCTTCTATTTTTTATCATATATCTAGCAGTATGTTTAGAGCAGATAAAAGCTCCGGTAAGATTTATATCGATCACTCTTTCCCAGTCTTCAAGACTCATCCTGAGTATAAGATTGTCTCTGGTGATTCCGGCATTGTTGACCAGGATATCTATTTTGCTTTCAGCTTCTATGATTTTTTCGATTGCCTGCCCGACACTTTTTTCATCGGTTATATCAACTTTTAAAAAAAACACCCTTCCATTTTTGTAGGCAGATTGGAACTCATCCACTGTTCTATTTCCTTCCTCCTGATTGACGTCGAAAATATATACGGATGCACCTTCTTGCAAAAAAGTCCCGCATATCTTCTTCCCAATACCCCTGGCACCTCCGGTTACAATGGCCACTCTATCTTTAAGCCTCATTTATAATTCCTTCCTTTTCTAACACACTTTTTAAATTTTCTATATCCTCCATCCGGTCAGTTTTGAGTACGGTAACAACCTTGCCGCTGCTCCTTGCAATTCTTCCAACCAATCCGGTTAAGACTGATCCCGGCCCTATTTCTATAAATATATCAGTCCCATTTTCCAGCAGATACTCGATACTGTCAATCCATCTTATTGGACTTACAAGCTGACCGGTCAGGGTCCTTTTTAAATCGTCCTTACTGCAGTAAGTGACTTCGGTTGTGGAAAAGAAAGGAAACCTCATATCCGTAAAAACGATATTTTGTTCAATATATTTTCCCAGTTCATCGGAAACCTGTTTCATCAAAGGAGAATGCGAAGCAATACCAACTTTAAGCGGTATTATTTTTTTTGCACCCCTTGATTTCAGTTCCTCTATAGCTTCCATTACTGCACCCTCGTATCCGCTTATTACTATCTGCGAGCAGTCGTTATAATTTGCAATAAATACCCTGTCTGTAAAATTTTCGAGAACATCTTTGATCACATCTATCTCGGTCCCCAGAACAGCAGCCATCATTCCTCTTCCGTCCTTGTTGGCCCCGCTCATGATCTTACCGCGGTATCCTACCAGCGCCGCTCCCTGTCTGAAATCATAAGCGCCGCTGCTGTAAAGCGCACTGTATTCTCCCAGACTGTGTCCCAGAACCGTATATATATATTTCTTCTTTATAGAAAGATCATTCAAAATATAATCATTCAGAGCACAGCTCAAGGTGTAAATTGAAATCTGGCTGAATCGGGTATCATTGAGCGTATTATCTTTACTTTCACCGCTTATTATTTCCAGGATATCTTTTCCAATTACTTCACTTGAAATATCCAAATATTTCCTGTAGCTGCCATTTGCATCCAGAAATTCACTACCCATACCTATATATTGTGATCCCTGACCCGGGAACATAAGAGCAATCTTCTTTGAAATTCCGGTATCTTCTTTTTCAATCTCCAACTAAAAAACCTTCCTACGTCAGGGCAAATAAAATTTCCGTGATGCAGACAATTTCATTTTCCACCATTGCCTTGCCTACTGCCCGTCCAATTCTTCTCCTGGAATTTTTAAGTTCGAGTTCTATCGTAAGCTCATCTCCGGGTTTTACTATTCTTTTGAATCTGGCCTTATCTATACCGGCAAATAACACCAGTTTGCCTTTATTTTCAGGCATCATGAGCATGAGTACCGCTCCCGCCTGGGCAATAGCCTCGATAATGAGAACTCCTGGCATAATGGGGCTGCCGGGAAAATGCCCCTTAAAATAAGGTTCATCTTCCTTTACGTATTTTATAGCTTTGATTCTTTTTCCATAATCGACTTTAACGACCTTATCCAATAAAAGAAAGGGGTCTCTATGGGGAATAATGCTTTCGATATCTTTTCTGCTCATTTCCATTAGTATTCATACCCTCCAAAAAATTATTTCTTTTAAAATAAAACACTTTCCACATATAGGAAAATAATTGCCGGTAAATATTAGAATTAATCTTTGTGACTTTTTAGATAGACGCAGCTATATTCTTATAGTTTCATCCCTGATATTGAAGACGTAATTGATAGCTCTGTTTTTTTATTATTTATTTTTTATTTTTGTATATAATATAAATCAATATTATTAG
>Ga0208828_1000547_pt1 | contig 16360 bp, 16 predicted proteins | sample Kivu_160m_FD_185487 | JGI IMG/M metagenome (GOLD analysis project Ga0208828, IMG submission 185487) | Freshwater microbial communities from Lake Kivu, Western Province, Rwanda to study Microbial Dark Matter (Phase II) - Kivu_160m (SPAdes)... | ecosystem: Environmental > Aquatic > Freshwater >... | reverse complement strand
GACCATTGTTTTCGCGGCGTGTATCTTCGGGCCGGCCGACATCGCCTGGTCATGCGGTACGCCCCGCCCGCTTTCCGAGCCGGGGCCTGTATTTCGGCGCTGGCGGCCGTTTTATTCACGGCCGCCGCCGTTCTGATCTTCGCGCGCCGGGTCCGCGGCGGCTGACCGCCGGAGCGAACGTCACTCTTTGTCCGGATACATCAGCCCGTTCAGCAGGAATTTGTAGGTGCCGTGGGACTGGGCCCGGTTCTGGGAGCGGATCCCGATCAGGATGATGTGCCCGTCCTTGTAGGTCGCATCGACGACGACCGCCTTGCGCGAGATGACATCAGGACCGAGCAGCCATCCGCTCAACAGGATGTCGTCCTCGGGATAAGACGCGACGACTTTGCGGTCCCATTCGAAGCCGGGCGTCGACGTGTCCATGGCAAGGCTGTTGACGAACATGGCCGCGGCCTCCTTCGGCATCCCGTAGCCGACCGGCGTCTGGTTGTCGACGAGGATCCTCAGGATCGAGGTCGGGCAGAAGAACCGCGCCCGGTCGACGTTCTGCAGGCTGTTGCGAGCCGGGACGTCGTATTCGGCCATGGCCAGGGTGCAGGCCTGGTTGAGCAGGACGAGCGTGCCGCCCTTTTCGACGAACGCCTTCAAGGCGTCCACGCCTTCCTGGCCGATCCCGCCTTCGTATTCGGGCGGCGTTGTCGACGCCGGCTGGCGCGTCTGGGCGCCCACCGCCGCGCCGCCGGGCCCTCCGCCTCCCGGACCGCCGAATCCGCCGCGCGCCCCGGATTTGATCGCCGTCGCGTTCTCGTCGGCGAAGACGATGACGTCGTAGTCGGCCCTCAGGTCGATTTTTTTCTCCTTGGTGCCGCGGATGTCGGCGTTATGAAGGGTCTTGAAGGGAATGCCCATGTCGTCGAAGACGTAGCGCGTCCACCCCTCGTCCATGTTCCCGCGCCAGGACTGATAGAGGCCAACGCGGTGGAACTTCAAGGGCGCCTTGGCGATGTCCGCGGCGTCGTCGAGGTCGATGCCGGTCATCGAATATTTTTTCATCAGGTCCGGAAGGATCTTCTTGACCTCGGGCGAATTCTTGATGACGAAGCTCCCTGCCGGGATGTCCAAGCCTTTTTTCGTGACGTTGGCTTTGGTTCGCCAGACTTCGGCCTTGGCGTCTTTGAGCAGGGCGAAGGCGATCGCGTACGAGGCGTTGACCTGGGAGCCGAGGACGAAATAGGCCGCGCCGCCCTGGTTCGCCGGGACGGGCGGATACGGCGTCTTGGCCAGCTTTTCCAGCTTCACCTCGAACGGCTCCTTGACCTCGTCGCAGGCGACGCCCATCTGGAGCGGTAGCGTCCAGCCGGCGTTGTCGTAGGGAGGCTGCGGCGGTCCGCCCGGATACTGCCGCATGTCGGGATATTTCTGCTTTTCGAGCAGGGCCCAGGCGTAGGTCTTATAGGGCTGGGCCGTCTTGACCACGAACGAACCGGCGGGATAGAACTTCCCGTCGGCGAGGAAATCGGCCTTGGCCTGGTGGACCTCGACGCCGCCCATCTGGAGGATGTCGAGCATCCTGAGCATGGTCGGGTAATCCCGCTGTTTGGCCGAGATGACGAACGCGTACGGTTGATCCTTCTCCACCTTCTCGACCGAATTCTTGTACATCTGGTAGAAGTTGAGGAGGAGGTCTTCTTTATGGAGAGAGGCGGTCTTGATGACACTCATGGTCATGACGAGCTCGTAATCGACTAGGTCGCGCAGCCGCCACCAGCCGCCCGGCCAAGGGTCGACGAAGTCCATCATCTTGTCGTTGAAGGACTTGGGGATCTCGGTCGGCTCGATGTAGATCGGCGAGGCCATCCGAACCGAAGCCACTTCGCTCAAAATGCCGACGACGTTGTGGAGCCAGGGCGTGTCGTCGCAGGCGCCGATATACCAGGCGGTGTAGCTCCGGCCGTTGACGACGCCGCTCATGCCGTTCCTCTGGAGGTCGAAAGCCATGTTGGTGCCGAAGAGGTTGACCATCCGCCAGACCAGCGGCTGGACGTTGGGCAGAGGCGGATCCATATAGGGCGGGATGAAGAGCCGGGCCCCGCCCGATCCCTGCTGGTGCTCGTCCACGTGGACCTGCGGAAGCCAGTCATGATAGAGGACTTTCGTCAGGGCCCGCGTTTCGACCAGGTTCTGCATGTACCAGTCGCGGTTGTTGTCGTGGCCGGCGTAGTAGTGATAGAGCCAGGGCATCGAGCCGGTTTCGAATTTCGTGCCGACATATTTTTTGTACCAGTCGACGACCATCTGGTTGCCGTCGGGATTGTGTGTGGGGCAGAGGAGGACGATGACGTCGTCGAGGACCTTCTTGACGTCGAACGGAGCTTTCCCCGAAACGAGGTCGTAGGCCAGCTCCATGGACATCTGGGACGCGGCGATCTCCGTGGAATGGAGGCTGCAGCTGACAAGAATGGTCGCTTTGCCTTCCTTGGCCAGCTTCCTAGCTTCATCGACTGGCGTCGTGCGGGGATCGCGCAGCTTTTTGGTGATCTCGCGGTAGGCATCGAGCTTGGCCATATTGGCTTCGGACGTAATGACGGCCAGGATCAAGGGCTTCTTCATGGTCGACTCGCCCAGGGTCAGGATCTTGATGCGCTTGGGCGCTTCCTGGGCCAATTTGTCGAAATAGGCCTTGATCTGGCTGTAATCGGCCAGCTTCCTGTCTGCGCCGACTTTGAAGCCGAGGAACGCTTCGGGCGTCGTCTGGGCGGAAAGTAAGGCGGCCAAAACGGCAAGGAGCGCCGCGGCGAGCGTCATTTTCTTCAAGGCGTGCATGGTCCGAACCTCCTGACGAACGGATTGTTTTCTTCTTACTATCATTAGGCCCGAGACAAGTCAAGATTTTGGGCGTATTGACTTCTTCGCGTTAATCTTCTAACATCCCGCCCATGAGGGTCGACAAGCGAGGCCTTGCGGCGTCGGTTATCCTGGCCTCCGTCCTCTTCGTCGTCACATTCGTTCAATTCTGCCACTGCGAGACGAACGCCTCCGAATGCCGGACGTGTCCGGCCTGTCAGGTCAATTGCGCCTCGGTCGGCATTGCCCAAGTTCCCTCCGCTATTGTCTTCACCTGTATCCTGATCGGAACGCTGGTGCCGGCCGATACGCCCCAGCTCCTCTTGTCGTTCTCCGATGCCCGCATTTCCCGGGCTCCTCCATTATCTTAAGTCCCCTCAATCACTTACGTGGCAAGGATGGCCGAGCGTCCAGCCGAACGCTTCCCGAGGAGACATAAAACACCCATGAAAAAAGTATTGTTCTTTTTATTGTTGGCCGCCGGAGCGCCGCTCCTCCATGCGGCTTTCGTCCAGAACCGAGAACCGGCCATGACGCTGGAGCAATGCCTTCAGGCGGCGCTCGCTTCGCATCCGCTTCTCCGCGCGGCCGCCTACGATATTACGGCAGCGGATGCCCGCATTCGTCAAGCCAAGGCCCTATCCCAACCGTCGCTCGACGTCGATATCGATCTCCAGCCCGAATTCCTCGATTTCAAAGGCTCGGGAGAGTCCTATGTCGGCGTCAGCCAAGCCCTGGATTTTCCCGGCAAGCGAAGCCTGAGGGGAAAGATCGCCGGCCGGGAGGCCGACGCGTTACGGGCCGACACCGACCTTCTCAGGCTGGACATCCGCTTCCAGGTCCAGGAGGCTTTTTATCAGCTGCTCCTCGCTCAAGAGATGCTCCGGTACGCGGAACAGGACCGGGAGTTGTCCCGGGATTTTCTCCAAAGGGCGACCATCAAGTTCGAAGCGGGCGATGTCGCCGAGATGGAAGTCGTCCGGGCCCGGGTCGAGGCGGCCAAGGCATCGAACGCGGTCCGTGTCGCCGAAAACGATTTGCGCTTGGCCCGTGCCCGTCTCAACGTCGCCCTCTCCCGGAAACCGACGAATCCCCTCGAGATTCGGGGGGCCTTTCTCAAAGAGGGCCCACCGAAAACTGCGGCCGAACTGACCGACGTGGCTCTCGAAGCGCGGCCGGAGCTCCGGCGCCTGCGCCACGAGATCGAGAGAGAGCGCCTGCGGGAAAAACTAGCCTATCTCAGCTATCTTCCCGACCCGGTCATCGGGGTTTCGAGGCATCGGCTGGCAGGGGAGGCCGCGACTTGGGATCTGACCTTCTCTCTCCCCGTGCCGCTTTTCTTCTGGCAGCCGAAGTCCGGAGAGATCGCCGAAGCCCGCGCGGCGCACAAGGGATTGGAGGAGCGGGCGAATGCCCTGATCCCTCACATCAGCCTCGAGGTCGAGAGTTCGCACGCGGAAGCCCGGAACGCGGCCGCTCAGATCGTCCTGTTCGAGAAGGAAATCCTTGCCCAGGCGGAGGACGCCTACGAAAAGTTCCTGTTCAGCTATCAACAGGGCGAGATCGGCGGCATCGAGTTGATCGAGGCGCGCCGGACGCTTCTCGACGCCCGCCGGTCCTACGCGGAAGTTCTTTACACATTCAATGTCGCCCTGGCGGCGCTTGAAAAATCCGTCGGGGCTCCCTGGGAGAATAAAACCCATGAATAAAACTCGTTATCTTCTACTCTTCAGCCTGTCCGCGGCTTTGATCGCGGGAGAATCCTGTTCCCGTAGAGACCGCCATGCTCCGGGGACGGGGTCCGGGCAGGACCGTCGCGCCGATTCGGCCGTCGTCCAGCCCGCCGGTCCCGCCGGCCAGCGGAGCGGCGGCGGAATGGGGCTGGGTCGAGGCCTCGGCCGGGGTCTCGGCCGGCGCCGTTGGGAGATCGGGCAGACGATCAAGCTCGCGGAATCTCAGCAGGGCGCCGTTGCGATCCGGACGGAGAAGGCCGTTCTCAAGCCGATGCGGTCCCGGCTCAAGGCCATGGGCAAGCTGTTCGTTCCCCAGCCGCGCAAGGCGATCGTCAGCTATCCTTTTTCGGCGCGCATCGCCGAGATCCATGCCGTCGTCGGCGATTGGGTGAAATCCGGCCAGAAGCTGGTCACCCTGCAGAGCGAGGAAGTCGGAAACGCCCGCGCCGAATACTTCAAGGCCCAGGCCGACCGCGAGCTCGCCCGCCAGAACTTAGAGCGGGAGCGGGCGCTGTTCGAACGCGGAGCCGGGGCGCAGAAGAACGTGTTCGCGGCCGAAGCCCAATCCAAGGTCGCCGCCGCCATGCTCGAGGCCGCCGAAAAAAAGCTCCATATTCTCGGCTTCACCGAAGCCCAGCTGGGGGAAATGGCGACGCGCCATGACATCCTGCCCCTGATCACCCTGTTTTCCCCCATCAACGGAAAGATCGTGGAGAGCAAGGCCGTCCTGGGAGCCATGATCGACCAATCCGTCGAGATCATGACCTTGATGGATCCCTCGCTCCTCTGGGTGGAGGCCGAAATCTATGAACGCGATATCGCCCGCGTCCGGGTCGGCCAAGACGCAGATGTGGCCGTTCCCGCCTATCCGGGAGAGAGCTTCAAAGGCCGGATCTCCTACATCGGGGACGTGCTGAAGGAGGATACGAGAACGATCACTGTCCGGACCGATGTCCAGAATTCGGCTTCCAAGCTCAAGCCGGGCATGTTCGCCGACGTGACCCTGGCCGTGGGCGAAGACGCGCGGGCCCTCGTCGTACCGCAGGAGGCGATTCTGGATGACGGAGGGGACACGATCGTCTTTGTCCCCGTCGCCGGCGGCTATACGCCCCGCCTCGTGAAGGTCGGGATGCGAGATAACGGATTTATCCAGATCCTCGAGGGATTGAAGGAAGGGGAGGAGGTCGTCACGGCGGGAGGCTTCCAACTCAAATCGAAGCTCCTGGAGGACGTCCAGGGCAGGACCCGCATCCATTGAGGAGGATGCCATGATCGGCCGCCTCATCGATGCCGCCCTCCGGCACAGGCTCCTCTTCGTCCTGATCATCGCTCTCGTCTGCCTGGCCGGAGTCATCGCCTACATACGCATTCCCAAGGACATCTACCCGGACCTGAACGCGCCTCTGGTCAACATCGTCACCAATAATCCGGGCATGGCCTCCGAGGATGTCGAACGCCTGATCTCGTTCCCCCTGGAAAGCCTCATGTCGGGAGCGCCGGGCGTGACCCGGGTCCGGTCCGAATCCGCTACCGGGAGCTCCTTGGTCACCGTCGAGTTCGACTGGGGAACGGACATTTACAAAGACCGCCAGATCGTCTCAAGCAAGCTCGAGCTCATTTCCGGCCGCCTTCCGCTCGGAACCTCGCCGCCGATCCTCGGCCCCGTCTCTTCGCGCATGGGGGAGGTCTTCGAGTTCGCCGTGGTCGGAGAGGAGGGGATCGATCCCATGGAGCTTCGCTCGGTCGCTGATTGGACGATTCGCTACCGCCTTCAGGGGGTTCCCGGGACCGCCTTCATCATCAACTTGGGCGGATTCATCAAGCAGTTCCAGGTCTTCCTGCGGCCCGATTTGCTCCGCCATTACGGCGTGACGATCGGAATGGTCCGTGAAGCCATCGCCAACGGAAACCGGAATTTCTCGGGCGGTATCGTCGGCCGCGGCGCCCAGGAATATCTGGTCAAGGGTGTCGGACGGATCGAATCGGAGGAGGATATCCGGAACACCGTCATTGCCGAGCGCCGCGACGTCCCCGTCTTCGTCAAGGACGTGGCCGACGTCCGTGTCGGTCCCAAGTTCCGGCGCGAGTCGGGAAGCCACGACGGCCGGGAGGCCGTCTACGTGACCATGGAAAAGCAATACGGCGGAGATACCCTGACGGCGATCGGCAATGCGAAGGCCGCTTTGGCCCAGGTCGCCCCCGATCTTCCTCCGGGGATCTCGGTCAAGCCGTTCTACGACCAGTCGCGGCTGATCCGAAGCTCGATCAAGCACGTCGAAACGTCCATCCTCGAAGGCATCTTCTTCATCGTCATGGTCATGATCCTGTTTCTCTGGAACGTCCGGAGCGCCCTCCTCGCCTCCCTGACGATCCCTTTTTCGATCCTGATCGCTTTTGTCCTCATGGGCCTCTTTGACGTCAAGCTGACGGTCATGTCGATCGGCGGCCTGGCCATCGGCATCGGCAAGATGGCCAATGGTTCGATCATCATGGTCGAGAACATCGTCCGCACCCTCCGCGAGCGGGGAGAAGGCGCGCCGGCGTGCGAGACGGTCGCCGTGGCCGCTCGGGAGGTCGGACCCTATCTCTTCTCGGCCAGCCTGATCATCATCCTCGTCTTCCTCCCTCTGCTCACGCTTCAGGGCATCGAAGGGGCGATGTTCAAGCCGACGGCCTTCGCCGTAGCCGCCGCCCTCTTCGGGGCCATGCTCCTCAACGTGACGCTCCAGCCGATCCTGGCTTCGTCGCTTCTCGCCGGCCGCCGTCGCGGACCGAAGCGGAATGCGGTCGTCGAAAATCTGACGGCTTTTTACCGCCGCCTGCTCGAGAAAAGCTTGCGCCGGAAGAAGGCCTGGATCGGCACTTTCCTGGCCCTGATGGCGCTGGGCGTCGCCGCTTACACGTTTCTCGGCAAGGAATTCGTTCCCCCCTTGGACGAAGGGGCCATTATGGCTTCGACCGTGATGCTTCCCGAGACGTCCCTCGAGGAATCGGTGCGCATGGGGATGAGGATCGAGAAGGCCTTCCTGGCCATTCCCGAGGTCGTCTCCGTTTCGCGAACGACGGGGACGGCCGAAGCGTCCGAGCACCTGCACCCGGTCAATCACAGCCATTACAACGTCGAACTCCTTCCGAGGGAGAAGCGAAGCCGCGGATTCAAGGAGATCACCGCCCAAATGCGAGATATCCTCGACGCCCTCCCCGGCGTCGCCTATATCTTCGAACAGCCCATCGCCAACAAGCTGGCCGAGATGCTCACGGGGACCGAGGGCCAGCTTTCGGTGAAGCTGTTCGGGCCGGACCTCGACGTCCTCAACGAGAAGATCGAAGAGGTTCGCGGCGTTCTCGGGGAGGTTGCGGGAGCCGCGGATCTCCAGATCGAGCAGACGACTGGCGTGCCCCAGCTGTCGATCAAGCTGAAACGGGAGGAGCTCGCCCGGCACGGCCTATCGGTGGGACATGTCGCCGAGACGGTCGAAACGGCACTCAACGGGCTCGAGGCTACGGACGTCTACGAGTCCGACCGCGTCACCTCCGTCCTCGTCCGGCTTCCCGAGGAATATCGCCACGACGAGGACGCCATCCGCCGGCTTCTCGTCGACACTCCCGCCGGCCGCCTGATACCCCTCGCAGAGCTCGCCGAGATCTCTCCCACCGAAGGGCCCCAGACAATCTTCCGCGAAAACCTGATGCGGAGGAAAATCATCCTGGGCAACGTCGTCAAGCGCGACATCGGGAGCTTCGTCGAGGAGGCACGGGACAGGATCGCCCGGGAGGTCGACCTGCCGCCCGGATATTACGTCACCTTCGGCGGCCAGTTCGAGAGCCAGCAGCGGGCGCTCCGCCATCTTTCGATCGTCATGAGCCTGGTCATCCTGGTGATCTTCGTCGTTCTCTTCTCCTCGCTGGGATCGGCCCGCCAGGCCCTTCTCATTCTTCTCAACATTCCCTCGACTCTCATCGGCGGCGTGCTGGCCCTTCTTCTCGTCGGCCAGACGGTCAACGTCTCCTCGATGATCGGCCTGATCGCGCTGTTCGGGATCTGCGTCCAGAACGATGTCATCGTCGTGGCCAAGATCAACGACCTCCGAAAGAAGGGGAGGAGCTTGAGGGATGCGATCATCGAGGGCGCGGTGACGAAGTTCCGGCCGATCCTGATGACCGACTTGGTCATGATCGTCAGCGTCCTGCCTTTGGCCCTGAGCCGCAGCACGGGCGCGGAGCTCCACCAGCCGCTGGCCGTGGTCTATATCGGCGGATTCTTCGTCGCCATCTTCCTCCGGCCGTTCATCGTCCCCATCCTCTACGAGGTTTTCATGCGGGGGGCGAAGGCTCCGGAGGGATGTGATCTGCCTGCGGATCCGCGGCCGGCAGAAGGATAAGAGTTAACGAGGCTTGATAAAAAAACAAGAAATAAGAGATTCGAGATAGAATCGGATGCACGGAGGTCGTGTGGCCAAGGGTCTGGATAAATCGGTCATTCCGATCAGTCCCATCGGCGTCATCCACACGGATCATGTCGATCCGGAAATGACGCCGATCCAGCCGGTCTATGCGGAGGGCTGCCGGGGGCGGGTCGAGGTTTTCCGCGAGTTCGTAGAAGGCTTGAGCGATATAGAGGGATTTTCTCATATTTACCTTCTCTATCGCTTCCACCGGGCCGGATCCGTCGTGATGAAGGTCAGGCCGTTTCTTCAGGACGTCGAGAGGGGCGTGTTTGCGACGCGGTCCCCGCGCCGGCCCAACGCCGTCGGATTGAGCATCGTGAAGCTCATCCGGCGCGAAGGGAACATCCTCTGGATCGAGGGCGCGGATATCCTCGACGGAACCCCCCTTCTCGACATCAAACCGTATACGGCGAAGTTCGACCGCGTACGAACGACGCGCAACGGCTGGCAGGACGATGTGGACGAAGCAACGGCCCGACGGAAGGGGAGGCGCGAATATCCCAGGAGGCGAGCTTCATGACTGAAGGCGAGGCTCTGGACCGCAGGAAGGCCGCTTTCTGGGCCCGGATGCGGCAGTATGAGGGTCTGGGATTCGACCGGTTCGCGGCCGCAGATTTCGTGATCGGAACGGGTGGAATCCTTTCGGGACCTGCCCTGGACATCGGCACGGGCAAGGGCCTCGCCGCCCAGGCGCTGGCTCGCCGGGGACTGGATGTCGTCTCGGTGGATCTGGACGGGGACGAACAGTCTCTGGCTCGGCTCCTGGCGGCGGAAGCGCGCCTCGGGGATCGCGTGCGTTTCGTCCGCGGAGACGCGGCCGCACTGCCATTCGCGGCCGATCATTTCGGCTGCGCGGCCGTGGTGGATCTTCTCCACCATCTGGACAAGCCGGAACCGGCCCTCGAGGAGGCGGCCAGGGTCCTCCGCCCGGCCGGAATGCTGATTCTGGCGGATTTCTCCGACGAGGGCCTGGAGCTCGTCGCCCGGGTGCATCGGGAGGAAGGCCGGGAGCATCCGGTCAGCGGCGCGACGCCGGACTCGGCGGCGGCTTATCTGTCCGGAAAGGGATTTGACGTCGCGGCTCGGTCGAGCGGACGCCGGCACGATGTGATCGCGCTCGTGAAACCACGATGAGAATCGGCGCCGGGACCGTGAAAACGTTGCGAGCGGACGGGCGGCGGTACTATACTAGGGCCGGCCTAGAAGGCGCCCCAGAGCCTCTTCGGCGGCATAGGCGGTCAAAGGATTGATCATGTTTGAAGAAGATGAGGCGTATAAAGTCAATTATGATCGATTGAAGGGGTGCGCAGAGAGCCATGGATGCGTCTTCAACTCCGACGCCGAACGCGTCAACAAGGTTATCGGGCTCATGACGCGCAACCTCAAGGATTTCGGCGCCTATTACTGTCCCTGCAAGCAGTCCCATCCTTTGGATCCGGTGCGGGACACCCTCTGCCCGTGCGCCGCGCTCGACGAGGAACTGGAACAAGAAGGCCACTGCTTCTGTCGGCTCTTCTATAAGGAGCCCTGACATCGACGCCAAGGAAAAACGCAGACGGGTGATGGCCCGCTCGATCAAGTTGGGGCACTGCGTCTGCGATCCCCGCCAGGCTTGCCCCTGCCCGCTGTTCAAGGCAAAGAACGTCTGCACGTGCGCCGGAGAACGCGTCCCGCTCGAGGGCCCGGAGCGGAAGGTTCGACTGACCGAATTCGTCCGGCACGCGGGCTGCGCCAGCAAGATCAGCCAGAGGGACCTCAACGAGGTCCTAAAGAGCCTTCCGCCCGTCGAGGATCCCCGCCTCCTGGTGGGTACGGCCACTGCCGATGACGCGGGCGTTTTCCGGCTGACGGACGATGTCACGATCGTTCAAACAGTCGATGTGTTCACGCCGGGCGTAGACGATCCGTATACCTTCGGCCGCATTGCGGCCTGCAACTCCCTGAGCGACGTCTATGCCATGGGCGGCCGGCCCCTCACGGCTCTTTCGATCATCGGATTTCCGATCGAGCGCCTGCCCCACGAGATCATGGCCGAAATCATCCGGGGCGGGATGGCTGTCCTGGCCGAGTCCGGAACCATCCTCCTCGGCGGCCACAGCATCAACGATGAGGAAGTCAAGTTCGGTTTCGCGGTCACGGGCTTGGTCAGGCCGGCGGAGATCGTTACTAACGCCGGGGCGAAACCCGGCGACGTCCTCGTGCTGACCAAGCCCCTCGGCACCGGCATCGTCTCCCTGGCCGTTCAGCTCGGCCGCGCCTGGGAGGAGTCCGTCCGGGCCATGGAGGCATCGATGACCACGCTCAACCGGACGGCCGCGGAGATCATGGTCCGGCGCGGCGCGCGGGCTTGCACGGACGTCACGGGATTCGGCCTGATGGGGCATCTCGCCCAAATGGCGATCCAGAGCGCCGTCACCGCCGAGATCTGGTGCGACGCGCTGCCCTTGTTTCCCGGCGTGTCCGAGTATGTTCGGCTGGGCATATACTCGGGGGCCAACGAACGGAACGCCGAGTTCAGCGCTTCGCTGACCGAATTCGAGGACGGGATATGCGAAGACCGGAAAGCCGTTCTCTATGATGCCCAAACATCCGGGGGCCTGCTCATCGCCTTTCCCGTCGAGGAGGCGGGGCCGGCTCTGGCCGAAATGCGCCGGGAAGGCCTTGTCGCGGCCCAGTCCGTCGGACGCATCACCGCCCTTTCCGAGGGAAAAATACGAGTCGTAGCCGAAGCCGCCGGCTGGGGAATCCCGGCGGAGGCTCCAGCTGCGCGAAACGAAAAAGAAACCGAGCGAACCGCCCAGGAGGCACCGATGTCCGAGCCCGCAACCAAACACGCCGACGAATGCTGCGCATCCGGATCCGGGGATCCGGGGCAATCCATGGGCCTCTTCCAGGACTTCATGGAGACCGCCCTCCAGCCGGGTGCGGTCGATGTCGTGACGAAGGAGCTCATGGCGGTCGCCCTGGCCCTGGCTGTTCACTGCGTGCCCTGCGCGAAGATCCATCTCCGGAAGGCGCGGGAGATGGGGATCGGCGGGGCGGAGCTCGAGGAAGCCGCCGTCCTGGCCACGGCGTTCAGCGGATGCCGGGCCATGATGCTCTGGAATGACCTGAAGAGCGGCTCCGTGTAGCGTTCCGCCGGCCGGTTCCGCCTCCGTTCGCACGTTCGGCCGAAACGGGGGAAATCGAAGCCGGAGAATTTCCCCCATTTTATTCTTCCATTTTTTCCTTGACACGGGAGGATCGGGGCATTATATTATTAATGAAAATGATTATCATTATCTATAAGGGATAGATGCATGCGCCGAGGACATCAATGGCAGACCCGCTTCCGGGAAAACGTCTGCCGCTGGACGGTGCCTCGCGAAATCATCCTCGGCCTGTTGAGCCGTACGACGGAGCATTTGACGGCCAAGGACATTTACGCGTCGTTGTATTCGCTTTATCCCGGCATCGGCCTGACGACCGTCTATCGGACCGTCGAATTGCTCCATCAGCTGGGATTCGTTCAGAAGGTCACGGCAGGCGACGGCCAAAGCCGCTACGCCCTCAAGAGGTCGGACAAGGAAGGCCATCACCACCATTTGATTTGCACCAAGTGCGGGAAGATCATCGATTACCGGGACTTCGTCCAGGAGGAGCTGGATCTGGTGAAAAAAACGGAGGACGCCTTGTCCAAGAGGCACAACTTCACGATCACCGATCACAACATCGAATTTCTGGGATTGTGCGAAAAATGCCGTCAGGCATAATAAAGCCATCCCCGGGCTGAAGCCCGGGGTATTTAGAGGCTTAATACTGAGCGGCGCTTTGTACCCCGATTTAAAAATCGGGTTTTTGCGCCGCGAACGTATAAAATAAGGAAAGGAGGCTAAACGATGCCTGCAGGAGATAGAACGGGGCCCTTGGGCTACGGGCCGAGGACGGGACGAGGCCTCGGCTACTGCGCGGGATTTCAGGCTCCGGGATTTTCGTATCCCGGACCCGGAATGGGCTTCGGCCGGGGATACGGCCTGGGAAGAGGATTCGGCCGAGGCATGGGCATGGGCCGCGGCCGCGGTTTTTGGCGGCCCAGGTTCGGCCTCTCTGGCTATTATCCTTACGCGCCCGCGGCGTGGACCCCTTATCCGCCGAACCGTGAGGGAGAGGCCGCCTGGCTCGAAGGTCAGGCCCAGGCGCTCGAACAAGAGCTCCTCCAGATTCGGAAAAAACTGGAGGAGATCGATAAAGCCAAGGAAGCGAAAAAATGATGAATCGTCATCGGAGGATGTATGAGCTCACCGGCCTGCCGGGCTGGATGCGGTTCGGCTATTCCCCCGGCTGGTTGGGCCGAAGCCCCTCGGGCTTGGGTCCCTGCGCGCAATACCTAATGGCCGGCAGGTGGCCGACGCCGCAAATGGATGCGGCTTGGCAGCAGGGAACGATTCCGTCCGCTCCGATGCCGGGCTTCCCCATGCCCGGCTTCGCCACCCCTTTCGATCCGTGGGGAGCTGCCGCCCTGACTCCGGAGCAGGAGCTTGAGTTCATGAAGGCGGAAGCTCAGGCGGTCCGGGACGAGCTGGCGGCGATCGAAAAGAGAATTGAGGAACTCGAAGAGGAGAAGACATGAAGATAGCCGTCACCGCCTCTACCCCCCAATTGGACGGCCTCGTCGATCCGAGATTCGGCCGCTGTCCCTATTACCTGTTCGTCGATCCCGAGACGATGGTCTTCGAAGCGGTAGAGAATCCTCACGTCGGAGCTTCGAGCGGAGCGGGAATCCAGGCCGCGCAGTTCGTCGCCGGGAAAAATGTCGAAGCCGTGCTGACCGGGAGCTGCGGGCCGAACGCCTTTCAAGTCTTGAGGTCGGCCGGAGTGAAGGTCGTGATCGGCGTCGGCGGAAACATCTCCGAGGCCGTTCAAAAATATGCCTCGGGCGGGGCTTTCCGGGAGGCGGACGGACCGGACGTCCCCGCTCATTCCGGGATGGGTATGGGAGCGGGAAGAGGAGGCGGAAGAATGGCCGGAGCGAGGAACAGAGCCGGGTTCGCTATGGAGGCCTCTCCGGGCCAGCCGGCACAAGATCCGGCGCCCGGCCGGATGTCTCCGGAGGCCGAACTGGACGCGCTGAAAAGACAGGCCCAGGACCTCCGCCGGCACATGGACCGCGTTTCGGAACGAATCGTAAACCTGGAAAAGCAAATCAAGTAGTTCGTCCTTCCCATGAGATGGATCGACGAATGCCCAACGCAAAAGAAGAGGAGCCGTATATGAAAATCGCCATCTCCACAGACCGCGGATACGTCTCGGCGCATTTCGGACGCTGCCCGGCCTACACGGTCGTCGAGATCGAAGAAGGGAAGATCGTTCGTCGCTCGGAGATCGCAAATCCCGGCCACCAACCCGGATTTCTTCCCGTTTACCTGTCCCGGATGGGCGTCAGCGCCATCATTGCCGGGGGAATGGGCCCCCGCGCCCAGGATCTCTTTGCCGAGAAGAACATCCAAACGATCACCGGCGTCCAGGGCCCGGTCGACGAGGTCATCGAGAAGTACATCCGGCAGGAACTGGAAGCGGGACAGGATTTGTGCGATCACGAGCATCATGCCGAGGACGTCTGCCGTCACGGCCGGCCCCAAGCCGCGGACGGTGTGGGAGGTTCGATCGAAGGAAGGGTCTGTGTGAGCGCCAAGGGGCCCGACCTGGAGGCGGAGGTCGATCCCAACTTCGGCCGAGCGGCGTATTTCCTGATCGTCGATCCGAAAACCTTGGAATTCACGGCCTTCCCCAATCCCTACGCCCAGGCAGGGCACGGTGCTGGCGTCCGCTCCGCCCAGTTCGCCGCGGAGCAATCGGTGGCGGCCGTCCTGACCGGACAGGTCGGACCGAATGCCCATCAGGTCCTCGAATCCGCCGGCATCAGGATCATCGCCGTGCAGGGGAGCGGGCGCGTCATCGAAGCCATTTCCGAGATGATGGGACGATAAGCCGTGGCCGTCCCGGAGGATGAAGCTAAGGTTTCCAAGGTCCTGGCGAGGATCAAGAACAGGATCCTGGTTTTCAGCGGCAAGGGCGGCGTCGGAAAAAGCACGGTTGCGGCCAATCTGGCTTTCGCCCTGTCCCAGAGAGGACGGAAGGTCGGTCTCCTGGATGTGGACATCCATGGCCCGAACCTGGCCAAGATGCTCGGGGTCGAAGGCCGGAAACTGGAAGTTACCCAGGAATCGATCAAGGCCGTCCTCGTCAATGAAAATCTGAAGCTTGTGTCCATGTCTTTTCTCCTGGACAGCCCCGACCTCCCGGTGATCTGGCGGGGTCCGATGAAGATGAAGGTCATCCAGCAGTTCCTCGGAGACGTGGATTGGGGCGATCTCGACTGGTTGGTCATCGATTCCCCTCCGGGGACGGGAGACGAGCCGCTGTCCGTGGCCCAGATGATCCCCGCCACCGGGGCGATCATCGTGACGACGCCTCAGGACGTCTCCGTCCTGGATTCGCGAAAGGCCGTCATCTTTGCCATGCGCCTCAACTTGAAGATCATCGGGATCGTCGAGAACATGAGCGGAATGAGCTGTCCCCATTGCGGGCGGGCGATCGACCTGTTCAAGACGGGCGGAGGAGAACGGGCCGCCGCCGAGATGAACGTCCCTTTTCTGGGAAAGATCCCGATCGATCCCCGGATCGTCGTCTCCGGGGACGAGGGAAGGCCGTTTGCCGTTCATCAGGCGGATTCGGAAGCCGCCCGAGCTTTTGGGGAGATCGTGGACAAGGTCCTGGACGACGAAACGCCCTGATTTCGAACGAAGGAGGCGACTGTGAAAAAAATCGGCATCATCATCTGCGGGCGATATCAGACCTGCGGCGGCGGGAAGTGCTTCCGGGCCGTGCGCGAGCGGACGGGAGGATTCGCCCGCTATCCCAAGGACGAGCCGGTCGAGGTGGTCGGATTTTCCTATTGCGGCGGCTGCCCGGGCGGGAATATCGAATACGTGCCGGAAGAGATGAAGAAGAACGGGGCCGAGGTCATCCATCTGGCCACCGGGTTGGTCGTCGGATATCCGCCCTGTCCTCACATCCGGAAGTTCAAGGAATTCATAGAAACCCGCTACGGGATCCCCGTGGTCGTCGGGACCCATCCGATCCCTCTGAAGTACCTGCAGGTGCACAAAAAGCTGCCGTTCTGGAAGGACACGGGAATGGAAGAGCTGGCCGGCGATCTGATGAATGAAGACAAGGCCGTCATGGAGGCCTATAACTAATAAGGAGTATCCAATGCCGGGAAGAGGACAAGGACGAAGGCTAGGAACGGGACGAGGGCAGGGACAAGGACTGGGACGAGGTCAGGGTCAAGGT
>Ga0208828_1000545_pt1 | contig 16373 bp, 9 predicted proteins | sample Kivu_160m_FD_185487 | JGI IMG/M metagenome (GOLD analysis project Ga0208828, IMG submission 185487) | Freshwater microbial communities from Lake Kivu, Western Province, Rwanda to study Microbial Dark Matter (Phase II) - Kivu_160m (SPAdes)... | ecosystem: Environmental > Aquatic > Freshwater >... | reverse complement strand
GAATGTCTCCAGAACTTTCCAATCCTCATCCGAAGGCAACCGCCAACCCTGAGGACAGGCGAACAGCGCCGCCTCCAAATTGTATAATACCCCATAAGTGGTATAACTCGGTTGAGACTTGGCCTCGTTCACGCTGTTACCCTCGTAATTATAAACATAATAGTGTTTTTCAGTATTAGAATATATGTTCGATGGACTTACCGCAGGAAGATAAGCCAGGTTCTCTGCCATCCAGGTTTGGGTACCGATGGTGACAACCTTGTAGTTTTTCCCATCCTGATCCGTGCAACCGGCAAATCCAACCTCAATGTTTTTAGATGTTGTTGGACTGTCTGTTACAATTGTTGTCATTACACCACTGTAACAGGTAAAGTTTAACATGTCACCATCGGAATAATCGAGGGTATAACCGGTACTGGCAGTTTTTAATGAAGATAAATCGGGGAGTTCACGGGATCCGCTGATCCGTCCAATAAACCCCAATCCATCACTTATCTTCTGGGTTCCCATGTTAACAACCTTACGGCTCAAACGATCATCCTTTGTATTCAACACAATAGAATAAATACCATCGACCGGGACCCGAAAAAGATATTCACTGGCACCCGTTTGCAAGAATTCCCTTTTTTGAGCAACAACCTGCCCCATCATGTTTATTATCTTCAGATGAACTTCTTGTGGTCTATCTATTGTTACCCGTATTTTGGATTCATCTGAGAAAGGATTGGGATAGGCGGTCAAGCCAACTGATCTTCCATTCAATCCATCAATGCCCATACCTTTTTTCAAAACAAGAGTGGCAGAACCCGGTAAAGTAACCTGTTGGGTTGTTCTCTGGTTCAATGCGGTAATACTATCGATGGATGATGCCTCTCCTTTTGCGGAAAAAGTGATGCTGATGTCCTGAGCAGAGACAGAATAACCCAAAAAACAATAAAAACAAAGAGTCGCAAATGTTTTCATGGTAAAGTTTCTTGTGATGGTTTCCAACGATTATCCCAAATGTAATCTTTCTCAGTTCTGTATCAAAGACTTCTGTTTTCTATTCATTATCTCGAACAAGCGGGTGAGATGTGTAGGGCAAGATTTCGCACCAGAAACCGCATGGAAAAGGATCGGTCATTCGGATAATCCGGTCCGGATATCCTTCCCCGGGTTACCAACCCGGGGCTACTATTCCCCGGGTTACCAACCCGGGGCTACTGATCACGCATCACGTTAAAGGACAAAGCTCTCAAAGTGCCTCTTGTGTATATTCGCAGCCCGGGCGTTGGCGCTGAGCTTCAGGCGGTAATCGTAGTGGTAGGTCCGGACGATGCCGGAGTAGATATAATCCAGGTTGCAAACCACAATGAAAACAGTGTTGTCAACGGGCTGATTCTCATCCAAAGCCATTGTATAGCTGCCTTCGCTGAACGGCTCCCCGTAAACCGTCGTCCCGTCGGCAGTGCGGAAGCAGAGCTGGCATGACATATTGGTTGTCGTTGATCGCTCGCCATTAGGCTGGAATGAAACGGTTACGGAATTTCCCTCCACGGTGACCGGCACTATGTTGGCTCCCGTCCATCCCGGCAGGGTGCGGGTTTCCGGCACCAGCCAGCCATCTTCTCCCTCTGTGGTGCTGGCGTAGGGGGTTGCTTTCCAGGCGGTGATATCCACTCCGGCCACGTCCGACTCGATGATGGTGCCCATGTAATCTTCATACATGTTCTTAACGGCGACCGAATAGCGTTTCAGATCGCATAGGCACAACCGTGCACGGTACTCCTGGATCAGCCGTTTTAGCTGGGCGTCCCCGATAGCCGAGCCGATCCCCTCCAGAACCCGTTGGGTGCAGTTCTCCCAGATCCAGGGGATGCTTTTCCTGCCCAGGATCTCACCCAGAAAGGTCGGGAATACCTCGCTGTACTGGACACCCCCGATGATCTCCCTGTAGTTGTTGTTGACCCCCTGTGCATCGGGACCCCCGAAGGTGCCGTCGGCCAGCCACCCGCTGTAGCATTCGATCGGGATGAACGGGGCCAGGATGCTTCCCATGGAAAGCCAGCCGAAAGATTCGCTGGTATAATCCTGCCCGTATTTCCGTTCCAGGTTCATCGTAGCCTGGAGCCAGCAGTTGGCCCCTTCGTGGAACCACGATTTATTGCTCGCCCCGGGCATCGAGGAAAAGATGGCGTGGATCCCTTCGTGGACCACCGCATTTGTCTGATAATCGATATCGGAATAGGGACAGGAGGGATCGAAACAATAGACCGGGTAATAGGAGAGCAGGATCATCGGGTAGGTGGTCCCGCGAATGGTGACCGCGCTTTGCCAGCCGCCCTTGTCCGTATTGCTGGCATTATCGGTACCCAGTCCCGATCCATAGAGAAACACCGCGCTCCGGTATCCGTTCCGGGCCGCCTTATCAGGTGGCCAGCCCATCGAATCGCGGATGTACCCGAAATCCTCGTTCAGCTTCGCAAGCATGGGACCCACGGCAGCCCGGGTGACCAGTGGATTGGCATTCTTGCCGGCGAAGAAGGACCACCACCGGTCTTCCATCATCCAGCCAACCGATGTCGGATTATAGGGAAGATTCTGGGTGGGCATCTCAAAATGGGGATAATCCTCGTTGAAATCATAACTAATGGTCGGGCTGTAGGTGGGCCACTGGGTGAACACTTCACCGGGCTCACCCCGATTCTCTTTATTGCAGCTCGAAAAACCCAATCCCAGTACGAGTAAAACGACCGGTGCACTTACTCTCGCTATTCTTCTCATAATCCAGATTTATTGATCAAGATGATATCCTGATAAAAATAGCCATTTACCCAGAGATTGGGATGATCCCTTCGATCCAAACCGTATCTTTAGGGCACAAAGGATACACCGATGAAAAAATCCGGCCTGGCATACGTCTCTTTCCTGATGGCTCTCCTGACCGTTTCATGCGGTAAAGAGGAAGTCCCGGGAGATGAATATTCTTTTATCTCGAAGGATCCGATAGCCATCGATGTGAATGTGAAAAAGAACGACTCCTATGGCATCAAAAAGGTCGAGCTCAACGAAACGGAACTGGCAAGCGCTTTTGGTGGGACCCTTCCTGACACCCTGTTGTTTTATGCCGTAAACCCCGACGGGAGCAAGCTGGTTGGCGAGGATCATTACACGGCCGAATACGGGTTTTATTTCACTGGCTCGGGTGAGGTTTGCATGCCCAGCGCCGAAGGGTGTGCCTATTTTATCGAATATTATGGCCCCGATGAAGGCTATGCCCACCCCACTCTGGGTATCGGGCAATATCCCAAAGCCTGTGAAGCCGGCGATACGGCCAGGCTGACCGTCGGACTTACCGACGGCACCGTAACCGGACAGCCTTTTACCCTGAATATCACCGTGAAGCCTGCCGGCGATTGGGCTGCCTGGTTCGGGAACGCCGACGGCATGACCTATACGGTGTATGAAACGGTAAACACGGAGTACAAAGCCCTGGAGGTGTTTATCAACGAAACCACGCTCTGCTCCGCTTTGGGCGTGACTTCCTCATCGGCCATCGTCACGGGGATCAACAACAAATCGATCCAGTTCATCGGGATCAATTCCGATTTATCCCCGTACACAACCGGATATACGGCCAACAATTATGGCTTCTGGTTCGATGCCAACGGGAATGTCTGCAACTGGAGGGGCACCGATTGCTCGGTCTATGCCGAATGGTACGGAGCGGTTCCTATCTCCTTTTCCATCGGACAGTTTGTGGAGGGCGTTGAAGTTGGCGACAAGTTTACCATCAGGATGGCTTTCGTCAAGGGAGATAAAACCGCCACCCTCACGTTCAAGATCAGGATCGTGGAGGAGATCACCGATGACCTGGGTCCCGATGAGGGAGGTTTGTAGCCCGGCCTGATACCGAAGGGGGAGTTCCGAAGAAACAGTAACCCTATGTTGAAACCATTCTATTGTATGGCCTTGCTGGTTGCCATAGCAACCAGAATCTATGCGCAGCCGGTCGAGATCAGGGGACGGATCATCGACAAACAGACCAACCAGCCCGTTCCGGAAGCAAACATCACAACCGAGGCTCGGGGTACAGGCACAGCCTCCGATGCGGCTGGATATTTCAGGATCCGCGTCCCCTCGGTACCGGTTGTGTTACGAATCTCCCACGTTTCTTACGGCACCACGGAATTTGAAGTAAAAACCGCCCCCCGGGGATTGCTGGTGATCAGCATCCGGCCTGCCGTCGTGGACGTCGACGAGGTACAGGTTACCGGTGAAAGGCTAAGGATCCTCACGAAACAGGATCCTTACTCCATCCAGGAATTCGCCATCGATCAGCAGGTGATCTGGTTTTTAGGGTGTATTAACAACCAGGCCAACCTCAAGCGGCTGTTTGTAGCCAACCTGTACGGCGATACCCTGGCTTCCATACCGGTCAGGGATGCCGAAAGCCTCTTCCAGGATGTGTTCAACAACGTGCATCTCGTTTGCAGGGATTCGGCCTACCAGTTGTTCCATCCGAAAGGAGGCAATCCGATTAGGCTGCTTTATCCATCAGGGAAAAACCATTTCCTGAATATCATGGGGGATATCGAAGTAGCCCTGGGCGAAAAACTGGTCTATACCCAGGAAGATCCCGGGACCTACAGCCGGATCGTGTACTATATCCAGGAAAATGATTCCGTGTGTTACAAGCTGGCTGTCATTACCGACACTGCGGAGGCGGGAAGGAGGATTGCCGGTGCAAAAATTGAATATTTGATGCACAAATATAATATCCCAGAATTGTTTGACATGTGGCAGACCATATCGATATACTCAAAACGGGGAACCCAATTTGACCAGATAGTCCGGCACCATATCCCCTACGAGCTGTTTGTGGCAAACAAACACCTGTACCTTCTCAACTACCTGAAAGACTCTCTGCTGGTTTATGACCAGGAGGGGAAGTTTAACCGGGCTCTGGCGGTCAAGTTTCACCAGGAGTCTGTCCTGAACGGGGATAAATATAAGAACCTCACCTGCCTGACCGACCCGGTTACCCAGGAAGTGTACATCCTTGAACAGAAAATGGCCAGGTGGGTGCTAAGTCCGCTAAACACCGCAACCGGTAAAACCGGTGCGGAGATCCAGTTACCGGATTACCCCGCGATGGAAGGGATTTATGTGTATGACCATGCAGTATACTTCCTCTATCAGGAAAAACTGCATCCTTATTATACCCGGCTCTACCGGTACCAACTTTAATAGGGCTAACCGGAAAGATTTTTTTCCTGATAAAATCCGGATTTCTTAACTTTATCATTCTGAACTCATTATAACCTCAAACCAGATGAAAAACCTATATGTTGTATTCGGCCTGCTGTTGTTGACAGGGTTTTCCCGGTTTGAAGCAGCAACCAGCCAGTTTACCGGAGTGTCTGTTACAACTCCCGTTCTTTCCGTTACTCCTAAGACAGGTGACTTTTACGGTGTACAGGTAGGAGAAACCGCCACCATTGATTTTACCATTAAGAACACGGGTATCTCCGTGCTGAAGATCAAAAAGATTGAGATTAACGGAGAGTATTTCACTCTGATCGACTCCAATTCTTACCCGTTTGAGGTTATTTCAGACACAAGCTCGGCATTTCCGGTTGGCAACAGCGGAAAATCACTGAAATTCTCCGTCAGCTTTTCACCGGCCGACATTGGCCTTAAAACGGGGAAAGTGGTCATAACCTACGGCCTGTACAGTAACATGAACCATGAGATAGAGCTGTCGGGGGAAGGATTGAGCTGCTATGCAGCAGCTGTCGCCACCCGGGGTGAAAACAAAGCGTCAAGGCTTGATGTATGGTACAAATATACTGCTGATAAATTCTCTATCGTTGAAATCACTACGTGTCATCCAACCCAGCTAAATCCAAACATGGATATGGCTCACAGCCTGTACTTCATAGTGTACGCTGGTTGTGGCGGACCTATTATACCCCCTATCGATGAATGGACCGGGTACTGTCCGTATGACAGAAACTCTGTTCCGGTTGAATGTGTAATGGAGGCCGGCGAGACTATCAACATATTCTTTCTTTTGTATTGTCTGAACTCTCACTACAGGACTGATGGATTCATTTTTACCATTTCGGCATTCTATCCAACGGATGGTGACGTATGTCAGAATGCTATCCCGCTCACCCTCCCGGTGATCAATAACTTTGGAAGCACCTTCGGTTTCCAGGATGATTATAACAGCTCCCCCTGTTCCCCGGAATATAATTACATGGATGGCAACGACAAAGTTTACACGATAACCCTTCCGCAGGAAGGCTACCTGACCGGTGCTATCATTGGGACGTACGCTTCCATCCATGTTCTTGATATATGCCCGGTGCAAGAATTATCCGAAGGTCATTGCAAGGCATTCACTGGCGGACCGAGTGGCGGGCAGTTTCGCAGTAAAATCGGGGCAGGAACCTACTTTGTCATCATTTCCAACTGGTCGCCTCCGCAAGCCATCGACTACCTGCTGAATCTTAGCTTTGAAGGTATCGCGGATGTGGAAAATCAGGAATTAATGAATTCCCTGATTGTCTATCCGAATCCTACCCAGGACAGGTTTACCGTAGTGGTTTCTTTTGATGTTCCAACCGATCTGTCGCTGGAACTGGTCAACCTCCGGGGGCAGGTGGTTTACCGTAATGAAATACCAGCCGCATACAGCATCCGCGAAGAGGTCGACATCAGCGAATTGGCCAAGGGGATCTATTTTTTGAAAGCCAACAACGGCAAAGAGTTACAGATCAGGAAGGTTGTTATTGAATAGCCGGCCGCATCGGTATGTTTTGTTTACGGTTGATATACATTATCTTTAGACTGACTCCTGACCTGTGGAATAATTAAATCGGCCTAAAACAATCTCTTATGGAAAATAATGAATCCATCTCAATGACTTTTCCCAATAAGATAAGCTATTCGTTCATGGTTCAGTCGTTTGTAAGGGAAATTGCCAAAACAGTCGGTTTTTCCGGCGATGAACTGATGCAGATCGATATCGCCGTCGAAGAAGCGGTTTCCAATGTGATGGTTCATGCCAGTGACGAGCAGAATCCCACCTTCGACGTGATCTGCGAAAAAATCCCCGGTGGGATGAAAATCACCCTGAAGGAGATGGGCATCCCATTCGATCCCGAGCAGATCAGGAAATTCGACCTGACGAAGAACCTCGATTCGATGTCCACCTCCGGTCTGGGGATTTATCTCATTCAGAGAATGGTCGACGACCTGTCGTTCCATAACCTGGGGATGCATGGAAAAGAAACAGTGATGGTTAAATACCTGCCGGGAACAGCCAGGCAACAGCCTGAAGCTGAGGCAACCGTACAGAAACAAGAACCGGGCATCATAACGGAAAAGATCGAGTATGGCGTGCGGGGCCTTGAGGAACGCGAAGCCATTGAAGTGTCGAGGTGCGCGTACAAAACGCACGGATACACCTTTTTTGACGACCATATCTATTATCCGGAGCGGCTGGTCCAGATGAACCGGACCTCCGAGATGATCTCCGTAGTGGCAGTTACAAAAGACAATGTGTTCATGGGCCATTCCGCCTTGTTGTTCCAATACCCTGATGACACCTGCGCGGAGCTGACCTTCGTGTTCGTGAACGTGGAATTCAGGGGTCAGGGAGCACTGAACCGGATGGTGGATTACCTTTTCCAGGTACCTAAAAAGCGTGAGCTCCGGGGTATATATGCGTATGCGGTCACCAACCATCCATTCACGCAGAAATCCATGATCAAATTCCAGATCAACGACTGCGGATTGCTGCTGGCTACCAGTCCCGCCTCCTGGAAATTCAAAGGCATCGAGGATGCATCCCAGCGGATCAGCGTGGCGCTGGGCTTCCGCTACATGGAGTCCTCCGTTCCCCACAACCTGTATGCGCCGGCCCATCATAAGGAAATGATTGCCAGGTTGTTTAACTACATCGGGGCTACACAGAATTACCTGGTCCCCAAATCCGATCCGGCCCTGCCTGCTTCCGGTGAATCAATCATTCATACGGGAGTGAATGAACTGGAGAGCTGCGCGGAGATCTTTATCGCAAGCTACGGTCCGGAGGTGATCAGGAAGATCCGCAAGCTCCTGCGTGGCTATTGCGTGCAGGGCATTGCTGCCGTCAACCTGTTCCTTCGCCTGGAAGATCCGCTGACCTACCGGATGACCGCGGAGATTGAGAAGACCGGTTTCTTCTTTGCCGGGATCATGCCTGAATCAAGGATCGGTGATGCACTGATTCTTCAGTACCTGAACAACGTGGAGCTGGATTACGACAAGATCTGCCTGGTAAGCGATATGGCCAAGGACCTTCTGAACTATATCAGGAAGCTCGATCCGAATATCATCGAATAATCCCGGTCAGCATCCTGACATGATCGCAGTCTATTCTCCGCAACACATCCTGCACGATCCGCCCAAGGAGTTCATATCGAACCAGGTAGCCGCATACGGGGAGTCGCCCGAACGGGCTGAACTGATCTATGAATCCCTGATGGATGTTCCCACAGTGCGGCTCGTCAGGGCGGAAGCTTTCGGGATAGAGCATTTCAGGAAAGTCCATTCGCCTGACTACCTGCAATACCTTGAAACAGCTTATGAGGAATGGATTGCGGAGGGGCTCTGGAGCGAGGGCATCCTGCCCGAGTTTTTCGCGCTGGGCGGCATGCGCGGCCGGCCTCCGGCCAAAAGCCCGCTGGGCAGGGCCGGCTACTACATGACCGACAGTTGCACCATGATCGTCAAAGGCACCTGGGAAGCGGTGAGGTTCTCCGGGTATACTGCGTTGACCGGTGCCAAATACCTGCTTGAGGGAGAGCCCTGTGTGTTCTCCATTTGCCGCCCCCCCGGCCATCATGCCGGGTATGACTTTGCCGGCGGCTACTGCTTTGTGAACAATGCCGCACTGGCAGCCAGGTATCTCCAGGACCAAGGGGATCCGGAATCCGGAGGCAGGAAGAAAATCGGGATCCTGGATATCGATTTCCATCATGGGAACGGCACGCAGGATATCGTTAGGAGGCAGGAGAGCATGTTGCTGGTCTCCATCCATGGCGACCCGGTTTTTGCCTACCCTTACATCACCGGGTACGAATCGGAGAACACCCCGAAAAACATCAACTTTCCGTTGCCCAGGGGAACCACGGATGAGGCCTATTTTACGGTTTTCCGTGAGGCGGTCTCCCTATTAACAGGAATCGATTATCTGGTTGTTTCGCTCGGTGTGGATACTTATGAGAAGGATACGCTCGGTGAATTCAAGCTATCGTCAGATATCTATCAAAGACTGGCCGGATACCTGGTCCGGGAACTGGAGGTTCCCACGTTGATCATCATGGAAGGCGGTTACAATATCGAGTTCCTCTCGACCAACGTCCTGTCGTTTCTCACGCCTTTTATACGGGCCTGATCAGTTTACCAGCTTCCCGCTCAGCAGGAGAAGCTCGGTCTCGGTCAGTTTGACATTGAACTGTGCGGTCAGCAGCCGGCTCCGGGCAGTCAGCAGGTCCTGCTGGACCTCGCGAAGCTGAAGGGATGATATGGACCCGATCTCGTAACTGCTTTTGGCCAGTTCCATATTCCTGATTGCCAGCTGCAGATTTTCCCTTTCAAAACCGATCATTTCCAATCCGTTCCCGTATTCATTGAATATCCGGCTGAGATGGGCGAGCAGCTGGCTCTCCATCTGTTTCACCGCCAGCTCATAGGACTGCAGGGAAAGGATCGCGTTCTTGTATTTCCGCTTCTGGTTGAGGCCGTCAAAAATGTTCAGGTTCAGCGTCAGCCCCATCGAGGGTCCAAAATAGCGGTTATATTGGATGAAGCTGGCTTCCGTTTCATTCCGGTAATAGTTGTATCCGGCATGATAATTCAGGGTGGGCCACTGGCCGGCCTGGGCCGATCTGACATCAAGCTCAGCGATCTGCCTGTTCTTGTCGGTCAGTTGAAGCTGCCGGTTCGCGTTGTTAAGTGCCGTCAGCAGTGAGTCATAGATCAACACCTCTTCCACCGGGATCGTGTCAGCCACACTGAAAGTAGTTGCTATATCCCTCGACAGCAGGTCATTAAGAGTGGTTCTTGCATTCTCAAACAAGGTAGTCTGGCTGGAAAGATTGGCCAGGTCGGCGTTCAGTTCCACGCGGCTTTTCAGGTATTCCATTTCCGAACCGGTCCCGGTTTCATAGCGCATTTTCGCCAGATTTTGCCTGAACCTTGAGATCTCCACCTGCTCATTGAGCATATCCCTGATTTTGCCCTGCCGGACAATATCATAGTATCCGGCAATGATCCTGGCAACCGTGTTTTCGATCGTGATCCTGCCACTCAGTTCACTGGCCTCCTCAATCTTTTTCAGTTTATCATAGGTGATGAACATGTTCAATCCGTCGAAAAGGGTCCAGTTAATGCCGACCCCCCCGGACAGCAGATCTGACAGGGCCATGGGATTATCGAGTTCATTTCCGGTGGCCACCTTCACCCTGGCGTCATTCAGGGCTTTCGTATAGCCCGCATTTACGCCCACCGTGGGCAGCATGCCCGCATTGCCCCTGGTGGCATTGTTTTTCGCTGTCTCGGCGGCATTCCGCGACATGATGATCCCGTAGTTGTTTTCCAACCCGATCGACACCGCCTGGTCGAGTGTCAATAGTTCCTGGCTGTGGATCCCGCCTGCCAGGAGGAAAAAACCTAAAATCGTCGCTGTTGTTTTTTTCATCAACTGATATTTACATGGTCCTGTCCTGGGGTGGTGCCGAAACGGTCAGTTCGGTATAATCAATGACTGCCAGTTTGGGGTTCTTTGACAGATAGGAATAGATGGCCGGGATGCAGTACAAGGTGAGGAAGGTTGCGAAGAACAGTCCACCAACCACGGCGATGCCGAGTGACTGGCGGCTGCCGGCCGCCGCACCGAGGTTCAGCGCGATGGGCAGGATGCCCAGGATCATGGCCGACGAGGTCATGAGGATCGGGCGCAGGCGCGAAACGGCCGCCCGCTGCACGGCTTCCACCTTGTCGAGCCCGGTCGCTTTCCGCTGGTTCGCAAACTCCACGATCAGGATCCCGTTCTTGGTTACCAGCCCGATGAGCATGATGATGCCGATCTCGCAGAAAATGTTCATGGTCTGGTTAAAGTACCAAAGCGTGAACAGGGCGCCTGCAATGGCCAGCGGGACGGTCATGATGATGATCAGCGGGTCTGTGAAGCTCTCGAACTGGGCGGCCAGGATCAGGTAGATCAGGACGATGGCCAAAACAAAAATAAAAGCCAGGCTCGATGAGCTTTCCTGGTAATCGCGTGACTGTCCCGCCAGTGCGGTCTTCACGGAAGGGGGCAGCACTTTGGCCGCCACTTCATCGAGAGCATCGATACCGTCACCCAGCGTGGCTCCCGGTGCAAGTCCCGCCGTGATCGTGGCGGATATGTACCGGTTAAAAGAGTAAATCGCTGAAGGATTGACCGATTCCTCGACCATGATCAGGTTGTCGAGCGAAACCAGCTCACCCTGGTTGTTCCGGACATTGAGCATTTTCAGGTCATCCGGCTTTTCCCGGTCGTAACGCATGGTCTGCCCGATGATCTCGTATTGCTTGCCTCCCATGATGAAGTACCCGAAGCGCTGGCTGCTCAGGGTCAACTGCAGGGTCCTTCCGATATCCTGGGTGGAGACCCCCAGTTGCGATGCTTTTTCGCGGTCAATGGTGACCCTGAGTTCCGGCTTGTTCATCTTGAAATTAGCATCCACCAGCTGCAGCACGCTGATTTTCCGGGCTTCCTCCAGGAACTTGGGCAATATTTCGGTCAGCTCCTTCAGGCTCGAGGCCAGGAGAACATACTGGACCGGCTGTCCCGAAAACCGGTCACCGATGGTCGGAGGTTCAAAGGGGAAGCATCGTATCCCGGTGATCGCGGGTAATTCGCGGGTCATTTTGGTGTATATCTCATGCTGTGTCCGTTTGCGGTCCTCCCGGTCCGTAAAATAAACGATCTGCTGCGCCTTGTTGGGATTCTCAACGGTTCCCAGCGAAGGAGCGATCAGGGAAAAGGAGGTGGTGGTCTCGGGAAAGGAGTCCGCGATATACTGACCAACCTGCCCGATGTATTTTTCCATGAATTCATAGGATGAACCTTCCGGCGCGAGGATTGTCATCCTGACATTCGACCGGTCTTCCAGGGGGGCCATCTCCTTGTGCAGTGATTTATAGAACACGACAATCAGAAATGACAAGCCCAGGAAGATCGGAACCACCAACCATCTCCGCTTCATGAATCCCTTCAGCGAATAACGGTACCCCCTGTTCAACGCGAGGAAAAAAGGCTCGGTCTTCAGCACCAGCCAGTTCATGTTCAGCGATCGCTGGACCTTCAGTACACGGGAGCACATCATCGGTGAAAGAGTGAGGGCGACAAAGGCTGATATCAGCACTGATCCGGCCAGTACAATTGCGAACTCCTTGAATAGCCGGCCGGCCAGCCCCTGCATGAACATCACCGGAAGAAAGACTGCTGCCAGCGTGATCGTGGTCGACACCACGGCGAAAAAGATCTCCTTCATCCCTTTGTGCGCGGCCTCCCTGGGGTTCATTCCGGTATCGATCTTGGTATAAATGTTCTCCAGCACCACGATCGCATCATCGCACACCAGCCCGATGGCCAAAACCATGGCCAGCAGGGTCAGCACGTTGATGGACAGTCCCATCAGGGCCATGATGATAAACGCCCCGATGATGGACACGGGGATCGCCACCACCGGGATCACGGCCGATCGCCAGTCGCGCAGGAAAACAAAAATGATCAGAACCACCAGGAGGAGTGCGATGACCATCGTCTGTTCAACTTCTTTCACCGCACCCCGCTCGAACTTGGTGAAATCATAGCCTATCCTCACGTCGTAACCCTCCGGTATCTCCTCTTTGAGCTGCTCCATCCTCCTGTAGAATTCATCGGCGATGGCAATATTGTTGGCACCGGTCTGGGGAACCACACCGATGACCACTATCTGGTGTTTGTTTTCCAACACAGTAGAACGTTCGTTCAACGGGTAAAGCTCGGCGTGGCCCACATCCGAAAGGCGGACAACGCTGCCCTTCTCCTGCCTGAGGATGATCCGGTCGAACTGCTCCGGCGTTTGCAGCAGGCCCATCGTGCGGATGGTAAGCTCCGTGAGGGATCCCTCGACCCGTCCCGATGGCAGCTCGATGTTCTCGCGGTTCACCGCCTGCTCGATATCCTTTGAGGTGGTCCCGTTGGCAGCCATCCGGAACGGATCGAGCCAGAGGCGCATGGAATATCTCTTCGGACCGAACATCTTCATGTCTCCCACGCCGGGGATCGTCTGCAGCCGGGTCTTGATCGTGTTCTCCACCAGGTCGTTGACCTCCATGATGTTGTGCACGTCGCTCTGCACGACCATAAGGATGATCGGGTTCGCGTTGGCGCTGAGTTTTTCGACGATCGGGGGATCCACGTCCTTGGGAAGGAGCCTGATGGCTTTTGAAACCCGGTCCCGGACGTCATTGGCGGCTGATTCCATATCCTTGCCGAGGATGAACTCCACGGTGATGAGGCTCGACTGGTCGGTCGAGACCGATGAGAGCACCCGGATCCCTTCAATACCGAAAATCGCATCTTCAAGCGGCTCGGTAATCTGGGCCTGGATGATCTCCGGGTTGGCACCCGAATAGGTGGTGGTGACTGTCACGATCGGGGGATCCATCTCCGGGTATTCCCTGATCCCGAGGTAAAAGAAGCCAACAATTCCGAATATCAGGATCAGCAGGGAAAAAACAATAGCCAGAACCGGCTTGTTGATGCTGGTTGATGAAAGGCTCATCTCAGTAAGTCTTAATGATGGTGAGTGGAGATCCCTTTTTAATCCTGAGCAAGTTGGTGGTCACCACTGTATCCCCCGGGTTCAGGCCATCCAGGATCTGAATGAATTCACGGCTTCGGGTACCCGTCCTGACCTGCACCGGCTCAGCCTGGCCCAGTTTCTTCCTGAATACGGTATAACCCAAGGTCGAGGGCATCAGGGTTGATGTGGGAACATAAAGGCTCATAGTCGTTCCGGCCAGGGTAAGGTTCACTTTCGCGGAGGTGCCCGGCACCAGCCGGCCGTCCGGATTGGGCAGTGAAGCCCTGACCAGCAGAGTCCGGGTCCGCTGATCCACGGCCGGCTCCACGGCTTCGACAGTTGCCATGAGTTCATCCGGCAGGTAATCCGTGCGGAAGCTCACCGGCACTCCCGGATGAAGATCACGGGAGTATCGTTCGGGAACGGAAAAATCGAGATTGATCTTCGAGACATCCTGCAGGTTGGCCAATATATGGCCCGGGGCGACCAGCGCGCCCAGGCTGGTATTCCTCAGACCGATCTTTCCTGCGAAGGGTGCCCGGATTTCCGTCTTGGCCAGATCAACTTTTAAAACTTCAATCTCTGCTTCAAGCGATTGGCGCAGGGTGGAGGTTTCGTCAAACTTTTCCTGTGAGATACCCCCGTTGGCAAGCAGCACCTTCTCGCGCGCTTCATTGGCCGCAGCTTGGCTGGCCTGTATGCCCAGTTTTTTGATCCGTGAGGTAATGTCGGCATCGTCCAGCTTGAAAAGCAACTGGTCCTTGCGGACCATCGCCCCGTCCTTCATTTTGATGTCCACGACCTTGCGGGCCACTTCGCTGACGACATTGACCTGCTCACGTGCATTCAGCGTTCCGACCGTCTCAACCTGGTGCTGTACCAGGGTGTCCCTTGCAATGAAACATTCCACCGGGATGGCCGGATTGGCCGGCGGCGCTGCCGCTTGTTCCTTTTTGCCCGAAAAAACAAAGATTTTAAGCAGGACCAACGTGCCGATCACGACTGCCGATCCCATAATGATGAGTAGTCTTTTCATGGGTTGATTCTTTACAGCTCCATCCGTATTGGCGAAAATTCCGGAACAGGTTTGAACGGTTTTCCTTTTAAAAATAACATTTTTTCAGACGATCATTTCCGGGCTGACCCGGACGCTGGTCTGGAGACCTTAAAAAAATTTGTTTTTTACGATTCATTGAGTTAAATTTCAGCGAGATAACCAAAACCCAACCCACCATGAGAGCATTTGCCGCCTTCGCTTTTTTCCTGTTTTCCAGTACCGCCTGGTGCCAGGTTGAGTTGATAAAAGATATCAATACCTCAGGCAGTTCCTGTATGAGTGGATTCACGGAGATGAACGGCAGCCTCTATTTTGCAACCAATGATGCAGGAACTTTTTGACCAACGGCCTTTTTCCCCCTGCCAACCGGCAGGGCAAGGGTTTATTTTTATTGAACCTTACGAGACAATATGCCCATTTGCTATCATAAGAAAAGAAACAGGTTCCTACTTTTCTTGATCGGTTTGCAGCTTATGATGGCCGCCGTTGCCACTCTTTGTGCCCAGGACACCACTTTCGCACTCTATAAAGAGCTGGCCCTGAAATACCTGCGGGAGCGGGATTCAAATGCCCTGCCGCTGACCGAAAGGTTTGTCGAATTTGCGCGCCAATCGCAAACCGACTCCGTGCTTGCCATCGCTTATCACCTTCACGGGCTGGCCCTCAGGGAAGCAGAGCAGAATATGAGCGCCATCCCCATTTTCGTAAAAGAACAGCAGCTTCGCACGGACATGAAGGATCAGGAAGGCCTCGCGGAAGTGAACCTCAGCCTGGGAGATGCCTACCGGTCCATCTTTGATCCGGCAACCGCCGCGAGTTACCTGGCAGAGGCCTTGTCACTGTTTGAAAAGAAGGGCAATGTATCAGGCGTGGCCAGGACCCTGAACCGCCAGGCAGCCCTACACATTGATTTTACCTTTCCTCCGGGACTGGAGCAAGGCTATACCCTGGCTTCCCAATCACTGAGTCTGGCGGAGCAAATCGGGAATTATGATCTTCAGGTCAATAACCTGATCCTGATAGGTGCCTACTATGGCAAGATCCGGCAAGAAGAGCTGGCTCTTGAAAACCTGCTTAGAGCCGAAAGCCTTATCAGCCTGGCTCAACAAAAGCATCATCTGGCCTTGATCTACGAAAATATAGCAAAAATATATCAGGAGGCCGGTAATCTCGAAAAAGCCATCGTGTACAACACGTTGGGCTACCAGGATGCCGTGCGGTCGGGGACCAAGGTCTATGAATGGCTCGGCGCTTATTTTCTCGGATATGACTATCTTCTTGCCAACCAACCCGACAGCGGATACAAGTATCAGGCGATTGGACTGCAGGCGCGTGTTGATATCATCGATGAAGTACGGGTGCGTCAGAAAGCCATGATGGAGGAGCAGTTCCTTACAGAGAGTTATGGCCGCGATATTGAAAACCAGGTCAAACAGAAAAGA
>Ga0208828_1000541_pt1 | contig 16419 bp, 19 predicted proteins | sample Kivu_160m_FD_185487 | JGI IMG/M metagenome (GOLD analysis project Ga0208828, IMG submission 185487) | Freshwater microbial communities from Lake Kivu, Western Province, Rwanda to study Microbial Dark Matter (Phase II) - Kivu_160m (SPAdes)... | ecosystem: Environmental > Aquatic > Freshwater >... | reverse complement strand
TGTATCTGGGGTCTACATTAATAAGTTTAGCTCCTCTTGCCTTAGCCTTCATGATGTGGTGAAAAGCTGCGGGATGGTTCTCAGCACAGTTGGTGCCGATAGCCATGATGCAATCGCTATTAGCCACATCGTTGAAGTGGCTGGTCATTACTCCGCGTCCGAACGACTCTGCCAGAGCCGCTACAGTGGGAGAGTGTCATATACGCGCGTGGTGTTCGAGATACACCAGCCCGAGCGAACGCATTAACTTGGAGATAAGATAGCATTCCTCGTTGTCAAGTGACGCTGAGCCCAAACTGGCAATAGCTTCAGTTCGATTGACCAGGTTACCATCTTTGTCTTTCTCTGACCAGTTGCTGTCCCTGGTATTTTTTATCCTGTTGGCAATCTCTTCCAGCGCCCATTCCCAGGATTTCTCTTCCCAATCAACTGCGCCGGGAGCACGGTAAAGCACCTTGCTTAAACGTAGCGGGTTCTGGGCACCTAATTGGAACTGAGCTCCTCCCTTAGCGCAGGCACCTCCCTTATTAATAGGATGCTCCGGGTCCCCCTCGAGATTGACCAGTACACCATCCTCCGAGGCAACCAGAAATCCACAACCAACTCCGCAATAAGGACAAATAGTGGTTGTCTCCCCGATTCTTTTGTGCAGTGGGATTTCTTGTGGTAGTTCCCCAGCCCCGGCAAGCTCTGGCTTTATCAATCCAAAAACTGCCAGCCCACCGGCACCAGCTCCCGATAGCTTCAGAAATTCTCGCCGACTTAGCTCCATGCAAAGCCTCCTTGCTTATTTTATGAAATAGCCCAGAGTACTAGGTAGTTTTACCTAAATAAACTAGGCAATTTTACCCGATAGGGTGGTCCAAGTCAATCGCCTCTGGGCTCTATTCTGAAAATTATTGAAGACCGATAACACGCCGGGAACAATCAAGCCAAAAAGAGACAGCCTTTCACCGAAAAACAGCGAATCCGTATGGCTTCACACACACATTCTTTTGCAAGGCATTTAAGGGCTTCCATCACCTCAATCAGTCCTATCTATCTTCACCGAAGAAAATCTGAGGATGACACAGCAGATACAGAAATGACCCAATTATCAAAAAAAATATAATCATAACGGCCCATACGGCCTTTTTACCACCGAGCACACGCTTTCTGTATACTAGGTCTTGCAACATCATTAATGCCAGTACCCAGTGCATTATGCCAAGGACGGAGATTTTGAGCAGGAATTGCCATTCCATTCACATCATTCCCGCAAGGCTGCTGAAATCGGCAAAACGACAATATTTAGTGCAATCCATTGAAATATCTAAAGTTGCTAAACAATCAAATTAAGTACGTTGATTAACATAGATAACCCTGTTCGACCGTTTCTAAATTCACTTATCCTCAATATTTTTGATTACAGATAACTGACAGACGACACCATCCGTGTCGACATAAGGCAAAGCAATCGCCTCATATCTCCTGCCATCGGTGAGCTCATACTCCATTTCGATAGCGGCGCCATCCCGCATATCGCTTAGTCTGCATATTTGCTGGCAAGGAGTATTTTCCTTATGCAAATAGTTGTAGCAGCATAAACCTATCCCGTCTCCGAATTTCTGCTTCATCCTGCTGTTCAAGAACCTAATTCTATAATCTGGACCGATGAGTAAAACACCATCTCTTACCTCATCCAAAGCTCTCAAATATTGTTCTTTTGCCTTTTCTATGTACCTTCCCATTTTAATACGAGACTCTGACTCTCTTGCTATGAACAGACCTACCAAAGCCGCAATTACAGTGAACAGAGCTGCGCGGAGTAGGGGATCCGGATAAGGCGATATGAATAAGGCGCGTGGCATGAATGCACTAATCATCAAGATAATCATGATAATTGTCGCCTTCATGCCAAAATAATAGGCTGCGTACATAATTGGAAACAGGAAAATAAGCCTGTGTATATCGTGCACACTATAAAAGAAATTAAGTCTTAAGCATTCCCACCCAAAGAAGTCGACTATCTCGCCGAAATAGTAAAATATGACACATAGCGTGAAAATGAGAAATAAGAGGTAGAACCTGCGGATATTAAGTCTTCTCAATTTTTGTGGACTGTATTTGTCTTCCATAGCATCCCTCTTTGTATGGGCTATATTGGTGCCTCGATAATCACCGTGGTGCCGCTGCCCGGCTTAGACTCTATTTTCAAGCTGCCTCCCACCAACTGAATGCGCTCCTGCATGCCTGCCAGCCCCAGCTTGCCATGCTTAACCAGGTCCCCGGTCATTTCACCAAAATCAAACCCTTTGCCGTTGTCCTTAACTGTTATCACAATCTTAGGCGCACTGAAATCTACGTTGACGTTAGCATCCGTAGCTTGAGAATGTTTCCAGACATTTCTTAGGGCTTCCTGAACGATACGAAAAAGCACAAGCTCAACCTCATCAGGTAAACGCTGACTGTCGCCGCATATTTTGACCTTTACCTTTATTCTTGTGCTTTGCTCAATATCGGATGCCAGCCACTCCAGTGCCGGCACTAATCCCAGGCGGTCAAGAGCAGGCGGACGCAGGTCCCTGCTCAAACGCCGAACGTTCTTCATTATATCATTTGTCCGCTGTCTCAGGTTTTCCAGGTTGCATCTGGCATCTTCAGATAAACCTCTTTCATTAGAGGACACCTCGTCTAACTGGCGGGCCAGCACAACCAGTTCCTGAATAGTCTCATCATGAAGCTCCCGGGCAATACGACTTCTTTCTTCTTCCTGAGCTCTGGTTATCTGGCTCAGATAGAAGCGCAGATTCTCCTGCATACATTTCTCTTGAGTAACATCCCTGCCGATATGCTGAAAACCAGCTGGTTTTCCATCAGCCGTAATGACATTTGTTGTCAGCTTCAATATAGCCTCAGCCCTTTGCTTTGTGATTAGCTTCTGCTCATAGGGCTGGGCTATGGCCTCTCCGTTCAGCAGCTTGGCTCTGACTTCTCTTGCCAGACGCAGGCTGTCCTCATCCAGAAAAGCTCTCACATCCATCCCTTCAAGCTCCCCTTCATCATACCCGGTAAGCTTGGCTACCGCCCTGTTGGCTGAGGTGATATTCCCATCCATGTCGTGGACCCATATGGCATCGTTGGCGCTTTCGAATAGCTCTCGATATTTGCGCTCAGAGGCACGTAACTGCTCGGCAGACTCACGTGCTCTATCATACAAGCGTGCATTCTCCACGGCAACGCCAATCTGATTGCCGACAGCAGTAAGCAATTCCACTTCATCTCGACGAAACTGACGGTGACTGCGCATGGCTACGCAGATTGTCCCCATTATCCCCCTCGTGGACTTCAGTGGCGCAATAAGCAGCGATTTCAGGTTCTCCTCACGTACTGCCATTTTGGTCACCCTGACATCAACAGAGGCATCCTCTACAAATGCTGGCACCCCCGTCTGGGCAACTTCTCCATTCAAGCCCTCTCCTATCTTGAGTCTCCCGAAATTATCAATGAACTTTTTAGATACCCCCTTGGTGGCAGCCAGGTAAAGCTCGCCTTTCTCTTCATCTACAAGAAATATAAAGGCGGCGTCAGCATTCATAACATCCGTTATATTTTCGGTGCTGCTTTTTAGTATCTGGCTTAATTCAAGTGTCTCTGAGACCACGCCTGAAATCCGATTAAGCACACTGAGCTGCATACGATGCTCGCGTTCTTTGCGTAACGAACCGAAGGAGAGTGCTATCACGTTGCCCATAACGAATACGGCGACTGTCTCAAAGATGGCATCGCTGGGATACAGTGATATGGCGACAGCTCTGGGCAGCATGCAGGCTAACGCCACCAGGGAGGTGGCTAAAGCCCCAACCCACCCGAATATGAAGCCGGCCCAGATTATGGGCGCTAGATACAGGATTCGCTCAAACGCATGTCGCTCCAGCCCCAGATTAGCCATGAAATCTTTGATAAAAGCGGGGTGTCTCAGACTCTCATGATAATGTGGCAGTGTGATGAGTATCATAACCGCCACAAGAAGCCAGAAACCTGGGCTAAGAACAACTTTCTTGAACTCTTGGCTCCACAGATGCTTTGTCTTTAGCATCGCCATCCCATAAGTATTCTACACCTGTCAGACTCAGGCTCCGCTTTCCAGAGTAACCCAGCCTTGTTTCAGGGCATGCACCACAGCCTCGGTCCTTGAGCTGACCTGTAATTTATTGAATATATTTGCCAGGTGCCCCTGAACCGTGCGCACGCTCAAACAGAGCTCATCGGCGATATCCTTGTTGCTCAAGCCTTTGGTTACCAGTTTAAGAACCTCCATCTCCCGGTCGCTCAGCAATTCAGCGGACTTTTTAGCCTCGGCATCGGCGGAAGGACGCGCAAAACGGTTCAGAACCTTACGAGCAACTGCGGGGTGAAGGACAGATTCACCCGAGTACACTGCACGAACAGCATCAACTATCTCCTGTCCGCGAACACTCTTTAATAGATAGCCAGCAGCCCCTGCTTCAAGCAAGCTGAAAACAAACTGGTCGTCATCATAAGCGCTCAAAATCAGCACAGTTGTGGCGGGACAAAGAGTTTTTATTTGCTTCGTAGCCTCGATGCCATCTAATTTGGGCATGGCAATATCAACTATGGCAACATCGGGCTTGAAGGTAGTGGCAAGCTTGATTGCCTCCTCACCATCACCAGCTTCGCCAATTACCTCCAGGTCCGATTCCTGCTCCAGAATACGGCGAGTGCTCTCTCGAACAAATGCATGGTCATCTGCAATTAGTATCTTTATCTTTTTCAACTTATGCCTTCACCTCCTGCCTTCGTACATTATAGCAGACTCGCATTTATGAGCATAAGCATATTTACCTATGCCCTGACCATCCCGCTAAGCCTAAATGCTTCCCACTGCCTTATTTTTATCGGGTGTTTCCACAAATGAAACTGGGTATTCCAGCGGAAGTCAGTCTAATAATATATATGATAACCTTATATCAGGAACAAAAGAAAGGAGGTACATGCCATGCAGTGGGAATTTATAGTAGCCTTAGCAATAGCAATACCTGTAATCCTGTTCCCGGTAGCATTTATTTGGTACCTCAACATCGGTGGCATTTACCATGCTATTCAAGAAGCACGGAAACGCCGGGCCGCACATGAAGAGAAGGACAGGATAACGGCTGCAGCCAAATAATATGCGGCTGTTTGGACAAAATAAGTGACTTACACGACTAAACGCAAATGAAAGGAGGGCATGAACATGGAATGGCAGATTATACTGGCGATAGTGCTAGCAATACCTCTAATCGTCTTGCCGGCAGCATTTATCTGGTACATGAACGTTAGTGGTCTATATCAGGTAATGCGAGATGCCCGTGAACGGCAGAAGAAGAGAGCTCGCGCGTTGAAAGCCGCCGGAGAACCCGTCCAAAGATAAAGAAATTACCACCATGTGTTAGGGAGAAAAAGCCAGCGTGCAATCGCTAAAAGCAAGAGTTGTAAATGCAGCAGTAGGCAAAGAGAGGGTTTTTACCCCCTCTTTGCCTTGTTCATATAAGAAGACATATAATGTATATGGCTATTCATGCCATAACAACAATCAGCACAACTATTAACTTGAAGGTTGGTGCAAAATGGAGACAAAAATAACAGGTGTTAACACTCTAGCACGAGAGGTAGCGGCTTTGCCAGGCGGTGAAGGAATCGACCTGTGCATCCAATGCGGTACCTGCTCTGCATCTTGCCCCAACGCCAGCAGAATGGAACATGCGCCCAGAGAGCTTATCGCCTTAGCTCGTGCTGGTATGTATGACGAAATTCTCTCCAGCAACTCCATGTGGTTCTGTCTATCCTGCTATCTTTGTACTGCCCGCTGTCCCAGGGGTATCAAGATAACCGACATGATGCACGCCCTGGAGTGCGTAGCTGCCCGACGGCGATTGAGCAATGCCCGCACACGAACTCCTGCAATGTACAGAAGCTTCAGCGACTTCGTATATAGCATCGGAAGCGTCCCTGAGGTAGGGTTCATGACACGGTTCTATCTCCTGAGCAATCCATTGCGTGCCCTGAAGCTGATGCCCGTAGCACTCAGCCTGCTCAAACACGGGCGTCTGTCTGTAAGAGCCAGGAGATTGAAACCGGAGGCAGAGCGCCAGCGCCGGGCAATCCTGGATAAGGCTGAAGAATTGGAGGGAAAGCTATGAAATATTATACTTATTTCCCCGGCTGCTCTTCATCACACGGTGGAGCTAAAGCCTATGACCAGTCTGCTCGGGCGGTAGCCAGAGTTCTGGATGTGGAACTAATTGAGCTGGACGATTGGAACTGCTGTGGGTCCACACCCTATACTTCTATTGACGAACTGGCTTCATTGTGCTGCTCGGCTCGCAATTTAGCTCTGGCTGAGAAAAGAGGCTTCGATATCGCAACACCATGCAGTGCCTGCTACGTAATACTGAATAGGACCAACTCAACTCTTAGAGAATACCCGGAGCTGAAAGCTAAAGTAGACGAGGCTCTGGCGGCTGGAGGACTGGAATACCACGGAACGGTTAAAGCTCGACATCTCCTCGATGTCCTCGTGAACGATGTGGGCTACGATGAAATCGCATCCAAAGTCGTAAGTAGCCTCGCCGGACTGAAAGTGGCTCCTTACTACGGCTGCCAGATAGTGAGACCTGGACCGGGCTTTGACCACCCCGAATATCCCCAGTCGCTGGACCGTCTTGTAGAAAGTCTGGGAGCAGAAGCTGTGCCATTCCCTCTTAAGGCTCGCTGCTGCGGCGGCTCCTTGATAATATCTGAGGAGAACCTTGCCCTCGGCTTGATTCATAAATTACTTGAAAACGCCTCCAGCAATGGTGCCCAGTGCATTGTCACAGTCTGTCCGCTCTGCCAAACCAATTTGGATGCCTACCAGAGCCGGGTCAACCAGAAGTTTAAAACCAAGTTCAACATTCCTATCTTATTCTTCACCCAACTTATGGGTCTTGCCTTCGGAATTGATGGCAAAACCTTAGGTCTCGAAAAATGCATAATCCCAGCTGAAAAAATTCTGGCTGGGCATCTAAGAAAATGACAAGGAGGGCTGAATGGAACCAAAAATAGGCGTTTATGTATGCCACTGTGGAGCCAATATAGCCGGTACTGTAGATGTAGAAAAGGTAACTGAGTTTGCTAAAGGTCTGCCTTCGGTCGTCGTAGCCCGCGATTACAAATTTGTCTGCTCGGACCCGGGCCAGGAGCTAATAAAGAGCGATATCAAGGAACTGGGCGTTAACCGTGTCGTCGTAGCCTCATGCTCACCACGACTGCACGAAACAACCTTCAGGCGCGCTATCGCCAGCGCCGGTCTGAACCCATATTTCTTCGAGATGGCAAACATCCGCGAGCAATGCTCCTGGGTGATAGAAGACAAGGAGGCAGCAACAGAAAAAGCTAAAGCGATGGTGAGCGCCGCCGTCAGGCGTGTCTTCTATCATCAACCGCTGGAAACCAGGGAGGTCCCGGTAAATCCCAACACTCTGGTCGTTGGTGCCGGTATTGCCGGCATACAGGCAGCGCTGGAAATCGCCGATGCCGGCAAGAAGGTTTACCTGCTGGACCGAGAGCCTTCTATAGGCGGCCACATGGCACAGCTCGACAAGACCTTTCCCACATTAGACTGTTCTGCCTGAATACTCACGCCGAAGATGGCCTCGGCGAGGTCACACGAAAACATCGAACTTATGACTTATAGCGAAGTCATGGAAGTATCAGGCTATGTGGGCAATTTCAAAGTCAAGATAAGAAAGAAGCCGCGCTATGTGGATGCCAGCAAATGCACCGGCTGCGGTACCTGCCAGGATAAATGCCCCGTCAAAGTGGATAATGAGTTCGACGTTGGTGTCGGCAAAAGGAAAGCAATCTACACGCCGTTTCCCCAGGCAGTGCCCAATGTGCCGGTCATTGACCGAGAGCATTGCACCTATTTTCTCAAGGGTAAATGTCGCGCCTGTGAGAAGTTCTGCGAGCCCAGGGCAATCGACTTTGAGCAAACAGAGAATATAATTGAACTGGATATCGGCTGCATCATCGTTACCACTGGCTTTGATAACATGGAGCCATCCGCAATGCTGCAATTCGGCTACGGAAAATACGATAACGTAATCACCGGTCTCCAATTCGAGAGGATGAGCAATGCATCGGGTCCAACCGGGGGCAAGATATTGCTAAAAGACGGCTCGGAGCCACATAGCATAGCCATACTGCACTGTATCGGCAGCCGCGACACAAACTACCACGAGTACTGCTCACGAGTATGCTGCATGTATTCGCTCAAGTTCTCTCACCTCCTGAGGGAAAAAATTCCTGATTCAGAAATCTACCAGCTTTATATCGACCTGCGATGCTTCGGCAAAGGATACGAGGAATTCTACAACCGCATTCAGAAGGAGGGAGTTAACTTCATACGAGGGCGCGCTGCCGAGATTACTGATATAGCTGAGACACCTGATGAAAAAGGAAAGCTGGTAGTCCTCTGTGAGGACACCTTAATCAGTCGCCAGAGACGACTCCCTGTTGATATGGTGGTTTTAAGCACCGCCCTGGAGCCGAGAGTTGATGCCGGCGAAGTAGCCAGGCAGTTCTCCATCAGCAGAAGCAAAGATGGGTTCTTCCTGGAAAAGCATCCCAAGCTTGACCCAATAGCTACGACAACAGACGGCGTATATATTGCTGGCTGTTGCCAGGGACCAAAAGATATTCCTGACACAGTGGCGCAGGCATCGGCAGCCGCAGCCCGAGCCCTCGCCATAATAAGCAAAGGCAAGGTTGAGATAGAAGCAGCTACAGCATTCGTTCAAGAGCAACTTTGCTCCGGATGTAAAACTTGCATCTCGCTCTGCCCCTACAACGCAATTTCCTTCGACGACGAGAAAAAGGTCTCTGCCATAAACGAAGCCCTGTGCAAGGGGTGCGGTACCTGTGCCGCAGCCTGTCCCAGCGGCGCTATCACCAGCAGACATTTCACCACCGAACAGATTATGGCACAGCTAGAAGGAGTGTTGATATGAGTTTCGAACCTAAAATACTGGCCTTCCTATGCAACTGGTGCTGCTACGCCGGGGCTGACCTGGCAGGCACGTCCCGGATAAAGTACGCACCTAACGTGCGCGCAATTCGCGTCATGTGCAGTGGGCGGGTGGAGCCCACCTTTATCCTCAAAGCCTTTAATCTGGGGGCAGACGGGGTCTTGGTAGGCGGCTGACACCCCGGCGAATGTCATTACCTGGAAGGTAATATAAAAGCAGCCCGCAGGATATCTCTGCTCAAAAAAATGATGTCTCAGCTTGGCATCGAGGACGAACGCCTAAGGCTGGACTGGGTATCGGCATCAGAAGCCGACCGCTTTGCCCAGATTGTCAATGAAATGACAGAGCAACTTAAAAAATTGGGGCCTTACTCGCCAGGAAACGGAGGCAGCAATGTCTAAGCTGAAATTAGCGCTCTACTGGGCAGCGAGTTGCGGCGGCTGTGAAATAGCTCAACTAATGATTGGCGACAAAATCCTCAAGCTCGCCGAGGCGGCTGAAATAGTATTCTGGCCGGTAGCCATAGATGCCAAGTACAAAGACGTTGAAGCCATGCCTGATAAAAGCATAGATGTCTGCCTGTTCAATGGAGCCATCAGAAATTCAGAGCAGGAGCATCTGGCAAAGATGCTGCGCGAGAAGTCCAGGGTGATGATTGCCTACGGCGCCTGCGCCTCTGAAGGCGGTATTCCCGGACTTGCTAACCTGTTTAACCGGCAGACGATTTTCGACCGCGTTTACTTAGAAACTCAGTCAACAGATAACAAGGAGAAAGTCGTGCCCCAGATAAAATACAATGTCCCGGAGGGCGAGCTCACTGTTCCCGAGTTCTACGATACGGTCATGACTCTCGCCCAGACAGTGGATGTGGACTACACCATACCCGGTTGTCCCCCGGAAGCCAGAACAACCTGGCTGGCATTAGAAGCTCTAATCGAAGGCAAACTGCCACCCAGGGGGACTGTTATCACCCACAATGCCAAAGCGGTATGCGATGATTGCCCTCGGAAGAGAGACGTTAAGAAGATAAAGAAATTCTACAGGACATTTGAGATTATTCCTGACCCTGAAATATGTCTGCTGGAGCAGGGGCTGCTCTGTGCCGGCATCGCCACCCGGGGCGGTTGCGGGGCTCCCTGCCCGCAGGCTAATATGCCCTGCACCGGCTGCTACGGCCCGGTAGATGGAGTAATCGACCAGGGTGCCCACTTCCTGAGCGGCGTAGCTTCGGTTATTGACTCCAATGACCCATCTGAAATCGACAAAATAATCGCCGGCATCCACGACCCCGTGGGCACCTTCTATCGCTACAGCTTGCCTGATTCGCTACTGAGGAGGGCTAGAATAAAATGAAAAAGATAACCATAGACCCTATCACCAGGCTCGAAGGCCATGGCAAAATAGAGATATTCCTCAACGATGCCGGCGAGGTGGAAAATTCTTACTTCCAGGTCCCGGAACTCAGGGGCTTCGAGAAATTCTCCGAAGGGCGTCTGGCTGAGGATATGCCTCAGATAACGCAACGTATCTGTGGCGTATGCCCCGAAGCGCATCACATGGCAGCCACCAAAGCCCTGGATGCCGTTTTCCACGTTGACCCACCCAGCCCGGCTAAGAAGCTTCGCGAGCTCTTCTACAGCTCCTTCTATGTAACTGACCACACCACGCATTTCTATATTCTGGCTGGTCCCGACTTCGTTATGGGCCCGGAAGCTCCTGTGGCAGAACGCAACATCCTCGGCGTCATCGCCAAGGTGGGGCTGGAGCTTGGCGGAGCCGTAATTAACACCAGGATGAAAAATCACCACATCATCCACATGCTCGGCGGCAGAGCCGTGCATCCTGTCTTCGGCTTGCCCGGCGGCGTCAGCAAGGGGCTAAACGAGGAGGAAAGAAAGGAAGTCGAGCAAATAGCCAGGGACTCTGTGGAATTCGCTAAGCTCTCCCTGAAAGTATTCGATGATATCGTCCTCAAGAATAAAGAGTATCTGGAAATGGTTCTCAGCGATGCCTACACCCACCACACATATTACATGGGCATGGTTGATGAAAAGAACAGGGTCAATTTCTATGATGGCAAGGTCCGGGTCGTTGACCCTGACGGCAAGGAGTTCGTTAAGTATGCGCCTCGGGACTACCTCGAGCATGTAGCCGAACATGTGGAGCCCTGGACTTATGTCAAAATCCCCTACCTCAAGAAGGTCGGCTGGAAAGGCTTTGTCGACGGTAAGGACAGCGGCGTTTTCCGTTCCACTCCTCTATCCCGGCTCAATGCCGCTGATGGCATGGCAACACCGCTGGCTCAGGAAGCCTACGAGCAATTTTACTCGACATTGGGCGGTAAGCCTGTGCACCAGACTCTGGCAACTCACTGGGCTCGGCTCGTTGAGCTTCTCTACGCTGCCGAAAGGCTGCTGGAGCTAAGCCAGGACCCTGAGATTACCAGCCCTGATATTCGTGTAATCCCCACGGCTACCCCGGATGAAGGCATCGGCATCGTCGAAGCCCCCAGGGGTAACCTGACACATCATTATATTACCGATGAGAAGGGAATAATAAGGAAAGCGAATTTAATCGTGGCTACCGTCAACAACGCAGCCCCGATAAACATGTCCATCAAAAAAGCAGCCCAGTCTCTCATAAAACCCGGCAAAAAGATAACCGAGGGCTTGCTTAACCGCATTGAGATGGCCTGGCGCCCCTATGACCCCTGCTGGGGATGCGCAACCCACACTCTCCCGGGACGGGCGCCCATGGAGATAATCATCTACAACAGTAAGGGAGAAATTGTAGAAAGGATAAGCAGCTAACCTGCGTTTATATACAGTTAACAATAGCTGCAGTACCATAAGTGGGTGGCAAGACAAAAACACTGATATTAGGAATGGGTAATTCACTCCTCAGCGATGATGGAGTGGGTCTGCAAGTTGTAACCGAACTGAAAAACAGACTTGACCAACCAGATATAACCATCCTGGAGACCGGCGTCGCCGGTCTCAGCCTTTTGGACCTGCTGGTTGGCTACGACAGAGCCATTATCATTGATGCCATTCAGAAAGTAGGCGGAAAAGCGGGGCAAATTGACCGGCTCGGTCCAGAAGCCTTTGATACTACGCGCCGAACAGCCACATCTCACGATGTTGACCTCACCACCGCTCTGGAGCTCGGCAAAAGAGCAGGTCTTGCCATACCTCAGGAAATAGTTATCTTCGCCATAGAGGCTTCAGATGTAAACACCTTCAGTGAAGAATGTACGCCAGAGGTTAGAAAGGCAATCCCCACCTGCGTTGAAATGGTTCTCCAAGAACTAAAGAGGAACCTCAATATCTAGTGTTCTGGTCTCCCTGACCTTCGTAAGACGGTATTGAGATTGCCCGCCAAGGAGCATATAATGAAGCAAAACATGGGTGTGAGGTACTCCCGATGCAGTTAGAAACCAACGCTCTTTACTACGGCGATAATCTGGAAATCCTGCGCAAATACATCCCGGATAGCTCGATAGATTTGATATATCTTGACCCTCCATTCAATAGCAATGCGACTTATAACATCCTGTTTAAAGAGCTTACAGGCGAGCCATCCCAGGCTCAGATAACAGCCTTCGATGATACCTGGCATTGGGGCATTGAATCGGAGCGAACGTTCCAGGAAATAATAGTGAATGCCCCTGTAAACGTGGCAGAGCTGATAACGGCTTTTCGAAATTTCATACACCAGAACGATATGATGGCTTATCTGGTGATGATGTGCATCCGTCTCTTAGAGCTAAAGCGCGTTTTAAAAGATACAGGCAGCATTTATCTACATTGTGACTCGACAGCCAGTCACTATCTGAAAATATTGATGGATGCCATCTTTGGAATACGAAACTTCAGAAATGAAATTATCTGGCAGCGAACAGGAGCCCATAGCGATGCTAAACGTTGGGGCAAAGTTACAGATACAATATTATTCTACTCGAAAGGAATGAAATACAACTGGCATCCACAATATATTGAATATGCTGACGAGTACATTAAAGAACGTTACAAATATATTGACAAAGATAGTGGGCGTCTATACTGGAGAAATACTATGACGGCTGCCGGGCAAGGTGGGGCACGTTATTTCAGAGGAGTTCTAAAAGAGCCACCATCTGGTACACATTGGAGATTCTCACAAGAAGAAATTAACCGGATGGAAGCTGAGGGGCGTATTTACTATAGCCCTAGCGGGATGCCATATGTAAAATCTTTTTTGGATGAAAGACAGGGAAAAGCAGTTCAATGCATTTGGACAGATATTGTCATGTCTAAAAGTGGGAGAGAGCGACTTGGTTATCCAACTCAAAAACCTGAAGCTCTCTTAGAAAGAATAATCAAATCAAGTTCAAGTGAGAGAGATATCATCCTCGACCCCTTCTGTGGTTGTGGTACAGCATTGGTAGCAGCACAAAAACTCAACCGACAATGGGTTGGCATTGACATTACCCATCTGGCGATAGCTACCATGAAATGGCGGCTAGATACCATGTTCCCTGGGATAGAATATAAGGTAATTGGAGAACCAAAAGACTTATCCAGCGTAGTTGAGTTAGCGAAACAGAATAAATATCAATTCCAGTGGTGGGCGGTTTCGCTCATCGGCGGTCAACCTTACGGCGACAAAAAGAAAGGCGCCGACACGGGTATAGACGGCTACTTGTACTTTATGGATGAAAAAGACAAAGTGAAGAAAGCAATAATATCGGTCAAAGGTGGCGGCACTTCCGTAAAAGATATTCGAGATTTGGGGCACGTCATAGACAGGGAGAAGGCTGAGATAGGCATATTCATAACGCTGGAGCATCCCACCAGACCGATGGAAACCGAAGCAGTTACAAAAGGTTTTTACCATTCACCCTTAGGCAAGGATTACCCAAGAATACAGATTCTAACAATAGAAGAACTATTGAATGGTGACAAGCCAGATATACCACCCTGGGTTGCGCCTATCCAAGCACCGCCCAAACATAAACAGGAAAAAGGTAAAACTGCCAAGTTGCTGTGAATTACTACACCAGGCGAGACCTGTCAGAACCTCTGAATGCCTGCCCCCATATGTGTTGCTCATCTCATAAAGCATACGCTGGAAAACAAAAAGGGGGTGACGGCTTCTCAGCTATCACCCCCTTGAAAAAGGAGGGGAAATTATCACCATTTTTCCTGGGATAACCTGGAGGTAAGCCAGGTACGCAATTGTTCGTCCAGCGTACCAACTCTGGATTCCAACCAGCGGACGTCTCCACTTTCCAGCGCAGCTTTTGCTTCTGGCGTTAGATTATAAGCTCGGAGAGCTTGATTGGGGTTATCCGCCAGTTTAGCCAGGAACTTATTGTCATCTCTAGCTCTAGCTAACACCGATATGAGCGCCTTGGTTCCTTCATCCAGATGGGTCGCCTGTTGAGGTTGCATATATGGTCTGGAAAATATACCTGTAAGCCACGGTCTGGCAGCAACTGCTTCGACAGCGCGTTCCTTCCGGAGGTATACCAGCCAATATATACTGCCTACAAACGTGCCGCCTACAATGTTACCCAGAGTAACCGGAACCAGATTCCCGACAAAGCCAGCGACATTGAGATTGGCTACCTGGCTGGCAGTTAAACCGGCAGCCTCAAGCACTTTTGCCTGCCCTGCCATAGCTATGCCCGCCGGAATGAAATACATATTTGCTACGCTGTGCTCAAAGCCACAAGCCACAAAAGCTGTTATCGGAAATAGTATGGCGAATATCTTATCAACAGTGGAACGAGCACCAAAGCAGAGCCAGACAGCCAGACAGACAAGTATATTGCACAGTATTCCACGCGCAAAAGCTGGCCAGAACATCAGGCTAACTTTGGCATTGGCAATTGATAATGCGTTCACACCTACTTTATAACCATCCAGTGCCCAGAACTGGCTGTAAAAGACCACAAGCACTAATAGCAGCGAGCCAATGAGATTGGTGAAATAAACGATGCCCCAATTTTGAAACATCTGAGATAGCCTTATTTTGCCACTGGCTCGGCTGGCTACCATAAGAGCATTGCCGGTAAACAGCTCGGCTCCAGCCAACACCACAAGAATAAGTCCTAGACAGAATACGACTCCACCAAGCAGCTTCATCAGACCAAAACCAATTTGTATATCAGTGGTAACCAGAGTGCAGAACATGGCCCCCAAACCGATGAAAAACCCGGCTAATATTCCCAGAAGTGAAATAGTCCAGATATTGCCGTTTCCCTTGGTTATACCCACAGACTCCATCTTCACCGCCATCTCTGCAGGTGGTCTGCAGTCAGTAGTGGCACAGACTTTTAGCTCTTCCAGAGCAGTCTGCAAGCGAGATGCCTCGAGTACTGGGGATTTTTCAGTATCCAACCTTTGCATTTCCTTGCCCGATGACTTCAAGGCTGACATAATTCCAATCTCTCCTTACCACTTCTCCTGAGACATTCGATGCCACAGCCAGGTCGACAGGCGCTTGTCCAGTTTGCCCACCCAGCTCTCAATCTTCTGGATATCTCCGCTAGCCAGCGCCGCTTTCTCTTCCTGTGTCAGCGTATAATATTCCTTGAGAGCTTCATGAGGATCCTCCGACAAACGGGCCATGAACGCAGGCTCATCGGCTGCTCTGGCCAGCACCGACAATACCGCCCATCTCCCGGCCAAACCCTCTTTCGGGACAACCGTAGGTGCAGTAATGAGTCTTTCAAGTACTTCGTGAGTAGTTTCCTCGGTCTTTCTACGGATTTCCTTATCCATCTTGACACCTCCTTCTATATTTTGGTTTCCATCCTAAATATAGCAACCATGAAATTACCTCTCATCGTTCTTCAGCTCTAATTGCGATTGGGCTTTAGATATGTACAAAAGTATCACATCATTCAAACGAGCGGCGTTACCATGGAGAACCCCATTAAAGCTAAAATCAAGAACGTTATGGCCATTGGTACTAGTTTTTTTGGCCCCCAAAATGCAAAGGGTTAGAAACATGTTGGACTCAAAAGTACACCCGCTCATGGTGAGCCTAGAACCACACTCCTAGTCAGTCAATTACCCCGCTCATGGTGAGCCTACTACACCGCTCATGGTGAGCCTGTCGAACCACACTCCTAGTCAGTCAATTACCCCACCCATGGTGAGCCTACTACCCCGCTCATGGTGAGCCTGTCGAACCATAGCGGGAATAGTCTTTCAGTACGACCACCAAAAAGTCCGTATATCATGGGCGCATACCCCAAAATTGACAACGGCTTAACACTATTTTAGAATGCGAAAAGGAAAGGGGGGTGGGCGGTGACAAATATGGTATGTTCGGCTATTACGTCAAGGGGGCAAGGCAGAGGCTCGGGGTCAACTGCTTA
>Ga0208828_1000540_pt1 | contig 16425 bp, 11 predicted proteins | sample Kivu_160m_FD_185487 | JGI IMG/M metagenome (GOLD analysis project Ga0208828, IMG submission 185487) | Freshwater microbial communities from Lake Kivu, Western Province, Rwanda to study Microbial Dark Matter (Phase II) - Kivu_160m (SPAdes)... | ecosystem: Environmental > Aquatic > Freshwater >... | reverse complement strand
CGGCCTCTCTCTCGCAACTACCAACGGCGACGTTACCGTGGCGAACATGGTCGGCGGCGTCAGCGCCACCACGACCAACGGCAAAGTCGAGCTGATCGGCACTGCCGGAACCGCGAGCGTCTCGACAACCAATGGCAAGCTGGACGTGAAGGTCCACAGCGGCCCGCTATACGGCGGGACGACCAACGGCGCAGTTGGGTGCGACGTCGCCGCCCTTGGCCCCGCCGAGGACGTCGGGCTTGCGACTACGAACGGCGAGGTAACGCTCTGGCTGCCGGACGACGTCTCCGCTTTGATTGACATCACCAACACGAACGGAACGATCACGATCTACGACTTCACGGTCTTCTACGAGTCACAGACCGAGCACCACCTCCGCGGGCGCATCGGTTCCGGCGCGTCGAGCATCAACATCACTACCACCAACGGTGACGTCACGGTCCGCCGCAGGTAGTGAGATGAGGCGGGAATCGCATGCCGGTCGGGGGGCGTCAAAAGTATATATGGAAAGCTGCATAGACGCGGCTGGGGCGGAGCGTTACGCTCAGGCGTTCAAGGCGCTCGGCCATCCGATGCGGCTGCAGCTGGTTACCGGGCTGCTGAGCAAAGAGTGCAACGTCAAGCACATGACCGAATGCCTGGGTGTGGCTCAGGCGACGGTTTCCCAGCAACTGGCTGTACTCAGGGCAGCCGGTCTGGTAACGCACGAACGAAGAGGCAATCAGGTATGTTACCGGGTGACAAGGCCCTGGCTCCGCCAGCTCGTGCGCCTTATCGCCAGGGCACAGCAGGAGGATTGAACAAATGGCCGATGTGAAACAAGTCAATGACAACACCTTTGAAGCAGAAGTCCTGAAGTCGGCGCTGCCGGTGCTCGTAGACTTCTGGGCTCCGTGGTGCGGTCCCTGCAAGATGCTGGGGCCCGTAGTGGAAGGGCTGGCCGGCAAGTATGCGGGCAAGCTGATGGTCTGCAAGCTGAACACCGACGAGAGCCCCTCGACGCCCGGCAAGTACGATATCCACGGCATCCCTACCCTCATTATCTTCAAGGGTGGCAAAGAAGTCGAACGGCACGTCGGGTATGCCCCGGAGAACATCCTCTCGGCCAAGATCGACAACCATCTGAACTAAAGACTGGTGTCTATACGGGAACCCGGCTCCGGCCGGGTTCTCTTCTTGCTGAGGCTGGGATGAATGGAGCGCCGGCAGCGACGGGCTCGATTTGACTGGAAGCCGGGCAGGGATAGGCTAACCGGTGACTTACCGACCCCTTTCCCGGTCAGCGGTCGGACGGCTCGCAGAACTATGCTCGCCGGAGCGGGTCATCACCGATCCCACGCTGCTGACCGACTACGGCCACGACGAAAGCACTGAGCCTCCGCGTCTGCCTGAGACACTGGTCAAGGTGCTTTCGGCCGAGGAGACGGCCGCTGTTGTCCGCCTCGCGCACGAGGAACAGGTGCCGCTGACGCCCCGCGGGCTCGGCACCGGTCTGGCCGGGGGGTCGATTCCCGCCCATGGTGGCATCCTGGTTTCTACCGAGCTGATGGACCGGGTTATAGAAGTCGACGCCGGCAACCTGATGGTCCGCACTCAGCCCGGAGTCCGCACCGCCCGGCTCCAGCAGGCGTGCGCCGAGCCCGGTCTCTATTACCCGGTCGACCCGGCCTCGCTCGACGACTGCTCAATCGGCGGCAACGTAGCGACCAATGCCGGTGGCGCGCGCGCCTACAAGTACGGCGTCACCGGCGACTACGTACGCGGCGTCGAGGCAGTCCTCGCCGACGGCTCAATCATCCGCTACGGCGGCAAGCTCCACAAGAACGTGACCGGCTACGACCTGAGCAAGCTCCTCGTCGGCTCCGAAGGCACGCTCGGCATCGTCACCGAAATCACGTTCAAGCTCGTCCCGCGACCGCGGTATCAGGTTGACGTCCTGGTGCCATTCGACCGGCTCGAGCAGGGCGTGGAGCTCTGCCTGCGCGTCATCCGCGACAACCGATTGCTGCCCGCGGTCGTCGAGTTCATCGAACGGGGCGGGATTGCCGCCTGCAACCAGGTCCTCGGCTCCTGCCTGCCGTTTGCCGACGCCGCAGTCCAGGTGCTCATCGAACTCGAGGGCAACGACCGAAAGCAGGTCCTGGCCGAGTGCGTGCTGCTCGGCGAAACCGCGATGGAACTGGGCGCGCGCGAGCCGCTGGTGGCCGACAATCCTACCGACCAGGAACGGCTCTGGACCGCCCGCCGCTCCCTCGCCAAGACCCTGAAGCAGATCTACCCGCAGGTCACGGCCGAGGACATCGTGGTCCCGCTCGCGGAGCTGCCGGCGACGGTCGAACTGGTCGCCGGGCTGCAGCAGAAGTACGGTATTCCGATTGTCCCTTTCGGTCACATCGGCGACGGCAATATCCACGTCGACATCTGCCGGACCATCACCGACGACGGCAAGTGGCAGCGGGTTCGGTCAGCCGTGGTTGACGAGCTGGTTGACTTCGTGCTCGCGCGGGGCGGGCAGATTACCGCCGAGCACGGTGTCGGCTCGGCCAAGCGCCACCTGATGAAACGGGCGCTCGGACCGGCCGAGCTGAAGCTGATGGGAGAATTGAAACGGACGCTCGACCCGGAGAGTATTCTGAATCCGGGCAAGATCCTGCCGGGCGACTAACGGACCGAACCGGTCGACCCGGCCACCTTCGCAATCTTGCCGATCTTCCTGAAGTGGAGAGACTGAACAACAACCAGATACAGCCCGTCAGCGAGTTCCCGCTGCGCTTCGTTTCTGCCGTCCCAGTCCAGCACGGGCTCGGTGACGTTTGTGAACCTCCGGACGAGCGTACCGGACAGCGTGTAGACCAGCACGTCCGGCGTTTCCCCGGCCGGGAAGTCCAGGACGAGCTTGCACTCTCCGGCAAACGGGGCGGGCCGGGTGTAGGGTTCAGCCCAGGTCTGGACCGCGATTCTGTCGAACTGACTTGCCATCGAGACGTTGCCGAATGAGTCGGTCGCGGTGACGAAGTAGTAGTAGCCGGCGGTGTCACGCGGCACGCCGAACACGGCAGCCGTCGTGTCCGGGATGCCGGCCGCCACCGTGCGCATGGCGTCAAACGCATACACCTTGATGTCGTCAACGAACACGCCCTGACGGTTGGTGTATTCACCGGTGACGTAGCGGAACCTGAGGTAGAGGCTCTCGGCCGCGGGCAGCAGGTAGCGCCGCTCGTGCCACGACTGATTGTCGCCATAGAGCGAATCAAGCACGTGCCAGTTGCCCCGGTCCGGCGACCATTCAATGTAGCCGATGTCGCGGGTGAACCCGGCGAGCGAGTGCCATTCTTCCTGTGTGGCATACCAGGCGTAGAACGAGAGTAACCCGCCCGCGGGCAGGCTCAGGGCCCTGGCGCTTTCGATGAAGTTGGCAAGGTCACTGGCGGAGTCGGACCAGAACGATGTCTGCCCGGAATGGACCTGCTGTGTGCTCGTCTTCCACCCGAGGTTTATCCAGTTCGAGAAGTCGCCACCGTTGTCGTCGAAGACCGCCTCCGGCCGCGTTGCTTCGTAGAGGTCGTACCGCACCGGGGCGAGGTCGAAGCAGGAGTTCCACCAGAACCTGGCGTCGCTGCGGTCTCCCTGCTTCACCTTCGCAATCGCCGGCCGGTCCGGCTTCAGGTCATCGCTGTCGAAATAGCGGTTCAGGAACTGCGGCCAGCCCGACTCCCGGCCGAAGTCGAGCGTCATGTACGAGGCAACCGAGGTCTTCAGGGCGAGGTAGTTGTCTGGAAACCAGATCGCCAGGCCGGAAGCGCCCTCCAGCCCGGGACTTCGCCCGTTGGCCACGACTGCGGAGCGGAGAATTGCCAGAAGCGCGTCAACGCCCTCATGCCCGAGCAGTTCGAGGAAGTTGACAAGGTCAACGTGGAAGGGCCAGCCGGGGATCGTCTGAGCCGCGGCCCGGGCCGCGCGGAGCACATCCGGGCTCGCGCTGCCGATGCTGTCTCGAAGGGTCGCCGCCATCAGGTCCAGCGCCGGAGCCAGCGTCGCCATCTCGAGCGCTGACAGCGCGACCTGCTGCCCGGGGTACTCGTCGACGTAGTCAGAGCAGATGCCGGGGAGCAGTTCCGCCGGAGTGCGGGTTGGTCGGCTCGTCAGCCGGCCGAGGAATTCGTCATAGGGCAAGCCGTCGTTCGGGACTATTGCCTCGGATGCGAGCATGTAGTCGCAGGCGTCGCGGACTTCGACCGCGACTTCAATCATGCCCATCAGACAGGCATCGAAGGCGAGGATCCTCACCCGCTTGCCCAGGGCCTGCTTCACGCCGGCCAGCGCCTGCGCGAACTCCCCGCCGGCGACGCCCATCTCATGACCGTGCGAATCGTCAATGAAGATGGCGCTGGCCCGGTAGCCCGGGTACCAGCCGTTGCCATGGTCCCAGAGAACCAGTACGTAGTTCTTCGCGGGGTAGCGACTGCGCAGAAACTCGGCAAAGCCGGCGAGGGTGGCCGGGTCGGCCATGTCGACTTCGCCGAGGTCGGCAAGCGTGTCGGCGCCGTCCTTCTTGATGAAATAGCGGTAGCAGTCCGGCCGGGGGTCGCGGGCCGACCGGTCGACCTGAACCACGATATTGACCTCCGCCGTGGACCCGACCTGCTCCATTTCGGCGATGTCGACGTCGGCGATGTCGTTCATCCCGTTGTCCGCGCACATGTACACGCCCACGGTCCATTGGGCCGCGGATGCGGGCAGCACGGAGAGCAAAATCACCACCAAGACACCAAGGCACAAAGAGAACCCGGAATCCGGACTCTTGATGTCTTTGTGTCTTCGCGGCTCAACTCCCGACCGCATGAAAGCCGGCAGGGGCACGGTTCTCCGTGCCCCTGCAACGTTGCGTGTGGTCGTCAGCCTAGAACCCAACCGTCAACTGCAGCCGGTGGGTTGGTTTCAGGTACTTGAGGTAGCGGAACGTGTAGTCGAGACCGAGGCTCAATCCCTGCGTGGGCTTGGCGCGGGCCCCGAGACCGGCCGAGAGCCCGGTCAACCAGCCGACTTCTTCCTGATAGGCGTTGTCGGCATTGAGGATGTAGCCGCCGCGCAGGAAGAAGACGTTGGCGAGCCCGTACTCCAGCCCGCAGTTCACCGTCTCGTTGATGTCCGAAGGATGGGTCACATCGAGTGCGACGGTGAGACGGGAGTCCTTGTCGAGGTCCCGGGCCTCGACGATATCGTAGGCGATGCCGAAGCGGAAGGACGTAGGCAGCCCGACCGGCGTGGTGCTGTAGGAACCCTCAAGCTGACTCGGGCCGGAGTCGGTCCAGCCGAAGCTGTAGTCGAGCTCCCGACCGCTGAAGCTGAGCTGGGTGCCGTAGTTGGTGACCGCGGCGCCGATGCGGAGGGACTTGAAGCCGGTGTTGTACAGGAGGCCGAGGTCGAACCCGACCGCCGATGCGGACATGTCCCAGATCGTCTGAGTGACGGCCTTGGCCGAGACGCCGAAGGAGAGCTTGTCGGTGATGATCCGGGCGTAGCTGACCGCGAAGGCCATATCCGACGCGCCGAAGTAGAGACCGGTGCCTTCATCCTCGCGGGTCACCGTGTTGGGGTTGTCGATCGTGGTCTGTTCGATGTCGCCCATCGTCAGGGCAGTGACGGTGAATGCCACTGTGCCGAAGCCGGTCATCGGCAGTACGACGGCGAGGTTCTCGTGGCTGACGTCGGCGATCCAGTCAACGTGGTTGAGTGCGACCTGGCGGCCGACTCGGGCCAGCCCGCCCGGATTGAAGTAGCTGGCCGACGCATCGTCGGCGATGGCAACAAAGGCATCGCCCATTGCCGTCGACCGTCCGACCCCGATCTTGAGGAACGCTGCCCCGGTGGTGCCAACCTTGGAGAACGCGGCCTGGGCCGGAGAGACGAGTGCCACGGACGCCAGGAACGCCAGGGTCAGGAAGAACGTGATGCTGTTTTTCATGGCTGCCTCCCCTAGTAAATAACGGCAAACTTGCCGACCGCCTCGCCGACCGGTGATTCTACGTGGTAGATGTACACCCCGGACGCGATGAGCTGTCCGGAGATCGCCGTGCCGGTGCTGCCCGGTGACTCGTTGGTGAAATCCCAGGTCTCGGTGCCGCCCAGGTCAAGCGGCTGCGCGTCCGTGTCCACGTGTCTTATGACCTTAACCAGGTCGCCGGCCACGGTGTAGATACGGATGGTGCATTCGTTGGGCAGGTGGGTGAACCGGACGTAGCGCTGGTCCGACGACTTCTCCCAGGCGTTGAAGACGATGTAGGGGTTGGGCACGACCTTGACGTTGAGTTTCACGTTCGTGTCGGTCTGGGCCACGCCCGCGGTTGTTACCGCCTGGTAGACATTGAGGAAAGGAGCCGTTCCGCCGGATTTGTTTCCGTACAACAGCCACTTGTCGCCGTCCTGGATCATGCTCGCATAGACGCCGATTGAGTCTCCGGCATAGGCGCCGCAGATACAGATCCGGCCCATGCCGGCCGTAAGCGTGTCGGTTGGGTTCCGGCCGCCCTGATTGACAAAGCACCAGCCGTTCGCCTGCGCCCGGGTGGCGGGAAGGTTGTTGAACGGCGCGTACGGTACTTCGGTGCGCCCGTGGGTCACGTCGTAGACCTTGGCGGTCAGGTACGGGCTCGTCACGAACTCAACCTCGTAATCCGCGGCCCGGAACGCCCAAAGGCCCTGCTGGGCAGTTCCACCGCCGGTCAGCCTGGCTGACGGGAAACTGCCGACCGCAACGCGCGTCGATTCGAACCCGCTGCTCGGGGTCTTCAGTTTGAGCGTACAGCTCAAGGCCAGGCCGTTGAACACGGGCATCGCGCGGGTCATCGTGTTGCCGAACGTGTAGCTGAACGATGTCGTTTCAATGGCTACGCTGTCGCTGCGCAGGTTGGTAACGACGTAGCGGTAGATTGACCGGGAGGCAGCGCCGCCGTACTCGGGACCGAGAAACCGCAGCTCGTACGTGTCGGCCGTAACCTGCGCCGGGATCACGACGTCGGCCCTTAGCTTCAGACCGGCCAGAACCTGGGGCGGATCAAGCGTGTCGGTCGTGTCGCCGACCGCGGTAACCACCTTGGCCGTCGGCTCTATGTAGTTCGCCGCGTCCCAGCGCGGCACGGTCGAGAAGTTCGCCACGAGGCCGGAGCGCAATATGATTGCGGTCGAGTCGGTCGACCGGGGCGGGTACACGGTTGTGTCCCATGCCGTCGTGGTGAAATTCCAGTCGTAGGCCGCGACGCAGTAGTAGTAGGTGAACCCGTTGGTCACATTGCTGTCCACCGCGGTGTAGAAGAGGCCGCCGTCCGTCGCCTCGATCCACAGGCTGTCGGCAGTGCCGACCGAATCGCCGCCCGGCGGATAGTTGAACGTGACCGAGTCGGGGATGTCGCACTGGGCGAGAATTCCCCAGTCGGTGCCGTTCTTCGACTTGTAGACGACGTAACCCTGGAAGTCGTAGCCCCGGTAGACCGGATCCCAGCCGGAACCGATTTTCGTGGTGTCGCTTGCGACCTTCTGCCAGTACGGGTCCGGCGTGACTTCCGGCAGGTTGTCCCAGACAATCCGGACCTGGTTGTCGCCCGGAACCAGCGTGATGTTCGGCGACAGCGGCGGCCCGGGCAGAAGCCAGCCCTGGTCGTAGATGAACTGCGCCTGGTTGGCGAGCTTTGCCAGGTGAACGAGCGAGTCGATCGGCCGGGCCTGCCAGTCCTGGCCGGGACCACCGTAGGGGGCGCCCATGCAGGCGATGACCAGCCGGACCATCTGCTGCGGGGCGAGAGTGAACGGTCCCGAGCACTGCACGAACCGTTTGTCAGCCGGGGCGACGTCTTTCGCCGAATCGTACGGCGAATAGACCCCGGTCCGGTAGTCGTACCCGGCCATGGTCAGGTACTGGGCCGCGTCGGTCACCGGGTCGATGTCGATGGTGAACTTCTTGAACGCGGTCATACCGAGCGGATTGTCGTTCTCGTCGCGCGGGCTTTCGAGGAACTTGTAGGCGAAGACGCCGGGCGTACCGCTCTCCCAGGTCGAACCCGCGTTCTCCTGGTTGTTGTTGTCGCCGACGTAGCCGACGTTCTTCACCGTGTCCGCCCCCGGCACGTAGGTATTGAGCAACGTCCCGACCATGTCGTCGGTTGCATCGCCGACGTCCGGGTCGCAGACCGCGCCCATGAAGCAGTTCTTCAGCGTGTCGGTGGTACTCGCATTGCGTACTATGTAGGTGATGAAAAAGATGTCCTGGTTCGAGGGGTAGTTCCAGGCGTAGACGGTCTGGTAGACGTCGATGTTCTGAGGCTTGCCCGGCGCGATGTGGTTTTCGGACAGGGCGTCCGAGTATGCGCACCACATGTCCATCAGGGAGAAGTTCTCGTAGGGGATCAGTAGCGAGTCGTCGTGTGCGTCCCCGGTCTCCCAGCGATCCCGGGGCAGGGGCGGCCAGTCGGTCGGGTACAGGTAGATGCGGTCATCGGGGCTGCCCGTACCCTCGGCCTGGTTCTCAACCGTGACCGGCGACATCTCGGAGCCGCCCGAGTTCGGGTTGTACCCGAAGGTGACAAGCGTATCTTCCTTGGTCGGGTCGGCACTGTCCGCCCGGATTGAGCCGAACCAGAGCCCGGCGCCGAAGATGTAGCAGTTCTTGAGCGGTTGCGGCCAGGAGCCCCCGGCCGTACCGGAGCCGCTGGTCGGGTCGTAGCCGTACTTCCCGTCGTTGTGGAATGGACATAGCCACTTGTTGATATTCAGCCACTCCAGGTCGTATACGCGCCGGCCCGCGGGCGGCGGCGTGGCGCTGCGCGCCCAGGCCAGACCGGCCCCCATCGTCAGCAGCACGAGGAGCAGCCCGGCGGTCCTCAGCTTGCGGTTGGTCAAGAGTGATTTCATGGTTGCTCCTTAGAACGACAGGCTCAGGCCGACCTTGATCTTGCGCGGCGGCCCGTAGTAAGTCGGAGGGGTGTTTGCATCGGCGTAGGCCTTCAGGTAAGACTCGTATTGCTCGTACTGAGTCACAAAACCATCGTGGTTGTAGTCGCGCGCGGGGTGATAGTAGAAGTCGCCGAACAGGAACCCGGCGGCGGAGAATTCAGCCGGGGTAATCACCCGGCCGGTGTAGTCGGGCTTACCGGTAGCGGTGAACACGTTCGTGATGATCTCGGTATTGAGCACGTTCGTGATGTCGCAGGTGAGCGCAAGCGCCATGCCCGCGAACGTGAAGTCCTTGCTGAGACGGCCGTCGAGTGTGTAGTTGTCCGGCAGCCGGGCGGAGTTCTCGAGCCCGATCTGGTTGCCCTTCTGGTCGGTCGGCGTGTAAGGCGTACCGGTACCGTAGTTGAAGACGCCCGATACCTCGAAGTCCCTCGCCGGCCCGAAAGCGAAGTCGGACGGGAAGGAGAAAGCCAGGTCGCCGTGGAACGAATGGCGCACGTCCTGGTCGAGGAAGTAGTCAAGCTGCCGCGGCGTGTCGCGCTGGTACTGGTCCGAGGCGGTCGACGCCGTGCCCTTGGCGATCTGGAACGTGTAGCCGACGCGGCTTGACCAGTACTGATTGAGCGCCTTGGTCATGGTTGCCTCGAACCCCTGAATCCGCGCGTACTCCACGTTGTAGTACATCGTGTACGGCTGGGGCAGAGCGGCGACGGTGCGCACGCCGGACAGGTCGAAGACGTCCTTGTAGAACGCGGTCACGTCGAACTGGAAGATATCGGAAAGCTGGGAGTCGAATCCCATCTCGTAGGCGATGGTCTTCTCCGCGCCCATGTCGGCGTTGCCGACGATGACGTTGCCGCGGCTCCGGAGCTCGGCCGCGGTCCGGTCGGCGTAGGTGTACAGGTCGGAGAACGTCGGGTTCTTGTAGAAGTGACCGTAGCTGAAACGGAACTTGATTCGCTCGGTGATCGGGTAGGAGAGACCGAGGCGCGGCGCCAGCCGAACCTTGGCCGGCACCGCAAGCATCGAATCCGAGATCTGCGGCCGTGAACCCAGGCTCTCCGGGAACGCCCGTACCTCTGCCTTCGAATCGAGGTAGTCGAGCCGGATTCCGGCCCGGACCACCAGGTCCTCGAAGTCCGCGCGGTCCTGCACGTATCCGGCTACAACCAATGGCTTGTAGTTGTAGGCGTCCCAGAACGGATTCTGGTCCCAGGGCAACGAGTTATCGTAGATCGAGAGCGAATAGCTGGTCACGTCAATGCCGGTCTTGATCTCGTGGATCTTCGACACGGTGCGGGTCAGGTCGAATTTGCCCAGCATCTGGTTGGTGGCCCGATAGTGCCAGGTGCGATTGTCGCCCTCGGTGACGAACAGCGAGGCCACGCCCCAGGGGTTGTCGGTCAACTGGTACGAGGAGGCGAAGTTCTTCTTGCCCGAGTGCGCGTAGACGGTGTCGCCGCTCGGGGACAGCCAGTAGGAGCGGTAAAGCTGGAGCACGGCGTCGCGCTTGGAGAGACCCTCCCAGTTGTTGAACACCCAGTCCTCGGCGCGGAAGATGTAGCGGTCCCAGATGCCGTACTTGCGGAGCGCACCCCAGAATCCGGTCGTGTCGGCCTCCTCGGCGTGGAAATTGCGGACGGTACGGATGAGCGACGTCGAGAACATGCCGATTTTGGCTTCGTAGACGGTCGTCGGGGAGAGCAGGTGGTTGACCGTGAAGTTTGCCTTGTAGGACCGGACGCGGTTGGCGTAGAGCGAGGCCAGGTCGTACTTGTAGGCGTTACCCCAGGCCTGCCACTGGTAGTTCGAGTGGTAGCCGTCAACGGTGAACTTCAGCCCCTCTCGGGTCAGGAAGAACTTCTGCGGCATCTGTAGCGTCAGCTTGCCCTCGATCGCGTACTCGCCGCGCGGCGAGTCGATCTTGTAGCGGACACCGGCGGCGTCGTCGGTCTTGAAGTACTCGGTCGAGAGGAAGTAGCGGAGACGGTTCCAGATCGGCGTCGGGCCGCCCAGCGAGAACGTCAGACGGTTGTAGCCGTAGTTGTAGCCGGTGTTCGCCGGGAAGAAATCATCGGTCGTGTAGCCGAAGCGGCCGCTCGTCCGCGTGCCGCCCTCTTTGGTTACGGCCTTGATGATGCCCGACATGGCGGAACCGTACTCGGCGTCGAACCCGCCGGTGATGACGACGACCGACTGCAGGGCGTCGGTCGTCGGCTTCGGTGACGACCAGAGCGTGCCGACCAGCGCGTCCTGCGCCTGCACACCGTCCACGAGGTAGGCCACGTCGTCGAACCGGCCGCCGCGGATGTGAGTCCAGCCACCGCCTTGACTCTGGGTTACGCCGGCCTGCAGCCCTACCAGCTCGGCGAGACTGGTCACCGGCAGCCGCTTGAAGTCTTCGCTCGTGATGACCCGCTCCACCGACACGGCGGTCCGGTTGACCGGGCGCCACGCGTCCGCGGTCACCTCTATCGTCCTCCCGATGTCGATGACTGTTGTTGACAGTTTGAAGTCAACCGTGGCGACGTTGTCCTGGACAACCAGCACGTCGGTGATCCGCTGGTCATTGTAACCGGTGTAGGAAGCGGTCACACTGTACTTGTCGGGCGGGATGTTGATGATCTGGTACTGGCCGTTCAAGTCGGTCGCGTTGCCGAGTTCGGTTCCGTCGACGATGACGCTCGCACCGATGAGCGGCTCTCCGGTTTTCCGGTCCGTCACCCGGCCGCTGATCGAGCCGGTATTCGCGGCGAGCGCGATGCCGGCCAGGACCAGCACGGCGAGGGCTAGACATGAAGAGTGAAGTCTGAAGTTTTTCATCTCTGGCCTCCTCTACTTTATCCGAATCGGGATGCCCCAGACGGTCGCGAAGTAGTTCCCACCGACCTCCCAGAGCACCTCTACGGGGATGTGTTCGAGTGACAACCGGTGGATGCCGGGACTCACCGAGTCGAACTTCACCGTATCACTGATTTCGTAGCGCCTGCCGTTGAAGTAGAGGTAGTCGTACCCGTTGTTCTGGAACGCGTACGGGATCGTTGCCGTCACCCAATCGCCGACCGCGTAGGTCAGCAACTGGGTGTCGCGCGAGTAGAAGCGCTGGATCCCGTAGTGAGCAGTGTCGGGCCGCAGGAATACGCTGTCGAGGCGGTCATCCGCGCTCTTCAACGAGAAGCCCCAGATTGGCGGGGCGTCCTGCTGCCCGGGTGCGAAGAAGCGCCCGCCGCCGGCCATCTTCCAGAGCTGCCATACGCCGTCAACCTTCTTCAGTACGCAGCCTTCGATCGTGGAGCCGTCAATCGGCTTCTCGATGATGGTGTCGCAGGAGTCCATCACGGTCGAGTAGCGCGTCAGGTAGATGTACTCATTCTCCGACACTTCAATCGTGTCCACCGCCACCGAATCGGTCTTCTGCCAGGCGTGGATGCGCAGCGTGCCGGGTATCGTCTCGGCCATGGTCACCGTGCACGTTGTCTCCTTGTCCAGCGTATCCAGGCCGGCGATGAACGTGTACTTCAGCGCAGCCGTGTCGAGTACATGCTGAAGCTGGTCCAGACGGAACCGGGACTTGTACGGGTTACCCGTGAGCTCTTTCGTCAGGATTGTACGGGTCGTCCCCGGCAAAGCAGTGTCACACATCTGCATCGCCAGCTCCGCCAGCCCGGTCCGGAAAAGGTTCCGGTTCGCCTCAACCGCTGCCTTGATTCCGGCCGTGTCGTCACTGGTCGGCTCCCAGAATCCCTCGGGCGCGGTCCGGCCGCAGCCGAATATCGCTGCGGCCAGCAGCGCGCACAGCGCCGTCCCGGCCAGCTTGCGCAGCCGATGGCGACCGCTCTGAACACACCACAGACTCATTCTGCCTCCCTTACTCACTCGCCGCAGAGCCGGCCTGGGCCGCGTCCCGCACGGGGACGTTCCCATCGCTGACTACACGGCAACCTTACAGCACACCATTAATGTAGAACCCGGCTACGCTGGCACTTCGCCCCGCGTCGGCCGGATTCCCTCGAACGATAGTTCGATTGGCAGCGATCAAGCTGTCAATCGGCCAACCGGCGCCGGCCCATCGGGATGATCGCCGTCGCCGCGCTGACATTCGACTCAGGCCAGCCGAGGCCCGGGTCACGGAGAACTTTAGGGCAGAAAACGCGGCTGTCAAGCGGAACACGGGTTTCCGGAAGCCCCGGCAGAAGCCGACCGTCGGCGTCCACAGCCGGTAGCGCGGCCGCGCGGCCGGAATCGCTGGTTGCGTCATCGGGGCTGCCTCGCCGCGACTACCCGGGTCTGGCGGACGCACTGCGCCTCGGCTTTCAGGTAGTCGGAAATGTCCCTGGCCGGCGGGGACGCGAGGAGTTGAGTCAGCTCCGCGTCTTCGCCGTCCACTACCCAGCGCTTGAGGAAGACTCGCGCCACGGCCGGCTTCGCGCAGACTTCCTTGACCAGCTGCCGGGCCCGTTCGCGCGCGCCATTGTCGCCGTGGTCGAGAAACAACCTCAGATAGCAGATCAGCAGGTTGCTCGGGATTCGTGTGAACTCCTCCTCGACCAAGCCAAGCTCCGTAACCAGCCGCTGGGCGTCGAGACAGAGCTCGACTACCTTCTGCAGCGCGGCCGGCGAATTCTCGCCCTGCACGTACTCCACCTGGGCGAGGCTCAGGCGGGCCGATACCTGGTCGATCTTCTCGCCGACCTTGGCCTCCGCGGCATCGGACCGACTCCGAACGTCGACGGCCATGACCTTCCGGTAGTACTCCTTCGCCTGCCGGAAGTGGCGGTCGGCCTCCTCCCGGCGGCCCGCACGCTGGGCCCCCGCCGCCCGCGTGAATTCCACGATGCCGAGCTGGTCGAGGAGCTTCAACCGCTGCTCGGACTGCGGCGCCATCGCCAGTGCGGTCTTGAAGAAGTAGCGCGACAGCGTGTAGGGGTCCAGGCCGTCAGGCGGCGCGCCGGTGGCAGGGTCGGGCATCAGCTCGCGTATCTTCGCCACCTCCTGCTTCAGCCCGGGGTTGTAGCTCTCACACTGGGACAGGCGGCGCCTGACGCTGGCCCGCACCTTGGCGGGGTCTTGCGCGCGCACGATGTCGAATTTCAGGTCCTGATTGCTGGACCATGCCCGCAGCACCGACTGCCCGAGGATGCTGATGACCCAGGACAGCCGCGAGTGCAGCGCGCGAACGTAGTGGTCCGTGGGCTTGTAGGCAATGGCCGTGGCCCAGGTGAGACAAGTGGGGCACTTTGCCAGATGCTCGCCGACCGACAGGTAGGGAAACGGCCGGTCCTTGGCCTTGGCCCAGTCGGCAATCAACGTCATGACCAGACCGCAGCTCGGGGATTGAACCGATGAGTTCTCTGGCTCGCTCGTCATGTCGGCCTCGGTCTAGCCCGGCGGCGTCTGGGCTTCGGTTTCCGGTTCCAGCAGGCCCACCTCTACCGCCCAGTCTCGCGCAGCCTGCGAGACGCGTTTCCCCTTGGCTGCGCCGGTCTGCAGCCCGAACAGCCTTGCGCAGAACGCCCGGCCCTCATCGCCCGCCAGCCGGAGCACCTTGAAGCGTCTCAGGACCGCGTCCCGATGCTTGTACACGACCCAGTGATTCCGGTGGACCTTCCTGCCAACTTCCGCCGCCGTCATGCCCTTAGACAGGAGCCAGATGATGTCGCCGTCCTCTCCCATTCCGATCAGCCACTTGACCATCCCGTAATGCCTGCCGTTTTCGTGCGTTCGTGCCACGCGCAGGAGCGCCTGGTTAACTCGGTCCATCGTCAGGCCGTAGAGCCGCGTCAGCTCAAGCCGCGACAGGTTGCCTTCATGCCAGTTGTAGAACATCTGCTGCTCTGCTCCCGGCCCGGGCGCGTCCTCCCGCAGGTGCGCCGGTGGGCACGCCGCTTCCGGACCAACCACAGCCAGCGCCTCAACCGAACCGGTACCGTCGGGCCTGCCCGGGCATTCCTCCGGTCCGGCAAACACGGCAGTGCCCGGCTCATCCTCTCCCGACACTGCCCACTCCTCGGGAATGGCATCGGTGTGGTACGAATCCGTGAGTACCTGATAATACTCCTTGCCGAGCACCCGCAGAGCTGCACGCAGGTACTGGCGGGGTGAATATTCCTCAAGATGGTCGAACAGACGGCGGGCAAGAAACTCCATCGCGCGGTACAGGGCGGCTTCGTAGACATCATTGTACTTCAGGCAGACGTCCAATACTCGGGCTTGCCTGGGGCCGGAAATGCGGATGGTCTCGCCGCGGGCGAACTGCAGCAGGACCAGGTGGACCAGCTCGACGAACTCCGCAGTCTCGGCTTCGCTGAGCGTCGCACACGCCGCCTTCAGCTCCCCGAAGGCGTGCTCGAGCGCAGCATAGGCACTGCGCCGGTCGAATCCCTCGATCCCGGTAATCACCCGGTCCATCTCGGCCAGCAGCGTCGAGATTGCGGTGCCACCGGGGCGGTTCGATGGTTCCATGGTGGCTCGTCCGGCCATCGGCAAATGCCGCCTATCTCACAGTCAGCAGATTGAACCAGCTCCAGATAACAAAGGAAGTCCACCCGGGCGCTTCCTGCGGGGCCTGTCGTGGGCCCGGCCTGAAGCTCTGATCATCCGCGGTGTCCCGGACTACGGTCCCGAAGTAGAATCGTGGGTTCTCGTAGCCGTAGCTGAACTGCGGCTTCGGTGCCGCAACCAATTGGCTTTGACTGGTTCTGGATAGTCCAACGGGTCGAGCCGCTGCCACGCCTGCCAGCAGGAACGGGACCAGAAAGACGGGAAAGAGCCTCTTGAACATGCGCATTGTTCCTCCTCTATGATTATGCGCTGAGGCGCGACTGGCGGTCAGCACTACCGGTTTCATACATAAACATATACTCTCCGGTTGGAAAGACGGTGCACCACGCGCAGCGCCTCTCCGCGAGAGATTTTACCCCCCGGTATTTCGCTGTCAACGCGGACCGGCGGCCTCGCCGTAAGTAACAACGAATCAAGACGATGCGAACCGGCACCCCGGCCCGGCAAGCCCGCCGCGATGGTGCTCGACGCCGCGCCACGGCCATCGTCGCGACACTACATCCGCAATACCGATCGCAGTGACTAGACCCTGATTGGGGCGCTGCGGCGATGAGGAGCAGCGGCCCGTCACCATGCGTGACGGCCTGTAGTTGTTGCGGGTTCAGCCCGGAAAGCCAATCGGGAAGTTCAGGCACGGAGAGCAAGTATACAGGAATCAGCAGACAGAATACAGCACCGAAGGGCGAGGGACGTGCCGGCGAAAATGGGGACTGTACCGCAGCACGTTCGGCGTGCTGCTCCGTGGGACTGTCCCCCTTTTCGCCCAGTCGCTAGTCGCCTTTCGTCTGCCTTGTAAAGGGTCAACACATCGTTACCAGTCTTGACTGCTATGTCGGTGCTGATGGTATCGAGTAGGACAGGCGGAAGCAGGGCGAGGCTGCGAGGGAATCTGTGCTTGCGCCGCCACTGCAGGCGCTG